>Ga0214472_10009509_pt1 | contig 10127 bp, 9 predicted proteins | sample RVTome_6_FD_207662 | JGI IMG/M metagenome (GOLD analysis project Ga0214472, IMG submission 207662) | Soil microbial communities from uranium-contaminated site in the Upper Colorado River Basin, Wyoming, United States - RVT140D175 | ecosystem: Environmental > Terrestrial > Soil > Contaminated >...
AGATCAATTTATCGACCGTGTCCGCGATCGGCAATCCGGTAATTAACCCGATGTTGGTGGTGATTCTGCCCATGAAAACCGTTCAATCGATGACGGGCGCGACTTGATGGTCGTCGCCGTATTCCCCCGGTCCGGGGGTGGTGTTCGCGTGATTCGTTTTCTTCCGCGCAGCCGCCGGCGGCTGGCATGCCCCGCATCTTTACTTGATCGGCAGACTCGACAGTCCGAATTCAAGGAAAAGGTGGAAACGCGGCAACCGCGGGCCGGTGATAAGGTTTTGGGGAGTGACGTGCTGTCTTGCTTGTACCCCGCCCGTTCGTAATGTCTACTTACCGGCTCTCGTCACGTATCGTCCAAACCACCTCCACAGGAGCCGTCGCCATGCGCCCCGTTTTCCGCCTGATCTCACTCGCCTGCCTGTTGTCGACGGCTTTCGTTGCGGCCACGCGGGCGGATGAACTGAAATTCAAGACCGAGGAGATCGACGCCTCCCTGAAGGTCGGATACGCCGTGGCATTGGTCGACGTCAACAGCGACGGGCGGCCGGACATCGTGGTCGTGGATACGCAGCGCGTGATCTGGTTCGAGAACCCCACCTGGAAACTGCACACGATGATCTCCGGCGCGACCCAGCGCGACAACGTGTGCATCGCGCCGCACGATATGGACGGCGACGGGCAGATCGACTTCGCCCTGGGGGCTGGCTGGCGCGGGTTCAACACCACCGACCCCGGCACGGTCCAATGGCTCACGCGCGGCGAGTCGCCCGCCGATCCGTGGATTGTGCGCGCCATCGGCGAAGAGCCGAGCGTGCACCGCGTCCGTTGGGCCAACGTAGATGACGACGACGAGTTGGAACTTGTCGTGGTGCCGCTGTTGGGGCGGGGAACGACGCCGCCGGATTTCGACGAGCGTCCGGTACGCATTCTGGCGTACGACATTCCGGCCGATCCGGCCCAGGACCGCTGGCCGATGCGGGTACTCAATGAAGAATTGCACGTGGCCCACAACGGCTGGCCGACCGATCTCGATCAAGACGGCCGGACCGATTTGTTGATCGCCAGCTTTGAAGGCGTGTCGCTGTTGACTCGCTCCGGAGACGGCGGCTGGTCACGGAAACTGATCGGATCGGGAAACCAGGAGTCCTCCCCCAGCCGGGGCACCAGCGAGATCAAGCATGGCCGGCTGCGCGGCGGCGGCGATTACCTGGCCACGATCGAGCCGTGGCACGGTTTTCAGGTGGTGGTTTATACTCCGCCCGGCGATGACGCCGCTGAAATGTGGCAACGCCGCGTGCTGGACGATCAATTGAAGTGGGGCCACGCCGTCTGGTGCGCCAATTTGGATGGCGACGAAGACGAAGAACTCATCATCGGCGTCCGTGACACTCTCACCGACGACGCCCAAAGCGGTCTGCGGATCTACGATCCTCCCGCCTCCGACGCCGCCGAATCAAAATGGTCCCGGCAACTGGTCGATCCCGGCGGAGTGGCCATCGAGGATTTGGCCGTCGCCGATTTAAACAACGACGGCCGCGCGGACGTCGTCGCCGTGGGACGCCAGACGCACAATGTGCGGATCTATTGGAACGAAGGCAGGTGATTCTTCGGAGCGTCCAACGGAAACGTCCCCGCGACGCTAAAACCGTCCGTGCCCAGATCAGGGGGCAATGGGGGCAACGTCGGCACGCCACGTATGTGGCGCACCGCGACAACCACCGGCGTGATCGGCACCGCCGATTGATCGATCGCAAAGTCGACGACGTTGTAACCGCCTGGTTCGGGATCGCCCGGCAATTGGTCCGGGTTACCCGGTCCGGTCAGGTAGGAAAACCGCCCGGTGAACACGTCGTTGACCTGCACCGTGCCGGGCCGTCCGAAGATGCCCAGGTTGCCGGAGTTGTCTGTCACGGCCTCTGTGCCCGCCGTTATGGCGCGGTCTCCGGACCGTGCCACGTCCACGACCGGCGGTCTTCTGAGTGCGTGCCGTCGTAGGTCAAACTGTCGATCGGCGATTGACTTTTTTGGACACTTGGGAAAGCGTGCATCTCGGTAGTGGTCCAGCGGATCGTCGCGTCTGCGGCGGCGCGAGACCAGCGCTGCGGCAGAGGCTGGATTCGCCTGTATTCAGCCAGCAACCAGGATGAGCGGAAGCCGGAACGTTGACCCCGGGAATGTTATTCCTGTGCCGATAGCTATGTCCCACCGCTGGTATTTCATTTCGTGGGCATCGTCCCCAGCACAGCCAATAAGTCGTCTGCCGCTTCGATTCCCTGAGCGCGCGCGGACCGATAAATCGACCGTGCCCGCCTGCGGTCGCCGTCGGGATCGACGGAGAGGAAGGCGGCGGTGAATACGGGCGAGTTGGGATCGTCGGCTGCCAGCCAGCGCTGGGCCAGCAACACGGCCAGATCGGCGGGCAACTGCTCACTTTGAAATATGTGATTCACTCCCGCCACGCGCAAGATGAAACGCCCGGCGTCGGCCTCCACGACGATGCTGCGCCGCCGGCGCCACATCAACTCCTCGCCCCCCTTCAGTGTGGCGATGCTCTGCTCGACGGCGTTCCAAAAGCCCCGCACGTAATGCAACAACGTGCGAGATTGCGACACCCGCTCGGCCAACTGCGGATGTTGGGCCCCGTCGGCGGCCTTATCCAACGCCGCCGCGGCGGCCGGCAGATCTCGCTGGGCCAATGCCCGTTGGAATGCCTTCAATGCTTCGCCAACCGCGGCGACCTCCTCCGGGTGTGGCGGCGCATCGGAATCTGTTGTCAGCGCGGGTACGGGATTATGGGTGGTGGCGTCATGGACATCCACGACCGGGTCTGGCGGCGCTGAGTGTCGGACGTCGTCATTTGTTTGCGTCATGCTTTCGGTGTCGTGATCCGCGGCTGGCCGGTCACGTGGTGGCGATGCGGTTTCCACGACTGGCGGACGTGTACCGTGATCGTCACTTCTCGAACTGATTCCCAGCACTCGTTGATGGCCGTCGGTTACCCACCAGATGACTCCGATTGCGGCCGCCGTGGCCAGCAGAGTGACGGCGCCTGCCTGCCAAACCCAATTGCTGCGTCCTTTCTTGCGCGCGGCGATCACCCGTCGGCGATGGGTCGAGATACCCGTGGCGACGGCAACCGATTCCGGCCCCGTGATGGCGGCAGTTTGCGAGGCAACTTCTTCTTCCTTTTCCTTTGCGACTCGGTCCGCCGCCACGGCCGCGGCACTCAACCGCGGGGGCAACAGCGCCGCCGCCGGTTGATCTTCTGCAAGCGGTTTGGCCACGCGCGCCGCGTCCGCCGCCCGCGCCGGTTGCTTTTTCCCGAGTCGGGCGCCGGCGGTCCTCAGCGCCGTGTCGTAGGCGGCCTTCTGCCGGGCGTCCAACAGACAATCTCGCGCGGCGGCGACTTCACGCAACAATTGAGAGACGGCTTTCCGCGCTGCGGTATTATCTACGCGGCTGAGCCGTTGCACCTGAAGGTCGGCCGCCGCGCGGATCACGCGCGGGTCGGATTCCAGCGAGCGCAGCCGGAGCAATTCATAGTGCGTCAACGGCCGCCGCGGCTGCTGAATGTTCAACCATTCTCGATACGGATCGGCCGCTGACATGATGCCCGATTGAGCCAAGTGATCGATAACGGGGAGGTTTCACCACGGAGGCGCGGAGGACACGGAGTTTTCCCCGAGCATCTGTGGTGTGAACGTGAAACGTTGACTATTTTCCAGATTCACAAAAACGGATTGTCAAATGTCGGTGATTCGAAATGCTGTCTCTAAAGTACTTGTCTCCGTGCCTCCGTGGTCCGATGATTCTGAGTTCCGTGACGGAACGTTTGACCTGGCCAGATCCTTTGATTATGAACAGAGTTCCCAACAGCGACAACCGCGTCGGCGACGGCCGATGTAACGAGTACGTAAGCAGCCGCTTCGGCGATATTACTTCGCCACGGTTACGACGGTTCAGGTATCGAAAAAGTTCCTACGCCGGTTCGGAAGTCGGGGCCAAACGAGCGCGGAAATGCTTCACGTCGTGAGTTTTCGCGCAAACAAAGAAGATCAGACGCAGTAAAATTCCGACTGGGGAGTGAAAACGTGACGAGCCGATGGTCGATCCTTGTCCTTCGTTTTATTTTGCCGTCCATACTGGCGTTTCCTGCGCAACATTGCCCCGCCGACGAGCCGGGTGACATGCTGGTGATGACGTACAATCTGCGCTACGCCAGCCGGCAGCCGCCCAACTCCTGGCCCCAGCGGCTGCCGGTGGCCGTGGCGTTGTTGGAAAAGCACCAGCCCGATCTGATCGGCACGCAAGAGGGCGTGTACCAACAAATCAAGGACCTCGAAGAGCGTTTGGTCGATTATTCATGGATCGGGTTGGGGCGCGACGGCGGCAGCCGCGGAGAGTTCATGGCGGTGTTCTACCGGCACGACCGGTTTGAGCCGGAAGAGTTCGATCACTTCTGGTTGTCCGACACGCCCGAGGTGGTCGGTTCCACAACTTGGGGAAACAGCAACCGGCGGATGGTCACGTGGGTGCGGTTTCGCGATCGCCAGTCGGACAAGTCGTTCTATTTCTTCAACACGCATTTCGATCATCAAATCCAAGCAGCGCGCGAAAAGAGCGCGCAACTGGTGATCGAGCGGGTCGAAAAGCTGCAAACGGAATTGCCCGTCGTGTTGGTCGGCGACTTCAACGCCGCGGCCGGCGAAAATCCGGTGTACGACCTATTGGTCGGCGAGCAGCGCTTTGAAGACACGTGGAATACTGCTGCCATGCGGGGTCCGCTGGTGGCGACGTTTCACGGCTATCGCGGTCCCCGGAATGACGGGCCGCGCATCGACTGGATTCTGATTCGGGGGCCGGTCACTTGCCTGTCGACGGAAATCGTCACGTTCCAGCAAGACGGGCAACTGCCCAGCGACCATTTTCCCGTGATGTCGAGGCTGCAAATCTCTACGCCGTAGGCGGCTATGCGGCGGCGTCGATATCTAAGCGCAACGTCAATTATATCGTTTAGCCGCAAGCCCGGCGGGCTGCGCGTCTTATGCATTCGGGGCGGCGTTCGCCCAGTTTGACGCGCGCACGCCGTTGGCGTTGCGGCTAAACGATTTGCTCTTGCAATCAATTCATCCATCACGATTTGCTCTTGCAATCTATTCATCCATCGCAATGAAGCACTGGGAGAGCAGCGAATCCGCTTTCGCGGCCCCTGGCAACCGTTGGGTCACCCGGTACAATACCCACGACGACACGAATTCATTGGCAACCAGGCAACTTGCACGCTCCCACAGGGGGCGGCGCTGGCTGTATTGATCTCCCCGCAGCGACTTTCGGCACATGAGCATGACTCTCGCGCGAACGCCTTTGCATGACTGGCACGTCGCGCATGGGGGCCGGATGGTCGATTTCGCCGGCTGGAGGATGCCGGTCCAATACACCTCGATCGTCGCCGAGCACACGGCGACGCGCACCGGCGTGGGGTTGTTTGACATTTCACACATGGGCCGGCTGCGGTTTGACGGACCGGGCGCGGGGCGTTTTCTGGATGGATTGGTCACCCGACGCGTGGCCGATCTGGCGCCGGGACGCATCCGCTACGCGCTCGTGACCAATCACGCAGGCGGCATCCTGGACGACGTGCTGGTCTATCATCTGGCCGACGCGGCCGGAGAGTCCTACTGGATGCTGGTCGTCAATGCCGGCAATCGGGAAAAAATCCTCGCTTGGCTTGCGCCCTTTCTCGTAGACGCCGCCGACGTGCAATTCTCCGACGCCACGCACGACTGGGCGATGATCGCCGTGCAGGGACCCGGTGCGCTGGAATTGGTCGATCCGCTGGTCGACGCCCAACTGCCGGCGATGAAATATTACCAGGGCCGCGAAGCGCGGATTGACGGCCGCGGCGGCATCGTCAGCCGCACAGGATATACGGGCGAAGACGGATTTGAACTGATCGTCGGCGCTCCAGCAGCCGTCGCAATGTGGGAGAAGCTATTGGCCGCCGGTTCGTCCACACCGGGACTGGATTCTCGCACGGTGCCGGCCGGATTGGGCAGCCGAGATACGCTGCGTCTGGAAGCCGCCATGCCGTTGTATGGCCACGAGTTGAACGAGCAGGTCAATCCGTTCCAAGCCGGCTTGTCGTTTGCCGTCGATCTGGAGAATCGTGAATTCCCCGGCCGGGACGCGCTTGCCAAACTGCAGGACGCCCCGCAGGATCGGCTAGTTGGATTGCAACTGCGCGGCAAGCGCGTGCCGCGCGAAGACTACCCGGTGTTTCACGAGCGGCGCCAGGTCGGCCGGATCACCAGCGGGACATTCTCGCCGACCTTGAAGCGGCCGATCGCGATGGCGTACGTCCAGCCGGCTTCCGCCGCAGTGGGAACCGAACTTACGATTGACATCCGCGGCCGCCATGAGCAGGCGTGGGTCGTTCAAATGCCTTTTTATCGTAGGAAAGCCTAGTGCTTTGTCAAAGCTCGGTTTTAGGGTGGCTGGGGTCGAAGCGTAGCGCAGCCCCCAGTGGAATTACTGTTAGCGTCGCGCTGCTGGGGGCTCGCCATCCAGGCTCGACCCCAGGCACCCAACCCGAATTCTTAGCTTTGAGAAAGCACTAGGCGTTGTTTTGGGGATTGCTGTTACGGAGAAAATCGTGAATCCCGACAATTTACTGTTTGCCAAGACACACGAATGGGTCCGCGTGGAGAACGCCGGCGGCGGCGGAAAAATCGCCACTGTGGGCGTGTCGGCCTTTGCGCTCGAGGCATTGACCGATCTGGTGTTCGTCGAACTTCCGCAGGTGGGCCGCCAAGTGAAGGCCGGCGAGGCGTTCGGCGAGATCGAATCGGTCAAGGCCGTCAGCGACTTGTACAGCCCTGTCGATGGCGAGGTCATCGAGGTGAACGACGCGTTGCCGGACAACTTGGATTCACTCGGCGACGATCCCTACGGCGGCGGTTGGATGGTCAAGATTCGCATCGCCGACGAAGCGGCGCTGGGCGATCTGCTGGACGCGGCCGCCTACGAGAAACAGTGCGCCGAAGAAGGAGCGTGACCACTTACATGACGTACCTGTTCAATACGCCGGAAGACCAACAAGAAATGCTGGGGGCCATCGGCGCGGGGAGCATCGACGACCTGTTTTCGCTGGTCCCGGCAGATTTGCGTTTGCGGCGCGGATTGGACATTCCGCCGGCATTGAGCGAATTGGAACTGCAACAACATGCCGAGGAACTGGCCGGCCGGAATTTGCCGGCGTCGCAGTCGGCCTGTTTTTTGGGCGCCGGCAGTTACGACCATTTCATCCCGGCCGTCGTCGATGCGATCGCCTCGCGCGGTGAATATCTGACTGCTTACACCCCGTATCAGGCCGAAGCCAGCCAGGGGAGTTTGCAGACGTTCTTTGAGTACCAGACGCTCATCGCCCGGCTGACGGGCATGGACGTCTCCAACGCCAGTCTTTACGACGGCGGCAGCGCGGTCGCCGAGGCGGTGTTGATGAGCACCAGCGCCACGGGACGCCGCGGCCGCGTCGTGACGGCTGCCAGCGTGCATCCCGAATATCGGGCAATCCTGGCCACCTACCTGGCCAATTTGGATACGCAACTTGTCACAGTTCCTGCGCCGGAAGGGGCCGTTTCGGTCGAAGATTTGGCGGCCGAGATTGACGATCAAACGGCCTGCGTGTTGGTGCAACACCCCAATTTTTTCGGCTGCCTGGAAGAGGTCGAGCAACTGGCGTCCGCCGCGCACCAGAAGGGGGCGCTATTGGTGGTGGCCGTCGACCCGATCAGCCTCGGCTTGCTCCGGCGGCCCGGTGATTACGGGGCCGACATCGTGGTGGCCGAAGGCCAATCGCTGGGCAATCCGATGGCTTTCGGCGGTCCGTATCTGGGAATCATGGCCTGCCGCGAACAGTTCGTCCGCCGGCTGCCGGGGAGGATTGTCGGCCAGACGGTCGATCGGCGTGGAAAGCGATGTTGGGTTCTGACGCTGCAAACCCGCGAACAACACATCCGCCGCGATCGGGCCACCAGCAACATCTGCACGAACCAGGGCCTGCTCGCCTTGCGGGCGACGGTGTACCTGTCGCTGCTGGGGCCGCAGGGCTTGCGCGAGGTGGCCGAACTCTGCGCCCGCAAGGCGCGGTACGCTGTCGAGCAAATCACCGCGAGCGGCCGGTTCCAACTGGCGTTTGATCGGCCGACATTCAAGGAATTCGTGGTCCGCGACACCGGCGATGACGTGGCGGCGGCGCTGGCGGCCGCCTGTAACGAGGGCGTTCTGGCGGGCGTGCCGTTGGGACGCTGGTATCCCGACATGCAGGATTGCTTCCTGGTGGCGGTCACTGAAAAACGCAGCCGCGCCCAAATCGACGCCTGGGCGCGCTGCCTTTCTCAAAACCAATCCCCACGGACGGCCCTGCATGCGTAAACCCGGTTTGACCAAGTCGCTATTTGAACTTTCCCAACCCGGCCGACGCGCGGCACGGTTTCCTACGGCGGACGTACCGGACGTTCCAATAAAAGAGTTGCTGCCGGCCTCCGTGCTGGCCGACGCGCCGCCGCCGTTGCCGGAACTGGCCGAGCCGGACGTGGTGCGGCATTTCACCGAGTTGTCCGCGCAAAACATGTCGGTCGATACGCATTTCTATCCGCTCGGCTCCTGCACGATGAAATACAACCCGAAGCGGAACGAACGGGTGGCGGCGTTGGCGGGCCTGAGCGGCCTGCACCCGTATCAGCCGGACGACACATTGCAGGGCCTGTTGGAGTTGCTCTATCGGCTGCAAAACTTATTGGCGGAAATCTCCGGCTTAAAGGCGGTGAGCCTGCAGCCGGCGGCCGGCGCGCAGGGAGAACTGACCGCGCTGCTGGTGGCCGCCGCACACTTTCGTCATCTAGGGCGGCGGCGCACGAAAGTGCTCACGCCGGACAGCGCGCACGGGACCAATCCGGCCAGCGCGGCCATGGCGGGTTTCGGCGCGGTGAGCGTCAAGAGCACGTCCGCCGGCTTCGTAGACGTTGCGGACCTGGCGGCCAAGTTGGACGAACAGACCGCCGTGTTCATGATTACCAATCCGAACACGCTGGGGCTGTTCGACCGTCAGATTCGCGAGATCGCCGACAGGGTACACGAGGCCGGCGCTCTGTTGTATCTGGACGGTGCGAACATGAACGCTATCCTGGGCATCACACGGCCCGGCGATTTCGGCGCGGACATGATGCACTTCAACCCGCACAAGACATTCAGCACCCCGCACGGCGCGGGCGGACCGGGAGCGGGACCGATCGCGGTCATTGGAGAATTGGAACCTTACCTGCCTTCGCCGATGGTCACGAAAACCGAGAACGGCTACCGGCTCGATAACAACCGGCCGCTGTCGATCGGCCGCGTGCGGAGTTTCTTCGGCAACGTCGGCGTGCTCGTCCGGGCGTATGCCTACATCCGCACCCACGGCGCCGCGGGCCTGCGCGAGGTATCGGAAAACGCGGTGCTGAACGCCAACTACCTGCTCAGCCGCGTGAAACACATCTTGCCGGTGCCGCACGGCGATCGCTGCATGCACGAATTCATCGCCTCGGCCTCACCGCTCAAGGCCAGCCGGGGCGTGACGGCGATGGACATCGCCAAGCGGTTGTTGGACTACGGATTCCACGCCCCAACCGTCTACTTTCCGCCGATCGTGGCCGAAGCGATGATGATCGAACCGACCGAAACCGAGAGCAAAGCCACGCTCGACGCCTTTGCCGAGACGCTGTTTCGCATTACCGAAGAACCGGCCGATCTGTTGCACGACGCCCCGCACAACACGCCCGTCAGCCGGCCTGATGAAGTGCTGGCGGCGCGGAAGCCTGTGCTGACATGGACGCCGGAACAGGTGTGACGGACGGAGAGGGCAGAGGGCAGTAGGCAGAGGGCAGTAGGCAGAGGGCAGTAGGCAGAGGGCAGAGGGCAGTAGGCAGACTCGCGTGCTAGCGCGTTGGGGCATACCGTCTCGACTAAGGGGCCGCGAAAAAATAACTTGATGAAATTCAGGCTCTGCAAAACTCGAAATCCGAAGCACGAAATTCGAAACAAATCGGAACGACCAAAATCCAAATGTTCAAAACCCCAGCCAAGAGGTTT
>Ga0214472_10009510_pt1 | contig 10127 bp, 2 predicted proteins | sample RVTome_6_FD_207662 | JGI IMG/M metagenome (GOLD analysis project Ga0214472, IMG submission 207662) | Soil microbial communities from uranium-contaminated site in the Upper Colorado River Basin, Wyoming, United States - RVT140D175 | ecosystem: Environmental > Terrestrial > Soil > Contaminated >...
ATTTATACCAAACTGTTGCAACTAAACCGCCTCGGGATATAATTGTATTTCCCGGAAAAACAAAAGACGCTTTGATATATTACTGATACTACCATCATAATCGCCAAAAATAATTACCGAGAGGATCTGGAGTGATGTTGAAATCTCTCTTGAGCACCATGCTCATTGTTTGTTCCCTTAGCTGGACATTCGCACAAACGCGAATCATCCCGCACGTGACCGCCCCCAACGGTGGATTCACGACCCAAGTGATCTTGGAAAACAACGCTGTAATTGCCCAAACCGTAAACCTGACTGGCTACGATAGCGCTGGCAATGCTTTCGAAGCCGCTACAGTCACCATTAATAGTCAAACGGTCCTGCGCCGAACCAGCGCGGAACTTTTTGGCGCAGACATTTCACATTTCACCATTGAAGGCAGTAGCGACGTTAAAGTCAACGTAGCTTATGACTTCGCCGCTGGTAACTCCAGCCCTGCTCTGGTAGGAGAAGCCGATTCACAGGGTACGCTGTGGCGTTTCTTTCCCGGAAACTGGAACCAGATTTTTGATGGTATCGCTGTGGTCAATACTGGCGATGTACCCACCGACGTGTGGCTGGCGCAAAAAAACGACGCCAACGAAGTGGTGAAAGCTGTAAAGATCGCCCTGAATCTGGCGCCTAATGGAAAAGCCCTATATGTGGTGGGCAGCCCTTCAGGCAGTGAATTCTCCAGCGATCCTTCTACTTTTGAAGTAAGTGGTGATCAACCACTTGCGGTAACGGCCCTGCAAGGAACCGTGAGCAACGATCAACTGAATGTACTCTGGACCTCAGAATCACGGCCTTTGAGTCAAGCATCCAGCAAGCGCGATGAACTTGGTATATGGTTTATCAAAGGTGGCGATCTCTATGGCGCGATGGAGCGCCAGGGTTACCTGGTAGCCCAGGACCGCCTCTTCCAGATGGAAGTATTCCGGCGTCAGGCGCGCGGTACTTTAGGTGAAATCGTTTCTGTCACACAGATTTCCAACATCGGTACTATCGACACGCTTGCGCGTCAAAGTGGTTACTCCTCTGCAGAACTTGACGAATACTTCGCCAACGCAGACAGTGAAACTCAAATCATGATCCAGGCCTACGTAGACGGCATCAACCGCCGTATTGGCCAGGTGAATGCAATGCCCAACGAATTGTTGCCTTTGGAATTTAAATTGTTGGGTGAGTCTCAGGTACACGACTGGGATTATCGCGACTTGATGGCGCACGTTGCCGCATTCCAACGCGGTTTTTCCATGCGTCGCATCGGTGCAGAGCAGGTGGAGAACGCAGCATTATTGCAAGACTTGATCATGAAATATGGCGAAGAACAAGGCGCCATCATGTTCAACGACATGCGTTACACCAGCGATCCAGAATCGCAAACCATGATTGAAGACACCATTCTCAAAACCTTCCAGGGCAAAAATGAGCAGCCACTTCCGGTGTTGCGCCACGACCTGGGCGACATCCGTGCAGATGCCTATGCCTTCATCGACCGCATCACTGAAATTAAAGAAACCCTGAAAAAGCACGGCATGTTAATCAAGGGCGGCAGCTATGCATGGGCCGTTGACGGCAGCATGACGGATTCCGGTAATCCAATGCTTTACTCAGGTCCTCAAGTTGGTTTCAGTGCACCTGGCCTTTTTGTAGAGGGTTCCATTGAAAGCGATGCCATTACCGCTTCTGGTATGTCCATCCCTGGTATTCCGGCCATTATTGTGGGCCGTACACCTCACCATGCATGGTCGCTGCAAGTAGGCTATGCAGGTACCTGGGACTACTACCTGGAAGAAGAAGAGAATATTCGCGTCACCCGGCAGGAAACCATTCGTGTAAAAGATGGGGAAGATATTGTCATCGACATCGAAGAGTCCGACCATGGCCCCATTCTGCAAACACTTGGCAACCGTCGTTTAGCATTTAAATATGTACACCGCGACTATAACTTTGAGCTTTCCAAAGGTCTGTTAAACCTGGCCCGCGCCACCAATATGGACGAATTTGGCGAAGCCGTTCGCAATCTGGCAGTTTCCCAGCACCTTTGCTACGTGGACAAAGATGGCAACATCGCCTACTGGCACTCAGGTCGCCAACCTGTCCGCCAACCTGGTGATTACCGCGTACCGCAGGGCATTCTTGCCAACCAACCTGTCCTCGAATGGGATGCCGCAGTTGTTGAAGATCTCCAGCACGAGCGCAACCCACTCAAAGGTTACTTTGGCGGCTGGAACAACAAGCCAGACCCCAGCTTCATCGACCACTCTGCAACTGCAGGTTTCGGTCCTTACCACCGCGGGCACGCTATTCGCGACTTCTTCCAAGACTTCGATCCTTCGCAGAAGTGGGCCTACGACGAGATTCGCGGTCTAGCATTAAGCATTTCAGCAACTGGAATGTGGGCCGCAGGCGGCAACCCTTGGACCCAATTGGGCGAAGCGGTGATTGATGCGGTAAACAACAACCCCACCCAAGAGCGCCAGGATGCCATTGCTCTCTTCGAAGGTTGGGATGGCCGTGCAGTTGCCGGTGGACCCGATCAGTGGGCATTGGGCACCGACCTCGCAGATCCTTCTGTCCTGTTGGACGCCATGATTCCCCGCTTGATTGAAAAAACCTTTGTTGACGAGATGGGACCCACCTCCGATACCTTGAGTACCTTGGTACGTTTTCAAGTGTTCCTGCACGGGCTTTACGAGCGCGGCCTGAACAATGCTTACGACTGGTACACCAACCTTGAAGATCCAACAGCGCCTCAGACAGCCGAGGCGATCATTCTCGAAACACTTGACGAATTGCTGGCGGAATTAGGTCCAACGCCATGGGGCACCGGCAAACGCGGTTCCATCATCTACAACCACGTGCTTTTCGGCAATATCAGCAACCTGGGTGTGACCACACCTTCCCCTGGAGCCCAACGCTCTACCTATGCACAAAGCGTTGAGTACGATGGCAACGGCCCCGTTCACATCGACAGCTTGCTGCAATTGGGTCAGTCGGGCACCATCACGGGAACCCAGTTCGCGCCGGTCTTCGACGTCAATGCATTGAACATGAAAGAAGCGTTCGATAGCTGGGACTACAACGCCTTCCCTCTGTTCATCCAATAATTCTTCCCTTCCTAACAGCGTTGCAGCGGGTTGTCGCCTGCTGCAACGCAGTTTATCGACCATGCCTCCTCCTCACCCGGATTTCTGTAATCCTTTCTCGTCTGGAGGTTGGTAATGGTGTGTTCGGAGGGAAGTTCACTTGAATTACTTCGTCTAAGTCACCGCGCCAGCAAACCGTTTCATCCGTAGGAGGCATTCATGCTCGCAATAGGCAACAACCTGTCCCAGGAAAAACTTTTCTTTTCTTTCGCAGAAATCCGGAAGCAACCCTTTCCGGCCCTTCTGGAAGAATACCAAGAGGACCTCAATACCCTGCAAAACTGGGTGGATGAGTACCTGTGCAAACCTCATCCAGAGTTAGGTCGATCTGGACCGGTTTGCCCTTTTGTTCCCACTGCATTGGAAATGGGCCTCATCTGCGTACTGATTTTCCCCAACGTCACCGCAGCCACCTCTCAAGAGTCCATGAAGCTACTTATATTGAACGAAAGAGATGCCTTTCTCGCCATGGAACCCCGCCACGGCAACACCGCACAATTTAAAAGCTTTTTAATGCTTTTCCCCAACTTACCGAACCCAGAGTCTTACCACATGATTGACGCCGTTCAGGCAAGCCTGCAGGAAGATTTTTGTGAAAAAGGTCTGATGATTGGCGAATTTCACCCGGGCCCGCCCGACAAGCGCGGGCTTTGGAACGAAAGTTTCCGCCCACTAGATTGCCCCATTCCCCTGCTCGCTATTCGCCACATGGTTCCTACAGATATTCTTTTTTTAAAGGAACAATCCAGTCTGGTTGCTGAATATCTGCGCATTTTCGGCGACATGGTTCCCTCTAAATTCGCCTCTATGGTAGAGGAAGCTGCCACTAAATTCGGCTTTGATATTCCCGAACGGCGCGCTGTAAAGTCCAGCGCCCCCACAGTCATTTACATTCTTGAAAAGCATCGAATTTCTTACCAGGTACATCGCCACTCTTGCCAACAGTCGGAGATTCGCGTGCCAGAAGACTTTGCCGAGGCATTAGGTTACGAGGTGGAGCGCATTTCCAAAACCATGTTCGTGCGCGACCCAGACGCGACCACCTTCGCATTGGTGGTTTGTCGTGCAACGGCAAATCCAGACCTTTCACTGGTGGCCGCATCGCTGGGTGTGGACACTCTGGTCTCGGCAACGCGCGCCGAACTTCGCCGTCATATTGGTCACCCTCCCTTTTCGGTGACACCCATTGGCATCGAAGGCCTTGCCACCTTCATGGACCTGGATCTGCTCCGCTTCCCAACCATTCTCACCGGAGCAGGTGTCGCCAAAATGGAAATTGAATTGGCACCCAAGGACCTGCAGCGGTTAAGCAATGCCACGGTATTGCCCATGGTGAAGTCCAACCCACCCCGCTAGTCTCGTGGCAGTTTGGACAAATCCAGCCCGTATATATGCGGGACTCTTTGAATGAATATTGACGATATTTTGAGGTTTTTGGAATGGTGTCCCGCCCCACCCCGCCCCCGCATGTCCGAGAGCAAGCTGTTTCTTTAGTCGAAGTATTGCGCAATCGCGCAGCAAGTGAAGGTAGCAAGGTAGCCTTTCGCTTTATCCGTCACCAGGATTCCAACGTTGACACACTTACCTACGCGCAACTGGACCAGCGTGCCCGCACGATTGCCGGCCACCTGCAATCGCGCTTCCAGCCAAACGACAGGGTAATGCTGCTCTTTCCTCCAGGGTTGGATTATGTGGCTGCTTTTATGGGTTGTTTATATGCAGGGATGGTAGCGGTGCCCTTGTACCCGCCGCGCCCAAATCAAAAACTCTACCGCGCAGGTCTGGTCATCAGCGATGCCGCACCGGTCGCAGCCCTCACTGACTCTGCCACTCTCTCCACAGTTGAAACCTTTTTTGCCACTGCCGAAAGCCTTGCCAGCTTACCCATTTTCGCCAGCGACAGCCTTGAAAAGGAGAGGTCTTCCTGGACGCCTCTTGACCTTACAGCCAACCACCTGGCATTCCTGCAGTACACCTCCGGCTCAACGGGAACACCCAAGGGCGTGATGGTCAGCCACGGCAATATCGTCGCCAACGCCGCCACCATGGTTGCCGCCGGCAATGTGACTTCTGCGGATATTGCCGTAAGCTGGCTGCCGATTTACCACGACATGGGTCTTATCGGCATGGTACTGGAAGCTATTTACGCAGGTTTCACCACACTCCTCATGCCATCGGCAGATTTCGTTCGCGACCCAATTTGGTGGCTGGAGTTGATCTCTCAGCACGGAGCTACCATTAGCGGCGGCCCGAATTTCGGCTACGAGCTATGCTGTGACCGTATTTCGGCAGAACGCCTGGAAGGTTTGGATCTCTCGCGCTGGCGCATTGCTTTTAATGGCGCAGAACCCGTTCGCGCTGAAACCCTAAGGCGTTTTGCAGACACCTTTGCACCTGCCGGCTTTCATTCCAAAGCTTTTTTTCCCTGTTATGGAATGGCCGAAACGACCCTGTTCATTTCCGCCTGCGCACATGACTCACAACCTGTGCTGAAACGATTCGATGCAGATGCATTGACCGAGAACCTGGCCCATCCGTCGGAGGACGAGGGTGAAGGTGCTCAAATCCTGGTGGGATGCGGGCGCACCTATCTCACCGACCAGATCGCCATTGCCGATGGGCAGGGTTTTGCATTGGAACAAGGCCAGGTTGGCGAAATTTGGGTCCAGTCAACCGGGAAAGCACAGGGATATTGGAATCAGCCAGAGCTTTCGAAAGAGATCTTCCAAGCCCGATTGCGCAACAACCCCGACAGCGGCACATTCCTGCGGACCGGCGATTTGGGGTTTCTGTTCCAGGGCGAGGTTTACGTCACCGGCCGCTTGAAAGATTTGTTGATCATCCGCGGTCGCAATCACTATCCACAGGACCTGGAGCGCACGGCAGAACGGGCACATCCGGCCTTGGCTGCCAATGCCAGCGCAGCGTTTACGGTAGAACGCGACGGCCTGGAGCACCTGGTACTTGCGTTGGAAATCAAGCGAACTGAGGCGCGGAAATTCGATTCAGATGAGGTTTTCCAGGCCATTCGCACGGCGATCAGCGAAGGACATGAGCTGGCCGTTCACGATATTGTGCTGCTAAAACCCGGTCGTATCCCCAAAACTTCCAGCGGAAAAATTCAGCGCCACGCCACCAAAGCCAAATATGATCACAATCAGCTCGATGTTATAGCCCATCACGCCATGTCTATCCGATCGGTTCACCAAGAATCGTTGGATTTGGACCGGGAAACTCTGCTGCAGAGTAGCCACCCCACGCCTCTCATTGCCCGGCAACTTCACCAGTGGGTTGCCAGCGCTCTTGGAATTGATCCAGCATCTTTCACCACCCAAAGCCCTTTAACCTCCTTGGGCATGAGCTCCATGGCTGCCATCAGCCTGCAGCACCAGGTGGAGAAAGCATGGCGCATTAAACTACCGCTTGCATCCCTGCTTACGGGGCAAGCCATCGACTCCCTAGCGGCTTTTTGCGCCCAAGCTTTTGTAGAACCGGAACCCCAAAAGACCCAAGCGAAAATCGCGCTTCCCTCAAGATTTCCCCTCTCGCCCAACCAGCGCGCCTTGTGGAATTTTCTGAACCTGAACCCTGAGAGCACTGCCTATAACCTGCCCTACGCCGTACGGTTGCGCATGCCGCTGGATGTAGATGTCTTAAAGACCGGGTTCGCCACACTTTGGCAGCGGCATCGCATGCTGCGGGCCACAGTCGCCATGCATTTGGATCAGCCAGAATGGGTCATCAACGGTGCATTACCCCTTCCCTTCGAAATTCACGATGCCCGCAGTTGGTCAGAGACCCAGATTCAGGCCTTTATCGACCAAGCGGCCCGCGCCAGCTTCGATCTTGAACGCGGTCCATTATTTCGCATAACGTGTCTGACCTGCAGCGAAGAGGAGACGGTTCTCTTCCTCAACATGTCTCACCTGATTGGCGATATGTGGTCGTTACTGGTTCTTTTGGATGAAATGCGTCAGCTCTATTCCTCCCGCGAAAGCCAGATTCTCCTGGAACCCGTCCAGCGGGACTTCTCTGAATGGGCTGCGATGACCCTTGCCTTTGGAGAAAGTGCGGAAGGCAAAAAGCAATGGACCTATTGGCAAGATCGCCTTAGTGGCGAAATACCCTCTTTAGATTTGCCAATCGACCGCCCGCGCCCCCCCAGGCAAACCACCTCTGGCCAAACATTTGCCCTCCATCTTGGCGAGGCATTGCACCAAAAGCTCCACCAGCTCGCCAGGCAGGCGGGTGTCACGCCATCGACCCTTTTTCTGGCCAGTTTCCAAACCTTATTGCATCGCTATACAGCCCAGGACAGGGTGCTGGTGGGCGTGCCGTTTAACAGTCGTCAGCATAAAGGCTTTGAGAAAACGCTGGGGTATTTCATCAATCCCCTGCCTATTGTTTCCGATTTTGCGGGCCACCCCAGCTTTGTTGAATTTCTAGAACAAACAAAAAAAGCGGTATCTGAAGCCATCAGCCATGGCGATCTGCCCTTCCAAACCTTGCTGGCGCGGTTGAATTTGGCACGTGATCCCAGCCGCACGCCCCTTTTCCAGGCTATGTTCGCTTACCAGGAACCCCATCAGGTTCCAGGCGCTGGCGCACTTGCCGTGCGCGAAGCCGGGGTAACTCTTGGATGGGGTGAATTCCATCTGGAAAGCATGAACCTGGATCCTGGTTTTGCGCAGTTCGACCTCACCCTATTAATTGCCGACCTTGGCAAAGACACCGTTGCCAAGTTTGAATACAACAGCGATCTTTTCAAGCGCGAAACGCTCCAGCACCTTGCAGACCATTGGCGTGAATTCTTGGTTGCCATTGTTCAGCACCCAAAATTTCCGTTAAGACGGCTTTCAGCAGTGAGCTCCGGAGATCACCAATTCCTGGATAGGTTCCAAAAAGGAATACCAGCGGAAGACTTCTGGAGGCCAGTGCATGAGGCTTTCCTTACCATGGCCGAGCTTCATCCCTCAGCTCCCGCTTTGGTGGATGGTGCCCATCAAATTAGCTATGCAAGCCTGGCCCATCGGGCAAAAGCGCTTGCTCACACCCTGCGTGCTAAAGGGGTAGGACCCGAAACAATTGTGGGCCTTTGCTTTCATCGTTGCCCCGAATTGGTTGAGGCAGCGTTGGGGGTCATGCTGGCTGGTGGGGCATATGTTCCCATGGATCCCGGCTACCCAAACGATCGGCTTGCGCGCATGGTGGGTGACAGCGGCATGAAGATGGTGCTTTGCCATCCTAACCATGTGGCAAAACTGCCTGCCAATGACGTTGAAATCATGCCTTCTAACCGCTGGCATGATGCAGAGGTTTCAGTCCCAGGCGAGCTGCCAGGCATCATCAATGGTGAGCAAACTGCCTATGTGATCTACACTTCAGGCTCAACTGGCCAGCCAAAAGGGGTTGCCATTCCGCATCGCGGCTTGGCCAACCTGGTAGCGTGGCATATGGACGCCTTCGGATTGGGCAGCCAGGATCGCTCTGGACTCACTGCGGGAACGGGCTTCGATGCCTCCGTCTGGGAGATCTGGCCAACACTTGCTTCCGGCGGTGCGCTCCACATTCTGCCAACTCAACTTAGCAGTGATCCCGAAGGCCTGCGCGACTGGATTCTTCAGGAAGCATTAAGTGTCACGTTCCTCGCAACGCCCCTCGCAGAAGCGGTTCTCCACGCAAAATGGCCTCAAAAAACGTCGCTGCGGTACTTATTAACCGGTGGTGATAAGCTGCATGCGCCTCCCAGTGCCCAACTTCCATTTACCTTGGTCAACAACTACGGGCCCACCGAAAACAGCGTTGTCGCAACCAGCGCACTTTTGACTCATTCCAGCGGACAACCGCCCATTGGCAGGCCCATCCACGGCGTGGCCACCTTTGTGTTAACCCGGCAGTTAGATCTGGCTCCGATAGGTGCCGCCGGAGAGCTCTGCCTAAGTGGTGCGAGCCAGGCCCGCGGATATTTAAACAACGCCAGGGAAACTGCGGCGGCCTTTCTGCCTAATCCTTTGGCTGAAAATCTGCAGCACAACCGCCTTTATCGGACAGGGGATCTGGTGCGCTTCGATCGGCATGGCATGCTGCACTTCCTTGGCCGCATCGATCAGCAAGTTAAACTGCGCGGATTCCGCATTGAACTCGGCGACATTGAGACAGCCCTTACCCAGATTCCTGGAATCGAAGACGCCCTGGTCGTCCTTCAAAAGGAGGCCCACGAAACGCGTTTAGTTGCCTATACCACCGGTGTTGCCCCGGCACCCAGTGAGTTACGCGAGGCCCTGGCCCAAACGCTGCCCAGCTACATGGTACCCGGTGCGTTTGTAGCCCTACCCGCCTTTCCATTGACTCCCAACGGCAAGATTGATCGCCGGGCCCTTCCGGCACCTTCACGCCAGCATTTCGCCGTTAGCAGCGAAGTGACAGCCCCGCGCAACCCCTTGGAAGCCAAACTATGCGAGATCTGGCGCGATGTCTTGCCCGCTGACCAGATTGGCATACACGACAACTTCTTCGAACTGGGCGGCGACTCGATTCTGGCGATCCAAATCGTCACCAAAGCTCGTCAGGCAGACCTTCACCTGACACCAGGCGACGTCTTCAATCATCAGACGGTTGCCAGCCTTGCCCTGGTGGCAAACCAGGAACGCAAACCCATTTACGGAACCGACATTGTCGAAGGACCGGTAACGCCCACCGCTATTCAGCAGTGGTTCCTCGAAAGCCAGCAGCCTGATCCTGCCCATTTCAACCAGTCGGTTTTGTTAGAAATTGAGTCCGGCTTAAGTCTTAATCACTTACATCAGGCTCTGGACCTACTGCATCAGCATCACGATGCCTTGCGCCTGCGCTTTGACATCCAGGGTATGGCACCAATTCACCATGCCCCTTCAGCCAGTGCGCTCGTCACTGAGCAGGCAGTTGATTCCGGCAGGATTGCCGAACAGGTGATGGCGA
>Ga0214472_10009511_pt1 | contig 10127 bp, 11 predicted proteins | sample RVTome_6_FD_207662 | JGI IMG/M metagenome (GOLD analysis project Ga0214472, IMG submission 207662) | Soil microbial communities from uranium-contaminated site in the Upper Colorado River Basin, Wyoming, United States - RVT140D175 | ecosystem: Environmental > Terrestrial > Soil > Contaminated >...
GAATCGAGCGCCTACGCGCTCGATTCGCGAGCGGGCCATCCCTGGCCCGCGAAACCTCTGCTCGTGCAGAGTTTTCCTTAGCGGTGCCGGTCGTCCCGGGTCTTGTCGGTGATGTAGCCGACTCCCGCACCGACCGCGCCGCCGAGCGCTGCGCCGCAGGACACGCAGCCACCGGTGATGGCGGACCCCGCGGCACCTGCCGCGGCGCCGATGGCGCCGCCGCTGAGCGTGCGCTGCTGGGTGCTGTTCATACCGGCACAGCCGGACAGGCCGAGCGCCAGCACGAGAGCCAGGGCTACGGTCCGCTTCGTGTTTGTGTTCGAAGTTTTCATGGTTATTCTCCCGCCCAGGTGTCGGAACCACGCTCGCTCGCCGCCATCACCGGCGCGGCCGACAGGGCGGTGGCGAGGCTTGCGGCAAGAACAGTGTGCTTGAACATGCTTCGATCCTTTGTCGGTGAAGTGGCCGCCCATCGCGGGCACTCACCGAAAGCGAAGCGATAACCGTGCCAGGTCCGCAGATCGTCGATTCGTCGGGGTCCCATGCTGCGAGCGCGGCCCTGCGGCCGCTCGATCCGGGGGATTTGAACCGCTGTCGGGTAGATGCCCCCGGCGCTGCTAGTACCTCTGTGCAGAGGTACTAGAGCCTGCGCAGGCAATTCGCGACACCATGGCGCCGGGCGCGCCCGGGGCTTACTCCTGCGCGCTGCGCGGTCCCGACAGCAGGTGCAGGACCACCAGCGCCAGCGCCGTGACACCGAGCGCCAGTACGTATTGCCGCAGACCCACGACGATGCCTATGGCGGCCGTCAACAACATCGAGGCCGCCGTGGTCAGTCCGAGTACCGCGTTGTGGCGTGCATGCTGGATGATCGTGCCGGCGCCGATGAACGCCACCGCGGTGACCACCGCCTCGATGATGCGGATCGGGTCGACTCGCAGCAGCAGCGAGTAGTTCTAGTCACTGAAGTGCTCGGCCAGCAGATCGCCGATGCCGAGCAGCAGCGCGGCCGAACCGGCGATCAGCATGTGGGTACGCAATCCGGCCGGGCGTTGCTTGCTCTCGCGTTCGAATCCGATCGCGGCGCCGAGCACCATCGCGAATGCCACGCCCGCAAGCAGCGACAGTTGCAGCTGCCAGTTTCCGAGCAGGTCGACGACCTTCACTGCATCGCGATGCTCACGCCTGCACCGGTTGTGCCGCGGAGCGCAACGATGAATCCGGCCGCAGGCGACTGGCGCCATGGCGTGCCGGCGCGCGCGCGCTGCCGTCGTGCCGGTGCATGAGGCAGGAGTAGGGCAGGAGGAAGTCACTCTCGGCCTTGACCACCGCGTAGCACTCGCAGCTCAGCTCCTCGAGCTTGCCGCGATCCAGCACCTTGATATGTCCGCGCCGCGATTCGATCACGCCGAGATTGCGCAGCGTTCTGGCGGCACGGGTAACGCCTTCGCGGCGCACGCCGAGCAGGTAGGCGATCTTCTCCTGCGTCAGCGGCAACTCGTCTCCGGTAATGCGATCAAGCGACAACAGCAGCCGGCGGCACACCTGCTGCTCGATGGCGTGATGCCGGTTGCAGACCGCAGTTTGCGACATCTGGGTGATCAGCGACTGCATGTAGCGCAGCACCAGCCAACGCAGCTCCACGTGGCGGTTGAACTGCTCCTTGAGCGTCTGGGCCGGCATGCGGTACGCGGTGCCCGCGCTTTGCACGACTGCCTGACTGCACGGATTGCTGCCGCCCACGAGCGCATCGATACCGACGATGCCCTCGTTGCCGACCACCGAGATTTCCGCGCCCTTGCCGCTTTCGATGACGGACAGCAGGGACACAATGGCGTCATTCGGGAAGTAAGCGTAGTAGTCTGCGTAGCCTGCTTCGTACACGACTTCGCCTGGCGGCAGGCGCACCAGTTCGAGATGCGGTGCGAGCTGATCCTTGATGTCCTCCGACAACACCGCGAGAAGCTGGTTGTGGTGCGACAGGGGTTGCTCGGCCGTTATGTATCTGAGTTTCATGACGGGTCGCTCCTTGGACGGGCGCTTGCGCCGACCTGGCACGCACGCGCGACTCGATGCTTCGAAGCCATGACCTCGGTGTGCTCGGCTTCGTGCCCCGGTACGGGCGCTCTGCGCAGGCACCGGGAGGTCTCCGAAAGCAAAGCTATAACCGTGCCAGATCGGCAGGTTGTTGATCCGCGTCAATTACACGCTGCAATCGCGTGTTCCGGGCGCTCAGGCGCGGGGCATTTGAACCACCCCCGGGCCAATGCCACCGCTGCGAAGGTCTGGCCGGGCGTTCGGTCGGCGGGATGGTTCGGCGCCGCGCGGTAAAAAACACATATCGATGTGCTTTTTACCAATCCGCAAGGCACGGGCCTGCGATTGGAACCTCCTGCGCAAGCAGAGTTTCCGCGAGCGAGGGATGCCCCGGCGCGAGTCGCGCGAGGACGCGCTTGATTCGCGAAGGCGAGTGCGCGCAGGCGCTGCGCTCACCGACTGTCGCGCCCGTGCACGCTGGACGTGTGCAGAGGTGCTAGTCGTCGTCCTTGTGCAGGCCGTACTTCTGGATGCGGTAGCGCAGGGTCTCGCGCGTGGTCCCGAGCACGCGTGCGGTGGCGGTGACGTTGTGATCGTTGCGGGCCAGCGCCGTCTCGATCACCAGCCGATCCATGTCGTCGAGCGCGATGCTGCCGTCCAGCGGGATGAGGATGCGGTCGCCGTCGACGAGATCGCTGGGCCTCGCGGCGGACACCGGGTCGTCGAGCTGCAGCCATTGTGCCGGGAAGTGCTCGTCCTCCGCGAACAGCACGCAGCGCTCCACCACGTTGCGCAATTCCCGGATGTTGCCCGGCCAGTAGTGGCGGTGCAGGGTATCCCACACGGCCTGGCCGACCTTGCTCACGCGGCGTCCTGCCGTGGCGTTGAACTCGTCGATCAGCGCCGGCAGCAGATCTTCGAGGTCTTCCTTGCGATCGCGCAGGGTCGGCAGGTGCATCTGGAACGCGCTCAGGCGATGGTAGAGGTCGCCGCGGAACTCGCCCTCGGCAACCTGCTTCTCCAGATCGTGGTTGGTGGCGGCGATGAGCTGGACATCGATCTCGATGGGTCTGTCGCCGCCGAGGCGGCGTACCTGGCGGTCCTCGATCGCAGCAAGCAGCTTCGATTGCAGCTCCACGTCCATGTCGCCGATCTCATCCAGGAACAGCGTGCCGCCGGTGGCCTGTTCGAACAGCCCGCGCCGGCGTCCCCTGGCGCCGGTGAAGGCACCGGCCTCGTGGCCGAACAACTCGGACTCCAGCAGCGCGGCGGGTAACGCGGCGCAGTTCACCTCGACCATGGGCTCGCCGAAGCGCGACCCGCAGTGATGCAGGATGCGCGCGGCAAGTCCCTTGCCGGTGCCGGTCTCGCCGGTGATCACCAGCGAGCTGAAGGGCACCGCGCGCAGGCGGTCGAGCAGCGTGCGCACTTGCACGGCGTATTTGCTGTGACCGAGGAAAGCGGCGGGCAAGTAACGGCGCTGGCGAGCGTGCTGCTGCTCGTACAGGCGGCGGTGAGCGCGTGCGCTGCGCGCGGCGCTGTTGACCACCACGTCCAGGCGCTCCTGGTCGCACGGTTTCTCCAGGTAGTCGCTGGCGCCCAGGTGCAGCGCGCGCACCGAATCCGGAACGCTGCCATAGCCGGTGAGGAACACCCATTCGGCGCTCCCGCCGACATCGCGCGAGGCTTCCAGCAAGTCCAGGCCGTTGCCATCGGGCAGGTTCATGTCCGAGATCACCACCAGCGGCTGCGGCCCGCCGTTGCTCAGGATCGCATTTGCCTCGGCGGCGGTCGCGGCAACGTGCACATCCCAACCGTGGCGCGTGTAGTGACGCTTGAGTTCGCTGCCGAGCAGCGGCTCGTCCTCGATGATCAACAGTGTTTCAGACATGGGAAGGATTCTGACGCAGACTGCTGGGGAACTTCAGGGACACGGATGCGCCGCCGGTGTCGCGATTGGCGATTGTGATCTGCCCGCCCAGGTCGCTGACGAAGCGGCGCACCGCGGCGAGCCCGAGGCCGGTGCCGCCCGTGGAGTAGCTGCCGAAGGCGCGCACCCCCGCCGCCAGAGCGTCGTCGCTGAAGCCGGATCCGGAGTCGCGCACCGCGATCACCACGTGTTCGGGGGTGAGGACGGATGTTATCTCGATGCTTCCAGGTGCGTGGCCAATCGAATTCGCGGCGTTGATGATCAGATTGAGCAAGGCATGCCTGAAATTGTCCTCGGGCAGGCGCATGACCAGTTCCGGATCGATGTCGCAACCGAGTTCCACGTTCGGTCCGAGCTGGTACGAGGTCAGCGCGAGCACCGACTCCGTGACCTCGCACACGCGGATGTCGTTGACCTCTTCCGGGCGCAGGCGCGTGGAGTCCACGAGGCCGTCGAGCTGCCGGGACAGCCGTTTGACCTCCTCGCGGATCGTACCCAGGCGTTCGCGATCCTCCTCGTTGCTGGACTCGCGCTGCAGGTTACCGACTGCGGCGAGGATTCCGGCCAGCGGGTTGCGCATGTCGTGCGCGATCTGCGCGCAAAGTTCCCCGGCCTCGGCCAGGCGTTGCTCGCGCAGCAGCGTGAGCTGCTGTTGCATGAGGGTGCGCGTCGCGTCGCGGACCTCGCCGCGCAGTGCCGCCTCACGCCGTGCCCAGGCTTCCTCGGATGCACTCACTTGTTGCACCAGATCATTGTAGCTCTCGAACAGGGGGCGCAGATCCGGCGTGAGACCCGCGGGGTCGGCGAGCTCGTAACGGTGGTGCGTCATGGTGTGCAACAGCCGGTTGAGGGTATCGAGCGGCAGCAGCACGCGACGCCTGATCTGCCATGCCAGCACCACGGTTGCCGCGGCAAGACACGCGGCGAGTACGAGGATCAGCCACCACTCGACGCGCGCGTTGCGCACGATCGAGTCGAGCACGGCCCGCCGCTGCAGGGCGACCGGCGTGTCCGGTTCCTCCTGACTCGAGAACGCGGCCGCGAGCTGGTCCGCGGTTTGCAAATCCAGTGCGTCGCGGCTGGCTTGCAGGCGCACCAGCGCCGATTCCAGCCGCGCCCGCTGCTCGTGGAAGGCGGCGCGCACGACCGCCCGCGCGGAGTCTTCGAAGTCGCTCAGTACCGTGAGCTGCTCGGTCACGGACTGCAGCTGCTCGGTCACGGACTGCAGGTGATGGTGGCTGCGCTTGGATGCAACCACCAGCACCAGGCACAGGATGAACACCGTGAACACCAGGAACGAGCTGGCGGCGGTCAGCGTGAGCAGCGGTCGTTGCAGCATTAGGGTCGCTCCAGGTGCCCTGCGGATGCCGCGCTGCGCCTGCGGGCAGCCAGCCGAATGCCCTGGAAGTGTACCGGGTGAGAGCCGCCGGATGCGGCGGCGGGCTTGCGTTCAGTGACGGTGGCCGTTGTGGCGGGAGCGCCGCACGCAACGCGGCCCCGGCGTGACGGCCGCAGCCTTGCGGCCTGCAGCCGCGGCGGCCACGGGAGCCGGATCCGGCGTCGGGGTCACGCATGCCCCGATACGCCGAACGCGGGTGCTGCTGCCGTCATGGCACCGCGCGGCGCCCCAGCAGCCCGAAGATCACCGCGGCGATGAGTCCGACCACGAACAGCATCCACGCGATGTCGACGGCGGCACCGGCCACACCGCTCAGGCCGAGGGCGCCCGCGATGACGGCCAGGACCAGGAACATGAATGCCCAGTACAGCATGACGATCTCCTTGGCAGGTCGTGCCGCAAAGGTTGCGAGGAGCGTGCCAGGCGGGCCGGTGCACCCCTGCGACTTCAATGCAAGCTACGGATTCGCATGAAGAATGCAGCAGGATCTGAGCGATGGGGGCGGGCGCCGCGGAGGTGAACGGGAGCCGCCGCGCGGTGCATATTCACCATCCATCGGTGCATATGCACCACTGCGCGCCGTGCGCCGGTCACGCCCTGCGCCGCTCACGCCGCCGGTCACGGTGCCGGCCGGGGCGCCGCCGGTACGCCGCCGGCACGCGGCCGGCGCTCAAGTGCCGCGCGCGGCCGCGAGCGCTCGCGGCCGCGAATCGCACGCGCGCACTGCTAGTATCCCTGGCCGAAGGCACCCGCCCTGGCCTGCACGGGAGCGACACGAGTTCGTGATGCCCGGTCCTATCTGCATGCGAGGCTCGGACACCGCACCCGTGCCGGTGCGCCGCGCCGCGGCGTCGCAGCGGCGCACCGCGCGCCGTCTCGCGCCCGTCGCGGTGCTGGCGTGCATGCTGGTGTGGCTGCCGGGGGCCGGGCCGCGCGCGCAGGCGAACGCCGAGCCGCCGCCGCCCGCGGACATCACGGCCGCGGACCTGCTCGATTCGCTGCGCTCGGACGTGCGCATCGTCGCGCGCGAGAACCATGACGTCGAGGAGTTCCGGGTGGGCAATAAAGTGCACATGATCAAGGTCAAACCCAAGGGCGCGCCGCCCTACTACCTCATCGACGAGGACGGCAGCGGCGACCTGCAGTGGCGGCGCGGCCCGGATCTCGAGCGCACCAGCGTGCCGCACTGGTCCATCATTCGCTGGTGACGGGCAGGCGCCGGTTCACCGGTGGGCGCGAGGAGACTGAACGTGAGGACACCAATGCAAGTCATCATGCCGCGCGCCGTGCGGTTCGGGTGCGTGTTCGCGACCCTGCTCACGGCGGCCCTGCCCACGGCGCCCGTGCAGGCCGGTGCGCTGCTCGACGCGATCAAGAGCCGCGGCGCGCTGCGCTGCGGTGTGAGCGAGGGGATCCCCGGCTTTTCGATCGAGCGTGCCGGGCGCTGGACGGGACTGGATGCGGATTATTGCCGCGCGCTCGCGGCCGCGCTGCTCGGCGATGCGGATGCCGTGCAGTTCACGCCGCTGGGCGTCAGCGAGCGCTTCGAGGCGCTGCGCGATGGACGCGTGGACGTGCTGTCGCGCAACTCGACGTGGACCCTTGCGCGCGAGGCGCAGTTCGACATCGCCTTCGTCGGCATTCTGTTCTTCGACGGACAGGGCTTCCTCGCCCGGCGCGAGGGCGGGCCGCGTTATGCACTGGAACTGGGCGGGTCGCGCGTGTGCGTGAAGCCGGACACGACCTCTGCGCGCAATCTCGTGAACTACTTCGCGACCAATGCGATGGCCTTCACACCGGTGCCGGTAAACGGCTTCGATGCGATGCAGCGCGCATTCGAAACCGGCGAGTGTGACGCGGTGAGCAGCGATCAGTCGCAGCTGCACGCGCTGCGCTCGCGCCTGGCCGATCCGTCCACTGCGCGCGTGCTGCCCGAGTTCATCTCCAAGGAGCCGCTGGCGCCGGCGGTGCCGGCGTCGGATCCGCACTGGTTGCTGTTCGCGCGTCTGGTGCTGGCGGTGCTCGTGAACGCGGAGGAGATCGGCATCGACAGCGGCAACGTGGTGAAGATCGCGAGCGTGGCGCGCAGCGTCGAGGTGCGCGGCTTGCTCGACCTGGACGGGCGCTTCGTCGCCCGCCTGGGCCTGCAGCCCGGCTGGGCGCAGCGCATGCTGCAGAGCGTGGGCAACTACGGCGAGATGTTCGAGCGCAACCTCGGCGCGCCTGGCACGCTGCAACTCAAGCGCGGCCAGAATGCGCCGTGGAACCGCGGCGGTCTGCTCTACGCGCCGCGTATCGATTGAGCCGGCGCTACCCGCCGCGCTCGCCGTCTTTCGCACGCGTCCACCGATGGACTTGTGCAGAGCTTGCTTTGCCGTCCAGCCACCGAGGAGTGCCACGATGAGCCGTCTTCCCAAGCTCGACCCCGAGCAGCTATCCGTCGAGCAGCGACGCGTCGCCGCCGAGATCACGGCCGGTCCGCGCGGCGAGGTGCGCGGGCCGTTCGTGCCGCTGCTGCACAACGCCAAGGCGGCCGACGCGGTGCAGCGCATGGGCAGTTTCCTGCGCTTCGACGGCACCTTGCCCGGCGCGTTGCGCGAGATGGTGATCCTGGTCGTCGCGCGCCACTGGAGTGCGCAGTACGAATGGTTCGCACACCACCGCATCGCGCTCGAGGAGGGGCTGGATCCGGCCATCGCCGATGCCATCGCGGCGCGCCGCCGCCCGGATTTCGAGGACGCCACGCTCGCGCAGGTGTATGACTTCGTGATCGAGTTGCACCGCGACCGCCAGGTCAGCGCCCGCACCTTCGCCGCCGTACACGAGGCCCTCGGTGCCGCGCAGGTGGTGGAACTGATCGTGCTGTGCGGCCACTACAACCTGGTGTCCATGGTACTGAACGGCTTCGATGTGCAGGTGCCCGGCGGGGCGCGCCCGCTGTCGTGAGCCTGCTAACCCGCCATCACCCGCCGGACTGCAGCCGCGATTCGTTCGCGATCGGGGAACACGTGATCCTCGAGCCCCGGCGCGTAGGGCACCGGCACCGGCAGCGCACACACGCGTTCCAGCGCCGTCTTCATCGCACCGAAGGTCGCTGCATCCTCGCTGACCAGCGCGGCGATCTCGGCCGACGCGCCGGCGGTGGGCCCGGCCTCGTCGGCGATCACCAGACGTCCGGTCTTGCGCACCGAGTTGCGGATCATGTCCGCGTCCATCGGCACCAGCGAGCGCGGATCGACCACCTCCACCGAGATGCCTTCGCTGGCCAGGTCCTGCGCCGCCGCGAGTGCCTCGTGCACCAGCCAGGCCAGCGCCACCACCGTCACGTCGCTGCCTTCGCGCTTGATGTCGGCCACGCCGAACGGGATCGTATAGTCTTCCTCGGGCACCTCGCCTTGCAGTGAGCCGAGGCGCCCCGCCTCGAACACGATCACCGGGTTGTCGTCGCGGATCGCCTGCTTGAGCAGTCCCTTCATGTCATACGGCGTCGACGGCAGCACCATCTTCAGCCCGGCTAGGTTCATGAACATGGAATACGGGCTCTGCGAATGCTGCGCCGCGCGCCGTGTGCCGCCGCCCACGGTGGTGCGGAACACGATCGGGAACTTCGCCTGGCCGCCGAACATGTAGTGGATCTTCGCCGCCTGGTTGACGATCTGATCCATGGCCACGAAGCAGAAGGTGACCAGGCGCCAGTCGACGATGGGGCGGTAGCCGGACCCGGCGGCGCCGATCGCCATGCCGGTCAGCGCGCTTTCGGTGATCGGCGTGGCGCGCACGCGGCTGGCGCCGAACTCGTGCAGCAGCGGCTCCGGTGCGTCGGTGGACAGGTGGAAGATCGTCGGGTCTCGCCGCATCTCCTCGGCCAGGGCCTCGGTGATCGCCGCCGCGTAGCTGATCGTTCGCATCGCTCGGGTGCCTCGCAGCTCGTGAAGGGGTTGCGCGCTGGTGCGGCGCGAGGCCGATCAGTCGGCGAACACGTCTTCCAGTGCGGCCTCGGGACACGGTACCGGGCTCGCTTCGGCGAACGCGACCGCCACATCGATGGCGCGCAGGATCTCGCGGTCCATCGCCTCCCATTCCTCGTCGCCCAGTTGTCCCTGCTGCGCGCGCAGCCGCGCGACGAGACGCTCGATGGGATCGCGGCGCAGCCACGCCTCGAGCTCGTCGGCGGGCCGGTCGTCGGGCTGATCGGGGCGCTCGGTGTGGCGCCGGTGGCGGTAGGTCTTGCACTCGATGAGGCTCGGCCCGTCGCCTGCGCGGGCACGCGCGATGGCCGTGCTCGCGGCCTCGTGAACCGCCAACACGTCGTTGCCGTCGACGACGATGCCCGGGATGCCGTAGCCAGCCGCGCGCTGCGCGATGTCGGCGACCGACACGCTCGCGGCGGCCGGCGTGTTGACCGCCCACAGGTTGTTCTCGCACACGTAGATCACGGGCAGCTTCCAGCACGCGGCGATATTCAACGACTCGTGGAACGGACCGGCGTTGGACGCGCCGTCACCGAAGAAGGCGACCGCGACGCGGCCGTGACCGTCGAGCTGCGCGGCCAGCCCCGCGCCGGTGATGATGGAGATGCCGCCGGCCACGATGCCGTTGGCACCGAGCATGCCGATGTCGAAGTCGGCGATGTGCATCGAACCGCCCTTGCCCTTGCAGTAGCCGGCCTGGCGGCCGTACAGCTCGGCCATCATGCGATTGAGATCGGCACCCTTGGCGATGCAGTGCCCGTGCCCGCGGTGGGTGCTGATGATCTTGTCC
>Ga0214472_10009512_pt1 | contig 10127 bp, 11 predicted proteins | sample RVTome_6_FD_207662 | JGI IMG/M metagenome (GOLD analysis project Ga0214472, IMG submission 207662) | Soil microbial communities from uranium-contaminated site in the Upper Colorado River Basin, Wyoming, United States - RVT140D175 | ecosystem: Environmental > Terrestrial > Soil > Contaminated >...
GGCCCGCGGCTGCTGGAGGCGCGCACCTACCGGTTCCGCGCCCACTCGATGTACGATCCCGACCTCTACCGCGCCCGGGACGAGATCGAGGCCTGGAAGACGCGCGACCCCGTCGTTCTCTTCACCGCGGTGCTCCGCGGGCAGGGCGTCCTGGGGGAGACCGACCTGGCGGCGATGGAGACGTCGGTCGCCGCCGAGGTCGACGCCGCCGTCGCCGAGGCCGAGGCCGGCCCGTGGGAGCCGGTCGAGGACCTGCTGAAGGACGTGTACACCGCGCCGGTGGACCGATGAAGAAGATGACGTATCGCGAGGCCGCGCGCAGCGCGCTGCGGCAGGCGCTGGCCGGCGATCCGCGCGTCTTCCTCATGGGCGAGGACGTGGGGCGCTACGGCGGCGCGTTCGCGGTGAGCCATGGGCTGCTGGCGGAGTTCGGGCCCGAGCGTGTGCGCGACACCCCGCTCAGCGAGAACACGTTCGTGGGCGCCGGCATCGGCGCCGCCCTCGGCGGCCTGCGGCCCATCGTCGAGGTGATGACGGTGAACTTCAGCCTGCTGAGCCTCGACCAGGTCGTGAACAACGCGGCCACGCTGCGCCACATGTCGGGCGGGCAGCTGTCCGTCCCGCTGGTCGTGCGCATGGCGACCGGCGCCGGCCGTCAGCTGGCCGCCCAGCACTCGCACAGCCTGGAGGGCTGGTACGCGCACGTCCCCGGGATCACGGTCGTGGCGCCGGGAACCGCGGACGACGCGCGCGCGCTGCTGCTGGCGGCGTTGCGCGAGCCCGATCCGGTGTTCGTGTTCGAGCACGCCGCGCTCTACCCGATGGAGGGCGAGGTGGACGACACGGCCGGGCCGGGCGAGATCGGCCGGGCGGCCGTGCGCCGCGTGGGCACGGACCTCAGCGTCATCACGTACGGCGGCTCGCTGCCGAAGGCGCTGGCGGCGGCGGATCTGCTCGCCGCCGAGGGCATCACCGCCGAGGTCGTCGACCTGCGCACGCTGCGGCCGCTGGACACCGCCACGATCCTGGCCTCGGTCGCCCGGACGCACCGGGCGCTGGTCGTCGACGAGGGATGGCGCACCGGCAGCCTCGCCGCCGAGGTGAGCGCCCGGATCATGGAGGGCGGCTTCTACGACCTGGACGGCCCCGTGCAGCGTCTCTGCAGCGCCGAGGTCCCGATGCCCTACGCCAGGCACATGGAGGACGCGGCGCTGCCCCAGCCGGCCACGATCGCGGCGGCCGCCCGCGCGATGCTCCGGCGCGATGGCTGAGTTCGTCATGCCCATCCTCGGGGCCGACATGGTGGCCGGGACCCTCATCGCGTGGCGCAAGCAGCCGGGAGACCGGGTGGCGCGCGGCGACATCATCGCCGAGGTCGAGACGGAGAAGGGCCTCATCGACGTCGAGGTGTTCGCGAGCGGCGTCCTGGAGCGGATCGTGGTCCAGCCGGGCGCCACGGTGCCGACGGGGACGGTGCTGGCGCTGATCCGCGAGGACGGCCCGGCGCCGGCGGCGATGCCGGCGGTGGCCGCGCCCGTGGTGACGGCGCCCGTCGTGCCGGCGGCCGTGGAGCCGGCGCGCGTGGAGCCCGCTCCCGGCGAGCGCAAGCGCGTCTCCCCGCTGGCCCGGAAGGTCGCCGCCAGGCTCGGCGTCGATCCCGACACCGTTGGCGGCACCGGCCCGGGGGGAACGGTGACGCGCGAGGACGTCGAGCGCGCCGCCGCCGAGCGGCAAGCGGGGCCGGCCCCCGCGGTCGCCCCGGCGCCCGCGCGGCCGCGCATGGACGTCGCCCGCATGCGCCAGACCATCGCGGCCGCGATGGCCCGCTCCAAGCGCGAGATCCCCCACTACTACCTCGCCCACCCGATCGACCTGCACCGGGTCCTGGCGTGGCTCGCCGAGGAGAACGCGCGGCGGCCAGTCACCGACCGCCTGCTCTACGGCGTGGTTCTCCTCAAGGCGGTGGCGCTGGCGCTGCGCGAGGTGCCCGAGCTGAACGCCGTGTGGCGGGGCGAGCGCGCCGAGCCGAGCGCCGCCGTCCACGTCGGAGTGGCGATCTCGCTGCGCGGCGGCGGCCTCGTGGCCCCGGCGCTGCACGACGCCGAAAGGCAGCCGCTCGGCGACCTCATGCGCGCCTTCCGCGACCTGGTGCAGCGCGCGCGCAGCGGCGGGCTGCGCAGCTCGGAGCTGTCGGATCCGACGATCACCGTCACGAGCCTCGGCGAGCAGGGCGTCGAGCGGGTGTTCGGCATCATCTATCCGCCCCAGGTCGCGATCGTCGGCTTCGGCCGCATCGCCGAGCGCCCGTGGGTCGTCGACGGCGCGGTCGTGCCCCGGCCGGTGGTGACGGCGTCGCTGTCGGCCGACCACCGCGTGAGCGACGGGCACCGCGGCGGTCTGTTCCTGGCGGCGGTCGAGCGCCTCCTGCAATCGCCGGAGCGCCTGTGATGGCCGACGACCTGCGCGCGACGATCGTGCGGGTGCTGGGCGACATCGCGCCCGAGGCCGACCTGGCCGCGCTCAAGCCCGACGTCGCCTTCCGCGAGCAGCTCGATCTGGACTCGATGGACGTCCTCAACTTCGTCGTCGGGCTGCACGGCGCGCTCGGCGTCGAGATCCCCGAATCGGACTACCCGAAGCTCGCCACGCTCGATGCCTGCGTCGACTATCTGCAGGCGAGGAGGACATCATGAAGCCGTTGCCCCACCGCTACGCGGGCCGGATCGCGGGCGGCCCCGAGGGATACGCCACGCTGTCGAGCGCCGGCGTGCCCGATCTCCGGACGGCCGCCCCGCTCGATTTCGACGGGCCGGGCGACGCCTGGAGCCCCGAGCAGCTGCTGCTGGCGGCCGTCGAGGCGTGCTTCCTGCTGACCTTCCGCGCGGTCGCCCAGGCCTCGCGCCTGGAGTTCGTGTCGATGTCCGTCGAGGCCGAGGGGTTCGTGGACCGCGTCAACGGGGTCACGCGCTTCACCGAGATCGTCCTGCGCCCCCGGGTGGCCTTGCCGGCGGGCGTGGACTGGGTGCGGGTGCAGCGCGCGCTGGAGAAGGCCGAGCGCGCCTGTCTCGTCTCGGCCTCGCTCGACACGCCCATCCGCCTGGAGCCGGAGATCGCCGGGTGACCGCGATGCCGGCGACGGGGCTGACCCACGACGACCGGCTGGCCCGGGCGGCGCGGCCGGACGCCGAGGCCCTGCGGCTGCACGCGCTCTGCCGCGGCAAGATGCAGACGCTGCCGAAGTGTCCGATCCGGGGCTTCGACGACTTCGCCGTGTGGTACTCGCCGGGCGTCGCCGCGCCCTGCCGCGCCATCGTCGCCGACCCCGAGGCGGCCTGGCGTTACACGAGCAAGGCCAACACGATCGCGATCGTCACCGACGGCACCCGCGTGCTCGGCCTGGGCGACATCGGGCCGGTCGCCGGCCTGCCGGTGATGGAAGGCAAGGCCCTGCTCTTCAAGTACCTCGGCGGGGTCGACGCGGTGCCCATCTGCCTGGCCACCCGCGACGCCGACGAGATCGTGCGGACGGCCACGCTGCTCGAGCCGGCCTTCGGCGCCATCAATCTCGAGGACATCGCCCAGCCCAAGTGCTTCCGCGTGCTGGACGCGCTGCGGGTCCGCCTGAGCATTCCCGTCTGGCACGACGACCAGCAGGGCACGGCGACGGCCCTGCTCGCCGGCCTCCTGAACGCGGCGGCGGTCGTCGGCAAGGATCCACGCCGGATGCGGATCGCGATGGTGGGCATGGGCGCCGCGAACGTCGCCTGTTACCGGCTGCTGACGGGCAACGGGATCGATCCTGCCGCCATCGTCGCCTGCGACAGCCGGGGGACCCTGCACAGGGGCCGTCACGACGTCGAGCGGCGCTGCGACGAGTTTCGCGACAAGTGGCGGGTCTGCCTGGAGAGCAACGCCGACGCGGTGACAGGCGGCATCGGCGACGCCCTCCGCGGCGCCGACGCCTGCGTGGCCTTTTCGGGTCCCGGGATCATCGAGCCCGGGTGGGTGCGCGGGATGGCGCGCGACGCCATCGTCTTCGCCTGCGCCAACCCCGTGCCCGAGATCTGGCCGTGGCAGGCCACCGAGGCCGGCGCCCGGGTGGTGGCCACCGGGCGCGGCGACTTCCCCAACCAGCTCAACAACTCCCTGGTCTTCCCCGGGCTCTTCCGCGGCGTGCTCGACGTGCGGGCGCGGGCGATCTCGGACGAGATGGCGGCGGCGGTCGCCCGCGCGCTCGCGGCATTCGCCGAGGAGCGCGGCCTGCGCGAGGATTACATCCTGCCCCGCCTGGACGACTGGGAGATGCACGTCCGGGTCGCGGTCGCGGCCGCCACCGAGGCGCAGGCCCGGGGCCTGGCCCGCGTCGCGCGGACGGCCGCCGGGCTCGAGGCCGACGCCCGGCACACGATGCAGAATGCGCGCGACTCAGTCGCCGCGCTGGCGCGGGCCGGGCTGATTCCCGATCCCGGAGCGCGCTGATGCCATTCCTCTACGCGACATTCGCCAGACGGAGGTGCCCCATGATTCGCGCAGCGATTCCGCTGGTTTTCGCGCTCGCGCTCGGCACCGCCCCGGCCGCGCTGGCCGCCGATGCCGCGCCCACCACGACGCACTCGGGGACGGTGGCCGCCATCGATCCGGCGGGCGGCGTGCTGATCCTCGAGGAGGTCGGCCCCTGGCGCGTCGAGCAAGGCAGGACGGTGGTGATCGAGCGGACCGTCGCCTTGACGGCCGACACGAAGTTCAACAGCTTCATCCGCGTGAACGTGCCGGGCGCGTTCGCCGGCGATTTCCTGGAGGTGGCGCTCGATGCGGACAGCGTCACGCCGGGTGACTTCGTGACGGTGGAGGGCGTCCGCGAGCGCGGCCGGCTCGTGGCGGTGCGCGTGACCATCGCCGAGGTGAACTGACGAGGCGCACGCCATGATCGTCGACGGGCGCGCGGTCCCGGTCACGCCTGGCGCCTCCATCCTGACCGCCGCCGCCGCGGCGGGGATCGCCATCCCGACCCTCTGCCACCACCCGGCGCTTCCGCCGGACGGCTCGTGCCGGATCTGCCTTGTCGAGGTCGACGGCCGACCCGGGCTGCATCCGGCCTGCGTGCAGCCGGCGGGGCCGGACCTCGTGGTCCAGACGGAGAGCGCCGTGGTCCAGGCGGCCCGCCGGCACCTGCTGGGCCTCCTGCTGGCCGGCTATCGCCCGGGTGCCGGCAAGGCGCACAACGAGCTGCTCGCGCTCGCGGCGCACTACGGCGTCACGCCGCCGGCGGCCCCGCCCGCCGTCCCCGGCCTCGTCGACGAGTCGAATCCGTTCATCAGGGTGGATCACGGCGCCTGCATCCGGTGCTGGCGGTGCGTGCGCGCCTGCGACCGGCTGAACGGCGTCACGGCGATCGGCATCTTCGGCCGCGGCGCCGCCGCGCACATCGGCTTCGGCGCCGATGGCACGATGCAGGACAGCACGTGCGAGTTCTGCGGGATGTGCGAGGCGGTCTGCCCCACGGATGCGCTGACGCCGAGGCCGCGGGCCGCGGCGGCGACGCGGGCCGTCAGCACGCTGTGCGGCTACTGCGGTGTGGGCTGCCGGCTCACCCTCGAGATCGCCCAGGACCGCATCGTGGGGACGACCCCCGACTGGGACGGCCCCGCCAACCACGGGTTGCTGTGCGTCAAGGGACGCTTCGGCTGGCCGTTCGTCCATCACCAGGCGCGACTCACTCGGCCCCTCGTCCGGCGGTCGCTGCTCGGCGGCGAGGGAGAGGAGCTGGTCGAGGTCGACTGGGACACGGCCCTCGAGCTCGTCGCCCGGACCCTGGTCGCCCTGCGCGAGCGGCACGGAGGACACGCGCTCGGCCTCCTGGCCTCGGCCAAGTGCAGCAACGAGGAGAACTACCTCTTCCAGAAGCTCGCCCGCCAGCTGCTCGCGACCAACAACGTGGACCATTGCGCCCGCCTCTGCCACTCGCCGACGGTCGCCGCCCTCGGGCAGGCGCTGGGCTCGGGCGCGATGACGAACTCGATGGACGACATCGTCGAGCACGCGCAGAGTGTTTTCGTCATCGGCTCGAACACGACCGAGCAGCACCCGGTGTTCGGCATGCGCCTGCGCCGGGCCGCCAAGGAGCGCGGCCTCCCCATCGTCGTGGCCGATCCGCGCCGCATCCCCATGGTCGACGCCGCCGTGCTCCATCTGCCCCTGCGGCCCGGCACCGACGTCGCGCTGCTCAACAGCCTCGCCCACGTGCTGATCGCCAGCGGGTGGGTTGACCGCGGCTTCGTCGCCTCGCGCACCGAGAACTTCGAGGCGTTCGCGGCCAGCGTGCGGGCTGCCACGCCGGAGCGGGCGGCGGCGATCACCGGAGTGGCGGCCGCCGACATCCGCCGCGCCGCGCAGATCCTCTGGGAGCGGCGGCCCGGGGCGCTCCTGTTCGCGATGGGGATCACCCAGCACACCTGCGGCACCGACAACGCGTTCGCCTGCACGAACCTGCAGCTGCTTCTCGGCAACCTCGGCGTCGCCGGCGGCGGCGTCAATCCGCTGCGCGGACAGAACAACGTGCAGGGCGCCTGCGACATGGGCGCGCTGCCGGATGTGCTGCCGGGCTACCAGCCGGTGGCCGACCCCGGCGGCCGCGCCCGGTTCGGAGCGGCCTGGGGCGTGGCGCCACCGGAACGGCCGGGCCTGACCGTCACCGAGATCGTGGACGGCGCCCTCGACGGTCGGATCCGCGGCCTCTGGATCCTGGGCGAGAATGCCGCCATGACGGACCCCGACCTCGCCCACGTGCGGCAGTGCCTGGCCGCCTGCGAGTTCCTGGTCGTGCAGGAGATCTTCCTCAGCGAGACGGCGCGCTTTGCGCACGTCGTCCTGCCCGCCGCCGCCGCCGCCGAGCGCGCGGGCACGTTCACCAACACCGAGCGTCGCGTGCAGCGGTTCGAGCCGGCCGTGCCGCCCCCCGGCGAGGCCCGCCCCGACTGGTGGATCATCGCGGAGATCGGCCGGCGCATCAGCCGGCGGCTGGCGGCGCCGCCGCGGCCGGCGCGCTGGGCCGGCTGGACGTACGGCGGGGCCGCCGAGGTCATGGACGAGGTGGCTGCGCTGACGCCGAGCTACGGGGGCATCACGCACGGCCGGCTCGGACGCGCGGGACTGCAGTGGCCCTGCCCCGGGCCCGGCCACCCCGGAACGCCGATCCTGCACGTGGCCCGGTTCGCGCGGGGGCGCGCGCGGTTCACGCCGGTCGAATACCGGCCCGCGGCCGAGGTGCCCGATGGCGACTATCCGCTGGTGCTCACGACCGGGCGCGTGCTCGAGCACTACCACGGCGGCACCATGACGCGCCGGGTGGCGGCGCTCGACTGGCTGGTCCCGGAGGCCAGCGTCGAGGTGCATCCGGTGGACGCCGCGCGGTGCGGCGTGACGGACGGCAGGCGCGTGCGCCTGCGTTCCCGGCGCGGCGCCGTCACGGTCCGCGCCCGGCTGACCTCCGGGATCACGCCGGGGACCGTCTTCATGTCGTTCCACTTCGCCGAGGCGGCGGCGAACGAGTTGACGCACGCCGCGCTCGATCCGATCGCCCGGATCCCCGAGTACAAGGTGTGCGCCGTCGCGCTCGAGGTCGCGGACCGTTCGTGACGGCCCCCTCGCCGCTCGATGCCCTGCTGCCGCCCGAGATGGCCCGGCGCGCCGAGGAGATCGGCGCCGCCAAGGCCTCGATGGAGCACGGGCGCCTCTTCGCGCTCGCCGTCCTCGCCGGCGCCTTCATCGCGCTGGGCGGTGTCTTCGCGACGGTGGCGCTGGCCGGGGCCGGCGACGCGCCGTGGGGCGCGATCCGCGTGCTGGCCGGGGTCGTCTTCAGCGCCGGCCTGGTCCTCGTCGTCGTGGGGGGCGCCGAGCTGTTCACCGGCAACAACCTCATCGTCATGGCGTGGGCGAGCGGCCGGATCGGCACGTCCGCCGTCCTCCGCAACTGGGCCATCGTGTACGCGGGCAACTTCGCCGGCGGGCTCGGCATCGCGCTCCTCGCCGCCGGCGCCCGGCTGCACGAGGCCGGCGGCGGCGCCGTCGGGACGGCGGCGCTCGGGATCGCGGCGCCGAAGCTCCAGCTGGGCTTCGTCCAGGCGGTGCTGCTCGGCGTCCTGTGCAACGTGCTCGTGTGCCTGGCCGTGTGGCTGTCCTACAGCGCCCGCACCACGACCGATCGGGTGCTCGTGGTCGTGCCGCCGATCGCGGCGTTCGTGGCGGCCGGCTTCGAGCATTCGGTCGCCAACATGTACTTCGTGCCGTTCGCGCTGCTGGTGGCGGCCGTCGATCCCGCCTTCGTCGCGGCTGGCGGCCTCGACGTCGCCGCGCTGACCTGGACCGGCTTCCTGGCCCGCAACCTGCTGCCGGTCACCCTCGGCAACGTCGTGGGCGGCGCCCTGCTGGTCGGCGGCGTCTACTGGTTCGTCTACCTGCGCCCGCGCGCCACGGCATGAGCGGGCCGGGCGCCGATCAGCCGCGGACGGTCAGCACGGGGCACGGCGCCAGGGCGACCACGCGCTCGGCCACGCTGCCCAGCGCGATGCGCGCCAGCCCGGTGCGTCCATGGGTGCCGACCACGATGAGGTCGGCGCCGAGGCGCCGGGCAGTCCGGACGATCGCGAAGAACGGCACCGGGCTGCGCACCACCATGGCCGACGTGGCGACGCCGGCCGCCCGGGCGCGCGCCTGGAGCGGGGCCAGCCGCCGGCGGGCGGCGCGCAAGCCCTCCGCCTCGAGCCGGCGCCAGGCCCGTGCCGAGAGGTAGCTGTCCTCGAGGATCATCACCGGCGGCGTCACCACGTGGAGCAGGCAGAGGCGCGCCCGGGGCCGGCGGGCCCGGGCCAGCGCCTCCCGAAACGCCGGGCGGGCCGCGGCCGAGAAGTCGGTTGCATACAGGATGGTTCTCATGCGCGCTCCCCGGTGAGCCTGGCGCCCGGGCCGCGCTGAGGTGCGGCCGGTGACGCGCTACCCGCGGGTCCCAACGTAGCGCCCTGCCTCGCGAGGGAAGCAGACCGCCGCCGCCAGCAGGGCGACGCCGAAGACCTGCGCGTACACCGCGATGACGCGCACGATGACATCGGTGTCGGCGTGCGGAAGGAGCAGGAGCAGACCCGCCAGGAATAGCGAGGAGAGGCCGGCCGTGGCCAGCAGCCAGTGGGCGGCCCCCGCGCGAGGCAGGTAGAAAGCGGCGAGCAGCTCGAGCCCTCCGGTGGCGAGGCCCCAGCCGGCCAGGACGTAGACGAACTGCCCCGCCTGCAACGGCCACCCCAGCGCCAGGGCGCCCAGCGCGACGCTCACCACGCCCTCGAGCACGACCGGCCAGGCGTCGAAGAGCCGCTCGGACGCTCGAGCGCCGGCCGCGACGGTCCAGGCGCCGTCGACGACCGCGTAGACGCCGAAGAGCAGCACGACGACCGAGAGGGTGACGTCCGGCCACCCGAGGACCGCCAGGCCGAACAGGATCGCCAGGCCGCCGCGGGCCGCCATCATCCACCAGTTGCGGACGAGGGCCGCGAGCTTCATGCTCGCGTCCCGGCCGCCTCGGCCATTCGCACCGTCAGCACCGGGCACGACGCCGTCGCCACCACGCGGGCGGCGACGCTGCCGAGGACCAGCCGGGCCACCCCGGTCCGCCCGTGCGTGCCGAGCACCAGGATGTCGGTCTTGGCGCTCTCGGCGGCCCGGACGATCTCGTCGGCGGGGATGCCGCCGTCGACGATGGCGGTCGTCGCCCGCACGCCGGCTTCGACCGCCTGCCGGAGGAGGCCGTCCATCTTCTGGCCGGCGTGGGCCCGCATCCCCGCGTCGAGCTGGTCCCAGATCTCCTGGGGGACGTAGCCGCTGTCGATGAAAGGCGACATGGGCGTGGCGAGTACGTGCAGGATCGTGAGCTCGGCCCCGGTCACCTTCGCCAGCCGGAGGGCGTGGGGGAACGCCGCCAGCGAGGCCTCGGAGAAGTCCGTCGCGTAGGTGATCCGCTGGACGTCCGCCATTGTTCTGCCTCCCGGCCGTCCGCAAGTGCAGCACTGATGCCAGGCCGGGGCCTCGGGAATTCAGCACGATAGGACCGGGCGAGCCCGGGCGGTGGGGCGCCGGCGCCGCAG
>Ga0214472_10009513_pt1 | contig 10126 bp, 13 predicted proteins | sample RVTome_6_FD_207662 | JGI IMG/M metagenome (GOLD analysis project Ga0214472, IMG submission 207662) | Soil microbial communities from uranium-contaminated site in the Upper Colorado River Basin, Wyoming, United States - RVT140D175 | ecosystem: Environmental > Terrestrial > Soil > Contaminated >...
AGGTTCATAGCCGTAGCTATGGACCAAAAAGGAGCTGAAATATGGGCCAAACAGCCGGATTTGCAGCCGGCTCATGGATAGTCCGACAGGCTGCTAGTAATAGTCCTGACCGAGATCGTCGTATGAGGTCCCGTTTTTCAGCATGGAGTAAACCAGTCTCGCCGGTATATGAGCCGTTGCCGTTATCGCCTTGGACGTCCCCAGTCTTGACCTTTGTCGGCAGATGTACGCCCCTAAGGCGCTCTTTGACCTGATCAATGAAAAAAGCTGCCATGCGCAAGACACCAATGAGCAAACGGCCTCCTCATCCCGGCTGCCGGAGCAAAAATATACGACCCTAATCAATTCAATTGGAGGAAGAGATGCGAATTGGGTTTGTGGGATGTGGCTATGCTGGCGACATTTATATCCAGAGCCTAAAAAAATACCCTCAGCTGGAGTTGGTAGCGGTAACTGACCGCGATCAGAAGCGCCTTAGTGAATTTGGTGCCTACTACTCGGTAAAAACCTGCTCAACTGTGGAAACATTATTGGCCGACCCCAGCATTGAGATGATAGTCAATCTAACCAATCCGAGTAGTCATTTCGAGGTTTCCAAAGCGTGTTTAGAGGCCGGAAAGCATGTGTATTCCGAAAAGCCCCTGACGATGGAATTTTCAGAGGCCCAGGAATTAGTGGAATTGGCGAACGCGAAAGGTCTGTATTTATCCTCAGCCCCCTGCGGGGTGTTGGGAGAAACGGCCCAGTCGCTGTGGCGAGCTTTGAACAGCGGTGAAATAGGAACGGTTCGCGTGGTTTATGCAGAGCAGGATGATGGTCCTGTTCAATTACGGGAGCCTCATCTATGGCGAAGTGCATCGGGTGCGCCCTCTCCCTACCGGGATGAGTTTGAGGTGGGCTGTACATTACAGCATGCCGCGTATTATCTGACCTGGTTTACGGCCTTTTTTGGACCGGCCAAAACCATCACGGCTTTTTCGGCTTGCTTATGGCCTGACAAACGAGTGATCCCGGAAGAGCCTTTATATGTGACGACTCCCGATTTCTCAGTTGCGTGCATCACCTTTGCATCAGGAGTGGTCGTAAGATTGACAAACAGTTATGTAGGCCCCCATAACCACGGTGTGCAGATAGTAGGAGATAAGGGAATCTTGACGGTTGACGACTGTTGGAACTACTCGTCTCCTGTATATCTGGATAAATATTCCAAACTGAGGTTGCGGATCAACAGATTTCCGATATTTAAGACTTACCCGTTTGTGAAGAGCTGGTTTGCTTCGCACCCTAGAGAATATCCACCGGTAAAGAAAGTAAGCTGGAAGAAGCGATATACCAGGTACCGCATGGATTATGCGCGAGGAATTGCGGAACTGGCGCGAGCGATTACGGAAAGATGTCCATCCCGGCTGCCGGCTGATTTCTGTTTGCATGTGAGTGAATTAGTCTGGGCCTGCCAGAATGCCACCCATGCGCCTTATCAGGTAACGACTACCTTTAAGCCCTTGCAACCCATGGATGACGCTGCACTGAAGGATGTCCTCTCAATAAACTGGTAGTGCCCGCTGTACGCCGATACCGCGGATGGCACTTTACGTCGTGGAGATTCTAAATATGTCTGAATTACGGTTTAGTATTGTGGTCGCCTGTTACAACCAGGAAGGTTTTATAAGGGAGGCCGTTGAATCCGCCTTGTCCCAAAAACATCCCAGCAAGGAAATTATCGTTGTCGATGATAACTCTCAGGACGACACTGCGGACGTTCTTAACACTTTTGGTACGTCCATCATTTTGGAGAGATTCCCTGTAAATCGTGGAGTCGATGCTGCACGTAACCATGGTGCATCTCTGGCGAGTGGAGAGTACTTGGTGTTCCTGGATGGCGATGACGTTTTGATGCCATGGACTCTCCAGGTCTACGAACGTCTGATTGCGGCCGAGAGTCCGAAGATCATTCTTGGCCAGAGACTTGAATTCCAGGGCGAGGTTCCCAGGGCGGTTGCGGAGGAGTACCCTAGCAAGATCGATTTTGTCAATTATGCCTGCTGGTTCCAGAAGGATCGCACAATCTCTTTCGGTGCAAGCAGCTTGGTTGTCCACCGTAAGACATTCTGGGACGCTGGGGGCTGGTCGCCTGGGATTTTCCATCTGGACATGCCGGATCTTCTGTTGAAATTGGGTCTGTCGGGTACGACGCTTGTAATGCTCGCACCGGAGATCGTATGGTATCGAATCCATTCAACGAACGTCTCGCATGCTGTTGCGAAGTTTCTTCGCTGCGCGCAAGTCCTCCTCAAGAAGGAGAGAGCTGGAGAGTATCCCGGAGGACGAAAGTACTCATTTGCAAGGTCCACGTGTCTGGGTGGACCGATGCTGTCCTGGATACTAATAGCGGTCCGGAAAGGACTCTATTTAGAGGCCGTGAAGCTGGCGGGTCCAGCATGGCTCACGATTCTCAAGGCCATCGTTCGCCGTTTCATCGCGCTATGCAGAGGTCGTCGTCCTGTTCAATCTGTGGAGTTGCTGCATGATTGATCTGACGTAGGATGTCTGCGGCTTCATTAGCCCGGATCAGGAGCCGACGAAGAGAGCTGACTGAATTCATCAATCACTTCCTCGCTAGCTGTCAGACTGGCAGTCCCAGCTAAGGCCAAATGGCTTGGAAGAAGCTGCTGGCGACGAGTTAACATCCGTCGCGTTGCAGAGAGAGCCCAACATCTATTCCGGCTAGCAGGAGTCTCACTGCATAAAAATAGGGCCATACGTGGGATTAGGCAGGGCAAGGAGTGTGATGAATCCACAATTCAACTTCTTGGCTCCCACGTATAACCTGGAACAGCGGAGAGTGAGACTAATGGACTTACATAAGAATCTAGTCAAATCAGCGTTACTGAAGGTAATGAGATTGCTGGAGCCACATTGTGACTATTACTTATCCCACAGCAACCAATTTCACCCTTTTGTCAATCCAATTGTCGGTATTCGAACCTCTCCGCCTTGTAAGTTACCCCCAAAGGAAGTATGGGCTTATGGATTGGATAAAGTCCAACATGCAATGACGCAACTCATCAGTCATGAGTTGTATGAACACAACATTAAGGGCGCCATAGCAGAGCTTGGAGCCTACCGGGGTTTCAATGCTTCTGTAATGAATCATTTCTTTCCTGATCGGAAACTCTATCTGTTCGACACCTTTGAAGGCTTTGATCTACGTGATTTGGAAGCAGAGGAACAACTGGGCTATACCACAAAGAACTATGACGATTTCAGTGATACTAACATTGAGCTGGTTATGTCAAAAATGTCTCATAAGGAAAATATTATAGTCAGGAAAGGATGGTTTCCTGACTCAGCCGTCGGCTTGGAAGATGAAACATTTTGCTTCGTCAGCATAGATGCTGATCTGTATCAACCAATTTATGAGGGTCTGCATTGGTTTTACCCGAGGTTGGCGAAGGGCGGTTATATTATAGTGGATGATTTCAATTGGAGTGATTATCCAGGAGCCAAAAAAGCGGTGCTCGACTTTTCCAGAGAAGTTGGCATTAGTTATATCCCGATACCAAATACGACTGGTAGCGTTGTAATTGGAAAACCGTTTGGCTTTGCTACAGCTGTAAAAAGTTCCCATACAAAAGATGACCAATAGTTAGTTTAATAAGTCAAGAAGGTAAGTTCCATACCCACTCTTTACGAGAGGCTGAGCAATTTGTTCCAATTTTTCATCATTTATAAATCCCATGCGCCACGCCACTTCTTCGATACATCCTATTTTAAGTCCCTGGCGTTCTTCTATTACCTGCACAAACTGCCCCGCCTGCATCAATGAAGGAAATGTACCTGTATCAAGCCATGCCGTACCTCTTCCCAGTATTCCTACAGATAAGCGAACTTGCTCCAGATACTGTTTGTTGACATCTGTAATTTCGTATTCGCCTCTGGCACTTGGTTTTAGATGCTTAGCAATTTCAACCACATCATTGTCATAAAAATATAAGCCCGGTACAGCAAATTTAGATTTGGGTTTTTCCGGCTTTTCTTCTATCGAAATGGCTTTTAAATTTTCATCAAACTCTACTACCCCATAACGTTCAGGGTCTTTTACATGATATGCATACACCACCCCACCCGTTGGATTTGTATTATTCTGAAGTAATTTTGCCATATTATCCCCATGAAAAATATTGTCGCCCAGCACCAAAGCTACATTATCATTGCCAATAAACGCTTCTCCCAATACAAATGCTTGCGCCAATCCATTAGGGACTTCCTGTACTTGGTAAGAAAATTCGCATCCAATAGAAGAACCATCACCGAGTAATCGCTCAAATAGAGGTAAATCAAGTGGCGAAGAAATAATTAAAACCTCACGAATACCCGACATAAGCAGTGTTGATAGCGGGTAGTAAATCATAGGTTTGTCGTAAATTGGCATCAACTGTTTGCTAATTGCCAACGTAAGGGGACGAAGTCGTGTGCCGGAGCCACCGGCTAATATGATACCTTTCATAGTGTGCTCCAACAGGAGTGGTTTTCTTCACAGTAGCTACAGTTGACTGGATCCCTTTGCTTTGACATCCTCAAGGGAGGCGAAGGCGACAGCGTAGATCATGGCTTCGACAATATGAGATATTTGCTCATCAGCAAAACCTTTAATGCCGCTGGTGCCAATGCCTATGAAGCCCGATCGGTCGATAATACCGCCTTGGTAGAAATAATCGCCCTTCATAAGTAAAACCGGATATAGGTTAGCGAGCTCTACTGTCGGCTTGCCGTACCGACGGGAAGTGTTTGCTTTCCAGAGCGATAGCTCTTGAAAACGCGCCTTCAGACCCCAGTTTTCATTCCATTCCTGATCAACACTGCCAACCCATTGTTGAACTGGTGCATCTAAACCCGGCCCATCCACGGTGATGGAAACAAGCTTAGGACCCCAGACAAAACGAGGATCTGAGAATAGTGCATAGATCTGGTACGATGCGAGTGAAATAGCTTCTTCAACTAGGTTTTCACTTAACATTTTATTAAAACCTCCAGGTTATAAGGTTCAGGCATTTTTCTGTTGAACTTTGGGTTTCGCAGTTTCGTGGAGAAAAAATCTTTTAACTTCGAAGTGCTCCAGTTCTTGCCAACCTATAATCCGATGGACCCAGAGAGCTGAAATATTATGGTTCGCAAAATAACCATAGGCTCGATTGAAGCCCTTCTTCCTGAGAAGATGAAGGGTGCTGTTCATGAAGAAGGTCGTAATCCCGTCGCCCCTGAAATCAGGTGCCATATACATATCGAACATATAGACTTCGTCGTCACTCAGTGTGATACCGAACCAACGCAGACACGGATGAAGAACTTCTGTTCTTGCCGATGACCTGGGCACATACCACAAATCCCCGATGATCTGCCTGTTTTTCACCAGACAGAAAGATTGATAGCCCTTCTTTACATAGCGCGCCACCCTCTCCGACCTGCTTTTCAAAACGTACCTGATCTCGTTATCCTTGTAATTACCCCGGTTGATCTCCAGAATAGACAAGTCGGTGTTTACAAATTTGCTGTCGATCGGCTTCAGACTGAACAGGTCTTTGGTCACTAAAACGGCTTCTTCATATTTGTAAAAGGTAAATTTCACCGCAGAAAAAAGCCCCTGAGCCAGCCAGTGCTCCAGGAACTGGTAGAATTTTACCCGCATGAGATCAAACATGCTCACCACCATCGATTCCCGGCTGTTTGCAAACATTACTGGCATTTTCCTCATGAGCAACAGCCGCCTTTGCCGCGATGAAGTTGACAGGGTTGGTACTGGCTATCATGACAAACAGTTCATCAGCTTTTGAAGTGGTCTGCTTCAACGCGTGATAGAGCGTCACAATGGCCCGCCATTGCGGGTAATAAAGCGCGTCTGATCCGAATAAAATCCGTTGCGGGTCGAGCCTGGTCAGAGCGAGGCAAAGGAGGCCGTGAGACAAGCCGGAAATATCAACCAGGACGTTTTCATGTCTAACCATGATCCTTTTCAGTGTCTCCAGGCAAGACCCGGCCTCGCCTTCGTCATACCCGTAAACACCGGCATGGGCAATCACCACAGGGTTGCCTGCCAAGCTCCAGTCGACACGTTCCAGCCTGTCGAGCTCACCGTAGGCGACTGTCTCCCGCGTCTTCACATCGGGGCTTCTTCCACCATGCACGACGACCCTGAGATCATGTCCCCTGCATGCACTCAGTATGCACTCCACATGTTCCAGATCATGCCGCTCACATACGTTGATGCCTGAAATTGCAGGATGGATCTTGATGGCCTTGATAGGATATCTGGCGGCCGCACAGGCAATCGTTTCCGCAATTCTGTCGTTGCCTACGTGCTTTGCAACGGCATAACCGAGTATAAAGCGGCTGTCATCGGCAAACATGGCAGCGAGGAGTTCCATCTGTTCATCGTTGGCGGTGCCCGGACTGCTCACCGGCAGCAGCAAGGCACTGTCGATGCCACTCAGGACCATCTGGTCAAGGAACACTTGCCGGCCGGTGTGGAGGTACAGCTTTCCAAGGCTGGACATCAGGTATTTTTTGCGGACGTTCTCGTTGACAAGGTCCCGACATCTCGCCGAAGGAGCCACGAAAGACATGACAGCGGCAATTTCAGGCGGGTCATATGTGGTTTCGTTTTGACTGTAGACCATGCCGTCGGCGGTGTTTTTTCGATATTTCAGGCCATTGAAGATGACTTCAAATGGGTGCACGTGAACATCGACCAGAACATGTGCCTGCTTGATATGCGCGATTTCAGCGAGATATTTTCTGACCTGAGCAGTATCCAGCATGTCAACCGGCCTCTTTCAGTACGTTGTCGTCAAAGATACGTTGCCTGTCAATTTTCCCACGATCGTTGCGTGGGATCTTCTCGACCGACTGCAAGCGCTTTGGCAGCATGTAGCCAGGCACATGCATTTTCAGTTCCGCCACAACCTGACCCGGCACAAGCCCGCAGGCTGACTCGTAGTAGGCAATCAGCTCCTTCAGGCCGCTCTGTGCATCTTCTGCGACCAGAACCACGGCATCGTCAACACCGTCTATCGTCAGCAAAGCGTGTTCGACCTCGCCAAGGTCAACGCGATAACCCATGATCTTGACCTGGTTATCTTTCCTGGAGAGGTATACATAGGTGCCATCATCGCTTTGCATGACAAGATCGCCGGTACGATAATAGCGCTGCCTCCCGGAATTACCCGGGCCCGACTCGATAAAGGCCTCAGCTGTTTTCAGCGGATCGTTCAGGTAGCCTTTGGACAGGCATGGCCCGGAGATACAAAGCTCTCCGACCTCCCCAGGCACGGCAAGGCTCATATCTTCCTTGAGGAGAAAGACCTCGGTATCAGTGCAGGGCTTGCCGATCGGTATCTTTACCTTTACTGACGACGGGATCCTGTCAACCATGTGGTAGAGAGATACCCCGGTTGCTTCGGTAGGTCCGTAGGCGTTGACAAAACGCTTGTCCGGATAGGTCTGCATCCATTGTTGCAGATATCGAGTTGCCAGGGGCTCGCCGCCAAACATTATGGTTCCGAGAGTTGGCATCCGTTCCGGGCCGATGACCCCGGTTCGCACCAGGTACATCAACAATGATGAGACGCCTTTCCATACCGTAATCTCTTGTTCTTCGATGAAAAGGACCAATTTCTCCGGGAAGAGCGTCATCATGTCGTTGGCGATACACAGGGTGCCGCCGGCTTTCAGGGCGGCATACACATCGAAGGTTGACATGTCGAAGTGAAATGGTGCGGTGCAGAGGATCCTGTCCGCAGGTCCCAGGCCAAAACACGCGACAGCCCAGTCGATATACGAGTAGATGTTGCGGTGACTGATCATGACTCCTTTGGGGTGCCCTGTCGAACATGAGGTGAACATGATGTAGGCGAGATCATCATCCTGATTGAGACAATCAGGACGATGGCAGCTGCAGTTCACGATCTCATCCCAGCCAATCGAGTGCGTTTCACTGGAATTGGCGGGTGATTGCTCAGGATCGAGAACGATGATCATCATTCCCGCCTGGGCCGATGCCGCCAGGTCGAATTGTTTGAGCGTGGATCTGTCACAGATGATGGCCCGCGGGCGACATTCAGCAAGAATCGAGCTCCTGCGCAAATCAGTAGTTTTAGGGTCGAGCGATACGTAGACCGCATCGGCCTTGAGGATACCGAGAATCGCGGTCAGACAATGCATCGAACGCTGCATGCTGAAGGCCACCCGGTCCTGCCGCTTGAGTCCGTGAGCAACCAGGCAGTGGGCGAGCTGGTTGGAAAGCTCGTCAAGTGTGCCATAACTGAGGCTGGCCTGGTCATCGACCACGGCAGTCCGCGCCGGCGATCGAGAGACATGTTCATCCATGAAATTTTGAACGAGTCGCGGTTTGAGCATGGTTCAAAGCCCCAGCCATCTCGAGATAATGTTGTATTGCATTTCGGAAGTCCCGGAATAAATTGTCGCCGCAACACTGTCGCGCAGATCTCTTTCAACCGGATATTCCGTGGTGAACCCATAACCACCATGGATCTGTACAGCATCCAGGCAGGCTTGTTTCAAGCTCTCACTGATAAACAGCTTGCCGATCGACGACTCGAGCGTGGCCCGTTTGTTCTGATCCTTCAACGTGGCCGCTTTCCAGCAGATCAGCCTGCCGAGCTCCAGGCGAATCTTCATCTCTGCGATCTTGTTGGCAACCGACTGGAATTTACCAATTGACTGGCCGAAGGCTTTGCGTTCTCTGGCATAAGCGATCGAGATTTCGAGGACCCTCTCCATGGTGCCGAGATGAGCGGCTGGCAGAAAACTGCGCTCCCACTCCATCGATTCATTGAAGATCATACCACCCTGCCCCTCTCTGCCTAACAGGTTGTGCAGGGGCACCGGACAATTATTGAAGACCAGTTCGCCATTTTGCAGCGTGGCCAACCCCATCTTGCGGATGGAACGGCACTGTTCAAATCCGGAAAAGCCTCTTTCGACCAGACAGCACGAGATGCCGCCAAGAGTATTCTTGTCCGGGTCGGTGACTGCGAACACGATGACAACGTCGGCGATCGGTCCGTTGGTAATAAACATCTTGTTACCATTGAGCAGATAGCCGTCGTCATTCCTGGTTGCCCGGGTGCGCATGGACAAGGCATCCGACCCGGAATCCGGCTCGGTAATCGCCTGGGCAAAAATTTTCTCTCCGCTGCAGACATCCGGAAGATACTTCTGCTTTTGCTCTTCACTACCGAACATTAGGATCTGCATTCCGCAAAGGACCTGAGTGGCAATAGCATGAACCAGGCCGGCATCCTTACAGGCATATCCGAGCGCGTTGAGAACGATAACCGTAGTTAGGAAATCACTGCCGCCACCGCCGTACTTCTCGGGAAAAGGTACCCCCATGAACTGCATCCCGGCACACTTTCGCCATGGCTCCACTGGAAAAGCCCCACTAATTTCATATTCTGCGATGTCATAGTTAAGTTCGTTGCGGGCGAACTTGACCACCATATCACGCAGCACGACCTGCTCGTCGGTAAAGGAGAAATCCATCTCAGGCGTCCAAGATGAGCCCGGTTTTTTTTGCGACCAACGACGAAATTGTCTTTACCGAATCGAAATTCTCCGGCCGCAGCTCATCACCGCTGATCTGGATGGAAAATTTCTCCTCCAGAAAGCTCATCAAGGCCATAATGCCGAAGGAGTCGATGATCCCGGAATCAATCAACGGATCGGCATCAGTCAAGGGCCCGCTACTCTGCCCGGCAAGCAGTTCCGTCATGATAAAATTCATAATAAACTCATTGATTTTCATTGCTCAACCCTTTCTATTTTCAGATAATGCCTTCAATGAACAGCCTCGACTGCAACGCGATTCGATACATGGCAATTCAACCCGTCAATTAGAGCCGGCACAATCTCGAAAGGGTCGCCGACTCCAACTGCGACTGCATCTCCTCCATTTGCCTCCTTCAGTTTGAAGGCCTCCTCCAGGGCGAATTCGTCATACGGGTTGATGATAAATTCTAATCCTTCGGCAAGCATGGATTTCGTCACCATTCAGTTGCAGAAGTGAAGCCGTATGTGGAACGCATTTTATCAACATAACGGATCTCAT
>Ga0214472_10009514_pt1 | contig 10125 bp, 7 predicted proteins | sample RVTome_6_FD_207662 | JGI IMG/M metagenome (GOLD analysis project Ga0214472, IMG submission 207662) | Soil microbial communities from uranium-contaminated site in the Upper Colorado River Basin, Wyoming, United States - RVT140D175 | ecosystem: Environmental > Terrestrial > Soil > Contaminated >...
CGGCTATGGCCAGGTCTGCTTCGGAAGGCTCGAGGTGTCCGCTTGGATGGTTATGTATAATAACATCGCCGGGACGACATGCCTGCAGGATTGCGGGAGCGGCCTGGCGGTTGCCGCGGGCGAGAACCTCCACATCGACCACTCGCTGTTCTGCGTCGGTATGCCCGATGCAGAACACTTCGTTGCCGCCGGATGCGAGAATTTCCTGGCGCAGCTTTGCTTGAGATTGTGTTGAGAGAAATTTATCCATGATGGGGAGGCATTATAGTGATGCCGGGCCATTCTGGAAAGCCTTTCTGGTCTCATGCTCTGGATATGTGATCAATGCTGATATTTAGTGGTTCTTTGGTTCACGCGCAGGTTGTCAGGCACCAGGAAAAGCCAAGAAAGTCGCAATTGGTAAATCTTATTGTCACGATCAACTGTTTTTTGCGTACTTTCTTTTAACCTTTGCGACTTTGCGTTAAATGTTTACAGGTGTTGCCTGGGTTGTCATCCAGGTTTTTAAGTGCCCTGGCGACAAAGTGATTAATTTGCTGCTTATCTTGAGAGTTTCTTCACACATCGACAAAGTAGTTTTCGCAGGCATGATCGATGGTGTCGCGGTGCAGCTCCGGAGTTTCATCAAAAAAGCGTGCGAGGTCAATCACGTGATCGACCAGGTCACGGGGGTGACAGGCGTTGAACGCTATATTGTGACGGCGGTACCAGTGCTCGACCAGGTGCTCGAAGACATCGTGTCGGAAAGGAATGGCATTCATCCGGCAGACGCGCTCGAAGATTTCCCGGAATTCTGCTTCCGTCGGGTGCTCAATCTTGATCTTGTAGCGGATGCGGCGGAGAAAAGCTTCATCAACCAGGGTTTTCGGTTCCAGATTGGTGGCAAAAATTACCATTTGGTCGAAGGGGATTTCGAATTTCATGCCAGTATGCATCGACATGAAGTCGATCTGACGATCCAGATTGATAATCCAGCGATTGAGAAGGCTTTGCGGATCCATCTGCTGGCGACCGAAGTCATCAAGGATGAAGAGCCCATTGTTAGCCTTCATCTGCAGGGGGGCTTCATAGAATTTGGCGATGGAGTTGAACTCCAGGTCAAGCATGCGCAAGGTCAATTCGCCGCCGGTTATGACAATCGGACGCTGGATTCTTACCCAGCGCCGATCGATGGTGTCGAGAGCCGTATCATCATCCGGCAGGCTTTCAACAGGGATATGGTTAACCGGGTCAAACACGCTGATGATCTGGCCTCCCACGTAGAGAGCATGCGGGACAAAAACAGTTCCCGGCAGGACCTGGCCAATCGTTTCGGCAATGGTTGTTTTGCCGTTGCCGGCAGGACCGTAGATAAACATCGGAGCGCCGGAACTTATTGCCGGGCCCAGACGGCTGAGCATGTTCTCGCTGATAACAATCTGCGAAAATGCCGCCTGTACCACATCGTTGTTGATCGTGATGTTGCGAATCGATTGGTTCTCGACCATTTCCTTGTAGTCTTCAAGGGTGACCGGCGCCGGCCCGACATAACGGCAGATTTCCATCAGTTCGCCACCATACTTTTTCCCGGTCTCGGTAACGATGAAGTTGAAAGAAGATTTGACGAACTGGCTTGCGCTGCGCACTTCGGCCAGCTTCTCGCGACGCAGCAGGGCGACCGCTTCATCGAGAATGGCGGTTGAAAGACCCATGCGCAGTGAGAGGTCGCTCAGGCGAAACTCACCCATAGACATGATGTGCTTTAAGGCAAGATCGGCAATGAACGGCAGATCAAGGCCCGTATCCTTGACTTCCTCGGGAGCAGGCGGCGTGTGTTTAAAGAAAGTGGCAAGCTGGTCTTCGCTGATATAGCCCAGCGCTACCAGGTTCTGCCCGAGACGTCCACCGTGCAGACGTTGTCGACTGGCAGCTTCGCGAAGTTGCTGTTTCGTGACAACCTTTTCGTTGAGCATTCTCTGATTCGCACTTCTACTCATCATAAGGATACCTCCTGTGACGACCTATTCATCGTTATCGAGTTCTGCCTGCATGCGTTTGACGAAGTTTTTGGCACGTCCTGACGGTGCAATAATTCCATAAGCCATTGCTTCACGAAGCTCATCTTCTGTGGCGCCGGCATCCTTCGCGACCGCGAAGTGCTTGGTGAGTCAGTCAGGGCAGTTGACCGCTACGGCACAGGCAATCCGAATCAGCTCGCGAGTTTTTACGTCAAGGACTTCTGTGAAATGATAATCCAGAATTTTGTTGCGGGTATGCATATTCGTTGTCTCCTGTAGAAATCTATAGGACTCTATATTTATAGCAGGTTGCGAGCATTATGCACACAAGAAGGTCTTCCTGTTGCCAATATTCTGCTGCCAGTTCTGACGACCGGGGAAAGCGTGCCCGGTACGGCCTGTGCCGTTATGGAAACAAGTTGATTCTGCGGCATTCTGCACTTTTTCGCAGAGGCGTTCTTGAAATGGCCTTTCAGAGTCACTAAATTGGGGTGCATTGTCGCTGAAATTGGATAGACTTCAGGCAGGTCTTACAGATAAATCTCCAGGAGAATTCTTATGGATATGAACCGCATGACCCAGAAAACCCAGGAAGCGATCCAATCGGCCCAGAGTCTTGCGGTTCGCTTCGGCCACGTCGAAGTTGACGGTGAACACCTGTTGCTGGCACTCCTGGAGCAGGAGGGTGGACTTGTCTCCCGACTTGTCCAGCGGCTGAATATTGATCCCGGGCTTGTGATTGAGGCCGTTCGCTCACAACTGCAAAAGATCCCTTCGGTTTCCGGTCCCGGTGTAGAGCCCGGCAAGATTTATGTTACTCAACGCTTCAATCAAATATTGGTCAAGGCTGAGTCCGAGGCGAAACGGCTCAAAGATGATTTTATCAGCGTAGAGCATATACTGCTGGTGATGACCGATGAAGGCAATAAGACGGCGGTCGGCAGAATCTTGCAGCAATTTAATCTGAGCCGTGACCGGCTGCTGCAGACCTTGACCGCTGTACGTGGGCATCAGAGAGTGACGAGCGCTGATCCTGAAGGAACCTATGAGGCGTTGGAGAAGTATGGACGCGACCTGGTGAAAGAGGTACAGAAGGGCAAGCTCGACCCGGTGATTGGCAGGGATGGCGAGATCCGGCGAGTGATCCGCATCCTCTCACGCAAAACCAAGAATAACCCTGTCCTGATCGGGGAACCCGGGGTTGGCAAGACAGCAATCGTCGAAGGGTTGGCGCAACGTATCGTACGGGGCGATGTGCCGGAGGGTTTGAAAGACAAAACCATCTTTGCGCTCGATATGGGGTCATTACTTGCAGGAGCCAAGTACCGTGGAGAATTCGAAGAGCGGCTTAAGGCCGTTCTCAACGAGATCCGTCAAAGTGCCGGTCGGATTCTGCTCTTCATTGATGAACTGCATACCATTGTCGGTACCGGTAAAGCAGAAGGGGCTATAGATGCCGGTAATATGTTGAAGCCGATGTTGGCTCGCGGCGAACTGCACTGTGTCGGCGCAACGACCCTCGACGAGTATCGTCAGTATATAGAAAAGGACGCGGCCCTGGAGCGGCGTTTTCAGCCGGTTCTGGTCGAGCAGCCGACGGTTGAAGATACCGTCAGCATCCTGCGCGGTTTGAAAGAGCGCTTCGAAGTTCATCATGGCGTGCGTATCCAGGATAATGCGCTGGTGGCTGCCGCCACCCTGAGCCATCGCTATATAACTGATCGTTTTCTGCCTGACAAGGCGATTGACCTGGTCGATGAGGCCTGTGCCATGATTCGCACTGAAATTGATTCTTTGCCGACCGATCTTGATGAAGTGACCCGGCGGGTGATGCAGTTGGAAATCGAAGAAGCCGCCTTGAAAAAGGAGAAGGATAAAGCGAGCCAGATGCGCCTTGAACATCTGCGTAAGGAACTCGCCGACCTGCGCCATCAGGCTGATACGTACAAGGCACAGTGGGAGACCGAAAAAGAGGAGATCAAGAAGCTGCAGGCTTTGCGTGAGGAGATCGAAAAAACCCGCCAGCAGATCGAGATCGCCGAGCGGGAGTATGACCTGAACCGGGCGGCGGAGCTCAAGCATGGTCGTCTGCCAGAGCTGGAGCAGCAACTGCGTGATGCTGAGCGGAAACTCACCGTTGAGGGCGAGGGGAAGCGCCTGCTGCGTGAGGAGGTCACTGAGGACGAGATCGCAGGCATCGTCGCTCTCTGGACCGGCATTCCCGTCACCCGCCTGGTCGAAGGGGAGAAGGAGAAGTTGCTCAAACTCGACCAGATTCTGCATCAGCGCGTGATCGGTCAGGATGAAGCGGTGCAATTGGTTGCCGATGCCGTTATCCGTGCACGGGCAGGGATCAAGGATCCGCGTCGACCGATAGGTTCGTTCATCTTTCTGGGCCCGACCGGGGTCGGTAAGACTGAGCTGGCGCGGACTCTCGCCGAAGCCCTCTTCGACAGCGAGACGAATATGGTGCGGATCGACATGTCGGAGTATATGGAGAAGCATACAGTCAGCCGACTGATCGGTGCACCACCCGGTTATGTCGGCTTCGAGGAGGGCGGCCAACTCTCAGAGGCCGTGCGGCGTCACCCTTACAGCGTCGTGTTGTTCGATGAGATTGAAAAGGCGCATCCGGATGTCTTCAATGTGCTGCTGCAGGTCCTCGATGATGGACGCATCACTGATAGTCATGGTCGCACGGTCGATTTTAAGAATACTGTGCTGATCATGACGTCCAATATTGGCTCACAGTATCTTCTCGAAGGGCTTGCACAAGAGGGCGTGATCAGTGAGGGGACCCGCGAAATGGTGATGAGTGCTCTGCGCACTGGCTTCAAACCGGAATTCCTCAATCGGGTAGACGATATCGTCTTGTTCAAACCCCTGACTCTGGCAGAGATCGAACAGATTGTTGAGCTGCAGGTCAAAGAGCTGCAGCAACGGCTGGCGGCTCTTGGTCTGTTCCTTGTCTTGACGCCGGCTGCACGCAGCTTTGTCGCAAGAGCTGCGTATGACCCTGTCTATGGTGCCCGGCCCCTCAAACGCTATCTGCAACACCACCTGGAAACCAAAATTGGCCGCGCTATGATCGCTTCAGAAGTACTGGAAGGCAGTTATATCAAGGTTGATGAAGACAATGATGCCCTGACAACCAGTTTTGAAGTGCCTGTATCGACAGGCGTGAGCGCTGAATAGAGAAATGGCATTATATTGCCGTGATGCCGAAATTTCCCGAAACGCTTGGATTTTCACAGAAATTTGCTAGAATCTAAAGGTCAGATGCAGGAGGGGGCATAAATGCAGTCCATGAGGTTGTATGTCTAAACACATGCGTTTCGGTGAAATCCTGGTTGAGACCAAGGTTTTGACTGAGAGCCAGTTGGAACGAGCACTGGAGAAGCAGAAAGGGACCGGCCGGCGTCTTGGCCAGATTCTTGAAGAAATGGGCGTGGTCACTGAGCGCGATATCGCTACAACTCTGGCCCGCCAGTTCGGCTTCAAGACGGTTTCCAATATAGCCCGGGCAAGCTTCAGTAAGGAACTGCTTGATCTCTTTGATGGCGAAACGGCAATGAACAAGATGTTGTTTCCATTAAAGCTGGAAGGAACCTCTCTCTTCCTGGCCATGGTCAATCCGCTCGACATAGAGACCATCGAAAATATTTCGTTCAAAACAGGTTTGCGGATTGTCCCTTGTATCACCACTCCAACAGAAATCCGGTCAGCGGTTAACTGCCACTATTTCAAAATTGTTGAACAGAAACTAGATCCGGACAGCTGGTGGACCGTGCTGGTTGTCGATGATCAGGATCTGGTTCGCGGTGCGGCAGTGGCTGCGCTGAAAAGAGAAGGGTATAATCTGCTGGAAGCTTCAAATGGTGCGGATGGTCTAAAAATTGCCCTACAGGAAAAACCTCACTTGATCATCGCGGATACCATCATGCCGCGGATGGATGGTTACGAGATGTTTCGTGCGATTCAGGGAAATTTAAGCATCAAGCATATCCCGGTGATTGCTCTCTCTTCAAAATCCACTGCAGAAGAAGAGGCCAAGTTGCTTGAAATGGGGTACTTCGATTTTATTGCCAAGCCGATTAATCCTGTACGTCTGGTGGCAAGATCCAGGCATGCCCTGCGCATTATTTACGGTACCAGCCCACCGCCCCGTTAAGGCTTGTTTGTCTCTCAGAGTGGAATCTTCCCGGCAAGTAGAAAATGCTGTTGAAAATGCTTGCCTTTTTTGTTTGGAGTCCTATAATTGATGAAAATGGTCATCATTAGCAGAAAGGATTTTATCATGCGTATAGATATTCTCTGTAAACCGGAAGGTGATCAGCGCGGTGAGCAAATCCTTGCCAAGGTTCGTCAGGTTCTGAATGAGATGGAGGTGCGCGCAGAGGTACATCTTTTCTGTGACCGTCGCAAGTTGATTGATAATCGTGTTTACGTTGCTCCGGCCCTGTTGATTGATGATGTCGTGCGTGTTGCCGGACGGGTTCCCGATATCCGTGAAATAAAGTCTTTTATCGTGGAACGACCCCGATATGTTGAGCGGATGAAGGAAGTTGCCTGAATCAGCTTTAAATAGGCTAAGCTAACCCAAGGGTTCTGTATGAGCAGGACCCTTTTTTTTTGCTCCGGTAACATCTGCGTGCACGGCTTGCAGCAGCCCTTCACTGACCGCGAATTGTACCAGCTCTACGCCGGTCGCCTGTGAAAGACTGCCGGCGAAAATGTCTTTAGGACTGAGGCTGCCATTGCTTTGCTTCAGCAGGTGCAGCATCTCTTCACTTAACGATTCACAGATGACTTCGTTGCCACGTCTCATAAAAAGTGCGACTGAGCCAATAGGCCGAAACAGGTCGGAAATCTCTTCCAGTTGCACCCCTTCCATTTCCAGCAGATCCAGAATTTCATAGACAAACGGCACCAGGCGACACTTGTTTGAACGCTGCAGGGGCGTCTCCCAGAGGTTTGTCTGTAGCAACGTCTCGCTCGGCGGCGGGAGCTCTTCACCCAGCAGGGTCTCGGCATAGTGGAAGTGGTAACAGAGCAGGTCAAGGAACACGCTGACCAGGTGACCCTGGCCTGTACTCTGCAGTTTCTGGCTGAGGTAACCCTGCAGCATGCGATAGACGTCATCCGCAGCCCAGTTGACAGGAGTCAGCAGGTTTTCGTAACCGATCCCCTGCTGTTGCAAGGCCCATGTGAAAAAATCCTCAAAGAGATCGCTCGGTCGGGTCTGCAAGGCATGTACAATCGCGGGGAAGAACGCCACGGCTCGTCCGGTATTGTAAAAGATGTCAACGGTAGCCGCCAGCCGTCGGCAGAGTTCCATCTCTGCAACGGACCAGTTTGCCGACGAGATTAACTCATAGGGGGGCTCCTGCTGCGCTTTAATCCCGTAACGGTCGCGCTGCTGCGACAGCCTGGTGCCAGGAAGAACTGCCAGCGGGAAAATGTGGACGTGGTTCGGTGAAAAGCTCAATGCCGTATCCAGGCTGTCCTTGAAACCGGCGTAGCTGTCCTGCGGAAGTCCATAAATCAGATCGAATCCGTATATGACCCCTTCTGCTTCAAGAAGATGGACTTTTTCCGCAAGGATCTCCAGATCAAGCGGCCGGTGGATGGCTTTGAGCACCTGTTCGTGAACGGACTGCAGGCCGAGCTGCACAGAACAGTGCAATTCGCCCAGCAGGCTGGCGGTATGTCGATCTATGAAATCGGCCTTGGCCTCCAGGTGATACTGAAGATGGGGCGCCTTTTCGAGAAGCAGCTCCAGTAGGGCAATACCGCGCTTCGGAGGATAATTGAAGGTTGAATCCAGAACCCATATCTGGCTGATTTCCGCCCTGGCAAACAGCTCAAGTTCTGCCTCCAGGCGTTGCCGATCAATGTGACGGACGCCTGCATGACCACGTGCTTCAAAACAGTAGTCGCAGGAAAAGGCACAGCCGCGGGCGACTTCCCAGAGAACACCGCCTGATGGTTCAGGCACAAGTATGCCGGTAAGCCACGGTGAAGGTGCAGTGCCGAGGTCGTGCGGACAATACTCTGCGCCTGATAATGTCCCTTCCTCCCGTATAAGCGTAACTCCCGGCAATGGTTGATCCGGAAGCCCTTTTGCAAATGCGGCTAGCAGCCCGGCGAGAGCCGTCTCTCCCTCACCGTGGACCAGAGCCGTCCAGGGTGCTGCCGATGTCAGCCCGGACGGGTCGCCTGTTGCCTCCGGGCCACCGGCAATCAGGTACAGGCGGGGGGCGATTTCGTGCAGTTGCCGGACAATGCTGATCAGTCGCTGCCGGTTCCAGACATAAACCGGAAAGGCGACAACATCCGGTTTTACCTCGAGAATTGCAGAGAGAATCTCCTGGTCGCTTTGTTCCGGAAAGGCTTCGATCAGGACGCTGGATTTACGAAAGCCTGGCGGAAGGGCTGCTGCCAGGCAACCGGCAGCCAGTGAAACCGCCTGAGTGGAGCGGCGGACATGGAGGGTACAAAATACAATTTTCATATGCACTCGCGATAAGTTAACTCTATCGGCTCGTTTCGCCTTCGTCAACCAACGGTAAAAAGTACGGTTCTACACCCGTAAAAGGCCGGCACCAGGTCACACAAAGAAAGCGTTTGACGTCCTACAGAAAGTTCAAAACAACAAAGACCATTGAAAGAATCCAGTTCCTGGGAGCCCGACTATTCCGGTGGCGCTTTATCGAGGTTCTTTGCTGTTGTCTCAATACCATGCCGGGCAAATATCCTGGACAGCTCCTGGTAGTTGCTCTTCATCTCCGAAAGGGTTAACTGGTAGCCGTAATGCATGACCTGATTACGCGCTGTAATCGACATGGGGCCCTGGAAAAAGAGCAGAGCTTCATCGTTGCCTGGTTCAAAGAGCAAAATATCCACCTCTGGATGCGTCTGCCGATAGTGATCGAGAGACAGGGTCAGTTTTTCACGGCACTCGACCCGCTTTGCCTGTTCCCATGTAAACAGGATGCCAAGTTCGTCAATCTGCGAACATTTTCCATAGGAGAGCGAGGGGAGACATGTAATCTGCTGATCGTTACGAAAAGGAACCCGTGGGTTGATCAGTACAATCAGGCGAGCACCATTTTCGATGGCGATATCAATGTGCGTGACCTGTCCGGTGGACCCGTCAATAAAAGAGTTTTCGCCGATTCGGTATGGCTGGAAGAAGAAAGGGATGGCACTGGAAGCTGTTATAGCCTGACAGATGTGCAGGCTTTTATATCCTTCTGTGCCGAAGACGACTCTTTCGCCGAAATCAAGGTCGTAGGCGGGAATAAACAGTTCACAGTCAAGATTATTGAAATCATCGCTGATGCCTTCGTTGTGAAATGAGTTGCACAGGTAGGACTGAAGTGGGTCCAGGGAGTAAAGTCCGGCCGGGAATTGCTCATGGAGCAGATGCGGCAGATCACTCAGGCTGAATTCCCAGGCGTTTTTACGGTAATGTTGCCGCACATTCAGCAAATTGCGCGGCAGCCTGCTGAGGGAGCGGATGACTGCCCACCAGTCAAAACGATAAATATCGCGTCGGCGCCAGTTGAAAACGGTCATTTCGTTGCGTGTAATGGTCTTGAACAGCCCGCCAGGATCGATACGGTTAGCTACCAGGGCGGCGATAACAGAACCGGCACTGATGCCGATGTAGGTGTCGAAACGGCGGGTGGAAAATCCCGGGCAGAAGAGGCGGTCGAATGCGGCGAGACAGCCGATCTCATATGCAGCGCCCATGATGCCGCCACCGGTAAGGATCATAGCTGTTTTACTGCGTTGATTGGTCATTATCGGACTCAACGTTTGATGCACTCGCAACAACTCATGGGATGGCGACGCCATCAATGTTTAGCACGTACTCTGATCTTTGGTTTGCCGGTTTCTGTGACCACCACAAAATCGATCTGTTTGTCACCAAAGCGCTTCTTGATGGCTTCTTCCTGTCTGGCCAGAAAGCTGATAACCTGATCTCTGTCGGGTGGGCGAAGATGGCATCTCTGGTGCGCGGTGACAAGCTCCTGATAAAGTCTGTCTATCGGATCCACAGAAGCTCCGGTCTGAATGGCATCCTGTTCTGACGATTTCGTCTGCGCAAAACGTTGGATGC
>Ga0214472_10009515_pt1 | contig 10125 bp, 9 predicted proteins | sample RVTome_6_FD_207662 | JGI IMG/M metagenome (GOLD analysis project Ga0214472, IMG submission 207662) | Soil microbial communities from uranium-contaminated site in the Upper Colorado River Basin, Wyoming, United States - RVT140D175 | ecosystem: Environmental > Terrestrial > Soil > Contaminated >...
GCTGAACCAAAATATCCTGTCACAGTATCTGCAGCATCCAGGGCTAATGCCGGTGTGTTTGTATCTACCAATTGCTCTGTTACGTTTATCGGCAAGGCAGTTTGTGGCTCATTAACAAAATATAATACGTCATTTACCGCATCGACATAGGCCCGCACACCGGTCGTTGCACTATCATCATTGATGGCTGCCGCAAGTGCTGCCTTGTCTGCAAGCACCGCGGCGGCCTCATTCTGCGAATATACAACCGTGCCGTTAATGATTAATCGATACGCCAGCGCATTATTGGTTCCAACATTATCCGTAATTGTCCCGATGGCGCCATCGGCATCCGCGGCAGTGGCGTCGGCCATATATATAGAGTAACTGTCACCGTCATAAGCAGTTGTATCTACTACATTTCCCCCATTGATCGTTGCTTCCCCGCTATTTGCGAGAGAATATCCGGTTCGTACCGGCCCTGCAGCCGCTATGAGCGCCGTATTCGATATTGCCAAACTAAAATTTTCTGCCCCGTCAGCTACAGGTTGAATGAGAAATCGATCGCCATCGGCAATGACTCCTGTCGCCAGAGATAACGTCAAGCCATCGACAGTCTCGGCCCCTCCTGGAAAAGTTGATAACGTAAAGGCCGTATTATCTGACAATCGTGTTAACGTGTACGTAGCGCCATTACGTTCCAACCTATAATCGCTCGTAGTTAACGCATTAACATCGGATATTGTTATATTTACCTGCGCAACAGGAGATCCGGTATTATTTGCATGGGCTAAAACCTGAGGAACGGTTGCACCCAGCGGCGTAAAAAAATCACCGCCTAATGCACCATTGAGATCCAGTCCTAAACGGTGTTGCGCATTAAAAGTTTCCGTTATTCCAACAGCAAGATGGCCCAGGGCATTCTGTGCAGTATCTAAAATACGTGAACGAAAATCCAGAACGCCTCCCAGTACTCCTCCCGTCAATTGATTGGTGATATTAACCGTATTTGATCCTATGGCATAACCTATATCTACTTTTTGCGGATCATATGAATTCTGTATAGTCGTCAAAGGCCTGTGATCATATCCTGATACTAATACCTGGCCATTACCTGCAAATACATTGACTGCCCCATCCTGTTGATTAACGGTTGTAACAGATACATTTTCTGCAAGTTGTTTAATCAATACGTCACGATGATCCAGTAAATCATTCGGCTGTCCTGATCCCGATGTTAATGCGTTGGCAATCTGTCGGTTCATATCGCCTATAGCAGCCGCCAAATCGTTTATTTCGTTTACTGTATTGTTAATCTTCGTATTGACTCCATTACGTAAGTCATCCAGGCGTTGGTCCAGATAACCGAACCGATCCTCGAGTGTAGTGGCCTCACTCAAAAGCACTTGCCTGGCAGCAGTAGACGAAGGATCATTTGCAACATCATGAACAGCATTGAAAAACGCCTGTATACTTGGCATCAGTCCGGAATTCGGATCAGCCAGCATATTATCCACCTGACTGGCCAACGCCTGAAATTCCTCTAACTGGTTATAACCTGACGTACTGGCTCTTATCTGAAGAATCAGTGATTCATCGTAAATCCGTTCAATACCGCTAACGGTCACACCCGTACCAACAAAACCAACGCCACTTGCCTGCGGAAGACTGGGAGTCAGCTCTACTCTCTGGCGGCTATAGCCTTCGGTATTAACGTTAGCAATATTATTGCTGGTGGTAGCAAGCGCCCTTTGTGACGCCAGAAGCCCGGAAATACCGGTACCAAGAATGCTGTCAGCCATTTACCGGCTCCCGGATAAAAGGAAAAATTCGAGGAAAAGCGTACATATTTATTCCCTAATATATATCTATTGTAACGGCTATTTTCATGATTCCTTGACAGAATCATCGTTCATAGAAAAGACCGGCTGATCCAGGATTCCTTTTATTTTCAATGCATACTCCGGATCGGTTGCATAACCGGCTTCCTGCAATGCGCTGACAAAAACGTCACTATTGCCGGCTTGTGAAAGCGCGTAATCATAACGCCGGTTCGCCTTTAAAAAATCTACATAATCCCTGAAACTTTCTTCAACGCCGGAATAAGAACGGAATGCTTCATTGCGTTTGACTGCAATACCGTTTTCATACTCGATGGTGGAAGAAACCACACGCTCCCCCTGCCAACGTGTGTCCGCCTTTATACCAAACAGGTTATGACTACTACTGCCATCCGGATGTTTTATAATCGCCCTGCCCCATCCGGTTTCAAGAGCAGCCTGGGCCAATAACACATCCGGCTCTATACCTATGCCTTTGCTTACATCTTCTGCAATGGGTCTTAACGAATTGACAAAATCAACGGGGGATTTGATGTTCAATTCACTATTAACGCTCCGGCTCCTGTCGAGAGGTTTTAATGTGTCAGCCGGCGCATCAGATTTATGGCGGCTAAGTTGCCTGACAATCATCTCGGCGATTCCCAGACCTTGCCTTTCTGACATGGATATTGAAATCTGCTTGTCGAACATCTCCTGATAAAATTTTGTCTCATCATTATCGAATATGCCGTCTCCAAAACTGGCGTCACGCATGTTTTTTAGCATCATCTGCATAAAGAGCGCTTCAAACTGCTTGGCAACAGCGCGCAATGTTTCAGGGGAATCCTCCTTGGTGGCATTGCGCAGACGTGCCAAACCTTGAAAGTCGGTATAGACCCCTGCCGTTGAAATATCAGCCTTCATATTTATTTGTCACTTGTTAAGTGTTACTTTCCACATGCAATTAACTTATATAACAACCAATTCTGCTCTGAGCGCCCCCGCCTCTTTTAATGCCTCAAGTATCGCGACCAGGTCACCGGGTGCAGCGCCCACTTGGTTCACGGCACGCACGATTTCATCGAGTGATACCCCGGGATTAAACATGAACATACGGTTATTTTCCTGCTCTACCTGTATCTCGGTTGCAGGGACTACCACCGTCGTACCACCCGAAAGAGGACCCGGCTGACTGACGACAGGTTGCTCTGTAATCGTTACCGTCAGATTTCCGTGCGCCACGGCTGCAGATGTCACCCGCACATGCTGTCCGATCACAACTGTACCTGTACGGGAATTTATTATGACCTTCGCTGAAGATTCGCCGGGCTCCAGGGTCAAATTTTCCAGCATCGATACAAATACCACCCGTTGTGCATATGATCGTGGCGCATTCACTTGTATTGATGATGCATCAATCGGATAGGCCGTCCCCATGCCAATCGCCGTATTGACCGCATCTGCAACCCGCTTTGCCGTGGTAAAATCCGGTCCATTCAGATTAAGCACGATCGTATCTTCATTGCCGAACGGCGTCGGCGAGGCATTCTCCACCATCGCGCCATTTGGAATCCGGCCAACACTCGGCACATTGACTGTTATTTTAGAACCATCGCTCCCTGATGTACCAAACCCACCCACTACCAGATTACCTTGGGCCATTGCATAAACAATATTATCCGCACCCTTTAACGGTGTCATTAACAGGCTGCCACCCCGCAAGCTCTTGGCATTGCCAAGCGAAGATACTGTTACATCGATTGATTGCCCCGGCTTGGCAAACGGCGGGAGCCCGGCATGCACAACCACCGCCGCAATGTTTTTAACCTGCGGATTGGCGTTCGGCGGCAAGGTTATACCAAATTGCGCCAGCATGCTTTTCATACTTTGAATCGTAAACGGTGTCTGACTGGTCTGGTCTCCTGTTCCATCAAGTCCAACTACCAGACCATAGCCAACCAACTGATTGCTGCGGACACCTGCTACCGACGCCAGATCTTTTATGCGCTCGGCATAGACGTTACCGGACATCAAAACCGCGAATGCAAAACATGCCTTGACCATTAATTTATGCTTCTTGTGCATTGCTATCATTCCTTTTTAGCGTCATCAACCATGATGACTATCGTTTATGGTCAGAAAGGCCACCATTTACCATTAAAGAATCGTGCCAACCATCCCATTTCATTGGAATTCGCCACAACACCATTGCCGCCATAGGCAATCTTTGCATTTGCCACCTGGGTCGACAGCACACTGTTATCGGTACGAATATCCATTGGGCGGATAATGCCGGTAATCCTGATAAATTCATCGCCCTGATTGATGGATATCGTTTTTTCACCCTGGATTCTGAGATAGCCATTCGGCAATATTTCCACGACTGTAGCTGTGACACTGCCCGATAATTCATTGCTCTGGGTACTATCACCTTCACCGGAAAAACTCTTGCTTGAATCCACTTGCGCAGCCAGGGTCAGGTCGCGCCCCGCCAGCGGCATGCCCCCCTTGGTGCTAAATGACACTGGCGAACCAAACACCGTGGGGTTTGCGATATCTATTGAATTGCTTTTATCCGTGCTGGTGCTGGCCGACTTGCTGGCATCGGTCTGCTCATTGAGAACAATGGTCACGATGTCGCCAACCCGTTTTGCCTTGATATCCTCAAACAACGGATTGTTATAGCTGTGTTGAAAGATAGAACCATTATCCACTTTGGTGGGCATTGTATAGGAAATTTGCTCTATTTCCGGTTTAGCAAATATACGCTGTGGTGTCGTGCTACAACCGGAAAAGATTAATACCCCGGTTATTGTCAATACATATATTAATCTATGCTTCATTTTTTGATCCTGCCCTTGGTTGGCCGCAACTGTTACAGGTTGTTGTTCACGTACTGCAGCATCTTGTCAGTTGCCGCTATGGCCTTGGAATTCATTTCGTAGGCACGCTGCGCTTCAATCATGTTTACGAGCTCTTCCACGACGTTAATATTTGAAGTTTCAATCGATCCCTGGGATATGGTACCGAGACCTGTCAAGCCGGGTGTGCCTGTCTGGGCAGATCCGCTCGAACCCGATTCGAGATAGAGATTCTGGCCTATTGGCTGCAGGCCTGTTGGATTAACAAAGTTTGCCAATTGAATGGAGCCAATCTGCGTAGCTGTAGATGATCCCGGCGTCACAACGCCGACTGTTCCATCCGAACCTATAGTAAGGCTTACAGCATCGCTCGGAATAGTAATGGCAGGCTGCAATACATTACCGCTTGCAGTGACTATTTGTCCCTGCGCATCCATGTGAAATGAGCCATCACGGGTATAAGCCTGTGTTCCGTCAGGCATTAATATCTGAAAGAAACCGCCGCCTTGAATAGCCATATCAAGATTATTTCCGGTTTCAACCGTATTACCCTGGGTGAATAGTTTTTCCGTGGATACCGTACGCACACCCGTACCAAGACTTAATCCGGATGGTAATTGCGTATCCTGTGATGACTGAGCACCCACCTGCCTGATATTTTGATACAAAAGATCTTCAAATACTGCGCGGCCCCGCTTGAATCCGGCTGTATTCACATTGGCCAGATTATTTGAAATCACGGCCATACGTGTCTGCTGCGCATCCAGCCCCGTCTTTGCAATCCATAATGCCTGACTCATCTTATAATCCTCTCAATAACACAATATAATTAAAGAATCTCTGAACAAGTCATCTTTGACATTTTTCAGAGGCGAAAAGCAAAAAACGTGGTTTTTGCTTTTCTACATTTTTCAATCTCTTGCAAGATTGAAAATGGGCGATACCTCCCTGTATCGCAGAAACTTCTGATTTATTCAGAGGTTTCTTAAATACTCATCAGCTGTGTTGATGCGCTGTCGATTTCTTCGGCAATTTTCATCAACTTGACTTCAGCCTCGAATTGTCTTGATAAGGCAATCATATTGACCATCGCATCTACAGCATTGACATTACTCATCTCCAACGAACCGGATATAAGTCGGACACGTGCATCCGGTACAGCAATTGAGCCATCCTGTAACCGTAATAAGCCATCTTCACTCTTGATTAATTCATTTTGATCGGGATTAACGAGCTTGATCCTGTCAATAACCACCAATGCCGAAGGGGTTTGGCCTTCCGGACGAATTGAAATTGTACCGTCATCGCCAATTTCTATTTTTTCGGCTGGCGGGATGGCAATCGGCCCACCATTTCCCAACACCGGCCTGCCAACACCATTGATCAGTGCTCCTGTAGACGTAACGCGCAGACTGCCAGAGCGGGTATAGGCTTCACTGCCATCGGCGTCCTGAACAGCAATCCAGCCTTCTCCACTAACGGCAACATCTAACTCTGAACCGGTAGTGGTAACCGGACCTGGAGACAAATCAACGCCATTTTGCTCAACCATTGCATAGACGCGTCCTGAAATTTGTTGCCCATCAAGCGGTATGCTCTGGAATGCAAGAAGATCCGCTTTAAAGCCTGTAGTACTGACATTGGCAAGATTATTGGCGTTCACAGCCTGCGCCATCATGGTTTGATTGGCGGCTGACGTCGCGATATACAACATGTCATCCATTGCACATAATCCTATTCATTTCTATTTTCCATCTTTTATCTTGCTCTGCTGTTATCTGATATTGATAATCGCCTGAGTAATCGTATCAGCCGTCTTGATCACCTGCGCATTGGCCTGGAAATTACGCTGTGCCGTGATCATACCCACCAACTGTTCGGTAAGATCGACATTGGAACCTTCCAATGCACCGGATTGAATAAGTCCCAGACTCGAGGATCCAGGCGCTCCGACCAGTGCCGCACCCGACTCAAAACTCTCGGCCCAGTTCGAATCACCGAGCTGGGTCAGTCCCTGAGCATTACTGAAATTTGCCAGCGCCATCTGGGCCAGGGTGCGTGACTGACCATTGGTGAAACGGGCCAGAATGACACCGCTGCTGTCGATATCGATACCGCTTAAACGGCCTGTTGCAAATCCATCCTGAACCAGTGAGTTCACATTAAAGCCACCGCCATACTGGCTGGCGTTGGAATAATCCATAGTTAATGTCATAGAGGCGGCCCCGCCACCAGGACTGATTGCAGATGATGTAATGGAATTCGGCGGCACTGCCACACCATTGATCGAAGACAATGAGCCGGCAGAGGAATACTGGAGCAAATCTGATCCATTGGTCTGTGAACCGGGAACTGCATTACCATCGACATATAAATAGGCTTCCCATTCATTCGGAATGCCTGTCTTGCGGTAGTAGGTCGTCGCCAGGTGTGCGGCACCCAATGAATCATAGACTGTCAATGAGGTGGAGTTATTAAAAGTCGTGGCATCCGTAACATCAAATACCCCTTGCAGAGAACCATTCGCAGCGGCTGTTACATCGTTACCGCCACCTGCATTTTCGGTAACTGTAGAAACATCAATCGTTATTGGTATCGCGGTTTGCGCGCCGGCACCGTCCGGGTCCCAGTTTAATGTAATTGTGCTTGTTGTCCCTACAGTCATAGACGCGGTCGTGGAGGTCCCCCCGGACCCGGTGATCGTTACATCCCATGTATTAACACCGGTGTCGGTAAACTGTAATGAACCCGTGGTCACTGCCTGGCCATAATTATCCACTAATTGCGGAAGGACGACAGATACCGGTGACAAGGTGGTATCAAGATCGGGATTAGCGCCGGCGCTGCCGAGTGTAATTGTTGTTGATGACGTGGGTGCCGCCGGGATAGCTGCAGAGGCATTAAGATTCAGGCCATAGCCGACCGTCGTTGTAGCCTGCGGTGCAATATCCGAGGTATCCAGCTGGATATCGCCCAAGGCACCCGTAATTGTACCGTTGCTATCGGCCAGATATCCAGTAAGACGCTGATTATTGCTGTTAACAATAAAACCGCTGTTATCCACACCGAAGCTACCGGCACGCGAAAAGGCTGTTACACCGCCATCATTGAGCCGGAAGAAACCCTGACCACTAACGGCCAAATCAAGATTGTTATCGGTAAACGAGATATTACCCTGGGAAAACTGCTGCGCAATGGTCGAAATTGCAACACCACTACCAATAGCATTGGAAGAGGCACCCAGATTTGCTGTGGCAAAAATATCTGCAAACTCGACACGGGATTTCTTGAAGCCCGTCGTGCTGGCATTTGACACGTTATTACCAATAACCCGTAGCTCGGATGATGCGGCGTTAAGTCCGCTAAGTGCAATACGAAATGGCATGACTATTCTCCTCTTGAATCTATCTTATAAAATTTGTTTAACATCAGATAACCCTAACTGTCCCATAGCGCCAAGATTCAGGGTTACTTCTTGACCGAATCTTCCTAGTATTACGCTGTCGACCTTGGCAGCAACAAATGTCTCAGCGGCAAATGGTTCGCCATCGACTTGTGTAATGGCTTTTATCTGATATCTGCCTGCAGGAGCAATTTCACCGCTATCCATCAAACCGTTCCAATTGAATCCGACATTACCGCCTTGTTGCGGGCCCATGGTGATTTGCCTCACCAACTGGCCTGCCGTATCGTATATCCCAACTGCAAGCGCAGATGTACTTGAAGGTAATTCAATCGATCCCTGAATGTTGCCGCCTTCCTTCAGCTCTGCTTCTGCAGCAGGTATTAATACGGTTCGCCCAACCATGGCGGACGCCTGCAGCGCCTGGTTGGAAAGCATGGCGGAAGCTACTTGTTCAAACGATTTCTGGAGTTCCTGAATGCCTGCCACAGAACTGAACTGGGCAATCTGGCTGAAAAATTCGCCGCCTTCCATTGGCTTTAAAGGATCCTGATTATTCAGCTGCGTCGTCATCAGCTTCAGAAATTCCTCCTGGCCTATACTGTCCTTTTTTGCCTGAGGTTGCTGGGAAAGTTTAAGACTTTCCAGCATGCTGGTATCAATTGTAGTCATCATTCATTCTCCGTAATTAGCATATCGATAATTACTGACCTAATCTCAGTGTAGTCAATAACATTTGTTTGGCCGTGTTCATGACCTCTACATTATTCTGATAGGAACGTGAAGCCGATATCATATTGGCCATTTCCTCAATGGCATTCACATTCGGTAAATAGACATAACCTTGCTCATCGGCTAATGGGTTGTTCGGTGCGTATTCCTTACGTGGGGGCATCTGACTCTCAATAATATTCGTGACCTTGACGCCTTCTACATTGCCACTGTAATTATCCATGATGGTGGCAAATACCGGCTGGCGCGCACGATATACCTGCTCCGGGCTGCTGCTGATATTCTCGGCATTGGCAAGATTGCTGGCGGTCGTATTCAAACGGATACTTTGCGCACTCATCCCTGATCCGGAAACATCGAAAATACTGAATAGCGGCATCGTTATTCTCCCTTGATAGCGGTTAACAAGGTCTTTATCCGGCCATTCAACATCGTGAACACGGCTTGATACTGAACTGCATTGTCGGCAAATTGGGCCTGCTCGACTTCCGTTTCCACTGTATTTCCGTCAAGTGATGGCTGGTACGGCATGCGATACATTAATTCGACCTTGGATGGATCTGATGCAATTGATTTGATGTGATGCTGATTCGTCGTCTTCAATTGAGATTCCGGATGTTGCGTACTTTTGAGTACCTCACTAAAACCAATATCCTTGGCCTTGTAATGCGGCGTATCTGCATTTGCCATATTTGATGCCAGAATTTCTGCGCGCCGCGACCGTAGTTGTAACGCCTGGGCATGTAAATCCAATGCATCGTTAAGACTTAATGGCATTTGCCGACTCCATGTAATGACCTTGCCAGTATCAAAGCAAAGCCTATGCCAATGCACTTACGTTAAATTAATCAATAGATTAGCAAGACGAGCAGATGGCGCTATTTGCCCTTGCGGCAAGTATTTACCGTCATGTGGCAATAATTGTTACCGCGTGCGGGAAAACCTCAAACACCCGAGGAATCTCTGATTAATCCAGAGGTTCTGTGGTACAGGCAAAAGCGCAAACGCAAGGTTTTATCGCCGTTTCTCGATCTCGCAAGAGATTGAAAAATGTAGCAACGCAATAACCACTTTTTTAGTGACTGTTGAATTTTTAGATTCTTACAGCCATTTATGCATGAGTGTTGCTTTTCACCTCCGAATAATGTCAGAGATGAATGGCACTTACTTAAGCGCCGATTCCGTGACAACCCCGGTGTGTAGCCTGGATGGAGCGACAACGGAATCCAGGGATGAATGGCCTTGTCGGCCGTTTCCCCCGCATTTCGCTGTCGCTGCATGCGGGCTACTGGTTGCGCCTTATGTTACTCAAGTGCTGTATTCTCGATCA
>Ga0214472_10009516_pt1 | contig 10124 bp, 8 predicted proteins | sample RVTome_6_FD_207662 | JGI IMG/M metagenome (GOLD analysis project Ga0214472, IMG submission 207662) | Soil microbial communities from uranium-contaminated site in the Upper Colorado River Basin, Wyoming, United States - RVT140D175 | ecosystem: Environmental > Terrestrial > Soil > Contaminated >...
CCACGCCACGCTCTGGCCCGCGATGCTGATGGGCGCGGGGCTGCCGCTGCCGAGGACCGTCATCGCGCACGGGTGGTTCACGTTCAACGATTCGAAGATGAGCAAGTCGAAGGGGAACGTGCTCTCGCACACAGCGGTCGTCGAGCGTTTCATCGAGGCGGGCTGCGCGCCGCCGCTGGCGGTGGACGTCCTGAGGTTCTGCCTCGCACGCGCGCTGCCATATGACAACGACACGAACTTTACGATGACCGAGATCGAGCGGATGTACAACGCTGACCTGGCCAATGACCTGGGCAACGCGCTGAACAGGACCCTGACGATGGCGCACAAGTTCGTCGGGGGCACCGTGCCGGGCGGGAAGTGCGAGCCCGAGGCCGTGTCGCTCGTCGTCGCGAGCAAGGGGCGGTTCGAACAGGCGATGAAGACCCACCGACTGCACGACGCCTTGGACGCGGCGATGGAGTGCGCGCGGTTCCTCAACAAGTACGTGGACGACAAGGCGCCATGGGCGCTCGCGAAGTCGGGCGACGCGTCGCTGCCCACGGTGCTGCGCTCGATGCTGTTCTTGTTGCGCTCGGCAGAGGGGATGGTGCGGCCGTTCGTGCCGAGCACCGCCGACGCGATCGCCGCGCAGCTCGGGCTGTACCCGCTCGAGCAATGGAAGCTCATCGGCGAGGAGTTCTCGCTGCCGGAGGGCACGAAGCTCAACCAGCCGGTCCCGATGTTCCCGAGGCTGGAAAGCAAGGTGCAGGCGAAGACGCCCGCACCACAACGCGAGGAGAAGAAAATGGTGGAAGAGAAGAAAGACGAGTTCATCGAGTTCCCCGACTTCATGAAAGTGCAGCTGCGCGTAGCGCGGATCATGGAGGCCGAGCCAGTCGAGGGCAGCGACAAGCTGATGAGGCTGCAGGTGAAGATCGGCGACGAGAAGCGGCAGATCCTGGCCGGGATCAAGCAGAAGTACTCGGCGACGGACCTCATCGGCCGGCAGGTGGTCGTGGTGGCGAACCTCAAGCCGCGGAAGATGATGGGGCTGGAGAGCCAGGGAATGGTGCTCGCGGCCGACGACGCGGACGGCCAGGCGATCCTCCTGGAGCCTGAGACCGAAGCCCCCGAAGGCGCGGCGGTGCACTAAGGAGGCATGGCGGGGACGGCGGGGTCGGGTATCGGGTATTGCGGCTCGGGACTCGGGACTTCTGCCTTTCGCCTTTCGCCTTTTGCCTTTCCACTCGGGACTCGGGACTCGGGACTCGGGACTCGGGACCCAACCCATCCCGCATTACTCCTAGGACTCCCCACTCCACAGAATCAAGCACGCCCTATAACACGTAATAAAGGGTAGATGAAGGGCGATGGGCCGAGGCGCGTCACTGCGCCGCCGCTGAAGGTCGAGCAGATCGTATCCGAGTACGAGTTCCTGGTCGAGCAGATGCGGCAGGCGGTGTGGAGGCTCGATGCATCCGGCAAGGTGATCGAGGCGAACTCTGCCGCCTGCACTTGGCTGGAGTCGCCAATGGAGGGGCTGGTAGGCAGGAACGTGGCCGAGTTCCTCGTGTACAGCGTGGACATGCTCCGCGACGAGGTCTTCGAGACCGAATTCCGCACCGCGACCGGGCTGACGCGCGTCGCCGTCGTGTCCTCGCGCGTGCTCCGCCACTCGGACGGAATGCCCCTCGGCGCGCTGCAGGTCGTGACGGACGTGACCGCGAACCGCGCGATCGAGAAGCGGCTCGTGCAGGAGATCCAGAAGATGGCGCGCATGGCGGGAGAGGACACGCTTACGCAGCTTCCGAACAGGCGCGCCTTCGACATCGTGCTCGAGAACGCGATCGCGGGCGCGACGAGCGAGCCGTTCGCGGTGCTGGTGATTGACCTGAACGAGTTCAAGCAGATCAACGACGTCCACGGCCACGCCGGCGGGGACGCCGCGCTCGTGGCCTTCGGAGCAAGGCTGAGCGAGCTGACGCGCGACTCGGACTTCGTCGCGCGCGTGGGCGGCGACGAGTTCGCGGTCGTGCTGCTGAACTCGGACCGGTCCTCGGCGGAGAAGGCGGCCGAGAGGTTCCGCGAGAGCCTGGACTTCGTCTCGTGGATCGGCGGAGAGAGCGTCAGGCTGTGGGCCTCCGTCGGGCTGGCGCACAGCGCGGACGGCGCGGAGAGCGCGCTGGCGCGCGCCGACGTCAAGATGTACGAGGACAAGAAGCGGCGCAAGGACGGGGACCAGCGCAACGACAGGCGGCTCGGACTCGCATAATAGTCTGGAATGCGCCGGACGATCCACCAACAGATCAGCGCGAACACGCGCCTGAGCATCGTCTACGGCGCGATGGTGATCCTGCTGCTCGCCGCGCTCGGCGGAGCGATCGTCGGCTATTACGCCCCTGAGTTCTTCGTCGTCGGCATCGCCGGTTCCGCGGCCCTCGGCCTGATCGTCGCCCTGGTGGCGTGGAACTCCGGCAGCGACATCGTCCTAAAGATGAACCAGGCGCGGGACGCGACCCCGCACGAGCTCCAGGTCGTGAACAACGTGACCGAGGAGATGGCGATCGCCGCAGGGATCCCGACCCCGCACGTCTATGTGATTGACGACCCCTCGCCGAACGCGTTCGCGACTGGGCGGGGGCCGAAGAAGGGCGTGGTGGCTGTGACGACCGGGCTGTTGGCGCGGCTCGACCGCGAAGAGCTGCAGGGCGTGATCGCGCACGAAGTCGGGCACATCCGCAACAACGACATCAAGTTCATGACGACTCTGGCGATCGTCGTCGGGCTGATCCCGATGGTCTCCCACTTCTTCCTTCGGTCCCTGTGGTACTCGGGAGGGGGCCGGAGGCGCAGCGGGGACGGCGGCGGGCAGGGGCAGCTGATCTTCTTTGCGATCGCGCTGGTGCTGGCGGTGCTCGCGCCGCTGTTCGCCAGGCTGCTAGAACTGGCGGTGAGCCGCCGGCGGGAGTTCATGGCGGACGCGAGCGCGGCGCAGTTCACTCGCAACCCCGAGGGGCTGGCGAGCGCGCTGGAAAAGATCGCGGGGTCGGGGCTGAAGATGGAGGCCGCGAACAAGGCGACGGAGCACATGTACATCATCAACCCGTTCCAGGCGTTGGAGGCCCGGGGGATTTTCAGCACCCACCCGCCGACCCACGAGCGGATCGCCGCCCTGCGCGGTCTGAGCGGGTTGGACTATCGGCGGTACTTGGGACAGGAAGAGCCCTAGGAAGACCCCGTTTTTCCCCGTTTTTTCCCCGTTTTTAGGTTCAAAAAAGTGAGAGTTGGGAAGGAGAGGGGCGCCGAGACCATTTTTGACCATTTTTTGACCATTTATAGGTTCAAAAAAGTGAAGAAAACTGGGTGCTCACTTCGCTCGGAAGGCCGCGACGTGGTGTTCGAGGGAGTCGGGGGTGACGGCGATGATGTCGAACCTGCAGTGGGCCCGCTCCATACCGGTCTTGTGGAGGTATTCGGTGACGGCGTCGGCGAATATCGCGACCTTCTTGTCGCTGACGGCCGCGGTCGGGTTGGTGTCGTTCCTCGTGCGCGACTTGACCTCGACGAAGACGAGGGTCTCGCCGTCCATCGCGACGATGTCGAGCTCTCCGCGCGAGGACTTGAACCGCCGGGTGACGATCGTATAGCCGAGCCCGAGGAGGTACTCCGCCGCGCGGTCCTCGGCCTCTGCGCCTAGTCGTCGAAGGTTAGGCACGGCTGGTTGAGGATGTCGGCGATCGGCGAGAAGGTGCGGCGGTGGATGGCGCAAGGCCCGTGCTCGCGGATGGCGGCGAGGTGTTCAGGGGTCCCATAGCCGAAGTTGACCTCGAACCCGTAGTTCGGATACTCGCCGGCGTATTCGCACATGATCCTGTCGCGCTCGGTCTTGGCCAGGATCGAGGCGGCGGCGATGCACGCGAACTTCCCGTCGCCTTTGACGACGGCCTCGACGTTGAGCTTCGTCGGCGGGAGCTGGTTGCCGTCCACGAGCGACCTGGTCGGGCACAGAAGCTCCAGGACGCGGGCCATAGCGTTGAGGGACGCGCGGAGGATGTTGCGCCTTTCGATCTCTTCGACCTCGACGACCTCGAGGCACCAGACGGCGTCGTGTTTGATGCGTCGGGCCTGCCGTTCGCGCTTTTCGGGGGTGAGCTTCTTGCTGTCGTCGAGCCCTTTTGTGTCGAACCCCTCGGGGAGCACGACGGCTGCGACGACAAGGGGGCCTGCGAGGGGACCTCGTCCCGCCTCGTCCGCTCCTGCGACTCCCGGCAAGTGGATCAGGTTCGGCATTCCGTGCCAGGCCGTTGGGTCGGCCTTCGTAGACAGTATGCCGCAAGTCGGCCATAATCGGGGCTCCGCGGCGGGTATAGCTCAGCTGGTTAGAGTGCCTGACTGTGACTCAGGAGGTCACGGGTTCAAGTCCCGTTATCCGCCCCAACCCTTCAATATCCGCCGACTTCGTCGCCGGTCGCGTTGCCCAGGCTGCCTTGGCTCTGTCCGCCGCCGATCCGTTTGGCCTGGTCCTTTGCGGCGCTGCCGACACCGCCGCCAGAGCCCGTCACTGTGTCGGAGCCGGTGACGGGCGACATCCCGCCGCTCGCGGGGGAGACGATGCCGATGCCGCCGCCCGAGCCCTTCGCTTGTTCGGTCGTCGAGGTCTGTGTCTGCTCTCCCTCTGGCGGGTTTGCGAGAGGCTCTGCTTTTTCCTTGCACCCGGCGAGGGCGAAGAAGACGAGGGCCGCGATGACGACGGTTCGCATGGCTCTATGTTAGTGGAACATCGGCGCCGCGTGTGCCCCTTCGTCCGAAAGTCTCTGCAGGATACAGGCGTCTACTATTTGGAAAGGTAGAATGGGCGGGCAGATGAGCCAGGACAAGATCGTGGTCGTGGGCGCGCGCGAGAACAACCTGAAGAACGTGACGGTTGAGATCCCTCGCGACAAGCTGGTCGTGATCACGGGGCTGAGCGGGAGCGGGAAGTCGTCGCTGGCGTTCGACACGATCTATGCGGAGGGGCAGAGGCGGTACGTGGAGTCTTTGTCGGCGTACGCGCGGCAGTTCCTCGGGCAGATGGACAAGCCGGACGTGGACCACATTGATGGCTTGTCGCCGGCGGTCTCGATTGACCAGAAGAGCGCGTCACGGAACCCGCGTTCGACGGTTGGGACCGTGACGGAGATCTACGACTACCTTCGCATCCTGTTCGCCCGCGCCGGGACGCCGTACTGTCCGACGTGCGGAACGCCGATCGAGCGACAGTCCACGGACCAGGTCGTGGACGCGGTGCTGTGGCTCCCCGAGGGGACGAAGCTGCAGATCCTGTCGCCGGTCGTTCGGGGACGCAAGGGGACGTACCAGAAGGAGCTGCAAGAGATCCAGCAGGCCGGGTACGTGCGCGTGCGCGTGGACGGGACGATGTACGAAGTGACGGACGACATCCCGATGGACCGTTACAAGCAGCACACGATCGAGGTGGTGGTGGACCGCTTGGTGATCAAGGAGGGGATGGCGCGGCGGCTGGCGGACTCGATCGAGACGGCCCTGAAGATGGGGAAGGGGATGGTGACGGTCTCGCACGAGGACGAGAGCGGCAAGAAGCCAAAGTGGATTGACAGGCTCTACAGCGAGCAGTACTCGTGCGCGACCTGCGGTTTTTCGATGCCAGAGCTCGAGCCGCGGATGTTCTCCTTCAACTCGCCGTACGGCGCGTGCCCGGAGTGTACGGGTCTGGGGACGAAGACGGAGTTCGAGCCGACGCTGATCATCGCGGACGACTCTTTGCCCTTGCGCGACGGCGCGATCGTGCCTTTCGTTTACAAGTCGGGCGAGGTGAAGGAGTGGTGGCCACAGGTGCTGGACGGCGTGGGCCGCGCGCTGGGGTTCGACGCATCGCTGCCCGTGAAGAAGATCAGCGCGAAGAACATGGAGGCGGTTTGGCACGGCCTGCCGGAGCCCGTGACCGTCTTGATGAAGTACGGCAAGAGCGAGCGGAAGTTCCAGTCCCGGTGGGAGGGCGTGCTGAAGGTGCTGCGCAAGAAGTACGAGCAGACGGAGAGCGAGTGGGTGAAGGCGGACCTACAGCAGTACATGCGGACGAACCCTTGCCCGGTGTGCCAGGGCCGTCGGTTGAAGCCGGAGTCTTTGGCGGTGAAGGTCGCAGGTTCGAACGTCTCGGAGATCGCAGAGATGGCTGTGTCGAACGCGCTCGTGTTCTTCAAGGAGCTGCCGAAGAAGCTAAACAAGCGGCAGTTGACGATCGCCGAGCGAGCGGTAAAGGAGATCGTCGAGCGGCTGCGGTTCTTGAACGACGTCGGCCTGTCGTACCTGACGCTCTCGCGCTCCGCCAACACTCTGGCCGGCGGGGAGGCGCAGCGGATCCGTTTGGCGACTCAGATCGGAAGCGGCCTGATGGGTTGCCTGTACATCCTGGACGAGCCTTCGATCGGTCTGCACCAGAAGGACAACCACAAGCTGATCGAGACGCTCCAGCGGTTGCGGGACCTGGGCAACACGGTGATCGTGGTGGAGCACGACGAGGACACGATGCGCGCGGCGGACTGGCTGATTGACCTCGGGCCGGGCGCGGGCGAGCACGGCGGCATGGTCGTGAACGAGGGTCCGCTGGGGGTGTTCCTGAAGAAGAAGTCGCCGACGAGCGACTTCTTGAACGGTCGGGAGTCCATCGCGGTGCCGCTCGTGAGGCGCAAACCGCGCGGCCCCATGCCGCTCAGTAGGTCTCGCCGGTGACTTCGCTCAGTATCGCAAGGTCCGCAATGTCTTTGGGCCTGGCAGAAGCCTTTTTCGTGGCGACATAGTCTTGCAGAGAAAGGAGGAACACCTCGACGCCCAGCACGTTGCCTTCAACTCTGCGCGACCACGCCTGATCGAAGTCCACACCGTCGAGAAAGTTGAGAAGGTCAACTGCGACAGGGGCATTACCCAGCACGATCATCTCTCGTTCAGATTCGATGAGTCGTTGGACAGCGGACTTGTTCACGGGGATCCCGAAGTCATGAAGCGCATCGGTCAGGCGATCTGCGTTTTCGTCCGAGCGCCTGATGAACAGGTCGAGATCCTCAGTGAACCTTGGTCGCGCGTAGAAAGCGAGCGCGTGCGCGCCGACCACGAGGAACTCAACGCCGTGGGACTTCAACGACGCGATAAGTTCTTTCCAGTCGCTCTGCATTTGTTCCCAGTACCTCGCGTCGCAGGTCAGCGAGTGCCGCAAGCCTTTGGTTCGGTGACATTGTCCGCCACATCTCTAGGCGGGCCAGTTCGATTTCCTGGGGAACACCGACGGTGACGGACCAGTCTCTTCTTTCCGCCATTGCTCTATTATGGCATCCTTTGGAGGGACGACTTGATGTAAGGGACGGCGGTCCGTCTTCCGGTCGCAAGGCTCGTTATCGGAGGAGCGCGCCGGCTTCTTGCGCGCAGACCGGTCGGCCCAAATAGTAGCCCTGGGCGAAGTCGCACTTGAGGTTCGTGATCGCTTCGAGCTCCTGCCCGGTCTCTACGCCCTCGGCCGTGACGCCGAGATTGAGCTGGTGTGCGAGTTCGACGATCGCAGACGCGACCATAGGGCTGCTCCCGTCCGATTCCAAGCCGGCGACGAAGGTCCGGTCTATCTTCAGCGAGTCAATGGGAAACTGGTGGAGCAGCCCGAGCGACGAGTAACCGGTCCCAAAGTCGTCGAGGACGACTCCGACCCCCATCGCGCGCAGTTCATTGAGGGCACATGCCGCGGCTTCCCGGTGTTCCATGAACACGCTCTCGGTGATCTCGAGCTTTAGGTGCGACCCTTCAATGCTGGCCATGGCCAGTGCTTGCGTGACCGCCTTGACGACGTTGACCTGTGAGAAGAGCCTTGCGGAGACATTGACGCTCACGGTCAAGTCTCGCGCCTTTGGGTGCCTTCTGACCCACTCGCTCATTTGGATACAGGCCCTAGCGAGGACCTGCTGGTCGAGATCGCAAACGAGCCCAGTCTGCTCTGCGACCGGTATGAAGTCGCACGGCATCAACGAACCACGGACGGGGTGGCGCCATCGGGCCAGTGCTTCGAAGCCGACGATCTGGCCGGACGGCATCGCGTGGATCGGCTGATAGTGGATGTCGAGGGCGCCGCACTCGAGAGCCTTTCGGAGGTCCGCCTCGAGGCGCAGGACCTCGACGACCGGCTTGTGCGCGTCTCCGTCGAACACTTGGTGGCGGCTACGGCCGAGCGTCTTGGCCCGGTACATGGCGGTGTCCGCGTCTTGGAGAACGTCCTCCGGGCGCGCGTGCCGAGGGTCCACGAGCGTGACGCCGATGCTCGCACTCACGAATATCTCCTCTTCTGCGAGCAAGAACGGCTCACGGAAGAGGTCGCCGATCCGTTCCGCGACGGCCTCGGCGTCTCTAAGGTTCGGGACCTCGTCCAAGAGCACGGCGAACTCGTCTCCAGCGAGCCTTGCGACGGTCTCCCCAGGTCGGAGGATAGTCTGGATCCTCTGGCCAGTCTCGACGAGGAGCCTGTCTCCGACGACGTGTCCGAGGGTGTCGTTGACGAGCTTGAACCGGTCAATGTCGAGAAAGAGGAGGCCGGAGCGCTTTGATCCTTGCCTCTTGGCCGCCCGGAGGACCTGCCCAAGGCGGTCTAGGAAGAGGGTCCGGTTGGGCAGTCCGGTCAGCGGGTCGTGCAGGGCCACTTGTTGCAGCTCTTCTTCGTGTCGCTTTCGCTCAGAGATGTCTACACACGTCCCGACGAATCCGGCGAAGGTGCCGTTTTCGAGGAACCTGGGGTTCCCTGTTGACATGACCCAGCAGTAGACATCGTCGAAGCGCTTGAGCCGGAAGTCCGCGCGGTATGGCCTTCGCGCGGCAAAAGCGCCCCGACACGCTGCGACAAGTTGGTCGGTGTCCTCCGGGTGCACTCTTTCCATCCATCCGAACCCAAGGTCCTGGGCCCCACTGCGCCCTGTGAATTCGAGCCAGGTCTTGTTCAAGAACGTACAGTGCGCATGGATGTCCGCGACCCAGATCATAGAAGGCGAGCTGTCTGCGAGGGCACGGAACCTGTCCTCGCTTTCTTGTACGGCCTGGTGTGCGAGCGTCCGTTCGTAAGTGGCTGCGGAAAGGACGAGCGACATGACGGCGACGACTCCGGTGAAGACTTGAGCGACAAAGAGAGCGTAACTTGGACCGTAGGGCGCGAACGGCCCTCGCTCGGACAGCGTCCCAAAGAGCACAATTGACGCCATGACCAGAGTCGCAGTCGTTGCTACGCGCGGATTGAACCTAAAGGCGATCCAGACGACCGCCGGAATGCACAGGAACGCCTGGGCGAACGCAAGCCCTTCGTCCGGCGCCTTGCCGAAGACTAGGAGCCCTGAAACACCCAGGAACACGAAGATGACTCCGCCCTCGATCGCCCGCGCAGTGCTCCATCGGATGGCGGGGCGGGCCGCCCAGACTAGAATGACTGGCGCGACGACTAGCGCGCCAGTGGCGTCGCCAATCCACCAGGTGAGCCAGATGGAAGCGAAACTGTTCCACGACTCAATGCCGGTCCAAGCCAGGCTCGTCGCCCCAATCGTCGCAGCTACGGTCGTGCTGAGCAGGGCGGCATAGAGGGTGAACCTCGCGGCGTCCAGTGGTCGGTCGAAGGCGTTCTTGCCATTGGCGAACGTAATGACCAGGTAGGCGGCGAGAACGCCCTCGAGGGTGTTCCCAATGGCAATTCCCACCGAGGATGAAACGTCCCACGTGGTCGTGTAGTTGACGAACAGCGCGCCCACGAAGACGAGGGGCCACACTCGGTAGCCCAGAAGGATGATCGCCGCGATGGCGATGCCGGTCGGTGGCCAGACGGGCGTCGCGCTGGGGTGTTCTAGGGCAAGTCGGAGGCCCAGCTTGGCGGCAAGGACATAGGCCGGGAGAAGCAGGAGGTAGGGCAACAGGGCGACGAGCCTGTGACCGCTGCCCCGCGTGGTGTCCTTCAGTTCCCTCGTAGGGCTCATTGCCTCCTGCTGACACTTTACTCTTCTTGGGTCGGACGAGGGTAGAGAAAGCTCGCCGGAGGCGGACGATTCATCGTGCGACCAGGGCTGGGCCGGCGTTTGGCGGTGTCTTGACGGAGCCGCGGCCCCGGCCGGAGAACC
>Ga0214472_10009517_pt1 | contig 10124 bp, 6 predicted proteins | sample RVTome_6_FD_207662 | JGI IMG/M metagenome (GOLD analysis project Ga0214472, IMG submission 207662) | Soil microbial communities from uranium-contaminated site in the Upper Colorado River Basin, Wyoming, United States - RVT140D175 | ecosystem: Environmental > Terrestrial > Soil > Contaminated >...
GCCGCCGCGAGACCGCCCGTCGTTCTTCGGCGATCGCGGCGGCCCCGAAGTGGCCCCGGGCACCTACACGGTGAGCGTCAAGCTCGAGGACCACGAGTCGACGCAGGCGGTGGAGGTGATCGCCGATCCGGATGCCGGCCTTACCGCGGCCGACTGGCAGGCACGCGAGGCGGCCTTCGCGCGCGTGGAGAAGATTTCCGCCGACCTCGCCGGCGCGATCGAGGACATCCGCGACACCCGCGCCGACCTCGAGGTGATCGAGCGCCTGGCCCGCCGCGCCGAGAAAGACGAGTCCGACCCGTCCGACCCGTCCGACCCGTCCGACGAAGGCCCCCACAAAGCCCTGCACGACGCCATCAAGAGCGTGCGCGAGTCGCTCGACGCGCTCGAGAAGCGGCTGTGGAGCGTGCCGGGCACCAAGGGCATCCGGCGCCGCATCCAGGTCGAGTCGGACATCGGCTACGCCCTGCGCTCGCTGACCGCCACCTGGGAGCCGCCGACCCCGACCGACCTCGCCTACCTCGAGAAAGCGGAAACGGCGACAGCCGAGGCGGTGGCGCAGTGGCGCCGGATCGTGGCCGAGCAGGTCGCGCCGCTTTCCGAGCAGGTCGAGGCCGCCGCCCTGGGGTTGCTCGCCGTCGGGCCGCAGCCGTAGGGGCGGCCATGCTAGCAGATTCTCGAGGACCGGCCCGGCCCGCGGACGCGGACGCGGTTGCGCTATTGAAGCACGCGTTGGGCTAGAATCCGCGCCCGTGCGCGCCAGCGAATCCCCCACCCCGGCCGAGCGCCGCCTCTACGAGCTCTGGTCCGAGTACTGCGACCTGGAGGCCGCCGAAGCGCTTCTCGAGTGGGACCAGGAGACCTGTCTGCCGTCCCGCGCCCACGACACGCGCGGCGAGGTGCTGGCGACGGTGGCGGCGCTCAAGCACCGCTGCCTGATCTCCTGCGAGCTGCGCGACGCGCTCGCCGCGTGCGCCGTGCAGGCGGAGGCGGGGAGCGTGCTCGCCGCCCAGGTGCGCGTCGCCCGGCGCGAGGTCGAACGCGCCGTCAAGGTCCCGGAACGCCTCAAGCGCGAGATCGCCGCGGCGCGCAGCGCCGGCCTCGCGGCCTGGCAGGCGGCGCGCCAGGCGCGCGACTTCTCGCTGTTCGAACGGCCGCTCGCCCGGATGCTCGCGCTGCGCCGCGACGAAGGCGCCGCCATCGCCGGCGGCGGCGACCCCTACGACGCGCTCCTCGACCGCTACGAGCCCGGCTCCTGCAGCGCCGGCCTCGAGCCGCTCTTCCGCCGGCTCGTGGACATCCTCGCCCCGCTGGTCGAGGCGGTCGCCGCCAGCGGCGTCACCGTCGACGAGTCGATCGCGCGGGGCCACTTCCCGGGCGAGGGCCAGGTCGAGCTCGGCCGCCGGGCGGCGGCGGCCGTCGGCTACGACTTCGAGGCCGGCCGGCTCGACGCCTCGGCCCATCCCTTCTGCGTGCGCGTCCACCGCCGCGACGTGCGGATGACCTATCGCTTCCAGGAAGACGACTTCCGGCCGTGCCTCTTCGGCATCCTCCACGAAACCGGGCACGCCCTCTACGAGCAGGGGCTGCCGGAGGCCTGGCACCGCACGCCCGTCGACGACGCCGCCTCCCTGGGCATCCACGAGTCCCAGTCGCTGCTGTGGGAGAACCACGTGGGCCGCAGCCGCGGCTTCTGGCGCTGGCTGGTGCCGCACTTCCGCGAGACCTTCCCCGCCGCGGCCACCTTCGACGCCGACGAGCTGTGGCCGGCTCTCCACACCGTCCAGCCCTCGCTCATCCGGGTCGACGCCGACGAGACGACCTACAACTTGCACGTGGCGGTGCGCTTCGAGCTCGAGCTGGCGCTCTTCCACGGCGAGCTCGACGTGCGCGACCTGCCGCGAGCCTGGAGCGAGCGCTACCAGCGCTACCTCGGCATCGGTCCCACGCACGACGCCGAGGGCGTGCTGCAGGACATCCATTGGGCGCAGGGCTCCTTCGGCTACTTCCCCACCTACACCCTCGGCATGTTGGCGGCGGCCCAGCTCGCCGCGGCGGCGCGGCGCGACCTCGGCGGGCTCGACGCGGCGTTCGCCGACGGCGACTTCGGGCCCCTGCTCGGCTGGCTGCGCGAGCGTCTGCACGGTCAGGGTCGGCCCCACCCCGCGGGCGAGCTCACCGCCCGCGCCACCGGCCGGCCGCTCGACGTCGCCGACTTCGTGGCCTACCTGCGCCGCAACGCCGAGGCCGTCTACGCCGTGGCGCCGCCTTGCGGGCCGACGCCGTGAAACGGATTTCAGGAAGGCGTCTCCCAACGCGGCCGTTCGTTGAGCTCCGGACGTCCCACGAGGATCTCATGGGGCTGATACCGGGCCTTGTAGCGCATGCTGGCGTTACCTTCCACCCAGTAGCCGAGATAGACGTGGGGCAAGGCGCGGGTTCGGGCGAGGTCGATCTGGCGCAGGACGGAGTAGACGCCGAGCGAGCGCTTCCGGAGCGCCGGATCGTAAAAGGTGTAGACCGCCGACAGGGACCGCGGCAGCACGTCGACCAACGCCACCATCACCAGCCGGTCGCCGAGCAAGTAGAGGATCTCGCGGCCGAACTCCTGGCGGCCGTGGACGAAGGTCAGGTAGTAGTCGAAGGGCTCGGCGAGCTTTTCCGGCCAGCTCTTGCGGCGGCTCATGTCGGCGTGGTAGCTCTCGTAGAGCGCCAGGTGCTCGCGCGACGTCGTGGGCGGCTGGGCCACGACCTCGAGATCGCGGTTCACGAGCCAGGCGCGCCGCATCGAGCGGTTGGGGCGAAACGCCCCGACCTCGACGCGCAGGCTCCGGCACTCGTGGCAGGCCAGGCAGCCGGGACGGAAGAAGAGACTGCCGAATCGCCGCCAGCCGCGCTCGAGCATGCGCTGATAGGTCTCCGCGGCGCAATGTTCCACCACCCGGTAGCGCATCCGCGAGCGCTCTCCGGGGAGGTACGGACAGGCTTCCTCGTCGCCGACCTTCTCGCGAATGACCTCGCGCATGATCCTCGTACCGCCCGCCTCACGCCGCCCGGCGCTTGGGAATCGACCCGCCGGCGCGTAATATCCCCACTATGTTTCCACATCTCGCCGCGATCCTCGCCCTGACGCTTCTCAGCCCCGCCGCGCTGCCGGCTCAGCCGCTCGACACGGCGCCCACCGAGCCGATCCGCATGGCGGTGGCGGCCTTCGGCACCACGGCCGAGGTCGAGGTGCGCGACCTGCCGGCCGCCGAGGCGCGGCAGGCGGTGGAAGCGGCGCTCACCGAGATCTTCAACCTGAGCCAGCTCGCGGATCCTCAAGGCACGCTTCCGGAGGGGATCGGGGCCCTCAACGGCGCCGCCGGCAAGGGCCCCCGGACGGTCGACGCTCGCCTGGCCGAGCTCCTGCTGCGCAGCCTCCAATTCTGCATCTGGTCGGGCGGCGCTTACGGACCGCTGGGCGGCGACCTCCTGCGGCTCTGGAGCGAGCGCCCCGACGCCGACCGGCCGCCGTCGGTCGGCGACCTGCGCGTCGCCGTCGGAGCCGCCGAGTGCTCGCGCCTCCAGCTCCACGGCAAGCCGGCAGCGGCCGCGACGCGCCAGGATGAGCAGCGTCAGGAGGTCACCGCCAACCTCCTCGCCGGCAGCCGCGTCGACCTCACCGGCATCGCCCGCGGCTTCGCGGTCGACCGCGCCGTCGACCTCCTCGCGGCGCGGGGCGCCGGCAACGTCTGGGTCGGGATCGGCAACGTCTGGCGCGGGCGCGGCGGCGGTCCCGAAGGCCGCGGCTGGCTCGCCGAGCTTCCGCCGGCGCCGGGGAGCGACGAGCCGATCGATCGCCTATGGCTGCGCGACCAGGCCGTCGCCATCGCCGGACTCGACGCCGGCGACGGCGAGGCCGCCGAGCTGATCCTCGACCAGCGCAGCGGCGTGCCCGCCCGCGGCGTCGTCTGCGTGGTGGCGGTGAGCGAGCTGGCGGTCGATGCCGAGCCCCTGGTGAGGTCGCTCCTCGTGCTCGGCCACCGCGAGGGGCACATGCGGCTTGGCTCGTTGCAGCCGCGCCCTTCGGTCTACTGGCTCCTGGGCGAGGGCCTGGGGGCCCCCCTCGAGGCCACGTACCGCTGGTCGGAGCTCGAGCGCTTCCGGCGCCGCTAGGATCTGACAATCCGCCACTCAAATTTCCCGGACGGGGAATTTCCGCCGGCGGGGGCGGCGTTGGAACCAACGAAGTCGCCGCGTCACGGGGCGGCGATATCGACTCTTACACACGCACCTACAAGAGGAAAGAATCGATGACCGAGCCCCTGACCCTGCCTGTTCTTCCCCTCAGGGACGTGGTGCTCTTTCCGGGTCTGACGATTCCCATCGCCGCGGGGCGGGCGCGGACGCTGCGCGCCCTGGAGGCCGCCCAGGCGGGCGAGAAACGTCTGATCCTCGCGGTCGCGCAGCGCGACGACGTGGAGGAGGTCAACCCGGAGGGTCTCTATACCCTGGGCACGATCGCCCGTATCGAGCAAATCCACCGCAGCCTTTCGGGCGTCCAGGTGCTGCTGCACGGTCTCAAGCGCGGCATGGCGGTACGGTACCGCGAAACCCAGCACGGCTTCTTCGAGGCGGCGGTGCGCGAGACCGAGGTGATGCAACCGGTGCAGGCCGACGATCCGGCCTTCCTGGCGCTCTACCGCGAAGCGCGGGCTCGCGCCGCCGAGCTGGGTCAGAGGTCGGGTCACACGCGCGAGATCGTCCAGCAGGTGCTCGCTTCGGTGGACGACGCGAACCTCTTCGCCGACCTGGTCGCCGGCTACCTCGACATTCCGATGACCGAGCGCCAGAGCCTGCTCGAGACGCTGCCGGTCGAGGAGCGCCTGCGGCGGGTGCTGATCCACGTCCAGCGCCAGATCGGCGTCCTGGAGGCGCAGCAGGACCTGCAGAGCAAGGTCCAGGAAGAGCTGGGGGAGCGCCAGCGCGAGATCTACTTGCGCGAGCAGCTCAAGACGATCCAGCACGAGCTCGGCGACGAGGACGGCGAAGAGCTCGACGGGCTGCGGCAGAGGCTCGAGGCGCTCGACCTGCCGCCCGAGGCGCGCAAGGAGGTCGACCGCGAGCTCCGGCGTCTCGGCCGCACCCATCGCGAAGCGATGGAATCGCAGGTGATCCGCAACTACCTGGAGACGGTGGCCGAGCTGCCATGGTCGGAGGAGTCCGAGGAGCAGCTCGACATCCCGCGCGCCGCCGAGATCCTCGACGAGGACCACTACGGTCTGAAGGACGTCAAGGATCGCGTCCTCGAGTTCCTCGCGGTCCACCAACTGCGGCTCGCCCGCCGGGCCGCGCAGGACGCGGCCGCCGCCGCGGCGGCCGGCGAGCCAGCGGCCGAGGCCGGCGCCGAGGCAACGGCCACGGCGCCGGCGGGCGAGAACGGCAAGCCGGTCGCGGGCGAGGCTGAAGAGGCAGAGGCCGAAGGAGCCCAGCCCGAAGGTGCCCAGCCCGAAGGTGCCCAGCCCGAGGCCAAGAAGGATCGAATCCGGGCGCCGATCCTGCTCTTCACCGGACCGCCGGGGGTGGGCAAGACCTCGCTCGCCAAGTCGATCGCGCGCGCCGTGGGGCGCCAGTACGTGCGCATCTCCCTGGGCGGCGCCCGCGACGAGGCCGACATCCGCGGGCACCGGCGGACCTACGTCGGCGCCATGCCGGGGCGCATCATCCACGGCATGAAGCAGGCCGGCACCCGCAACCCCGTCTTCCTGCTCGACGAGATCGACAAGCTGGGCGCGTCGTTCCAAGGCGATCCTGCGGCGGCGCTCCTGGAGGTGCTCGATCCGGCCCAGAACGACTCCTTCACCGACCATTACCTCGGGATTCCCTTCGACCTGAGCCAGGTGCTCTTCATCTGCACGGCCAACTTCCTGCAGAACATCCCGGGCCCGCTCCTCGACCGCATGGAGCGCATCGAGTTCGACGGCTACACCGAGGGCGAGAAGAAGGCCATCGCCCGCCAGTACCTGATCCCGCGGCAGCTCGAGGAGAGCGGCCTCGACGGCGAGCAGATCGAGATCGCCGACGAGGCGCTCTCGCGCGTGATCGCGGAGCACACCCGGGAGGCGGGCGTGCGGCAGCTCGAACGCGAGATCGGCCGGCTGGCGCGCAAGGTGGCGCGCCGGATCGCGGCCCGCGAGATCGCCGCGCTGACGGTCGACGCCGGCGCCGTCAAGGGGCTCCTCGGCCGGCCCAAGGTCCATCCCGAGACGAAGGCGGAGACGGACCAGGTGGGCGTGGCCACCGGGATGTATTACACCCCCACCGGCGGCGACATCATGTTCGTGGAAGCCACGCCCATGCGCGGCAAGGGCGAGCTGACGCTCACCGGACAGCTCGGCGACGTGATGAAGGAATCGGCGCGGGCGGCCTGGTCGTACGCCCGCTCGCACGCCGCGGCGTTGTCGATCGAGCTCGGCGACTTCGAGCGCGACGTCCACCTCCACGTGCCCGCGGGAGCCATACCCAAGGACGGCCCGTCGGCCGGGGTGACCATGGCGACCGCCCTGGTTTCGAGCCTCTCCGGACGTCCGGTGCGCCACGACCTGGCGATGACCGGCGAGATCACCCTCTCCGGCCGCGTGCTGCCGATCGGCGGCGTCAAGGAGAAGATCCTCGGCGGCGTCAGGGCCGGCATCCGGACCTTCGTGATCCCGAAGGACAACGAGGCCGACCTCGAGGACCTGCCGCGCGAGGTCGCCCGCGAGATCGAGGTGATCACGGCGCGGGAGCTCGGCGAGGTGCTGGCTCTGGCGCTGCGTGACGCCTCGTACCGCGACGGCCGCCTGTACTTCGACGACCCTCGCCCGGAGGGCGCGGCGGCGCTCGCCAGCGCCGTCGAGAACTGAGCCGCTCGACCACGGGGCGGCCCTTCGCGGCCGCCCCGGGGCTCACCAGTAGCCGCCAATTGGCAATCCGTCTGCGGATGCGCTATAATCGGAAGCGAACCGACGCGACGGTTACGGAGAGCGACCACGAGAATGGAGGATCGTCTCTTGAGCCCAGCCCACAAACTCCTAGAGGCCGCGGCCGCTCCGACCATGGAACGTATTCGCCAGGACCGCCGCAAGGCCCCGACTCAGATCCAACCCCTGCTCGCCTATCTCGAAACCCACCTCTTCGACCCCGATCTCGACGCCAATCAGCTCAAGCGCGCCTGCGGCGTGCGCGACAACTCGCTGCCGATCTACTTCCATCACGCCGTCTCGCTGCCTCCTTACGCCTACATCGAGGATTGTCGGTTGGAGATCGCCTGCCGGCTGCTCAGCGCGAGCGAGCTCAAGATCTGGCAGATCGCGCAACTGCTCGGCTATTCGACGCTCCAGGTCTTCAGCCGGGCCTTCCACCGCTGGTCGGGGCTGCGGCCGTCCGTGTTCCGGCGCCGCTCCCGGCAGGACCAGGCGACGAGCGAGACCCTCGCCGGCAAACCCGCGCCCCAGAAGCTGGACGCCGCGGACGAGGCCGACTCTCTGATCTCCATGAGCACTCTGCGCAAGGCCGTCAGCGGCGGCCTCGACCGGGAGGAGGCCGATACGCTCGCTCGCCGCATGGCGAGGCTCTATCCCGACAGCTTCCAGGGCCCGGAAGCAGCGTCCGCCTGCGCGGACGGCAGCTTCGAGCTCGCGGCCGATCAGGCCTGGACGCTGCTGAAAGACCGACCCGCCGCCGAGCGCCGGGACCTGGTGAAGAAGCGTTGGCGGCTGGCTTCCGTCGAGCTCTTCCGCCTGCTGGTCCAGCGCTCCATCGAGAGCAGCCGCAACGACGTGCAGCGGGGCGTCGAGCTCTCCGAGGCCGCGATCGACTGTCTCGACGCCCTGCGCGGTCAAATCGACAGGCCGCTGTTCGAGCGGTTGCAGGCGGAGGGCTGGACCTGGGTGGCCAACGCCCGCCGCCGCGCCCGCGATTTCCCCAACGCCGAGGAGGCGTTGGGCCGCGCCGAGCTGGCGATCAAGCCGGTGACCGATGCCGACGTGCGCACGGCGTTCCTGATCGTCAAGAGCAGCCTGCGGATGGAGCAGCGGCGCCTCGACGAGGCCCAGAAGCTGGCCGACCGCGCCGTCGCCATGCTCGAAACGACCGCGGACCCCAAGCTCGGCGTGATGGGTCTGGCGCACCGCGCCAACCTCTTCCTGATGATGGAGCAGCCCGAGGACGCGGTGGCCGACTACTGGCACGGCCGCAAGCTGGCCGACCAGATCGAGGACAAGTACCTGCGGGCCACCGTGTACCAGGGCCTGACGGTGAGCCTCGCCAAGCTCGGCCGCCACCAGCAGGTCGCCCGCTTCCTTCCCGTCGCCAGAGCCCTCTTCCAGGAGCTCGCCTTCCACAAGGCGCTTTGCCATCTCGAGTGGACGGAAGCGTTCATCGCCTGGGACCTCGGCCGGCTCGACCTCGCGGAGAACCACTTCACGACCGCCCGCAAGGGCTTCATCGACGAAGACGAGGCCTATGAAAGCGCCATGGTGGCGCTCGACCTGGCGCTGCTCTATTCGGAGCAGGGCAAATCCGCCGATGTCCTGCGGCTGGTCAGCGAGGTGATCCCGGTCTTCGCGAGCCTGAAAGTCCACCGCGAGGCCCTGATGGCCGTTCGGCTGCTCGAGCAGGCCGTCGCCGCCCAGGAAGTTTCGACGGCGACCCTGAAGAAGGTCCGCGATCTCGCCGCCAAGGCGAGATCCTACTGAGAGGGCCCCCTCAGTAGGACTGGCAAGGAGGATCGGCGACTCCGCCGATCCTCCTGCCGCCCGTGTGGCAGCGCGACTCAGCCGACCGGGTCGATACCCACACCCGACCGGTGGGACGGGCATTCCTCGGCCGCTGCGACCGCATCATAGTCAGCAGTTCGACTGGACATGGGAGGCTCCTTCCAGATGTCCTACGCACCCGCCACCACTGGCGGCACGTGTCCATCCAATCCCGAGCCTAGTGTCTTTGCGAAGAAACACCAAGAACTACCGACCGAGTGGTCGACCGGATCCCCGTGGATCCGCCGTTCCGGCGGCAAGGGCCTCGCGGCGCAACACGCCGTCCTCGACTCGGAGGACCACGGCCTCCTCGAGCGTTTCGAGCTCGGCCAGCTCCGGATGCGCGGCCACGAGCGCGCGCCACTGTCGAGAGTCCGCCGCGACGGCGCGGTCCGGCTCCGCCTCGAGGCCGGCTTCGACCCAGACGCCCGACTCGCGGCGGAACACGCGTCCGGCCAGCTCGCGGCTCTCGCCGCGGGCCGCCGTCGGGTCGTGGAAGATCACGGGGATGGAGGCGTTGCGCTGCCTCTCGAGGGCCTGGGCGAAGAGCAGCATGATGACCGCCAGGGCGACGATCAGGCCGAAGAGGCCGAGGATCGACGACTGGCGCTCGAAAAGCCCCAGCCCGCTCTCGAAGCGGTCGAGCAGACCCTTGCGGGCGCTTTCGAGCGTGACGCGCCGCGTCACCAGGCCGCCCAGGGTGGGCGGCGGCGCCATGCGCTCCAGGTGCCGCAGGCTGGCGACGACGCTGCGCATGCCGGCGAACTGCCGGCGGCACCGCGGGCAGTCCGCCAGATGGTCTTCGATCTCGCGCGTCTGCGCCGCGGAGAGCTGGCGGTCGAGATAGGCCGAGAGCGTCTCGGTGGTGGCGTGGGTGCTCATGACGAGCTCTCCAGAGTGAGCCGCAACTGCTCTCGGCCGCGGGCGATGCGCGAGCGTACGGTGCCGATGCGGACCTTGAGCACCTCGGCGATCTCCTCGTAGGTGAGGCCCTCGAGATCGCGCAGGATCACCGCCTCGCGGAACACCGGTTTGAGCTCGCGCAGCGCGTGTCCCACCTGGCGCTCGGCGTCGCGCGCCAGGGCGAGGTTCTCGGGATCGCGCCCGCCGTCGACGAGCTGGACGCCGGCGGCGTCGTCCTGCTCTTCGGCCAGGGGCTGGAAGAAGTAGCGCCGGCGCGACAGGCGGCTGCGGCAGTGGTTGAGAGCGACCCGGTAGATCCAGGTCTTGAGCGACGAGCGGCCGCTGAAACGGCCGAGATGGCGATGGATACGCAGGAAGACCTCCTGCGTGTAGTCCTCGGCCTTGACTTCGGAGCCGGCCATGCGGAGGGCGAGGTTGTAG
>Ga0214472_10009519_pt1 | contig 10123 bp, 10 predicted proteins | sample RVTome_6_FD_207662 | JGI IMG/M metagenome (GOLD analysis project Ga0214472, IMG submission 207662) | Soil microbial communities from uranium-contaminated site in the Upper Colorado River Basin, Wyoming, United States - RVT140D175 | ecosystem: Environmental > Terrestrial > Soil > Contaminated >...
CCCGGACTGTCCAACTTTGCCCGGACTGTCCAACTTTGCCCGGACTGTCCAACTTTGCCCGGACTGTCCAACTTTGCCCGGACTGTCCAACTTTGCCCGGACTTGGTGCGCCCGGCAGGACTCGAACCTGCGACCTGCGGATTCGAAGTCCGACGCTCTATCCATCTGAGCTACGGGCGCGTTTGTGTGGAGCAGGAAGTCCCATTGCCCGTAAACATATACCGGGTATAGAGATTGGGGTGAGTGATGGGACTCGAACCCACAACGCCTTGAGCCACAGTCAAGTGCACTACCATTGTGCTACACTCACCACAAATGTATGGCTAAAACATCTGCCTTGCCGTGAGCGCCCGCCGGGGGCTTACGCGTCCTGCACACCGCATTACCCGAACATGCGACACGGTGTTTTCGTATCCCGCGTCTTCCGTGCCCGGCTACGATTGGTGCGCCCGGCAGGACTCGAACCTGCGGCCCACAGCTTAGAAGGCTGTTGCTCTATCCACCTGAGCTACGGGCGCCCGTGATAGTGGAGCCCAGCCGGTTTGCGGTCTGTGCTACCGCCCGAAAGGCCCGTCCCCGTCGCCCGTAAAATGGTCGGGGCGAGAGGATTCGAACCTCCGACACCCTGCTCCCAAAGCAGGTGCGCTACCAGGCTGCGCCACGCCCCGCTCAGAGATTAGTTTTATACTATAGGGATGCTTAAATGTCAACAGGTTTTTCTCTTTAAAGGAGATTGCTCTGTAGTAAATTAGTACCGATGTTCCCCCCCTCTTAAGATAAGAGGGGGCGGGGGAGTTATGAGAACCGCATGCAACCGGTCGCGCGCCTGGAACAACCGCGCCGTAAATGCCCTGCGCCGCGACAAACAACGCCCGGCATTTGGCTGCCGGGCGTCCGGTTGGTCAGCATGAGCTTTTGCACTTGCAAACGCCAGAGGGCTTTTTAGCTATTTTCTTTATGGTCATGCATGTCACCTCCTTCCAATTCCGGTCTGCCGACCCCGAGGTTGTGGCACCTGACCGGGTCGGGTCCAAACTCACCGGTATACGATGCCGCCCTGAAACGGCATCCGCCCTTGCACGTCGAGATGTGCTCGCAGTCGCAGCTTAGCTTGCTGAGTTCAAGCGGGGCGAGCCTATCCCAGCAGTCCCGCAGCCCTTCCGGGAGGCGCCCGGCCGGGTTGTCGAGGTAAAACCCGCATTTGCCCACCTGCCCCCGCGCGCCGACGGCACAGAGGTGCGAGCCGCATGCGTATCCTTCCGCACCGCCGTGGTGGCTGCCTCCAAAACCGAGCGACATATAGTTCGCCGCTTCAGCGGGCGGCAGGAGGAGTTCCCTGTTTTCCGCAAGCCTTCCGGCCACGGACGGCATGTCCACGTTCCATTCCGTGACACCCAGCGACCCTATCAGGCAGCCGAGCTCTGCAAGCTCAGGGGCGTTCAGTGCGTTTAAGGTTGTGGCCACGGATACGGCGATACCCGCATCGGATATGTGACGTATCCCGTCGAGCGCCAGGTCGAACGTCCCCTTTCCTCTGAGCGCGTCGTGCGAGCCCCGCATGCCGTCCAGGCTTACCTGGGCCTCGTTGACCTTCAGGCGCTTGGCCGTGTCCTTTGTAATCAGGGTGCCGTTCGTAAGGAGTATGCTCCTGAAGCCATAGTCGGAAAGTTTTTCGTTGATATACCAGAATCCCTTGTGCATGAGTGGCTCGCCGCCCGACAAAAGGAGCCTCAGCCCCTGCATGGTGTCGAACTCGTCCAGTACCCTGAAAACGTTCAAGAGGTCCAGGTCCACGCCCTCGCCGGCCGAGAGGTAGCAGTGCCTGCACCGGAGGTTGCACCGCTCGGTCAGGTGAAGCTCCAGGTACCGAAGCGATATGTCCGGCGATTTTCCTATGCTGTAATGTCTTACGTGCGGGTCGTGCAGGGCGGCCAGGATACCCTCGTCGAAGCAGTGCCTGATGAACTCCGGGTCCCCGCCAAGTTGAGCGAGGGTGGATGCCCCGTTGCACCGCATGAGGAAATCGTACGCCTCACGGTCGAGCTCGTAGAGCTCGCCGGTGGCCCTGTTGTAGGCGCAGGGGACCTCCAGGTCCCGGAGCGAGCAGTCTTCCGACAGGATGATGTAACTATTCGCTGATGGCATCTTCTATCTGCTTTAGTGTAATTACCTTCTTGCCGATAAGGAGCCTAAGTAGCTTGAAGGCGCCGCATTCCAGGTCCTTGTCGCTCTCCTTGTAGAAGTCGCAGTCGGCGCAGAAAAGCTCCACCGCCCCTTCCTTGGTGTGCGCAAGCCCGGGGTTGGATTTGAATTTGTCCATACGCTTAATGAGATTTATAAATTGCATAAAATAAGTATGCCATAAATTTCTGAAAACGCAAGAAAGCCTGACATTACTATGATTATTTTTATGGATAGAAGTAATATTAGAGTTTCGCTTGGATGTTGTAAAGTGGGGCCGGCAATGGATGCCGGCCCTCGGCGAGCCCGATATTGTGTTAATGCATAACCTCCCCGTCCTTTAACCTCTGATATGCCGAGGCTTTGATTATGTAGGACTCCAGTCCCTCAAACCGGACCGAGGTCAAGGACAACCTGCCCCTGTGCCTTTTGATTATCTCTTTCCAGGAACCCGGCGGCCTGTCGGCGGGATAATACCGCCTGTGGCAGTCTGTGCATGCCATCATGTACAGTCTTCTTCCCTCGTCCAGCTCAGATGCGGTGGAAGGGTTATCGTCAAGCAGCCTTCCTGAAGGTATCGCGGTTGTCCCGCCAGCCGCACAGCCGGTCAACAGATAAACGGCGGTAATAAATATTCCGAGGGCAAACGCGAGGCTCGATAACCGTTCTTCGGACTTGATTGACATGCAAACCCTCCTATAACTGGAACCCTATGCCTAAATTGATCAGGTTCTCCTGGTCCTTAAGTGCCTTCGAGTCCCTTATCTGGTAGTCCGCCTTCAAGACAAGGTTCGGGACAGGGTAGAAGCTGATGCCGAAAGTCCACTCCTGACGGTCTCCGGCCGGGTCCTTGGCCACGCCGTGCGGCATCTTGAACTGAGTATCGAAGTTGTCGTACCTCGCGAATACCACCGCGTCGGAGCGCTCCAACTTACCAGTCTTTAACGAGTCCGGCAGGAAGTGGTAACCGGCCTCAACGTTATAACCGAATATCCCCTTTGCGACACCCGGTATTTTCTCCGCGCCTTCTATGATGGTGTATGCGACAGCGCCTTTAACGTCCACGTCCTTGACGCCGGTTTCCATGTCGCCTGAAAGAACTGTAACCGAGCCGTCCAGGCCGGGGTCCTTGCCTTCGTTTCCGTTGTTTATCCCGCCGTAGTAAAAAGACGCGCCGAGCCTCAAGTCCTGCGCCACAGGCACATCTGACTGAAGAAGCGGGAAGTAGTCCAGCCTTCCGGTGAATGCAATATCGTTAAAGCTGGACATCCCCCCTATCCTGCCATCTCTGATGCCGTCTGTCGAATCGAACTTCGTCCCGTCCAGCCCTGTAACGACGTATGCCTGGTACCTGATGACGTCCGTGATGTTTCCGTAAAGACCTATGCCGTCTATCGACCATGTAGTCGGTAAAATGTATTTGTCGAAACTCGGCCGTTCAACGCCGTTGAACGCGGTCGGTTCGTGCCTCTGGTTGGTAATGCCGAGAGGGGCTAACATCCTTCCCGCCCGGACGCTGAGCGCGTCGTGCAGGAGGAAGTCCACGTACAGTTGTTCGATTTTAAGCTCGCCGTCCGAGCCGCTCGAAACAAATGCGTGTTCGACTTCTACCTCCGAACCGAGTTTTATCCAGTCCGCAAAATCATAGCCAGTGTTTAATACGAACCTGTGGATGTCGAACTTGTCGCCTCCGTCACCCTCGGTAAAGTTTGCATGCATCTCGCCGTATGCGCCGAAGTTAAAGCGACCGGTAATGCCGGAGGGGGCTTCGCTTTTATCGTAGTACGGACCGGAAGCGTTGCCGGTTTCATCCACCGTGTTGTCCACGTAATTTTCCTGTTTCGGTTTCGAGAGTTCAGCCCTCGCCGCCGCAAGCTCGTCCGAAAGCGCGTGCACCCGCTTCTCGAGGGCCTCCATCCTTGCCTCAACGTCCGATGCCGCATGTGGTTGGCTTGAAGACGCCATTATCAAGAGTCCCGCTACAATTACTACATACAACTTCTTCATCCTTCATACCCCTTTTCTTGTGAAATAGAAAACGACAACCGTTTTCAACGATGTGGCAAAAAAGAATCCCGGGCGGCCGCGCCGGGATTCGGCTAAGCTTCTTACCTAAGCTCTTTTACGTATATCTCCCCGGCGATCTCTGTGTCGAGCGCAAGCTCGGTCTCCCCTATCCTTATGACGAACGCGGGCTTCTTCTGGTGGAGCGAGACCTCGGTGCCCGGCACGATGCCGAGCGAAGAAAGCCTGTCCATCCGGGAGTGGTCCTTCGGCGCGATGAAGACTATCCTGCCCCTTGAGCCGGGGTCGAGGTCGGTCATCGGCATGACGAGCGGCTTTACGTAGTGCGACAGCTTCTTGCAACAGTCGCCCTGCGGTATGGGTTTCCCGTGCGGGCAGGTGGGCGGGTGGCCGAGGAATGAGCAGACCGAGTTCGTCACTTCCGGGCTCAGTATGTGCTCGAACCGGCACGCGGTGGTCCTTATCTCCCGCGCATCGACCGAGAGCACCTCGGCCAGGAGCTTCTCGGCGAGCCTCTTCCTCCTTATGATATGACGCGCCCTCTCACGTCCCTTTGGGGTGAACTCGACGGCCTCGCCGTCCAGCGTGACGTAACCGTCGGTTGCTATCTGCGCAAGGACGCTTTCGGCCATTACCGGGTTATTGACCGCGCCCTCGTCGACCGCCATCGCGCAGAGCGCGGCCCTGCCGCCCTTGTGTCCCTTGCCGCGTTCCTCGATGAGCCAGATGGACTCCATGAACTCGTCCACCATCTCGTCCGTTATCTTGGCGCAGTTTATGTCGCAGTTGATGTTGTTATTTTCAGGCTTCATCCGGATTTATCCTCCCAGGGACCCTGCCAGGCAGGTTCATAGTCTTCGATTCGGTAACGAACTTGTAACCGCACTGTGGACATTTTATCATTGGAGCGTCACCCCCATGGCGCGAAGGCCGAAGTTCAGGACCGTCCCGACCAGTATAGCAAACGGCAGCACGAACGTCACCATCGCGATCGCCGGGCCCATCCCGCGCTCCTTTATAGTCATGAAGAACTGGGCTATGCAGGGCACGAAGAGCGTCACCACGACCAGCGAGACCACAACCTGCACCGGGTCCAGCATGCCCTGCTTCTGGAGCGCGAAAAGCCCGGCCGCCCCGTAGTCACGCCTCAGGAACCCGATGAGAAACGCCCCGGTAGCCTCGCTGGGGAGCCCTAAGAGGCCAACTATCAAGGGCGATGCGGCCCGCTCTATCACCACGAGCAGGTGCAGCTTGTCCGCTGTGAAAAGGAGCAGCGTGCCGAGTATGAATAGCGGCACCGCCTCCTTGACGTACCACTCTATCCTGCCCAGCGTCTTCATCAGTATGTTCTTCAGCTTGGGCAGCCTGATGGGCGGAAGCTCGAGCACGAAGTCGGAGGGCTCGCCCTTTATGACCTTGGACGAGAGGTACCCGACCAGCAGTACGACGAAGACGACCACTGACGCCCATATCACGGTGCCCATGGCGGATATGCCGGCGAGCATGCCCATAATCACTCCGAGCTGGGCCGAGCAGGGTATGCCGAGAGCAAGAAGCAGCGTGACTATGATGCGTTCCTTCTTCGTGTCCAGTATCCTCGTGGTGAGCGTCGCCATCGTGCTGCACCCCAGCCCCAGGACCATCGGGAGCACCGCCTTGCCGTTAAGGCCGATGAGGTTGAACACCTTGTTCAGCATGATGGCGAGCCTCGGCAGGTACCCGGAGTCCTCAAGGATGCCGAACGCGATGAAGAACGTGGTGGTTATCGGGAACACTATGGCTATAGCGTAGGTAAGAGCCATCGTCACGATGCCGTACTCGCCTATGAACATGTCCTTCAGTATCGGTACGGGCAGCGCCGTCTCGAAGAACTTGATCGCGTATGGGTTGATAAGCTCACCGAAAACGACCGTCTCCATGAAGTCCACCATGGTGCCCGCGCCCAGCACCCCGACGAACTCGTACATCAGGATGAGGACGCCCAAGAGAATAGGCACACCCCATACCGGGTGCATCGTCACCCTTCCGAGCGTCTTACTGAACCCCTCGGATGAGCCTCCGGCCTTTGTCTGGCAAGCAGAGACTATCGAGTCCACGAGCTTCAGCCGTTCGTTGTTTATGACGTAGCCGAGCGGCTGGGTGTAACCTGCCTGCGTCTCGCCCACTATGGCGTTCAGACGGTCTATGGCGGTGTCGTCCAGGTGCGCGTGCAGCCAGCCCTTCAGGCTCCTGTCGCCGCCAAGTATCATGAGCGCTATCGACCGTCTCGATATCCTGGCCTCCGGGAGCATCTTTTCTATCATGGCGGCGGCATCTTCGATGCCCTTGTCGTACGTGACAGAAAGCCTGGATTTCCTCGGGGCGGCCGCGGCCTCTTTAAGGCGGCCCATGCCCTTCCTTCTGGTGGCCGTGGTAGGCACGGCATCGAGCCCGGTCTTTGCGGCGAGCGCGGAGAGGTCCGTCTCGATACCCGCGTCGTTCGCCTCGTCCTCCATGTTCAGGACCATCGAGAACGGCACGCCCATCTCGGCCAACTGGATGGTGATTGGCAGGGACCGGCGGAGGTTCTTCATGTCCGACACCTGGAGCACCGAGTCAAAGTCCTCGTTTATGAGTATGTCGCGGGTGACGACCTCGTCCTCGGACATCGGGAGGAGGCTGTTGACGCCGGGGGTGTCGGTGACGGCGTACTGCTCGCCTTTTATAGCGGCGTTTCCGATGCTCAGCTCGACGGTCGTGCCGGGGTAGTTGGACACGGTCGCGTACTTGCCTGTGAGGTGGCCGAATATTACGCTCTTCCCGACATTCGGGTTCCCGACCAGGAGGAGCTTTTTGATGCCTTTGGCTGACATTAAACTTAACCTGTACCTTTCATCCTTCCGGTGGCGCGTGGTGCGAGAAACTGAAAATCAATTTCATTTGGTTGCGCAAAAAAAACTATGCCGTGGAGCAGGACTTGCAGAGCCCGTAAAGCTCCATCTTGTGGTCCTCCACGATGAAGCCGTACCGCTTCGCGACGTCGTCCTGCATCTTCTCTATTACCGGCTCCTTGAACTCTATTATCTTCCCGCAGCGGGTGCAGATGAGGTGGTCGTGGTGCTTGTCGGTGTCGTTCTTCTCGTATACGCCTTGCGGCTCGCCGAACCTCCGCTCCTTTGCGAGGCCGGCCTCGGTCAGCAGCTTGAGCGTCCGGTACACGGTTGTAAGCCCGATGCCGGGATGGGTCTTCGATACCTTCAGGTACAGCTCTTCCGCGGATATGTGGCCGGAGGTGGAGAAGAACACCTCCGCGACCGCGTCGCGCTGCTTCGTGCTCTTCATGCCTTTTGAGCCGATGTATCTGTTCAGTTCCGCCAGTTTGCCGCTCATGGAGGCCCCGTTAGTGGATGGTTTCCGGGCGGCGCGAAGTGGCCTGTCGCGCGCCCTCTGGTTTTGAATATGATTATCAATATCACAAGTCGCGGAGGATGTCAATAGAAAAATGCGGGGGGGTGTGTTTTTGGGGCACGGCCACCAACGGCTGTCATTCCGAGGCCGGTATCACTGGCCGAAGAAGCTGCTTTGTCAACGCTACCGGCCAGGTCCTTCGCGTTACTCAGGACGACACCCTATATTTGCAATGATATTATTTCTGTATGCCTTATCTATCTGCTTGACGTTAATATAGTTTCGAAAACCATATACACATCACCCGCACTGTGTTATACTCTCATAAAAAATCCGGCTCGGATAATATCCATCGCACATTACCCAAAGGGAAAAGCAAATGACAGTTTCAAGGCTCGCAAGGCTTGCAATTATATTCGTACTCCTGCTGACGGCTGTGGCAATGGACGCCATCGCACCGGGCGGCGCAAAAGCGGCTTCCCCGGACGCGGACGCGGTCGTGGCCGGGGTCGTGAAGGCGTACGGCGGCAAGGACGCCATCGCCGCCGTTAAGAGCGTTCACGCAAAGGGCGGCATCACCGCCGTCATGCGCGACGACAAGGGCACGTACACCCGCTACCTGGAGAGGGACAAAAAGCTCCGGGTCGAGACAAAATACGCCAGGTCTTCCGAGCTTCGCATACTGGACGGCGAACAGGGCTGGCGCGGCGAGGACAAGACGTCCATGCAGAAGGTGGTCTCGTTCCAGTACCAGGCTATGCTCTACCAGTACAAGCAGCTCGAGCTTCCATACGGGCTGTCGGCCGGCCAGTACAAGGTCAGGCTTGCGGGCGAGGGCCTTGTGAAGGGCAAGCACGCATACATACTGGCCCTGGACAGCAGGGAAGGCCCGCCGATGGACGTGTACGTGGACTCGAAAGACTTCACCATCCTCAAGGTTGTCGGTTATTTCAATGCCGAGGGCAAGCAGTTGGACCTTTCCGTGGAGTTCGGGGACTACCGCAAGACGGGCGGTACGCTCCTGCCGTTCAGGGCGGCAAACTACTCCGGCGGGAACCTGATAGGGGAGACCGTAATAAAGGACTGCAAGGTGAACCAGAAGATGGACGCATCGCTTTTCAAGCCGTAAAAAGTCAGTCCTGACGGTGCGGTTGAATCAGTTATAGACTACCGCCGGTGACTATGGTAAACTGCTCCCCCAATGGCATTCTCTGAAACCGCAATCATAGCCCAGATAACGGGCGAACTGCACTCGATAGGCTTGGTTGACGCACTCACGGTCGCGACCCTTGCCGCGCTCGAAGGCATCCTGTCGGTGGACAACGCCCTCGTGCTGGCGATACTCGTCCGCACGCTCCCAAAGTCCCAGCAGAAAAAGGCGCTGACGTACGGCATCGCCGGTGCGTTTCTGTTCAGGTTCATCGCCATAATATTTGCCGCCTACCTGATGCGGCTGATGGTGTTCAAGCTCATCGGAGGCGGGTACCTCCTGTACCTTGCCATGAAGCACATGTTTTTCTTCCGGGAGGACGCGTACAAGCCCGCGCCCAAGGGTCAGGCCAATTTCTGGAAGACCGTGGCGGTGGTCGAGCTCACCGATATAGCGTTCTCCATAGACAGCATAACCACCGCTGTCGCCATGACGGACAAGATCATCATCGTGTGGATGGGCGGCATACTGGGCATAATATTCCTCAGGTTCGCGGCGAGCTTCTTCGTGAGGCTGCTTGAGAAGCTCCCGAGGCTCGAAGACCTGGCGTACCAGTTGATATTCTTCATAGGCACCAAGCTGTTCCTGGAGGCATTCCACGTCGAGTTCGAGCACTGGGTATTCTGGACGATAATGGGGATAATCACGCTGCTCGGCTCGTCGCTCGTATACAAGGACTACCACCAGAGAATAACGCACACGCGGCACGTCGACCTGATGGTCGAGCGGCTGAAGGCGGGCGAGCTTACCGTGGACGAACTTGCGGACATGGACACCATACCCGGTCCGGTTATCGCATACCTCAAGGAATCCGGCAAGTTAGGATAAAACGGGCAAAAATGTGGCCCGTTTATGCCGGATATATAATAAATCCGCCTGTACTTCCAAAAGGTTAGTGCCGAGTTTTAAGGTCTATCCCGCTTGACAATTAAAGCGATTAAATGTTAAATTGACATCTCTTATTGTGTCGAAGGCGGCTGGCGTCGTAATGGGTCTGGAAAAGAGTTTGCTGAGGAAGGTCGGCCGGGCTATTGGGGACTACGGCATGATAGCGGACAAGGACCGCATCATGGTTGCGCTCTCCGGCGGCAAGGACTCCTGGACGCTCCTTTACGCGCTCGAAAGCCTGCGCAGGAAAGCGCCGGTAGGCTTCTCGATAATCGCCGTGAGCATAGACCCCGGCTTCCCCGGCTTCCGTTCGGACGTGGTGGAAAAGGGGCTCAAGGCGGGCGGTTTCGAGTACCACATAGAACGCTCCAATATATACGGTGCCATTACTGACAACTTGGGGGCCGCCGAGGAGGACTACTGCAGGTTCTG
>Ga0214472_10009520_pt1 | contig 10122 bp, 8 predicted proteins | sample RVTome_6_FD_207662 | JGI IMG/M metagenome (GOLD analysis project Ga0214472, IMG submission 207662) | Soil microbial communities from uranium-contaminated site in the Upper Colorado River Basin, Wyoming, United States - RVT140D175 | ecosystem: Environmental > Terrestrial > Soil > Contaminated >...
CTGTTCGTCATTGCGAGGAGTGGAGCGAAGCGGAACGACGAAGCAATCCACATTGTTCTCGTCGTCCTCGTTCGTCGTCTTTACGAAGACAGTGTGGATTGCTTCGGGCAAAGCCCTCGCAATGACGAATACCTGTTCGTCATTGCGAGGAGTGGAGCGAAGCGGAACGACGAAGCAATCCACATTGTTCTCGTCGTCCTCGTTCGTCGTCTTTACGAAGACAGTGTGGATTGCTTCGGGCAAAGCCCTCGCAATGACGGAAAAGCAAAGCTTTTCCGTTGATGAATTTGCTTCGCAAATTCATCATTGCGAGGCACGAAGCAATCTAAAATCAAATGAAGAGAACGCACCTGCTTTTCAAATTCTGTCTCTCAAACATAACAATATAAAAAATACTAGCTTAGGCTAGTATTTTTTATATCGTTGCGGAGAGAACAGGATTTGAACCTGCGGTGGGCGTAAACCCACACTCGCTTTCCAAGCGAGCACCTTAAACCGCTCAGCCATCTCTCCAATTTGGTAATATTACTACAATTATTTAATAATTCAAAGAATTTTTAATTTTTATAATTTAGATAATTCCAAAATTGGATGAGGTTTGATTTTTCTTTAGTGAAAATGGAGGAAGACGTATGTTTATTACGGCGACTGACATTTTTACTAAAGAAAAATCAAAAATCGCCTATTTTGGAATTATCTCAAAAGATTTTTTATTCTTTCTTCCAAAGGAGGATGCGTCATAAAAATTTTTCCTATATTTTTACCTTTAAAAGGATTAGCTATAAACATATGTGCGGTTGCTTTATTTGCTTTTTTAAGAGGAATAGAATTTTCAGATATTTTTGTTAAGGCATCTGCTAATCCTCTTGGATTGTTTGTCAAAAAAGCTCCAGAAGAATCGGCAATAAATTCCCTTTTTCTAGAAATAGCTAATTGAATCAAAGAAACTGCAATAGGAGAAAAAATTGCCAACACCAAACCAATTATAAACAAAACTGAACCAGAATTATTATTTTCATTATTTTTACTCATACTCCCCCAAATTGCCGATCTAATAAACATATCAGAAATAAGAGCAACAAACCCAACCAAAACAACCACAACAGTAGATAACAAAATATCTTTATTTCCAATATGAGAAAGTTCGTGAGCCACCACCCCCTCCAACTCATTTTTGTCTAAAATATTTAATAGGCCTGTGGTCACTGCAACGGCAGAGTTTTTTGCATTTCTACCTGTCGCAAAAGCGTTAGGAGAAGAATCATTTATTGTATAAATTTTTGGCATTGGCAACCGTGCTCTTTGAGATAGATTTTGCACTATTCCGTATAATTCAAAATTATCATTTTTTTGCAAAAGTTTTGCCCCAGAAATTTTTAAAACGATTTTGTCCGAAAACCAATAACTAAAAAAATTCATCAACAAACTAAACCCAATAGCAAAATACAAGATTGTCGGACTATTAAAATAGATACTAAAAAACCACCCAATACCAACAACCACACCTAAAAAAATAGCCATCAAAACCCATGTCTTAAAAGTGTTTTTATTTTTATCTTTGTAATTATAATTCATTAATAATATAAGTTAGCCTAAAAGAGCAATTATCATTCCTAGTACAGCAAACACAACGCTAATAATCCAATATCGCATTGCAACTTTATAACTAGGCCAACCGAGGGCCTCAAAATGGTGATGAATAGGTGCAACTAAAAATACTTTTTTACCCCTATATTTCTTAGACAAAACCTGAATAATGACCGAAAGTGTCGTTATAAAAAGAGGAAAAGCAATAATAGGTAAAATTAAAACATGTCCTGTCAAAAAAGCCACCACAGTAAGAGTTGTGGTTAGTCCCAAAATTCCTGTTTCAGACATATAAAATCTAGCAGGAGGAATATTAAACCAAAGAAAAGCCAAAATACCAGCGACTATTACTGCACAAAAAACGGATAAATCTATTTGATTTTGAAAAAAAGCAATTCCCCCATAAGCCGCAAAAATAGAAGCCATAACCCCCCCAGAAAGACCATCTATTCCATCTATCACACCAGTAGAAAAAAGAGCCAACATAACAATAACAAAAAATGGTATAAACAAAATTCCCATTTCCCAAACTCCGTCAAAAGGTATTGCAATAGAGCTAACTCCTAATTTTGAATAAAACCACCAGCCTCCTACAAGACCTATAAAAGAAACCATTCCTAGTCTTATTTTTAAAGGCATTCCTCCTGCAAGATATGTTCCTTTGTCTGACACTGTTAGTAAATCATCTACCAAACCAATAAGGGAAGCGGAAATCAAAGTAAATAAAGGTAACCAAGTTTGTCCACGACTCATAAAATCAAATTTTATAGTCAATTCTTCTGGAAAGAAAAACCCAAAAAACCAAAAAATGAAAGATGTTATTAAAACACTAGCCCAGATAATTACCCCTCCCATTCTTGGGGTCCCTGTTTCTTTTTCTTTGTGGAGCTCGTTAAAAATTGGGGTACCTGTATTATCCCCCAAACCAGCTCCTTTCCCTGCTTTTTTCTTACACATTTTATGCTTATATAAATAATGAGCAAGAATAGGGGTAATGGAAATACCCACAAAAAAAGTAAAAATCCAAGGAATGAATATTTTTAAAACATTTAATAGCATTATTTTTTAAATTTATTTATTGTAGCTTTAACAAGCTTGTTAACATCCTTAAATCTCCCCTCTCTTGTTGAACCTAAAACAGAAACAATAATAGGGTGATTAATCCCCAAATCAAAACCAACAACCAAATTTCCTCCTGCCAAATCTGTAAACCCTGTTTTTGAACCCAAAATTCCTGGGATACTTTCTGCATATTGATTTGTATTTTCTGCATCGTATATTAGATTCTTGGAATTAATTTTTAATTCTGAATATCTGGTTGCTTCTAATATTTTTGCGTTATTTTCAATTATATGACCCATCAAAAAAGCCATATCTTTTGCAGAACCATAGGCTCCGCTGATTTCTTCATTCATATCCAAACCAGATTCATTTAAGAAATATGTTTGAGCAAGTCCAATCTCTTGAGTTTTTTTATTCATTTCTTCTATAAACAACTCTCTGGCTGTTTTGCTTTCGTCTTGTTTTACATATCCAATTACAGAAGCAAGGGAGTGAGCTCCATCGTTTGATGATGTCATTAAAATATAATCTAAAGCATTTGATAGTGTCCATTTTTCTCCAGAAAAAAGACCACTGTCTCCTTCTACTTCTATATCTGATTCGTCTATTGTGATTATTGTTTTACTTGGAACCAAGTCTGAAACGACTAAGGCTGTCATCATTTTTGTGAGAGAAGCTAGTGGTAGTTGAGATTCTTCATTTAAAGAATATAATACCCTTCCATCTTTTGCATCCCAAACAAAAGCAGACTTTGCTTCTAAAGAAATATGTTCAAAAAAATCTTCTGGAATATTATTAGTAATATCTAATTCACTTAATATAATATCTTTATTATCTTTTTGATAAATAATGAAAACAATACTAACCACGACAATCAACAAAATTATTAAAAGAATTATTTTTTTGTTTTTTTGCAAAATATTCATAGCTATTACTATACCATAAAATCAATTATTGTCTTCACTTTCTTCTATATCCTCAGTTTCTTTACCACTCTCATCTTTTTCTTTTTTTAAAAATTCTTCTTTTATTTCATTAAATTCTGGTAATTCTTCTAGATTTGTTATCCCTAAAAACTGAAGTAGTTCAAATGTAGGTGAGTACAAAAATATTCTCTGATTTTTTTCGTTTGTCTTTCTTTCCACCAAACCTCTAACTAAAAGATTTCTCAAGATAGAACTAGAGTTTACACCTCTAATATAATCTATTTCTGATCTCGTGATAGGACCTTTATATAAAATAATAGATAAAGTTTCTAAACCTGCTTTTCCTAAATCTTTTGACAATTCGTCTTTTCTCAAACCTTCTATCAAATCAAAAATTTCTGGCGCTGTTCCGAGCATCACTTTGTCTTCGTTTTTTATCAATCTCAACCCCCTATTTTGCAAATTTTGTTTTAAACTTTCTAAAGCGACTATTATTTCTTGCTTTTCAACACTCAATAAAACACCTAGTTGTTTTATTGAAACAGCCTCTCCTTTAAAAAACAATATGGCTTCTATTTTATTTTCTAAGTTAAACATACAAATATACTAATGATACGAATAATACGAATGGCAACAAATACTGACGGATAAAAATAATATAAAGAGCCCAAATCCGTCAAACTTTATAAACTTTCAACTTTACAAACTAGTATACATACAACTCTTTATTTTTTTTATGTTCTTCAAAACTAACAGCGTAATACATATTTCCTTGTCTGTCTGAAAGATAATAAAGATAATCTGTTTCTATTGGTTCTGTCGCTGCGATAATAGACTCTAATCCTGGGTTTGTTATAGCCCCAGGAGGAAGGTCTCTATTTGTATAAGTATTATACTCTGATTCTGTTTTTAAATCTTCTAAACTCAATTGATATGTATTTTTGCCTATTATATAAGGAAAAACAGCATCTACTTGCAAAGGCATACCTATATCTATCCTGCTCCACAAAATTCCTGAGATTATTTTTTTTGATTTTAAAGTTCGGGCTTCTTCTTCTAAAATAGAAGCCATAATTATTATTTCTTTCAAACTTTTTTCAGAAGCGTCTATTTTATCTTGAATCGTCGCTATTTTATCTCTAAAATTTTTATTCATTATTCTGATAACATTATTTGATGTTATATTCGGTAAAAAAAAGTAAGTGTCGGGAAAAAGATACCCTTCTAATTCTTTTTCGTATGCTTGGCTTTTAAACTCTTCCGAATCAAATTTATCAAAATCTTTTTCTAAAACATTAGCTATTTCTTCAATAGTTAGCCCTTCTGGGATTGTTGTTCTAATAGGAAATAAACCGTAATCAGCTTTTGTTATTTTGTAAGCAACAGCAAAAACATTTTTTGGTTTTTCAAAATAATAATCACCCGACATAGCCCCTTTTTCTCCATTGGAAATTCTAACAGCTATCTCAAACCAAAGACGAGATTTTATAACTTTTTTATCTTTCAAATCTTTAGAGATTTCTTTTAAAGTTTCTCCTGTTTTTATTTCAACAACAGCTCCTGCAGGAAAACTAAAAGGCGGTGCTATAAAAAAGAAATAAAAAAAGTTAAAAACAACGAACAAAAAACAAAAGAATTTTTGAAAACTTTTGTCAGATACGATTGTTATTATTTTTTCTTTATTTATATTCGCGGTTAAATTGCGAGGATTATAATTTTTAAAATTGAATTCCATGATAAATTTTTAAAAAAATCAATTTTCAATTTACGAATTTTCAATTTTCAAACAATGTTTCAATTTTAAAATTTTTTAATTTATTAAACATAGACGAATTTCGCGAAACGAAATTCGTCGTTTAAAAATTAATTCATTATTTAATTAAAAATTGTTTGAAAATTCGTAAATTGAAAATTATTTTTAAAACGGTAAATTTGTAGGTGGTTCAGACTTCTTGGATGTAATTCTACTAAATGTAGGCGTTTGAGCAACCCCCCCAGGAAGATGATAAATGGTTGCCAACTCTTCCGAACTCAACACAAATTGTTTGCCAGATTTGTAAGGATAATAAAAATACGCTCTTCTTTTATATTCCCCAAAAAGTTCTTTCTTAATTTTATTCACTCTAAAATTTTTGTAATCTTGCCAAGGAAAATCAAAACCAGGAACTCTGTTTGGTCTAAAACCATTCAAGGACGCTGAATTAAATTGTTTAAATGTTCCTGTTAAACCAGTAATATTGATAGGGTTAAATTTGTCTTTATCAGTAATATAGATACCCCTAATTCCTGTATCAAAAGCTGGTTTATCAATATTTCGCTCAATCGCACTCAATATATCTTGTTCTCCTTTTGTGGCAAGTCTAAGAGGCTTACCCTCTTCACTTTTCAATTTTTCCAACAAATCTTCTTTTGCTTTCTCACCTATTTTCCTCCAATCTTCTCCTTCCCAGCCAGTTTTTCCTCCTTTGTGAGCGCGAACCAATATCTGAATCCAAACTTGTTCTCCTTTACCAACAGAACCTAAAAATTCTATTATTGGAGTAATAGGGTCTGTTATTTCTTCACTCTTTACCCCTTCTCTATTTAAACCATAATCAACATAAGTCTTGATAGGAAATGCGTCTACTTTGTTGGTAGTCACAAACTCGTTTCCCCACATTGATTTTTCATTTAAATCCAATTTAACAAATTGAGTGTAATCTGGGACTTCGTAAATTTCAACTTCTGGATATTGGGCATAAATTTGCGCTTCTATAAGATTTTTAAATCTTTTTTCTGTCCAAACAAAAAATTTTATAGCACCTTCAATAGATACCATTTCCAAAGAAAACCATGTTCTACTTTTTCCCAAAAAATTTCTATCATACCAAGTCCCCTCTCCTCCTGGTTGGTGAAGAGATCCTAAAAACAATTCCATTGCTAGTGGTGTTTTTTTAATTTCTTGTGGAAGTTTTAACTCCAATAAAATTCTTTCTTGTTTGAGGATAAAACCGAATCTTTTGTACCCAATCCACAAATGCCAAGCAATGAAACCCAAAAAAAATGGAATATAAATCGGAGATAAAATATATAAAACATTCAACACATTTATAAAAAGCGGTTGAAAAGAATATGGAATAAGTGATATTAGAGAATTAAACATACTATTAAGTATAAAGTTTATAAAGTTGAAAGTCCATAAAGTAAATTGTGTAAAACAAAAAACCGCTTATGCGGTTTTTTGTTTTTTTACTTTAAAAACTTTAAAAACTTTCTACTTTAAACTAATATGTATCTTCCGTCAGTATCTCTTTTAAATAGTTTTTGGTCTTGAAGATTTACCACAACTGTATTTTCTTTTATATATCTTTCTTTCAAAACTCTATCAACAATTTCTTCTCTTGTTAAAGGTCCTTCTATCTCTAAAATATTTTTGATTACATCTTTTACTACACCTCCTTTATAACCCCATTCAGTAAGAGCATACAAACCACGGCCAACCAAAACAAATCTAGCATCTTTGATAAGTTCGTTATGACAAGTAGCGGTGTGAGCTTTTCTTCCAAAATTGTTTTCAATAGATTTTGCTACCTCTCTAAAATGCATTGGGTTTCCGTGTTGTCTAATTGAAAGATAAGCGAAATCTCTAATTCCTTTTGCACTAATATTTGTAGACGATGTAAGTCCCCATTCGTTGAAATGATTTTTGTTAATAACTTTTGAAATAGATAGCCATCTTTTTACAACCTCTGGTTTTTTGTATTTAATATGCAAATTTCCAGCTTTATCCAAAAACATTGATATAATATCAACCTCGGAATATAAATCATTTTTAGAAATTCCTTTAGTAATTTCATCTAATGCCCCGTGAACTTCTTTGGCTATTTCATTATCAATATACCATCTAGATTTAAACAGGTTATTTTCTTTTTCTTTTGTAAAAGGATCTCCTAATACCAACAGAAAATGAATATGATTCTTTTCAATATTTTTGCTCGCTAAATAATCCAATAAATCATCTTCTGATACAATTCCTCCGAGGGAATCTATTGTCTTATAAAGGTCTTCAAAAATCTTACTTTCTTTTTCAAAAATTTCTGATTTTCTAATATTTTTGATAGCGTTGTTTTCTATTTGTCTTACTCTTTCTCTTGTAATTCCATAATCTTTACCTATTGCTTCCAATGTAATTTTGTTTGCATCTTCTGTAAGACCAAATCTGCGCATAAGTACATCCAAAGACCTCTCAGGAAGAACTGAGAGAAATTTCTTTGTTATCTTTTCTGGTTTTATTTTTATTATTGCCATATTTATAATTTAATTAAATATACTTTATCATTATATAAAAGTAAAGTCAAGAGATTTAAATTAATCATTTTTCATCATTTTTAGAAACACATCTTGAGATATATTTACCTTTCCTCTTTCTCTCATTTTTTTCTTACCCTTTTTTTGTTTCTCTCTCAATTTCATTTTTCTGGTTATATCCCCTCCATACAAATGACCTGTCACATCTTTTTTCATTGCAGAAATTGTTTTTGATGCCAAAATTCTTCCCATAGCTTTGGCTTGAACTTTCATAACAAACATTTGTCTTGGTAAAACATTATATAATCTTTCAACAACCTTTTCCCCATCTTCTTGGACTCTTTTTATAGAAACAACCCGAGAAAATGCTGACACAGGTTCTTCTGCAACCAACACATCCAACCTAACAACATCAGCCTCTCTATAATCATTTATTTTATAAGATAAAGATGCAAACCCAGAAGAAGCACTTTTTACTTCATCAAAAAAATTTCGCATTAATTCTCTTAGTGGCATCAAAGCGTCTATTGAAATTCTGTTGTCTCCAAAATCTTTTGAATCACCAATTTCCGCCTCATGATCAAAAAGTATCCTCATTAAATTTCCTAGATAATTTGAAGGAGTTATTATATTTACATCAACCCAAGGCTCTTTAATGCTTTTTGTTTCTCCATAATTTGGAAACTTAGAAGGAGAATAAATTGTTTCTTTTTTTTCATTTTTATATTCTACTTCATAAACAATACTTGGGTGAGTAATCACCAGATCCAAATCAAATTCTCTTTTTAATCTTTCTGTGACAATTTCTAAATGAAGCATCCCTAAAAAACCACAACGAAAACCCCGACCCAAAGAAGATGACGATTCTTCTTCATAAGAAAAAGATGCGTCTGTTAGTTTTAATTTATCTAAAGAATGTTTTAATAAATCAAAATCATCAGCATCTTCTGGAAAAATAGAAGCCCAAACAACTGGCTCTGGTGTCATATATCCACTAAGAGAGTCTAGTGGTTTTTTTGCTAAAGTAAGGGTATCTCCGACAGAAGCTACTCCGGGTTTTTTTATTCCTGTAACAATATACCCTATTTCCCCTGCTCCTAGAAAATCTTTTGGTCTTTCATCTGGAGAAAATATACCCACTTCTAGAGAATTAAATTTTTCTTCCACTGCCTTAAAAATAATATTTTCATTTTTCCCTATTCTTCCGTCCATTATTCTTACATAAACGATTATTCCTCTGTGTGTATCGTATTTAAAATCAAAAACCAAAGCCCGAAAAGAATCTGTGTTTTGTATTTTTTCTACAGGGGCAGGGACTTTTTCTATTATCTTTTTTAAAACTTCTTCTACTCCATCTCCTGTCTTTCCAGACGCTCCTATTATTTCATTTTTGTCGCAATTTAAAAGTTTTGCCACTTCTTCTTTTACTTCTTCTACTCTAGACAAAGGTGAATCTATTTTTGTTAAAACAGGAATAATAACAAGACCTTGGTCTTTTGCCATTCCAAGAGTTGTAAGAGTTTGTGCCTGAACACCTTGAGTTGAATCAACTAAAAGAATAGTCCCCTCAACCGCTTTCAACGCACGCGACACTTCGTAAGAAAAATCAATATGCCCAGGAGTATCAATAAGATTGAGGATATACTTTTCTCCATTCATTTCGTATTCCATTCTAGCCGGTTGCATTTTTATTGTAATACCTCTCTCTCTTTCCAATTCCATTACATCCAACACCTGCTCTTTCATTTTTCTTTTTTCAACAGTGTTTGTTATTTCAAGCATTCTATCAGCAAGAGTACTCTTGCCGTGATCAATATGGGCGATGATTGAAAAGTTTCTGATATTTTTCATAAATAAAAAGAATCATGAATCAATAATTATGAATCATGAATTTTTAATAGTTGTAGTATAGAATAAAAATATAAAAATTAAAAGGAAATAAAAAAAGCCCAATCCGAATGAATAGGCTCTTACAAAAAAAGAACAAAAAAAAAGAAAAGGTGTTCCCGAGGAGCACTTCGTACTCCTCGGGAACCCTGTTTGCCGGCCGATCTCAGCAACAACCACTCCCATAAGTGGTGACGTTGCGGGCCATGGCGCCGGAGCAGATCATGTTGGTTTCATCATAAAAGTTCGTCGTGGTCAGTGTCGGATTGTAATGTCTAAACACATTTGGCACTTTTTAGTAGATTATTAACTAATGTCTATTAAAATGTCACAAACAATACAAGAAGAAAGGTTTAGAACAATAAAACCAATA
>Ga0214472_10009521_pt1 | contig 10122 bp, 6 predicted proteins | sample RVTome_6_FD_207662 | JGI IMG/M metagenome (GOLD analysis project Ga0214472, IMG submission 207662) | Soil microbial communities from uranium-contaminated site in the Upper Colorado River Basin, Wyoming, United States - RVT140D175 | ecosystem: Environmental > Terrestrial > Soil > Contaminated >...
CGAAATCGAAGAAGAAGGCACCGAAGGCGAGGGTCAGAAGGCTCGCCCGCCCCACCTCGGAGACCGGCGCCACGTCGATGAAAAACCCCTTTCCCTCGTTGTGATAGAGCGAGACCATCTCGTTCGAGAAGTTCCCGATGACGAGGCTCGGGGACCCGCTCCCGTCGTAGTCGGCGGCATCGATGCCCATCGCGCCGCGAGCCGCCCCGTTCTCCGCGAAGGCGATGCCCGCCAGAACGCCGACGTCGGTGAAGCCGCCTTTGCCATTGTTCCGATAGAGATTGTTGGGCTGCGTATCGTTGGCCACGGCGAGATCGGGCCAGCCGTCGCTGTCGAAGTCCAGGACCGCGACGCCCAGTCCCTTGCCGCGGGGGTTGTAAAGCCCCGCGTCCTTGGTGGCGTCGACGAACTTCCCGCCGCCGTCGTTGCGATAAAGAATCGGCGTCGCCCCCTGATAGGACTCCGGCGTGCAATAGGATTTCGACTTGCCGTCGAGCGTGCAATAGATGTCGGTCTTGATGGTCCACTCGACGTAGTTCAAGACGACGAGATCCAGATCGCCGTCCCCATCGTGATCCAGCCAGGTCGCGCTCGAGCCGAAGCCGGGGTCGCCCACGCCCGCGGTCCGGGTGACGTCCGTGAACTTGCCCTCGCCGTCGTTTCGCAGCAGGACGTTGGGGCCGAGCGCGGTCAGGTAAACGTCGGGATCGCCGTCTCCGTCGTAGTCGCCGATGGCGAGCCCCATGCCGTAGATCTCGCGATCGAACCCGGAGCCGCGCGTCACGTCGTCGAACGTGCCGTCACCGCGGTTGCGATAGAGCGCCGCGGTCGAGCGCGCGCCGGTCCGGTGGCCCGGCCAGTCCATTCCGTTCACGAAGAGCAGATCCTGATCGCCGTCGCCGTCGAAATCGAAAAACGCGACGCCGCTTCCCATCGTCTCGGGAAGATATTTCTCGCCGAACGCGCCGTTCGTGTGCCGGAAGTGGATGCCGGCGGTCTCGGTGACGTCGGTGAACTGAACGTTGGTCGGCGCGGCCGGCGCCAAGGAGGCAAGCGAGAGTGCGGCAGCGGTCAAGATGATCCAGCGCGATCTCACCGACGTGCGCTCCGGTTCGTGGAATCGTGGCGGTGCTCGTGGATGGGCTGCCGCTCGTTGTTGTCGGCGGGATGGAGGCGCCGGTAGTCCCCGGTCAGGAATTGCGACGCCTCGTCGGCCTTGAAGCGCAGATAGAGCTGCTGGTGCTGCTCCGCTTGCTCCGCCTGCCCGAGCCCCTGATTGGCGAGCATGAGATTGTAGTGGGCTTCGAGATCCTCGGGATCGATGCGGAGCGTCTTTTCGAGCTCCTCGATGGCAGCCGTGTACTCCCGTTGCAGGAAGAGAACCCGCCCGATCTGATTGCGGACCACGCGATCGCGTGGATACTGCGCGGCCGCGCGACGGAAGTGCTCGAGCGCCTCGTCGTAGCGGCCCTCTGTCTTGAGCGTGAGGCCATAAAAGTAGTGCGCCTTGGCGAGATCCGGGTCGAGGGACATCGCCGGCTGGAGCGCTTCCTGGGCGCCTGTGGGATCGCCTTCCTGCACGCGGACGCGGGCCACGTTCACCCAGCCGTCGGCGTAGTCGGGCCTCGCCTGGGTGACGCGGAGGAAGCTCGCCTCCGCGCCGCGCAGATCGCCCTGCAGCAGAAGGCCGATGCCGTAGTCGTTCCAGCGGAGCGCGTCGTCGGGATGGAGGATGGACGACGGTTTCTGAGGGGCTCCCGGCTCGATGACCGGGAGCGTCACGGTGGCCTGCGCCATGGTCACGATGGGAAGCTGCGGCACCTGCTTCAGTACGCCGGAGACGTCGTCGGTGTTGCCGGTGAAGAGCCAGCGCCCGTCGTCGGCGTGGGGGCTGAGGTCGAAGTCCTTGTGCTCCGGATCGCGCTCGCCGGCATAGGCCCAGTGCGTGTTCCACCACGAGAACTTCCGGTAGTTGAGCTTGGCGGTGAGCGTGATCTCGGAGCCCGCGTACTGGGGCACGGGAAAGCGGAAGCGGACCGTGTCGGCCGCGCCGGGAGGAATGAGCCGCACGTAGAGGACGGAGCGGGCGGCCCAGGCGTTCCTTTTATTAATGGGGTTTCCGTTGCCGTCGAGGAGAAACGCGCGGTAGAAGTGCGCGGCGGGATCGACCTGGCCGGTGCCGCTGTCTCCGACGCTCCCGCTCCAGAATAGGGTTCTTCCTTCGTTGTCCTCGGCCTTGAGCTCGAGCCAGACCTCGAAGGCGTCCACCGTTCCACCGGGGAAGAAGTGGCCGACGTTCCTGGTGCGGACCACCGCGTCGATGCGCGCGGACTCACCTCGCACCAGCACGGGTCTCACGCGATCGAGGGGCGCGAAGATCTGTTCCGGAGGGCGTGGTGCTTGCTGTCGAGGGGCGAGCATCTCGGCTTCCTCACCGACCGCGAACGTGCTCGCAATCTGGCGCTCGGCGACCGGGGCCGGACCGGCTCCCGCGTCCTCGACCGGCTCCTCGCCGCGCACGAGCGCGAAGAGATCGACCGTCACCTGCGCCGCCTTCAAGAAGTCCACCACGGCTTCGAGCTGCTCGCGGTCGTCGTAGGCGACGGGAAGCGCGGTGTTGGCGGCGGCGAATCGATGCGAGTGGACCATGCCGTTGCGGTTTCCGGCGTCGTTCGAAGCCACGAGCGGCATGTGGCAATCGTTACAGGACATGGGCTCGGCCGGATAGTAGAAGGACCGCGCGCCCTCGCCGGAGACGCCGCTCGCCTGCCAGTTGTCGTACTCGTTGAAGCCGCGCAGCCATCGGTAGTGATTCACCGGCGCGTCCAGGTGCACCTTGTGGCAGGAAGAGCAGAACGTGGAGGCGTCGCCTTGATGATGCGGCTTCAGGAAGGTCCGCCGGTGCGGCTCGGGATCCAAACGCAGCACGAAGTCGTGGAGCCCACGAACCCACGGGTTCTCGCTCGTCGCCAAGTCGTGAATGGGCGGGTACTCGAGGACGAAGCCGCCGTTTCCCATGGTCGAGGGCACGTCCACGATGGAATGACAGGAGACGCAGCCGAGCCCGGCATGGGCTTCGGGGCGGTCGATGATCTCTTCGATGGGCGTGTCCATCATGCCGGAGAACAAGATCGCGTGATCGTGGCAGCCGCCGCACCACTTCGAGGGCTCCGTGCCCACCACGCTCTGCATGTACTCGACCGACTTGCGGTACCACTGGTTGTTGAACGACGCGAGGCGGTGGGCGGAGCTCGTCCATTGATCGTGGATGTCCGGATGGCATCCGGCCTCACCACAGGTCGCGGACTCCATGAAGAAGTCGGCGGGGATCAAGCCTCCGTGCTCGGTGCGTGCCGAGGACGGAAAGAAAGGGCCGTTCTCGCCGCCCATCGACTCGCCCGCCATGGTTGCCGGCGGCAGATCCTGGTTTACGGACGGTGTCTCGCTCGTGGCGAGATAGTGAGCTCCGCCCGCGAAAAGGATCGCGCCGAGGACGACGGCCGTCGCCAGGCGTCGGGAGGCGACGATCACCACGAGGAGAGCGGCCACCACCGAGATCGCGATGTGCGCCACCAAGAGGGGTCTCATCGGGCGCAGGTTTCCGAGCGCGACGAGCGCGAGGCCCGTCACCACGGTCGCGGCCATCGCGGCTGCCACGACCCACCAGAGAAGAGGCGTGAGCTCGCCTCCAAGAAGACGCCGAGCCAGCGGGATGGTGAGCAGGGCGAGTAGAACACCCAAGAGCACGTGCAGGAGAACGTTGGCGGCGTAGAAAACGGAAGCGTCGGCGAAGGCAGCCAGGTAGGCGCTGTTCACGACCAGAACGAGAAAGCCGGCGATGAGAAACCGCCCCAGGTGAGAGGTCATGGTCCTGCGGATGTTACCTCCGCTGGGTGTTTTTGGAAAGTTGAAGTAGACTGAAGGACGAGCTTCCCCCGATAGGCTCCCCCCAAGACAACATGATTAAAGGCATGTATGGCACGTTCATGATGGGCGCTCTCGTCCTTGGCTCGGCACCGCTCCCGATCGCTCAAGAGGCGTGGCGCTTCACGCTAAAGCCGGAGGAAAGCCGTTTCACGGTGGATGTTGGCCGGGCGGGGTTTCTCAAGGTGTTCGGTCACGACCACGTCGTCGAGATCCGTGGGTTCCGTGGCGAGGTAGCGTGGGAGCCGGCTTCGCCGGAGAGCTCGTCGATCCGCGTCGAGGTCGATGCGGCCTCGCTCACCGTCGTGGACGAGGAAAGTGACGAGGAAGAGCTGGCCAGCATCCAAGCCGACATGGAGGCCAAGGCTCTCGACGTCGAGAACCACGCGCGGATTGACTTCGTCTCGGAAGAGATCTCGCTCGAGGATCGGGGCGGCGGTGAGTACCGGGGACGGATCACCGGCCAGGTGACCTTACGTGGTGTCACCAAGAACGTATCGATCCCGTTGAGCCTCACGGTCAGCGAGGAACGCCTCCGTGCACAGGGCGAGTTTGAGATCAAGGGAACCGACTTCGGGATCGACCAGATTACCGCGGCCGGAGGCGCCGTCAAGACCCGCGACGATCTGAAGCTGACGTTCGATCTGGTCGGCGCGCGGGAGTAGGCGGGAAGGCTCTCATATGCCTCTAAGTGGAATGCCTTGACATCTGGAAGCATATGAATTAGTCTAATCTATATGCGCACGACGCTGGATATCCCGGAGCCCCTCATCGAAGAGGCTCGTCGCCTGCTGGGGTTCAAGTCGAAGACCGACACGGTGGTCGTCTCGCTTCAGGAGCTTATTCGCCGCCGGCGCATCGAGGAGCTGAAGGACATGATGGGGCATATTCGCCTCGAGATCGACGTGCCGGAGTCTCGCCGAAGGCCCCGCCGCAAGATGTGATCTTCGTCGATACCTCGGTCTGGGTGGCGGCATTGAGGTCGGGGAGAAGCCCCGAGGCGAGCCACCTGCGATCCCTTCTGGACTCCGAGGAAGTTGGACTCGCCGCGCCGGTTCGAATCGAGATCTTGTCAGGAGCTTCGCGCCGGGATCGGCCTCGGCTTCGACGCGTGCTCTCGGCTTTGCCGACCTACTATCCAGACGCTCGAACCTGGAGGGCGATCGACGAGTGGGTCGAACGCGCCGGCGAGGCCGGAGAACGCTTCGGTTTCACCGACCTGCTCATTGGGGCCCTCGCGGCAGGAGAGAGGGCTTTCATTTGGTCGCTGGACGAGGATTTCGCGCGCATGAGCCGACTAGACCTCGTCCAGCGTTACGAGCCCCGCTGAAGACTACTGCGTCATCGGACCGCTCCCTCCTCTCTTGCCCATGACTTCATCGATGCTCCAGATCCCGGCGCCGCGTGCTGCCACGTAGAGAAAAATGAAACAGTAGAGAGCGGCAAGCTCGCCGCCATTCTGGATGGGAAAGAAGCCCCGAGGCGCGTGAGCCATGAAATAGGCCACCGCCATCTGGCCGCTCGCCACGAAGGCGGCCCAACCGGCGAAGAGTCCAAGGGCGATCAGGAGCCCGCCGAAGAACTCGATAACCCCCGCGAGTCCCATCAGTGAGAGCAGAGGCGCCGTGCCCCCCGACTCTCCGAACCCCCCGAGAAGGCCGAAGAGCTTCTGCGCCCCGTGCTGCAAGAACAGCAATCCGGCAACGATGCGCAAGAGTGCGAAAGCGTGTGGTGAGAATCTATTTAGGTATTGGTGCATTTTTTGGCTCCTAGGTATTCAGGACAATAGACGACGTCCGTCGGGAGCTCTTCTGTTGGTGCGGGACGATGTTTTCTTATAAGCGATCCGCGGCGGCACGTCCAACTACATCGCGGGGGATGACAAGTGGCCAGTCGTGGTTGACGGTTCGATCGGGTGGGCGCGCGGGAGCAGTGGTCAATACTTCAAGAATGACCGCGGTCATGCCACGGCCCTTTCAGCCGCGACGTCGCTGTCTTTTCGAAGGCATAAAAGAAAGGCCGGATCCCCTTTAAGGGGATCCGGCCTCGGGGATAGCTTAGAACATGAAGCGAGCGCCGATCTGCATCTGCCGCGGGAAGTTCGCGGAGTCGGGTACCAGGAAGTTGCCGCTGCTGCGATTGCCGGTGGGATTGTTCAAGTTCGTGCGGTTGAATAGGTTGAAGGTATCCCAGAAGAGGCCCACGGTCCGGTTGCCTCCGAGATCGAAGTTGTAGCGAATGGAGATGTCGAAGCCGACGAAGCCCTCTCCGTCGATGCCGAAGGGAACCGCCGCGTTTTTGGCGCCGATCTCGGACACGATGGCTCGAGCGCCGTCATCGACACCCTGTATCGGCCGGTCGGTGCGGTCGTTGTCGCGGTTGCCGTCCAGGCCGGTGATCTCGTTGATGGGAGAGGCCGACTGGAGGCTCAGGAGCAAGCCGATGTCGAGTCCTCCGACCGGGTTCAAGTTCCCGCCCAGGGTCAAGACGTGCCGGCGGTCTCCACTCGCCCGGCCATAGTCCGCGCGGATGTCGTTGCTATCCCAAACCTGCGATTCGGCCGCCGTGCCGACGCGGTTGGCTTTTTGCAGGGTGTAGGCGGTTCTCAAACCGTAGCGGTTGGAGAAGCGCTTTCGGAGGCCAATTTGTAGCGACTTGTAATCGCCGTTCATATCGTCCCCCGGGCTCTGATACTGGAGGACCCGACGGAAATTGGTGTTCCGCGCCCCTTCGAGATCAAATGGAACGAGCTCGCCGTTCGGGTCGAAGACGTCCACGCCAGGACGCACGCCGTTGATGGGCTCGTTGATGTCGATGAGGCCGATCTGATCCCGGCTCACGTTGGCCACGTAGTCGGCGGTCAGCGCCCAGTCGGGAGCGAGCTCACGCTGGATACCGAAGCTCCAACCCCACTGATAGGGCATGGCCCGATCGGGATTGTCGAACCTTGGCTCGGTGCTGTAGATGTTTCCCGCCAGGAGCTGGGCCCGGAGCGCTTCGAGCTCGGCCTGACCGGCGTCGCTCAACTCCGCGATGCCCGGACGGCCCTGCGAGTCGGTCACCATATCCGGATTGAGCACCGGGTTTGCGGCGGTGGTCACGGTCGCCTGAGGATTCTGGGTGACGATCTGGCGCTGCACCAGGTCGATGTTGATGGCAACGCGCGACCACAGCGAGAAGCGTCCGAAACCGCCACGGATCACGGTCTTGCCGTCTCCCGACGGGTCGTAGGCGACGCCCAGGCGAGGCGCGAAGTCGTCGCCGCTATTGGGGACGGCGTCTTGGTAATCCCAGCGAAGGCCGAGGTTGAAGGTCAGCTGATCGTTGAAGCGCCACCTGTCCTGGACGAAGAAGTTGGCCCGCCAGTCCTCGTAGCCGAGGTCGAAGCCCGGTAGACCCGTAGGGTTCAGGGCGATCTCGAACTGAACGGGATACGTGGAGCGATCGGCCGGGTTGTAAGGACGATCGGTCTCGAACTCGAACGTGCCCGAATCGGTCAGCAGTCGGCTGGGGACGTGGTTCCGGCTGTAGCCGAATCCGATCTTGAGGTTGTGGTCGCCCTTCGCGTCGGGAATGTAGTAGCTGAACGTGTTGTCGAACAGGTAGGTACGGACCCGCGTGTCGGCGCCGGTTCCGCCTGGACCCGCCGTGTAGCCGGGATGGGCGTTCGATTGGCCGAGAGCGAACTGGTCGTTGTTCGGATAGCCGACGAACTCCACGTCCGGGGTGAAGAAGTCCTGGGCGCCGGTTCCGAGCTGCTCCCCGATGCGCGTGAAGCGGAAGGAGTTCGAAGCGCGGTCCCCGAGGATGGAAGTCCAGCTGAAACCGATGCTGCTGTCCCAGTCGCTCTCGAACGCCCGGGCGTCCTCGACGTCGCTGTTGGCGTTGAAACCCTCGCCAAGGGCGGGAGCGGTCTCCAGCACCCAGCGCAAGGTCAGGACGTTATTGGGGTTGACCTGAAAGTCGCCCCGAGCGAAGTAGTTGTCGGCACTGACGTTGAAGTAACCGACGAAGTCTTGGGCGATGGGGAAGCCTTCGGCCGGGAAGTTCTTGAAGCCGCCGATGTCTTCCTCGTCCCGCTCGTAGTTGAAGTAGAAGTGCATCTTGTCCTGAATGATCGGACCGCCAACCCCGAAACCCGCCTGCAGCGTTCTCTCGTCCGGCTTGTCCTCATCCGGGGCCAGGAACTCGCTGCGGGCGTACATGGAATCATTCCGGTAGTAGGAGTAGACGCGGCCGGAGAAATCGTTGGTGCCGCTCTTGGTGACCATGTTGACCACCGCGCCCGCGGCGCCGCTGTACTCGGCCGAGTACTGGCTCGCCATGACCTGGTACTCGTCGATGATGTCGAGCACGACCCGCACCTGCGCCCCTGGTCCGGAGCTCAGACGGTCGTCGTTGTTGTAGCCCCCGTCGATCATGAACAGGTTGCTGGCACCGACCGCGCCATTCGCGGTCGCGCCGCCGCCCTCGAAGGTCGACGAGGACTGGTTGGGCGTCATACCCGGCACCATCTGGGTGAGAGCGGTGAAGTTCCGGAAGTTGGCCGGAATCTCGTCGATCTCCTTGTTGGACAACGTCCCGCCGATGCGGTTGTTGGTGACCTCGACGAGCGGCGTCTCCGCGGTCACGGTGACGACTTCTTCAATCGTCGCCAGCTCCAGGTTGTAGTTCACGGTGATCAACGCACCCGATTCCAGGAACAGACCCGTCTGGTTGATGGTCTTGAAACCCGACATCATCACGTTGACGTCATAGGTTCCCGGCCGCAGGTTGACGACGAGATAGGACCCGTCCGCTTGGCTGACGGCAGTGCGGGTATAGCCGGTGCCTTGTTGGGTGAGAGTGATGGTCACTCCCGGTAGCGCCAGCCCATCAGGGTCCACGACCCTTCCGTTGAGCTCGCCGGCTTGGGCTTGGCCCAAGGCCGTGGCGGGTAGGCTCATCGCGACGAGCCCGATGAGGGCTCCTACCCAGAGCATCCTACTAAGCATGCCTGACCTCCTTGCAAGATAAAACCTCGAATTATCGCCATTTGAGGAAACGTGTCGCACACTGGTGCCAATTGTTGACGATGCTGCAAGAACGGGTCCATGAAGCCACCTGTCGGCTATGTCTTTGCATCTTCGGCAATTGGAGCGATTTTGGTCATCGGGTCCGCAAGCCGGTAAAGTGGTCATAATTGAATCGTTTGTGCATTTTTGCACCAACGACGCAAGCGTCGCAATCTGGAGTGGGTTCACACTCGGATATCGAGCTCCGCAACCTGTCACTCGCCCTCGGCAGCCCGGCCAAAGCGCTCGATGAGGAACAAGCCCGAAAGAACCGCGCGGTGGGGAGCAAGAAGGATGTGATCGACGACCAGTCGGGCACGCCAGCGTAGAGAGCGAGGCAGGACTTGCCTGGTGGGCGGAGAAGCGCGCCAGACCATGCCTCGTGCGACGAGTGCCTCACCGCTCCGCACCTCGCGGATAAGGGACGGCACGTCGCCCGGAAGGAAGGGGCCGTCCGCGTCAACCACGACGTACAAACTCGCATCAAGGCTCGCCAGCATCGCTCTTACGGATTGCCGCGCTTCACCCCGCATGGAAGATGCATCGAGCGTGACGAGCGTCGCGCTCAGGAGCATGTCCCGGAAATCGTGAGCGACCTCTATTTCTGGGAGTAGGCGAAAACGGGGAATGGCTAGCGTAACGCAAAAGGGAGTACGCGCCGGCCGCTCAACCGATTGCCAGTAGTGCCCTTCGCGTACGTCGGCCCTTGCCACTCCGTTGGATACCGACGACGGGCTCCCCGCGCCGAAAGCCTTCAAACGCCTCAGAACCTCCTAGCTAGAAGAGAGATTCAGCAAGACCCATGCCGTGGGAAGGGACGGTTCTTCGCGGCGCAGGGGCCACTCGAGTCGGAAGCGCGCCCTGGGCTTTGTCGGCCGTGTCGCTCCGGCTGTGGTGGCCTAGCAGTATTGGTTTGGATGAGGCGGAAGCCTGACGGCGGAGGGTGTGCCGCTCGTTGGATCCGTGAGGAGACGACGACGCGTACCCGGCCTTTCAATGTGGTTATACTTGACGCGTTTGTGCACTTCTGACACAGTTACTGCGTCATGCAAGTCTGGACCAAGCTCACACTCGGATTCGCTCTGACCACCATCACCATCGTTGGCGGTTACGGCATTTACCAGCTGAGGCAAGAGGAGCACAA
>Ga0214472_10009523_pt1 | contig 10121 bp, 8 predicted proteins | sample RVTome_6_FD_207662 | JGI IMG/M metagenome (GOLD analysis project Ga0214472, IMG submission 207662) | Soil microbial communities from uranium-contaminated site in the Upper Colorado River Basin, Wyoming, United States - RVT140D175 | ecosystem: Environmental > Terrestrial > Soil > Contaminated >...
AACGACACGCCGTCGAGCGCGAATGTCCGCCGCGACAGCGAAGCGGCCGGCGATAACTCGGGAAGGACGAACCCGTCAATGGCTCAGCAAACCACGACCGGCGCGGGCGGCCCGATGAACGTCATCGGCAGGCGGGGCCCGAACATCGACGCCGTCGAGCGCGTCACCGGGCGCGCCAAGTACACAGGGGATATCGACCTGCCGGGCATGCTGGTCGCGCGGGTGCTGCGCAGCCCGCATGCGCACGCGCGCATCGCCCGCATCGACGCGAGCAAGGCCGAGGCGGTCTCGGGGGTCCGCGCCGTCATCACCTACAGGGACGCCCCGAAAGTGATGATCTGGGGCCATCGCCAGTACGCGCTCAACGAACGCGTCCGCTTCAAGGGTGAAGCGGTGGCGGCGGTGGCCGCCGTCGATGCGGACACGGCCGGTCGCGCGCTGAAGCTGATCGACGTCCAGTACGAAGCGCTTCCGTTCGTGCTGGATCCTGAAGAGGCGCTCAAGCCGGGCGCTCCCCAGCTCTTCGAGGACGGCAACCTCGAAGGCCCTGCGCGCGTGCTGACCCGCGGCAACGTCGAGCAGGCACTCGAGGAGTCCGACAAGGTCATCGAGCGCGTGTACCACTGCCCGACGATGTGGAGCGGCGGGATGGAGCCGCGCGCCTGCGTGGCGCAGTGGGAGAGCGATCGGCTCACGCTGTGGGCGTCCACGCAGTCGCCCTTCCGCGTGCACGCAAGTCTCGCCGCGATGTTCAACGTGCCCGACAGCAGCGTGCGCATCATTGCCAGCTACATCGGCGGCGGGTTCGGCACCAAGAGCGCCCCGCACACCGACGAGGCGGTCGCCGCGCTGCTGGCGCGCAAGGCGCGCCTGCCCGTGAAGCTGCAGTATTCGCGCGAGGAGGAGATCCTCGATTCGAACACGCGGTTCCAGACGCGCATGTACGTGCGGATCGGCGTCAAGAACGACATGTCGCTGCACGCGCTCGAGGTGAAGGCCTATATCAACCAGGGCGCGTACCACACGCGGCTGGGCGGCCTCGGCAACCAGGCGACGCACGTCTACAAGACGCCGCACGTCAGGACGGAGCAGTACCGCGTCCACACCAACATCCCGAACACCGGCCCTACCCGCGGCGTCGGCGATCCGCAGGAGACCTTCGGCATCGAGTCCGCGATGGACGAAATCGCCATCGAGATGGGCTGGGATCCGATGGCCTTCCGGCTGAAGAACATCAAGCGGACCGGCGATCCCATCGCGCGCGGCGGCGCCGGCACCGAGGACGGCCGTCTGGTGACGCAGGCGCTGGACCGCTGCATCGAGGCAGGCGCCGCGAAGATCGACTGGTCGCGCCGGAACGCTGTCGCGGGCAGCCAGCAGGGATCGAAGGTGCGCGGCATTGGCATCGCCTGCACCGAGCGCGGCGGCGGCGGCGGCCTGGGCGGCGCGTCCGTCAAGGTCAATCGGGACGGCTCCGCGATGGTCTTCTACTCGTCCACTGACATCGGCACCGGCAGCCGCACGACGCTCGCGATGATTGCGGCGGAGACACTCGGCATGCCGCTTTCCATGTTCCGATCGGTGTCGGGCGATACCGAAATCGCGCCCTACGACGGCGGCAGCCAGGGGAACCGTACGCTGCAGGGCACCGGGCGCGCTGTCGACGCGGCGGCGCGCGAGTGCCTGCAGCAGATCCTCGCGTCGGCGGGTCCGCTCCTCGACAACACCGCGCCGGGTGACCTCGAAATGCGGGACGCCGTCATTCGCGTCAAGGCGCAGCCGGCCCGGACCGTCAACCTTGCGGAGGTGATGCAGCGTCGCGGCCGGAGCGCCGTCGGCATCGGGAATACGACCATGCCGCAGACGGGGATCGATGTCGAGCGCACGACCGCGGCCCACTTCGTCGAGGTCGAGGTCGACAGGGAAACCGGCAAGGTCCAGATCCTGCGCTACATAGCCGCGCACGACGTGGGCCGGCCCGTGAACGTCACGATTGTCGAAAACCAGATCGAAGGGGGCGCGATCCAGGGGCTGGCGCTCACGCAGGGCGAGGAGTTGCGCTTCGACCCCCGTACCGGCGGCTGCCTGACGGCGAGCTTCCTCGATTTGAAGCCGCCCACGATGCTCGATTTCGATCCGCGCGTCATCGAAGCGGTCATCGTGCCGAACGAAGGCAGCGTCGGCCCGTATGGCGCGAAGGGGCTGGGAGAGAACCCGTGCCATCCGGGGATGGCCGCGGTCGCCAACGCGATTTACAACGCCGTTGGCGTTCGCCTGCGCGAGGTCCCGTTTGCACGGGGAGTCATCCTGCGCGCGTTGTCCGCGTAGAGGAAGCCATGGAGAACTTCAGCTACAGCCGGCCGGCCACCCTCCGGGACGCGAGCGCGCTGCTGGACAGGCAGCGCGGCAAGGTGGCGCTCCTCGCGGGCGGGACCGACCTGCTCGGCGAGCTCAAAGACAGCACGGCGGCGCCCGAGCGCCTGGTCAGCATCAGGCACCTGAAAGAGCTGCAGGGGATTCGTGCGGCGCGCGGCGGCCTCACGATTGGCGCGGCCACGCTCCTGGCCGACATCGCCGAGAGCGCGGCCGTGCAGCAGCAGGCGCCGCTGCTTGGGATGGCGGCGGGCAAAGTGGGGACGCCGCAGATCCGGAACATGGGCACCATTGGCGGCAACCTCTGCCAGCGGCCGCGGTGCTGGTATTACCGGAACAACTATCCGTGCTTCAAGCACGGGGGCAACGCCTGCTTTTCGGCGACCGGTGAGAACGACTACCACGCCATCCTCGAGGGAGGGCCATCGTTCATCGTCCATCCCTCGGATACCGCGCCGGCGCTTGTCGCGCTGGGTGCGACGGTTCGGATCTCCACGCGCGGCCGCGAGCGCGCAGTGCCGATCGAGAAGTTCTTCGTCACCCCGCGCCAGGATCCGGCCCGCGAGAACATCCTCCTGCCGGACGAGATCCTCACCGCCCTCGAGGTTCCGAACGCTCCCGCCGGATCGAAGGCTGTGTACGTCAAGGAGATGGTGAGGGAGGTCTGGGATTTCGCGCTATGCAGCGTCGCCGCCATGGTGACCGTGCGCAACGGAGTCGTCTCGGAGGCGCGCATCGTCCTGGGCGGCGTAGCGCCGATTCCATACCGCGCGCTGAAGGCGGAAGCGGCCATCACCGGGCGGGCGCTTGACGAAGCGTCCGCAGCGGCCGCGGGCGCCGCGGCGGTGGACGGGGCGCGTCCGCTGGCGAAGAATGCCTACAAGGTGCCGCTGACGCAGGCGGTGGTGAAGCGCGCGCTGCTGTCGCTGGCATGACGCCGCCGGAGTGGATGGCACTGCTCCGGCAATCCGTCGACGCCTTCAACCAGCGCCGCTCGAATCACCCGGACGACCCGGTCACGCTTTTCGAAGCGGATCTCTCGTATTCCAACCTGGAGGGCGTGAACTTCACGCGCGCCGACCTGCGCCGCTGCCAGCTGCAGGGGTGCAACCTGGCGCGCGCCAGCCTGGACGGCGCGCGGATGGACCTGGCGAACCTGCGGGCCGCGTCGCTGGTCGGCGCCAGCCTTCGCGGCGTGTCGCTCTTCAGCGGCACCTTCCAGGGGGCGGACCTGCGCGACGCGTCGTTTCATGGCGCCAGCCTGAAAAAGGTGACCTTCTGCGACGCGGATCTCCGGGGCGCGGTCTTCACCGGCGCCGACTTCAGCGAGGCCGACCTCCGCTGGGCGAACTTCGAGCTCGCTCACCTCGCCGACGCCGATCTTTCCGCCGCCCGCATCCGGTAAAAATGGGGTCGGGGGTCATTTTTGGAGGACACTTTTGGAGCCTGAGAAAGTGTCCTCCAAAAATGACCCCCGACCCCATTTTTCGGGGAGGACTTATGCGCGTGCTTCCAGTGGTTCTGACAGTCGCCACCGTCCTCGTCCCACGGCTGGCTGCCGCTCAGGGGTGGATCGAGTACGTCAACAAGGAGGACTTGTTCGCCATCAACTTTCCCGGCGAGCCGCGCATTCAGGAGATCACCTGGGTCTCCGAGCAGGGAGCGAACTTCCCCGGCCGCGTCTACAGCGTCGAGAATGGACCCAACCGCTTCGCCATCACCGTGGTTGACTATACGGAGGCGGAGAAAATCAACGCGGAGCGCGCCAAGAGCTGCCCACCCGATGCCCAGACGGCCTGTTCGGGGTCGGCGACGATGGGGGTCGGCGCGTGGATCGTCGACCTGCAGGGCGCAATGGCGTTCGCCATCGCGAAGTTCCTCACGCGCGAGGGGTCTCGTGTGACTTTCTTCGGCTGGTTCTACCAGGACCTCATCGAAGGCCTCCAGGCGCAGATCACCAACGCCGACAATTCCCGGACGTTCGTCGCGACTCACATGCACAACGATCGCCTCTACGTCATCGAGGGGACGGTTCCGGCCAGGGCCCCTCAACCTGCTCTGTTCCAGCAATCGATGCAGTTCATCGATCGGGACGGGAGGACGATCCGCTACGAGACGGTCTACTCGAACAGGTATCCGAGGCCGAGGCGCACTGGCCAATAAGGAGAACGAACTGCCTGTCCTGTCCCCCGCGGCGCTCCGCAAACAGATTGCGGACGGCAACACCGCGCCAGTCTACATGCTCATGGGCGACGACGAGCTCGAGAAGGCGGACGTCGCCGGCGAATTCGCCGACATGGTCGACGAGGGGCTTCGCGCGTTCAACGTCGATCGCCTCTACGGGGCAGACATCAAGGTCGACGACATCGTCGATGTGTCCGCGACGCTGCCGATGATGGCGCCGCGGCGAATCGTCCTCATCCACGAGGCCGAGAAGCTGCTCATCCCCAAACGTGAATCCGAGGCGGCCGACGCAGAGCTGCAGCGGCTCAAGGGCTTTCTCAAGGACCCGCCGCCGCACGCCACGACGGTGTTCGTCTGCGGACCGGTGGACAAGCGGCGCAAGGGTGTGCAGTTGATGATGAAGGAGGCGCAGGTCGTCGATTGCGGGACGATCATCGACGAGGACGACGCGGAGCGCTGGGTGAAGGCGCGCGCCTCGAAGTCGGGCGTGGCGCTCGATGCCGCGGCCGTGCGTGCGCTCGTCCAGCGCGCGGGCCTCGACCTCGTCCGGCTGCGCGCAGGCATCGAGCGGCTGGCACTCTATGCGATGGGGCAGGAGCGGATCACCGTGGAAGACGTCCGGCAGGCGGTGCCCGCGGGTCCGGAAGCGCAGGCGGACTGGGGCATCTCCAATGCGATCGGCCGCAATGACGTCGCCGACGCGCTCCACGAGCTGCACCTGGCGCTCGATGCGGGTGCGATGCCCGTCTTCGTGCTGGGACAGCTGCGGCTGGCGGCCGAACGGCTGCCCGGCCACCGCGTACGGAACGGGATCGACGCGCTGTTCCGCGCCGACCTGGCGCTCAAGTCGTCGGGGGGCGAGCCGCGCGTGCTCCTCGAGCGTCTGGTGGTGGAATTGTGCGAGGAGCGGAAAAAAAGGACGTAGGGCGGGTTCCGCGAAGCGGACCCGCCAGATTACGCCGACGCTTTGGACAACCGCGCGCCCAGGCGCGACTTGTAGCGGCCCGCCGTGTTGCGGTGGATGATGCCCTTGGTGGCCATCTTGTCCACGATCGACACCGTCGCCTGCAGCGCCGCCTTCGCGCCCTGGAGATCCTTGGCGTCCAGGGACGCGCGGATCGACTTCAGCGCCGACCGGAGCCGGGACCGCATCTGGCGGTTGTGCTCGCGGCGCTTGATGTTCTGCCGGTTGGCCTTGAGAGCCGATTTCGTACGCTTAGCCAAAGAATCCTCTCGTCAAATCCCGGATCGAGTCGTCAATCCGTCAATTCGCAAATTCGTCAATCCGTGATTGTACTGTACCATCGGCCGCAGATGGAGGACTGACATGCGACAGATCGCGCGCGCCACCGTCTTTGTGCTTCTGGTCGCAGGGGCCGTTCAGGGGCAGCAGCCAGCCTCGCAGCTCGACAAGACCAGCATCGGCGGCACCGTTGTGAACGGCGCGAGCGGCAAGCCGGAAGCCGGCGTCTGGGTCATTGCCGAGACGAAGCTGCCGGTTCCCTTCCGGAAGATCGTGGTCACCGACGACCTGGGGCGCTTCCTCGTCCCTGATCTGCCGGCCGCCTCCTACGAGGTCTGGGTCCGCGGCTACGGCCTGAAGGATTCGGCGCGCACGAAAGCCGACCGCGGCGAGCAGATCAGGCTCCAGGTGGCCGACGCGGCTACGCCCCGCGAAGCCGCGAGGATCTATCCCTCGGCCCAGTGGGCCTCGCTGATTCGGCCTCCCGCCGCGAACGCGCTGCCCGCCGAGTACAAGACGCAGGAGCAGTGGCTCGCCGGATTGCGCCAGTGCAACCAGTGCCATCAGCTCGGCATGCCGACCACCCGGAATCTGACGCGGCCCGAGCAGTGGGATGCGCTCCTTCGCCTCAATAGCGGTATGAATTCGGCGGCCGACGCGCTGGGCCGCAAGGTCCTCATCGAGAGCCTCGTCGACTGGACGACGCGCATCGGCGCCGGCCAGGTGCCGCAGGCGCCGGCGCGGCCCGCCGGCATCGAACGGAATTTCGTCGTCACGCAATGGGACTGGGGCGGTCCCCTGTCGTTCGTGCACGACAATGTCTCCACAGACAAGCGCAATCCGATGCTGTATCCATATGGAAAAGTGTTCGGCGCCGACCGGATGTATGGCGGCAGGCTTTTGGTGCTCGATCCCGTGAAGAATACGGTCGAAACGCTGCAGGTGGAGCCGCGGGACAGGACGAAGTACAACCCGAATATCGACTACTACCACTCGCGCCAGGTACCTGGTGAGTGGATGGCCAGCCCGCACAATCCGATGATGGACGATCAGGGGCGGGTCTGGATGACGGTGCCGATTCGCCCGGGCGGCGTCGAGAACAATCCAGCGTGGCTGAAGGGCAGCATCGCCACCGAGTCGATGAACACGGACGAGATCGACGTGGCGCACCGGTTGCTGGCCGCGCGCGGCAACGGCATGCACCTGGGGTTCTACGACACGAAGACCGGCACGTTCGGGCAGGTCGACACCGCCTTTCCCACGCACCACCTGCAGTTCGACTGGCAGGGGCGGCTCTGGACCGATGCGGGCATGATCGGAACGCTGGACCTCACCAGGCTCGATTTCAAGAACATCCAGAAGACCGAGGGTGGCGCGCAGAAGGTGTGGATGAGAATCGACATGAACGCGAAGAAGGCTCTTCCGAGCGGAGGCTACGGGATCACGATCAGCCCCGTCGACGGGAGCGTGTTCGTGAGCGTGTCGGAAGCGGACGGGCCGGAGAACAAGCTGTGGAAGATCGATCCCAGGACGCGCAAGATGACGGACTACCCGCTCCCGCTGCCGGGACGCGTCCCGCATGGTATCGACCACAGCACGGACGGGATGGTCTGGTTCTCAGCCGGCAGCGGCCACCTGGGACGCTTCGATCCCAGGACCGAGAAATTCACGTACTGGGACACGCCAGGTCCGAAATACCCCGGCACTGCCAGGGAGACGGGGAGCACCGAGTACCCGTACTTCCTCTGGGTCGATCAGTTCGACGCGCTCGGCATGGGTAAGAACACCGTCATCGTCACGGGTACGTCGTCGGACGCGATGTTCATGTTCGATCCGAAGACGGAGAAGTTCACGGTCTTCCGCATGCCCTATCCCATGCCGTTCTTCACACGCGGGTTGGATGGGCGCATCGACAACGCGGGAGCGGGCTGGAAGGGACGCGGCCTCTGGGCGTCGTTCAACTCCTACCTGCCCAAGTACAGCGAAACGCGGATCGGATACATCAGCCACATCCAGTTGCGGCCGAATCCGCTCGCGAATTAGGGAGTCGTAGGGGCCGGCTTCAGAGTCGTGGGGGCCGGCTTCAGCCGGCTCAGGGGCTAACGACCGCCGACGATCTCGAATCCGCCCGCCGTGGGCCGTTCGGAGGTGTAGCGGACGACCGGCGCGCCGTCGACGATGTCGACGATCTTGTAGATGATGTTCTTCGGGTCGCCGCGCCGTGGGCCTGTCATGGTGCCATCGGCGGCGGAGCCGACCTTGCGGACGTAGTCCTTCGTTTCCTGGTAGGGGGGCACCCGCCGGCCGTAGCGGTCCACGGCGCCCGAGCCGGCGTTATAGGCCGCCAGCGCCAGCTCCTCGTTGCCCTCGTACTTGTCCAGGAGCTGCCGCAGGTACTCGGTGCCGCCGCGGACGTTCTCCTCCGGGTCGTAGGCGTTGCGCACGCCAAGCTCGCGCGCGGTCGCCGGCATCAGCTGCATCAGGCCCATGGCGCCTTTCGGCGACCGTGCCCACGGGTTGAATCCCGATTCCACCTGGATGACGGCGCGCACGAGATCAGGACGCAGGCTCTGGCGCGCGGCGTGTTCCTGGACGAGCGGCTCGAAGCGCTCCAGCACGTCACCGGACGCCGCCGGCCGCGTGGCGCGGAAGGAGGGTGCCTGGGGCACCGTGTAGGTCGTCGCCGAGGCGTCGAGCCGGCGGTCGGAAAGCACGAGATTGCCGCCCGCGTCGCGCCAGGCGTAGATCTGGGCATCGGCCTGGCTGGGCCAGGCGAGCGCGGCAAGCGCGGCGACGATCAGGGTGCGGGCAAACATGCTTGGAAATGGCTGAGCTGTATGAGTTTACTGTACAGCTCGGTACTGGGGCTGTGTGGAATATCGGCCCAGACCGCGCCGGCCGTTAGTTAACGCCGTACGGGCCCTGGACCGACCCGTCGTGGGGGCCCCACCCGCCCCGGCGAGCTGGCTCGAATGTTAGGATCCACCCCACATGACGTTTGTTTCTCGAGTTCTGCGTCAGCCCAAAAAGGTGCTGATCCGGAAGGTCGCTTTCCAGATACATCTCTGGATTGGCCTTGGGATTGGGCTGTACGTGGTGCTCCTGAGCCTCACGGGCAGCGCGCTGGTGTTCCGCCGGGAGATGGACCGCGCGTTCGCCCCGGATCGCCCGGTGCGCGACCCTGCCAGGCAGACGCTGTCGGTTGAAGCATTGACGGCGGCGGCCCAGCGCGCGTATCCGGACTACACCATCGAGACCGTTGGCCTGATCCAGCGCCGCGCGCCCGTCATCCAGTTCGATTTCAGGCGAAAAAGTGACTCCGAGCTGATCGAGCGCGAGTTCAACGCCTACACAGGCGAGGACATCGGCGATCCGTTTCCGGCTTCGTCCGAATGGCTGCTCTGGGTGGTCACGCTGCACGACGACTTGCTGATCACGGAGAACCAGCGCGGTCGGTTCTGGAACGGCGTCGGCAGCATCCTCGCCACGCTCCTCTGCATCACCGGCGCGATCGTCTGGTGGCCCGGCATTGCCTCCTGGCGGCGCGGGATCTCGATCAAGCGCAAGTCGTCGTGGAAGCGTTTCAACTTCGACACGCACAGCGCGCTGGGCTTCTGGTTCTTCTCGATCATCGCCATCTGGGCCGTGTCGGGCATCTATCTGTCGATGCCGACCCCCTTCATGGACGTGGTGAACTGGTTCTTCGGCCCGCAGCCCGACAACATCGAGAATGTGCGCGTGATCGACCGGGTGATGGAGTGGATGGTGCGCCTGCACTTCGGGCGCTGGCGCAGCCATACACTCAAGACCGTCTGGGTGATCATGGGCCTGATCCCGGCCATCATGTTCGTGACCGGCAGCATCATGTGGTGGAATCGCGTCGTCAGGAAACCGCGGACCGCGAAGGTGCCCCAGCGCCAGCCGGTGCTTGCCTTCCAGCAGGAACCGCAGGGGGTCGAATAACCATGCGCAGACGTCATTTTCTCAAGGTTTCGGCGATTGGGGCGATCGGTGCGACCTCCGCTTTCGCTGACGTAGGCCGGGTTCCGCGCCCTGTCCGCCGTAGCCTTGGCGAAGGCGGAAGCGGACCCGCCTTCCAATCCGCTCCCGCGATCGCAACACGTCAGCCGATTCGGATGTTCTTTGGCGGCTACGGCCCCGCGTCCACTGGCTTCAGCCTGGGGATGAAGAGGATCGGCGACCGCCTCGTGGCGAAGTTCGGCCGCGATGTTGATGTGAAGTACGTCTACAACATTCTCGACCTCGGCTATCGGGGCGAAGACATTCTGTGGCTGGTCGAGAGCGGCGTCCTGACGCTCGG
>Ga0214472_10009524_pt1 | contig 10121 bp, 13 predicted proteins | sample RVTome_6_FD_207662 | JGI IMG/M metagenome (GOLD analysis project Ga0214472, IMG submission 207662) | Soil microbial communities from uranium-contaminated site in the Upper Colorado River Basin, Wyoming, United States - RVT140D175 | ecosystem: Environmental > Terrestrial > Soil > Contaminated >...
AGCGCACCAGGCTGCCCGGCCGCAGCAGGCCGCTTGCCGCCATGCCCGCCGTCGACATCAGCACGCGCGGCCCGAAGGCGAGACTTTCCGCCAGCCGGTCGGGCTCCGAAGCGATCACCGCGCCCACCATGTAGTCCGCCTCGCCAATGGAGATGCGCGAGCCGACGCGCAGATCGAGCCGCGTCATCAGCTCCTCGGCGACGGCGACGCCGTGCACGCCGTCGCGCTCGACGAGCGCGGCGCCGGCCGGTATCGGCGGAAGCAGATCGAGCGATCCGAACAGCGGATAGGCGGCATCGACCGCCTTGATCTCCACGAGCGCCGGGGCGCTGTCGCCGGCGCGCGCCATGGCGCGCAGCGAAGCGGTCTCGGAGACGCGCCCGTTGGCGCGCAGGAAGGCGAGGTCGGCGGGCGCGGCCGGCCGGTGGATCTGGGACAGCGCCACGTCGCCGCCGAGAATCACGCGGCCCTCGGAAGCGACACCTTCCTCGAGCGCGCGCGACAGCGACAGAACGCAGGCGATCGCGCCAACGCCGATGGCAAGGCAGGCGAGAAACACGGCGAAGCCGCGCATGCCGCCGCGCAGATCGCGCATCGCCATGGTAAATGCAAGGCCGAGACCGGTGCCGCCGCCCGCCCGCCGGCCGGTGGCCAGCGGCGCCGCAAGGTTCAGCGTCATGACAGCGCCGCGGCCGGGGCGACGCCCGTCAGGTCCTCGCCGATGCGCCCGTCGGCGACGCGGACGGTGCGGTTGGTGCGCCGGGCGAGCGCTGAATCGTGGGTCACCAGGATCAGCGTGGTGCCGCGTTCGCGCTGCAGGCGGAACATGATGTCGATGACCTCGGCGCCCGTGCCGGCGTCGAGATTTCCGGTCGGTTCGTCGGCGAGGACGACGCCGGGATGGGGCGCCAGCGCGCGGGCGAGGGCGACGCGCTGCTGCTCGCCGCCGGAAAGCTGGCCGGGATAATGGGTGATGCGTTCGGCGAGGCCGACCGAAGCAAGCTCGTCGCGGGCGCGCCGGGCGGCGCCGTCAACGCCGGCGAGTTCGAGCGGCACCGCCACGTTGTCAAGCGCCGTCATCGTCGGGATCAGGTGGAAAGACTGGAAAACGATCCCAATATGCTCTCTGCGAAACAGCGCCAGGGCGTCCTCGCCGAGCCGGCCCAGATCGTGACCGGCCACGCTGACCCGACCTTCACTCGCCGCCTCGAGGCCGGCGATCACCATGAGGAGCGTCGATTTGCCGGAACCGCTGGGCCCCGCGACCGCCACCGATTCACCGGATGCGACCTCAAGGTCGATGCCTTTGAGAATGTGCACGAGCCCGGCGTCGCTCGCCAGGGCGACATGGACGCCGTCAAGCTTGATCATGGCTGATTCCATGCCGGCCTCGACCTCGGGTTACGCTTGTCCCACGGCCGCGATGCGACATTCCGTCGCCCGGCGTGGGACAAGCCAAGAGGCATATGTGTCGGGGGCGATGACAGTCAACCGGCGGATGCGCGCCGCTGTCGTGGCGCTGGTCGTGGCGCTCGCCGCGCTCTGCCCGACCGGCGCCGGGGCAATTGGTGCGCCCCTGCGCCTGGTGGCGCTCGGCGACAGCCTGACCGCCGGCCTCGGGCTTGCGCCGGCGGAGGCGTTTCCGGCCCGGCTCGAAGCAGCGCTCAGGGAGCGCGGGCACGACGTCAGCGTCATCAATGCCGGCGTGTCGGGCGATACCAGTGCGGGCGGGCTCGCGCGTCTCGACTGGTCGCTCGGCGGCGACGCGGACGGCGTGATCGTGGAGCTCGGCGCCAATGACGCGCTGCGCGGCATCAGCCCGGCCCAGACGCGCGACAATCTCGACCGGCTGCTGGCGAAGCTCGACGAGCGAGGGGTCGGCGTGCTGCTGGCCGGAATGCTCGCGCCGCGCAATCTGGGCGGCGATTATGCGCGCGAGTTCGACGCCATATTTCCTGACCTTGCCGAGCGGCACGATGTCGTCTTCTACCCGTTCTTCCTCGACGGCGTGGCCATGGTCCGCGAGCTCAACGGCGATGATGGCATGCATCCGAGCGGCGCCGGTGTGGAAGTTATCGTCGAACGCATCCTGCCGTCGGTCGAGGGGCTTCTGGCACGCATCGAAGGCGGCGAGGGCACCGGCGACTAGAGCATAATCCGACCGGAGCGAAGCGGGGATCGATAAGATTATGTGGCTAAAACCAACAGATAGAGCGTCTATCCGATTCAATCAGATCGGATTGCGCTCTAGGATGGAGCGCTGAGCGAATGGCCCGCCTGTTTACCGCGGTCGAAATCCCCTACGCCGTCCGGCGCGCGCTCGAGCGGCTGCGCGGCGGCGTTCCGGGAGCCCGCTGGATCGATGCGGAAAACTACCACATCACCCTCAATTTCATCGGCGAGGTGGATGGCCGGCTGGCGCGCGAGATCGATGCCGCGCTCGGCGACATCGCCGGTCCGAGCTTCGAGGCCCGGCTCGCCGACGTCGGCAGTTTCGGACACGCCAGGCCGCACGCCCTGTGGGCCGGCGTCGAGGCGGCGCCGGCGCTTGGCGAAGTGCAGGCGGATACGGCGCGCGCGATCTCGCGGCTTGGCGTCAGGCTGGAGCCGCGGCGCTTTACGCCGCATGTTACGCTGGCGCGGCTCAAGCAGGCCGACGACACGGTGCTCGCGGCCTATCTGGCGCGCCACGCGCGGTTCCGCACCGACTGGTTCACGGTCGACCGGTTCGTGCTGATGTCGTCGCGGCCGTCGCGCGGCGGCGGCCCGTATTCGACCGAGCGCGCCTATCCGCTCGAGGCCTGGCCGCAGCGGCGCTGGGGCGACTGACGACAGCCGCCGCTGCCCCGCCTGGAAGCCCGGCCGGCGGGCGTGCGAAACCTGAGGCGTAAACCCGAAGCAAGGAGGCTTTCATGGTAGCGAGACTGACAGGCAGCGAGCGTGAGCAGGCGGTCAAGCGGCTGGCCGGCTGGCGCGAAGCGGATGCGCGCGACGCGATCACGAAGAGCTACGCGTTCGCCGATTTCAGCGAGGCCTGGGGGTTCATGAGCCGCGTGGCGCTCGCGGCGGAAGCGATGGACCACCACCCCGAATGGCTCAATGTCTACAAGACGGTCGAGGTGACGCTGTCGACGCATGACGCGGGCGGCGTGACCGCGCGCGACATAGAGCTTGCCGGCCGCATGGACCGGATTGCCGGCGGGGCAGCCTGAGGCGCGGGCCGGGCTTGTGCCTACGACGGCGGCAGGCGAACCGCGCCGTCGAGCCGGATGCAGGCGCCATTCAGCATCTCGTTCTCGCAGATGTGAAGGGCGAGGCTGGCATAGTCGGCCGGCCGGCCAAGACGCCCGGGAAACAGGGTGGTTGCATTGAGCCGCTCCTGCACCTTCTTCGGCAGCTTGGCGTACATCGGCGTCTCGAACAGGCCCGGCATGATCGAGACGACGCGCACGCCGTCGCGCGCGAGGTCGCGCGACATGGGCAGCGTAAGGCCCATCACCGCGGCCTTGGAGGCGCCGTAGGCGGCCTGGCCGATCTGTCCGTCGGCGCCCGCGACCGAGGCGGTCATGATGATGACGCCGCGCCCGCCGTCCTCGGTCACGGGCTCGGTCATCACCATGCCGGCGGCGGAGTGCGAGGCAACGTAGAACGTTCCGAGCAGGTTCACCGAGACTACGCGCGCGAAGTCCTCGGGGTCGTGGGCATAGGCGATGCCGGTGGTGCGGTCGCGCCGGACGGTGAAGCCGCCCCAGGCGATGCCGGCGCAGTTGACGGTGATGCGCTCCTGGCCGTGGGCGGCGCGGGCCTGTTCGAGCGCGGCGGCGACGGCAGCCGGGTCGGTCACGTCGACCGCGACGAACACGCCGCCGATTTCGCGCGCCACCTCCTCGCCGCGCCGGGCGTCGCGATCGAGCACGGCGACGCGGACACCGCGCCCTGCCAGTGCGCGCGCCGTTCCCTCACCGAGACCGGACGCCCCGCCCGTGACCACCGCGCTGATCCGTTCATCGAGATTCATTCTCCGCTTCTCCACATTCCTTTTACGATTTCGCGCATTACGCCGCTCGTGCCGGCCGAGCCTTGGCGATCATGCGCGATGTCCCCACATCATAGGCCATGAGGGGCGGAGCCGGCGCAAGCCCGCGGGGAGAGACGGAGCCCGTGACCAGCGAGGCACAGCACGAGGGGACGCCGGATCTCGGTGCCGGCGCTCTCGTCGATCCAGACGCGCTCGAGCGCAACCGGAACCGGGTGCGGCGCAGTTTCTGGCGCAAGCTGCGCCGCGTGATGAGCCAGATTCCGTTCGCCGAGGACGCGGTGGCGATGTACTTCTGCGCGCTCGACCCGGCGACGCCGCTGAGGGTGCGTGCCACGCTGTTCGCCGCGCTCGCCTATTTCGTCGTTCCCACCGACATAGTGCCCGATTTCATCGCCGGGCTCGGCTACGGCGACGACGCCTCGGTAATCGCGGCGGCGCTGGCGCTGGTTGCCAACCATGTCACGCCGATGCACAGGACCCGCGCCAGACGCGCCCTCGACAGCGCGGAGGTACCAGCCGGCCGGGACCGAGAGGGTCCGGCTTGAGCTTGCGACGATCGTCGCCTATACGCGCCGATGCGAACCCTGATACGGCCGAGGACGGGGCAGCGCGTGACCGGCAACCGGGACGACACCCACCGACATCGCATTCGCGGCTATTTCGCCGTCGGGGCGGAGCGCATTTCCAAGCCGCTCAATCTTGGCAATCTGCTGCGCTCGGCGCACGCCTTCGGCGCGAGCTTCGTGTTCACCGTGGCGGCACACCGCACGATCGCGGAGCCGCATTCGGGCGTCGAGAAGTCGGACACCTCCAAGACACCGGGGCACGTGCCCTACTATCGCTGGTCGGACATCGGCGAAATGGTGCTTCCCGAGGGCTGCGAGCTCGTCGGCATCGAACTCTCGCCGGATGCGCGCGACCTGCCGAGCTTCCGCCATCCGCTGCGCGCGGCCTATGTTCTGGGCGCCGAACGCGGCTCGCTGACGCAGGAGATGATCGCGCGCTGCGACCATGTGGTGCGGATTCCCACAGCATTCAGCCTGAACGTCGCGACGGCCGGCGCGATCGTGATGTATGACCGGGTGCGCACGCTGGGACATTTCGCGCGGCCTCCGGTGACGCCATGGGGCGCGGTTGAGCCTGTCGATGCGCATGTGCACGGCGTGCCGCCCGGGCTGGCCGACGACGGGCTGGCCGACGACGGGTGACGCCGGCGCGGGCCGCGCTGGGGGCGGGACTGGAAAAAGCGGCGAGGACTCAGTATCAATGGCGAAATCGAACATGGTTACCGCGGTGAGACAGTTGAACGCGAAAACTCTGGCGCTCGCGGCTTGCGCTCTGGCGACGGCGTTCGTATTGCCGATCTCCTCGGTGGCCAAGCCGAATCTCGATTCGACGCATGGCGAGTGGACGGTGTTCGTCGACGAGGAGGGCGGAAAGACCTGCTACGCGGTGTCGCGGCCGAAGGCGCAGAGCCCGAACAGTCTGAGCTGGGACCCCCGCATGTTCATCACGCGCGGCGCCATCACCAACGGGCGCGACGAGCCCAGCGTGCGCGCCGGCTACACCTATCAGGACGGAAGCTCGGCGACCGTGTCGATCGGCTCGGATACCTTCACGCTGTTCACCGACAATGACGGCGCGTGGGTGAACCCCGAGGATGCGCAATCCGAGCGGCAGCTGGTGGCGGCGATGAAGGCCGGCTCGACGATGATCGTCAAGGGCACGTCCGCGCGCGGCAACCTGACCACCGACACCTATTCGCTGAGCGGCGTCACCGCGGCGGTCAACCGCATCAACGAGCTTTGCCCGTGATGCATCGCTGAGCCGCGACGGGGCGGGCGCGCCGCCGGCCTTGGCGTGGTGGCGCGCTTTGGCTACATCTGGTGCATGACCTCGCTTCTCGACCCCGCCCGTGACACGGCCGAATCCGGGACCCGGCCATCCGGACCGGCGCCCGGGCAGCCGACGGCGCTGCATGGCCTGACTCGTTCGCGGCTCGAGGCGGCGCTCGCGGCGGCGGGAGTGGCGCCTGCGCAGCGCGCCATGCGGCGGCGCCAGCTCTGGAACTGGCTCTATGTGCGCGGCGCCGGCGAGTTCGCGGAGATGAGCGACGTTTCGCGCAGCCTGCGCGATGCGCTCGCCGAACGGCACACGCTGGCGCGACCGGAAATCGTCACCGAGCAGGTATCGGCCGACGGCACCCGCAAATGGCTGCTGCGTCTCGAAAAAACGCCTGGCGAGGCACGCGCGCCGGAAATCGAGACCGTCTTCATTCCCGAGGAGGCGCGCGGCACGCTCTGCCTGTCGAGCCAGGTCGGCTGCACGCTGACGTGCTCGTTCTGCCACACCGGCACGCAGCGCCTGGTGCGCAATCTGACCGAGGCCGAGATCATCGGCCAGATTCTTGTGGCGCGCGACCGGCTGGGCGACTGGCGGGCACACGCGAAATCGCCCGACCAGCGCGTGGTCACCAATATCGTGATGATGGGCATGGGCGAGCCCCTGTACAATTTCGATGCGGTGCGGGACGCGCTCCTGATCGCGAGCGACGGCGACGGCCTTGCCGTCTCGAGGCGGCGCATCACGCTTTCGACCTCCGGCGTGGCGCCGATGATCGAGCGCGCCGGGGCCGAGATCGGTGTGATGCTGGCGATCTCGCTGCACGCCGTCGACGACGAGACGCGCGACCGGCTCGTGCCGCTCAACCGCAAATATCCGATCGCGGTGCTCATGGACGCCTGCCGGCGCTATCCCGGCCTCGGCAACGCGCGGCGCATCACCTTCGAGTACGTCATGCTGAAGGGCGTCAACGATTCGATCGGCGACGCCGGCAAGCTGGTGCGGCTGCTCGCGGGGCTTCCGGCCAAGATCAACCTGATCCCCTTCAACCCCTGGCCCGGCGCTCCTTACGAGTGCTCCGACTGGGACCAGATCGAGCGCTTCGCCGAGGTCGTCCAGCGCGCCGGCTATGCGAGCCCGGTGCGCTCGCCGAGGGGGCGCGACATCATGGCGGCGTGCGGGCAGCTGCGCTCGGCGAGCGCGAAGCTGGGCGCAAGGGAGCGCGCGCGTCTGGCCCGGGCCGCGGCATCATGACCGAGGTGGTCTGCCGCCTAGTCGTGATCGCCTTCGGCTACGGCCTGGCGCTGCTCGCGGGCGGTGCGACGCTCGCCGTCGCCGCGCCGCATATGAGCCTGTTCACGCTGCCGCCGATCACCACCTCGATCGACATCATGGTGCGCGTCATGACGCTCGTCGGCCTTGTGCTCGACGCGCCGGTGGTGACCATCGCCGCGCTCGGCCTGGTGGCCGTGGTGCTCGGCGAGATCGCGCGTCTGCGCGGCTGGGCCTATCATGTGCTCGCCTGGGGCGCGGCGGGCGCCGCGGCGGCGGGTGCGTCGCGCTGGCTGTGGCAGTCGGACGCGTCAGCCGGCATTGCGCGCGACGTCGCGATCGCGTTTACCGCCGCGGGCTTCGTCGCCGGCTTCGTGTACTGGCTGGTCGCCGGCCGGTCTGCGTGACATGGCCAGCCGGCGCCCCTGCATCTGCGCCTACTTCGCGATCAGCCTCGACGGCATGATCGCCGACGAGGAAGGCGGCATCAGCTGGCTCGCGCCGTTCGAGCAGGTCGATGTCGGATTCGACGAATTCCTCGGCACCATCACGACGGTGGCCATGGGCCGGCGCACCTACGACCAGGTGCGCACCTTCGGCGAATGGCCCTATGGCGGCAAGGACGTGATCGTGGTGACCTCACGCGAGCTGCGCGGCGCACCGGCCGGCGTCAGGGCCTTCAACGGCCCGCCCCCGGCGCTGGTGCGCCAGCTCTCGGGCGGCGACATGTGGGTGCTGGGCGGCGCCGCGCTGTTCAACGCCATGCTGTGGGCCGGCCTGATCGAGCGGCTGCAGCTGTTCCTCGTGCCGGTGATGCTGGGACGCGGGCTCAAGCTGTTTTCCGGAACGCCCGAGGAGGAGGTGATCGGGCGACAGATCGACCTGCGCTTCCGCCGCGCGCGGCCGCATCCGCTGGGCATCGTCGAGCTGGTATACGAGGTGGTGGCGCAGCAATAGCCGGCCGGCGGCTCAGCCGAGCCCGCGCTCGGCGATGATGGTGAGGGCGAAGCTCGCGAACACGCAGGCGAACGCCCAGTCGATCGACCGCGTGACGCGCGGCGAGCGCTGGACGAGCCTGGCGATGCGGCCGGCGGCGAAGATCATGGCGGCGCAGCTCGGGATCGACAGCGCCATCAAATAGAGCCCGAGGAACAGCAGCTTGCCGCGCGCGTGAGGATCGCCGGCCTCGACGAACTGGGGAAAGAAGGTGACGAAGAACAGGACCACCTTGGGGTTGAGCAGGTTGACGCCGAGGCCCGTGAGATAGACCTGGCGCAGCGGGCGCTCCCGGTCCCGGCCGCGGTCGAGCCTGAGCGCCGAGCCGTTCCGCACGGCGTCGAAGGCGAGCCACAGCAGATAGCAGGCGCCGGCCAGCTTGAGGGCGGTAAAGGCCACCGGCGAGGCGGCGAGCAGTGCAGAGATGCCGAACACGGCCAGCAGCGTGTGAAGCGCGTTGCCGGTGGTGGCGCCGAGCATCGCCGCCATGCCGGCGCGCTCGCCCTGGGCCAGCGTCCTGCCCAGGAACAGTGTCATGTCGGGTCCCGGCGTGATGATCAGAATGGCGCCGGTCAGCGTCATGGCGAACAGCACGGGAAGTGTGGGCAGGAAATCCATCGTCGCGCGTCCGCTTCCGGCATCCATATAGCGCAGTCTCGCGCCGGTTGCGCGGGCCCTGCGCGGCACCTATAAGCGGGCGATTTCGCGCATGCGACGCAGGGTTCAGATGGCGGACGTCAACAAGGTGGTGCTGGCCTATTCGGGCGGGCTGGATACCTCCATCATCCTGAAGTGGCTGCAGACCACCTATCAGTGCGAAGTCGTCACCTTCACCGCCGATCTGGGCCAGGGCGAGGAGCTCGAGCCGGCGCGCCGGAAGGCCGAGATGCTCGGCATCCGCGAAATCTTCGTCGAGGATCTGCGCGAAGAGTTCGTGCGCGACTTCGTGTTCCCGATGTTCCGCGCCAACGCGGTCTATGAGGGGCTCTACCTGCTCGGCACGTCGATCGCGCGACCGCTGATCGCCAAGCGCCAGATCGAGATCGCGCACCAGACGGGCGCCGACGCGGTGTGCCACGGCGCCACCGGCAAGGGCAACGACCAGGTCCGCTTCGAGCTTGCCTATTACGCGCTTGATCCCGAGATCAGGGTGATCGCGCCGTGGCGCGAATGGGACCTCACCTCGCGCACCCGGCTCCTCGAGTTCGCCGAGCAGCACCAGATTCCGATCGCGCGCGACAAGCGCGGCGAGGCGCCGTTCTCGGTCGATGCCAATCTCCTGCACACCTCATCGGAGGGAAAGCTGCTGGAGGACCCGGGCGAGGCGTCGCCGGAGTTCGTCTATCAGCGCACCCTGTCGCCGGAGGAAGCGCCGGACCGGGCGAGCGAGATCATTGTCGGCTTCGAGGGTGGGGACGCTGTCTCGGTCGACGGCGAGAGGCTGTCGCCCGCCGCGCTCCTGACGAAGCTCAACGAGCTTGGCCGCGCCAACGGCATCGGCCGGCTCGACCTGGTCGAGAACCGCTTCGTCGGCATGAAGAGCCGCGGCATCTACGAGACGCCGGGCGGCACCATCCTCCTGGCCGCGCATCGCGGCATCGAGCAGGTCACGCTCGACCGCGGCGCGAGCCATCTCAAGGACGAGCTGATGCCGCGCTATGCCGAGCTCATCTACAACGGCTTCTGGTTCGCGCCGGAGCGCGAAATGCTGCAGGCGGCGATCGATCACAGCCAGACCTACGTGACGGGCGAGGTGCGGCTCAAGCTGTACAAGGGCAGCGTCCAGGTGATCGGCCGGTCGAGCCCGCATTCGCTCTACGACATCGATCTCGTGACCTTCGAGGAGGGCTCGCCGGCCTATAATCAGCAGGACGCCTCGGGCTTCATCCGGCTGAATGCGCTCAGGCTGCGGCTGCTCGCGCGCCGCCGCGCGCGCCGGAACTAGTACCTCTGCACAGAGGTTATGACGGTT
>Ga0214472_10009525_pt1 | contig 10120 bp, 8 predicted proteins | sample RVTome_6_FD_207662 | JGI IMG/M metagenome (GOLD analysis project Ga0214472, IMG submission 207662) | Soil microbial communities from uranium-contaminated site in the Upper Colorado River Basin, Wyoming, United States - RVT140D175 | ecosystem: Environmental > Terrestrial > Soil > Contaminated >...
ATTCCACGTCCTTCTTCGATCCGATGACGAGGGGCGTTCTTTGGTGCAGTTCTTCGGGCTGGATATCCAAGATCCGAGTCATCCCGTTGGTGGCTGCCCCCCCGGCTTGCTCCGCAATCATCGCCATGGGGTTGGCCTCATAGGAGAGGCGCAGCTTCCCCTTCGGATTCTTGGTATCGGAGGGATAGAGGAACACTCCTCCTGCGATGAGGTTTCGATGAAAGTCGGCAACCAAGGATCCGATATACCGACTGTTCTTCGCGGCCATGACTTCCGGACGTTCACCATGGAATGCACGCACCGCCTTCTGCGCCCCCTTCGTCCAGCGCGGGAAGTTGCTCTCATTGACACTCAGGTACTTCCCGACCTCCGGCATCGTGATGTAGTGATGTGAGAGCAGGAATTCCCCGACCGTCGGGTCGAGAGTGAATCCATGGACACCGGCACCAGTGGTATAGACGAGCATCACACTGGAACCGTACATCACATATCCCGCGGCCACCTGTTGATTCCCCGGCTGGAGTACGTCCCTAATGTCTGGTTCTCCGCCATCACTGACTCGCCGGTAGACGCTGAAAATGGTACCCACGGAACCATTCACGTCGATGTTGGATGAACCATCGAGGGGGTCGATGAGGACCGCGTACCGGGCTTCACTACCCGAACTGATGGGCGTGGGGAGTTCGTCTTCTTCGGAGGCGAGCACGCAGACTCGCCCAGCCGAGGCCAACGCGCTCTTCATGCAATCGTTGGCAAAGACGTCGAGCTTCTGTTGCTCCTCCCCCTGAACGTTCATGTCCCCCGCAGAACCGAGAATGTCAACGAGGCCTGCGCGACGAATGGCGGCGGCCACCAGCTTGGTCCCCAGGGCGACATCGTAGAGGAGATTGGTCAGTTCGCCAGTCGCCTGTGGATGTCGACGTTCCTGCTCGAGAATGAACGACTCTATTGTCGTGACAGCAGTTGGTCGTGTCACCGTACCTCCTGAGTGATGCTAGTGCCGCCCCTCTCCCAATTGGAAGACCTCCCGACGACTCCTCCCCTCCACCTCCATCATTCGGCCATCGGTCCACAGGGTCACGTTGCCATCCTGGTCCGTACGCCACACCGAGGCACCCACGAGCTCCAGATTTCGGAGGGCCTCCACCGAGGGATGTCCATAGCTGTTGCGACCCACGCTGACGATAGCCACCACGGGTGTGAGTTCGCCCGCCCACTCCGTCCCGGTGGCCAAACGCGATCCATGGTGCCCAACCTTTAGCACGCTCACCGCCCCAACCTGTCCCCTCAGTGACGCCTCGACCGGGTGACCGGCATCCCCGGCAAACACCGCTCGGAATCGCCCGTATTCCAGTAGGAGGACCAGCGAGTCCTCGTTCAGATCTTCCCGCCAGGCGGCCCACGAAGTATCGGGGTGGAGCACCGCGACGGTCAGGCCATCGATCGACCAGCGGTCTCCTCGCCGGGCCTCGTGCCACTGGGCGCCTTCGGCACCAACTCGGTCGAGAAACGCGAGGTAGAGCGAATCGTCGACCGGTACCGCCGGATCGAGTACGGTCTCGATCCCCAGGCGATCGAAGATTCCTTCCACACCGCCGATATGATCGGCATGCGCGTGGGAGATGATCAACACCGCCACATTGGACACGCGTCTCCGCTGGAGAAACGGTGCAACGATCCGGCGTCCGGCATCACCGCCACGACCTGCAGGTCCCGCATCGATCATGAGCCACCGACCTCGTGGGGTCCTGATGACCGCGGCATCTCCCTGACCCACGTCGAGGTGATATAACGTAAGTCCCGGGCGAGATGGGCCCAAATCGGACCCCAGGCCAACCAGGAGACCGGCCCAGAGTGACAGGGACAACATCACGAGCACCCTGCGCCTTGCCTCCCGACCTCTCGAGCGGCGGCTCAGAACCCAGGACACACCGGCCAGGGCAAGAATCCATGGGATAGCGCTCGCCAGTGATGGCTCGACTAGAATAGCGCCTCTGGGGATCGCGGCCCCGACGCGGGCAAGTGCTTCAAGCGCGGCGAGGCCGAGTCCGCCGGCCGCCGCGAAGGACCGGGAGAGTTCCGGCATCATGGGGTCGAGCCCGAGACTAAGGAAGACCGCGGGGACAGTGAGCCCCGCCAGGGGAATCGCGACGAGGTTCAGTCCGATACCCACGACAGCAACCGCGCCGAACACCGCCGCAGTGAGCGGTGCCGCCGCCAGAGTGGCTCCCAGCGAAGCGAACGTCATGCGAATGGGTGGCGAGCGACCGATCGCCACGTCACTCCATCGCGTGAAGCGTGTAACCCCCCAGACCGTCACCACGGACAGCCAGGCACCAACGTCGCGCACAGCCCACGGGTCGATCAACATGACCACCAGACAACAGGCGGCAAGGAGTGGTGTGGGTTGGACGCGGCGTTGGCGCAGAGTTGCCAGCGCAACAACCCCCATCAAGACCACCGCGCGGGTGGCCGGGGGAGGCCACCCAAGAAAGTTCACATAGAGGCCCGCAACAGTAAGCGAGACTCCTCGCGCCGCGTGGGCCCGGAGTCGCAGCAGACGGCCGAGGACGAATACCCATCCGGCCAGTAGGCCGACGTGGAACCCACTGATGGCAAGGAGGTGCACCAGACCGGAGCGCGCGAAGGCATCCCTGAGGTCGGGATCGAGATGGCTTCGACGACCCAAAACGAGCGCCTCGACCATCGCCGCGCGCGCTCCATAGAGGCGTTCCGCAACCGAGGCGATGGATCCTCGGAGTTGCCGGACCCTCCGACCCACACCCTCGGCTGACGGAGCAATACTCTGGGCGACGAGCACCCCATCGGGACGACCACCACGACCCGGACGCACTACCCAACGACCACGGACACGCAGTCTCTGTCCGGCATCCCAGGCCGTTTGTCCGGTCCATCGAAGGGACACGGCCCCGGAACAGTTGACCTCATCCCCGACTGGGATCGCAGTGACTATCCCATCACGCCCGGGGTCCTGCAATCGGACGTCCAAGGCTACGGGACCAGGGTGCAGGAGCCCACTGCACCGAGTCGCGTCGAATCTCCGGGCCAGACTCCCGTGGATGACCCCGAGGGCCACGGCAATGACGAACAGGGACAGCGTCCTCCGTCGCAGGACCAGTCCAGGCACGAAGAGCGCACTTGCCTGGAGGATATCGGAGAAACCCACGAGGCCGGTCGCCAGACCGACCCCGAAACACGCCGTGAAGAGGATGATGGGGCGCGGGATCACCGCGCCGAGTGGTCAGAGCACAGCCATGGATCTGGAGCCGAGCACCGTTCCAGCGAAAGTGGAACCGGTCGTGCCCGTGAGTCGCACTTGGTGGTACTGGCCGATGCTCGTGGATGGAAGATCCACCAGGACGAGATGATTACCCCGAGTGCGGGCCAGCAGGAGATTCCCGCGCTTTGCAGGGCGCTCGACCAGGACTTCGTGGACACTTCCGACTCGGGCCAGGTTACGACCGGTGGCCTGACCCCGAACCGCCGCGATGAGGCGTTGAAGCCTTCCGGAGGCGACGTCGTCCGGCACGCCATCACCCAGTCGGGTGGCAGGTGTGCCCTCGCGCGGCGAATACCGGAAGGTGTAGGCGTCGTCGAAGCCCGCCTCGGATACCAGACTGAGTGTCTCCTCGAACTGAGCCTCGGTCTCGCCGGGGAATCCGACGATGATGTCCGTCGAGAAGGTGATCCCCGGCATTGCCTCCCGCAGCTCTCCGACGACAGCCAGATACTGTTCGCGGGTGTAGCGACGCAACATGCGACGCAACACGGCATTCGATCCACTTTGGACCGGCAGGTGGACATGTTCGCATACCGCAGGCACTTCGGCCATCGCCTCGATGACTCGGCGTGTGAAATCGGTGGGATAAGGACTTGTGAATCTGAGTCGCCGCACGCCTTCCACAGCGCCCACAGCACGGAGCAGATCGGCGAAGTCGTGGGCACCGTCATGGTAGGCGTTGACGGTCTGGCCCAATAGTGTGATTTCGGAGATCCCCTGAGCCGCGAGGCCGCGCGTTTCGAGAAGCACATCCTCTAGTCTGCGACTCCGCTCGGCGCCACGCGTGTACGGAACGATGCAGAAGGTGCACTTGTAATCGCACCCGCGTTGCACGGTAACGAAGGCGGTTGGGGAATGCTCTCTGATCGGGGGAACATCCTCGTAGTGCTCCCACGACCTGAACTCGACATCGGCCAAACGCTCGCCGGCCATGGCCTGAGTCAACATGGCGGGGAGGTTGCGATATCCGTCGGGGCCGACGACGAGGTCCACCTTGGCTTCGCGTGCGAGCAAGGTCGTCCCCAGCCGCTGAGCCATACACCCGACGACACCCATGACATTGCCGGGGGCTTTGTGGCGCTGGAGTTCACCCACTCGGCCGAAGACTCTCTGTTCGGCGTTATCCCGGACAGCACAGGTATTGATGAGAATGACGTCCGCGTCTTCAGGAGATTCGGTCGCGTCGAACCCGGCGCTTCCGAGTATCCCGCGCATCACCTCACTATCGGCCACGTTCATCTGACAACCGTAGGTCTCGATGTACACCGAGGGCACCGGTTCCCTCCTTACTGCCGGACCGTGACGCCGAATCTCACGACAAAGGCGCGTTCGCTGAACACATCCTCGTCGCGCCAGATTCGCTCGACAGAGATGTCGACTCCACCCCGCTGCCCGCTCATCAGGAATCCTGTGCCCACGGTGATTCCAAGTTCCTTTCCCGTCTCCCGCCCTTCAACCACCGGGTATGGAAGACTCCCCCAGCGCACCCCCAACCGGAGCGGGAATTGATCCGGCGATGCGAGACTCCGGGTGAGTTGCAGTCCCAGCGCGGCCGTCGTGGTATTGGAGGCGCCTGTGCCCCCTCGAGCCTTGAGTTCCTCGTCCCCGCGAGACCAACTCCTAGCCAGGAGATGGCCACCGACAGCCAGCCGATTGGAAACCGTCCATTGTGCGCCGACGCCGAGGGTTCTGGGAAGCGGGATACTGCCCGTCTTGGTGGTGTCCTTCTCGGTCGCGAGGTCGGAATCCATCCGGGCGGTGGCACCAAGGACGAGATTGTCGTTGGGCTGGAACAGCACACCGGCCGATACCCCGGTGGCAAGCGCGGCGAGTTCGTTGCGCAGGTTAATCGGAATGAACGTCGAATCCGAGAACCCGCGACGGTATTCTATTCGGTTCGTTCCGGTGATCAGATGCACCCCCAGGCCCACCACCACACGACGCCAGCGATACGCCACCGCGGCTCGGAGATCCGAGAGACCCCCACGGGAAATGAGAGTGTCATCAACGACAACAGGGAGACCCCGGAGTTGGATTGTATCCTGGGAGGCGAGCGCGAATGTGCGATCGGTGTAAATCGAGGCGCTCACCGCCCCGGACAGCCGACTGGAAACACGACCCCCGGCGATGAACAGCGGGAAATTGGCGTCGTAGCCAGTCGCCGACCCAAACGGATTCTGCGAACTGCGCCAGTGCTGACTCACGTTCATGGAGGCGATGGGACGATCAATGGCGAACAGCGAGGCCGGATTGACGGCGCTGGTACCGTCGAAGAAGCCGAAGGCACCGGCGGATCCCTCGCTGCGAGTCGAGAAAGGAAGGCCGGGAATGCCCAGGGCTCGCACACCGAATTGGGAGGTCTGTCCCACCGCGACCGCCGGCAGGGCCCAGAGCGCCACAACCACGACCCAACGGAACCGTCTCATGGCCGCTCCACAGCGGGAGGAATCAGATAGGTGACCCGCAGCTGCGGAGCACCTGTCGCCGATCGAGTCGATCGGAAGGAGGGATGAAAGAAGGACCCACCTTCCGGGGTGAGCGAGAGGTAGAATGACCGCGCTAGGGGGTTCGGACCCGTCCAGGCGTTGACAATTGCCCCCACGTCGATGGACACCACGTCCGACGACCCGTCCTCGAGTTCTTTGATCGTCCGGAGCAGGAACGCCGGCGTCGACTTGGCCCCGATATCGTACGCGACACCACGCACCTCGATCGCCGTCGGATCGTTGGGCGCCCCGTGGAGCGGCGTGTCCGGCGTCAGTTCCAGCGTGGCCCGCAGAAGATTCGCGGAGTCAAGTACTTCCGCCGGCAGCGTGAAGCGCAGGATGCTGCGTGACGCCGGGAGCCCACCAACGTAGAGCAAGGTCGGGTCGAGCGCGTGGTCGCGATCGATCACGTAGCCATTGGCGGCTGTCGTCGAACTGATGATTTGGGCCTGGGCTGCCGTGTCCGCCACATCCGCGTGGACGTAGGTCACCATCGAGGCCGCCGGCGTGGCCCCAGCAATCGATCCCAGACGAACGCCGGTGGCCGCCGGCTCTCTAACTGTCACCCCGAACTGCAGTTGACCGGAGTCTTCCGGGGCGATGACCAGGCGATCGAGAGCCTCACCGGTGAGCACGAAGTTGACCGCGCCACGCTTGACACTGTCCGGTACCGCCAGACTATCGAGGAAGCTGGCCTCGGTCATCTCGCCGTCGACTGCCTGGAACCCATCGAGGGTGTCGAGTGCGATCGGGAGCCGATAGAGTTCGAGTACCAGCCCGCCGCGAGTGCTGTCCCGGGCCACGATGCTCATGGTCACGACGATCGAGTCGATGTTGTAGACCCGAAGCGAATCGAGGACCAAGATCGAATCGGGCCGCGAATCGAATCGGTACCAAGCTCTTGCCTCACCAATTGGAAGGCCGGTACCTGCCAAGAGGGCTGAAACCTGGCCCCACCCCGCGTACCCGACATATGTCGAGTCGCCGTCCACAACAGCGGTCAACAGAAACTCCCTGATCTCCGGTTGCCCGGCCGGACACAGTTCCGGGCAGCTTCCGGGAACGATCAAGTCTTGCTTGCATGCGCCAAACAGCAGGATGGCCGGCAGGAGCTGGCGCAGGTTCATGGCAGTTGGTCGGGGGAAAAGGCGTCAGGGAGGAGGTCGCGCACCTGCCAGCGCAGGGTCCGCTGGGGACCCACCGCCGCCACTTCCGCCTCGGGGGCAAACTCCGCGAGGACCTGGCGACACGCCCCGCAGGGTGCGGCCGGAGGATCGCAATCGCTGACCACCACGACGCGGCGGAACTGCGTGACTCCCGCCGTGACGGCCACTCCGATCGCCACCCGTTCGGCGCACATAGAAAGCCCATATGAGGCATTCTCTACGTTGCACCCGGCATGGACAGACCCGTCGATTCCTTCCACGGCGGCCCCGACTCTGAATCCGGAATATGGCGCGTAGGCTCGATCGTGGGCGTCACGGGCGGCCTGCCACAGCGTATCAACCACTCAAGACCTCAGACAGAAAGGACGTGCCCGCAGGGAGCGGATCGAGATCGAGGAATTCGGCCACCGTCTGACCGACATCCGCAAACGTATCGCGCTCACCCAGGGGCACCGGACGAATCCTGGGACCATAAACCAGAATGGGAACCCGCTCCCGCGAGTGATCGGTAGACGTGGTCGTGGGATCGTTCCCGTGGTCGGCGGTAAAGATAATCAGGTCTTCGTCTTGGACCCGATCGAGGAGTGTGGGGAGCGCACGGTCGAGTTCCGCGAGTCCGGCGACGAATCCGGCCACGTCGTTACGATGACCCCAACTTTGATCGAACTCGATCACGTTCGCGAAGAGAAACCCCGAATCCATCGAGCCGAGTGCCTCAACGAGAAGCTGGTAGGCTTCTGCATTGGTAGCCGTATGCCGGCTGGTGATACCTCGCCCGGCAAAGAGATCGTCCACCTTCCCCACCCCGACCCGCGGGAGTCCCACGGCCTCGGCTCGGTCGAGAAGCGTGGGACCAGGCGGCTCCAAACTGAAGTCTTTGCGAGCCGCGGTCCGGGCCCATTGCTGGTCGGACCCCATAAAGGGGCGGGCAATGACCCTCGAGACCGCGTGCTCTCCCCTCAGAAGTTGGCGAGCGATTGCACAGGCAGCGTAGAGTTCTTCGAGGGGGACCACGGCTTCATGCGCAGCGACCTGAAATACGCTGTCGGCGGAGGTATAGACGATCCAGGCTCCCGTGCGCAGATGCTCGTTCGCAAAATCGGAGAGCATGACCGTCCCCGACCCCGCTCGGTTGCAGATGACCTTGCGCCCAGTCCGCCGGCTGAACTCCTCCAGGAGGTGCGCCGGGAAACCTTCAGGATAGGTCGGGAATGGCCGATCGAGAATCAGGCCGGTCAATTCCCAGTGACCTGTCGTACTGTCCTTCCCGTGACTCTTCGGGTGGGCCGATCCCCATGCCGCCGTCGGTTGCTCGACTTGGGCGACTCCGTGGATGGGGGCCACACACCCCAGTCCCAGCCGCTGGAGATGCGGTAACGAGAGCGGTCCAGCCGCCCGCGCGACGTTGCCCAAGGTGTCGCTTCCGGCATCGCCGTACTGAGGTGTGTCGCGGGTCGGTCCACACCCCAACCCATCGAGTACGATGATCGCCGCCCGCCGTGCCAATCTCAGGGGTCCACGCGGAGGAACTGAAACCGCAGCGTCGTGAGAGTCTCCGTCAGCAAGCGACTCTCGTCCTGGTCCAGGTTCCCCTTCATCTTCTCTTCCAGCATCGAAAGGGTATCGATCAGCGCCCGCGCGACCTCCTTGACCGATCCACCTTCCGGCATTCCCTCCGGGCGCTTCCCTTCGAGGAGGGAAGCTGCCTGCTGTGCGAGACCCAGGACCAGCGAGGCGAACTGTGGATTCATGACTCACTCCGGTAGCGACGTTGGACTCGGCGGCCTAAGCCGGTCAACAAGATGTATGGAATGGTGCCTGCAGCGGTCGCCTGGTCGTGCAGCGAGACTCGACCCCCGAAGAAAGTGGCAACCTCACCCAGGTCGACGACCGCATCACCGACGTCCACCATGGTCATGTCCATCGTCACCCTCCCGGCGATGGGGTAGGTCTCCCCGGCAATTTCCACCGCTCCTCCGTTACTGAGTCCCATCGGCACGCCATCGGCATATCCCGCTGCAAGGGTCACGATGGTGGTCGGTTTCTCTGCCACCCACGTTGCGCCATAGCTCACGGTCGATCCCCTGGGCAGTCGGCGTACGGCAACAACTTGCGCGTGGAAGGAGACGACCGGGGCAGGCGAATAGCCACCGACAGGCACGCCATAGAGATAGATGCCTGGCCGGACCAGATCGGCGGGGAGTCCAAGACCATGAACCCCAGCGGCGCTGTTGGCGCCATGGAGGAAGCGGGGCCGACGACCGAGCGCGGTGAGGCTCTCCATCAGGCGTGCCCACTGCAGTCGTGTGGCCTTCGCGTCCGTCTCGCTGGAATGGAACTGACAAAAGGCACCTTCCCATCCGCTGGCATCGCCGAGAATCGCAGCGGCCTGCGCCACGAGGTCCGCATCGTTCCACAAGATGCCCGATCGGCCCATCCCCGTGTCTATTTCCAGATGGAATGGTGAGTCGCTCCGCGTCACCCAACGCACCATCGTCTCGATGTCACCAATAGTGGGGCGAAGAGCGAAAGAGAGATGGCCCTCGACCCCGGAGGGGATGAGTGGCGTCAAGACCAGGATCGGGTGTTTGATTCCCAGGGCACGGAGTTCTGCTCCCTCCTCGACCGTTCCGACAGCGTAACCCCAGGGAGGAAGGACTTCGAGGGCACGTACAACTGCGGCCACACCCAGACCGTAGGCGTTGGCCTTGACCACGGGGATGAGGGGGGTGCCGGTCAGGGCCTGGAAGGCCCGAGCATTGGCGACCAGTGCCCCGAGATCAATGTCCACCCATGCCTGGGGAAGCGTATCGCGGTTCGGCGCGTTCACGGCGGGCATTACAATACCTGGCGAGGAAGGTAAATGCAAGAAAACACAGCGCTTGCGCGTGCCATGGCGATGGTCTCAGACCTCAGAAAAAGATGCCCTTGGGATCGGGTTCAAACTCGGGAAACGCTCCGACCCTACCTCGTGGAAGAAGTTCTCGAGCTCGATCATGCCTTGGCAGTCGGGGACCCAGGTGCTATCCGAGATGAGGTAGCCGATCTGCTCCTTCATCTCGCATGGCAACTGGTCCTGGCCGAGGAACTCGACGAGTTCACCGCGGAGGATGTTGCAGGCGACCTCGAACGGAAGATGCAACGGCGCCACCCCCACCTGTTCGAAC
>Ga0214472_10009526_pt1 | contig 10120 bp, 11 predicted proteins | sample RVTome_6_FD_207662 | JGI IMG/M metagenome (GOLD analysis project Ga0214472, IMG submission 207662) | Soil microbial communities from uranium-contaminated site in the Upper Colorado River Basin, Wyoming, United States - RVT140D175 | ecosystem: Environmental > Terrestrial > Soil > Contaminated >...
CGCCAGGCCTAAACTTCGCCAACGCAAACGACGCCAACGATCCGATCGACGCGACCGCCACGTTGCGGCTCCGGCTGATATCATAATATCGTCAAGTTCGAAGGAGCCTCGACGATGGCAGACATTCTCATTCGGCGCGTGAGCGAGAAAACCAAGGCATCCTTGGCACGCCGTGCCAAGCGGCGCGGCGTCAGCCTGGAGGCGGAGCTACGCGACGCATTGGAGCAGCTTGCCCGAGAGAGCGCTGAGACGCCCGATGAGGCCGAACCGTTCGGCTCCTGGCTCGTAGGCGTGTCGCGTCCGGGAGCCGATTTGGACGAGAATCTCGCGCTCTTGCGCTCGGCGCGAATCAAGCCGCTCGACGAACGCTGAGCCGGCCTCGGCTGGATTGCTGCTGCTCGACACCAACGTTCTCTCCGAGGCGCTGCGGCCTTCTCCCGAGCCGCGGGTGGTGGCTTGGCTCGACCGGCATTTTCCGGAGTCCGTAGTTTCGACGGTGACTCTCTTCGAGCTCGCAGCCGGTGTCGCCTACTTCGTCCGGGGCGTAGGCGTGACACGCTCGAGTCAGCTGTGGCGCGGATGACTCGAAGGTTCGGGGATCGGGTGTATGCGTTCGACGCCGCCGCGGCGGAGGCGGCCGCGCGACTCCTGGCCACAGCCCGCGCCGCCGGTCTGGGAGTGCATCAACTCCCGTCCAAGCTGGCTGATCTTCAGATCGCGGGGACCGCAGCCGCGTATGGCCTGACCCTGGCGACCCGGGATGTGAAGGACTTTGAGGGTCTCGGCCTCGAGCTGGTCGATCCGTGGGCAGCGTCAGATGACAGTCGAGCGAGTTGATCGAGATCACCGAAGCGCTTCTCATCAAGTTGGCCGGACCGTCGGCCTACGAGCGCGGATTGAAATATTTCGCAGAAGGCCGAGTCACGGCAATCGACTCGAGTGAGCGGCATACTGCTGCAATCGTTCACGGTACTGAAGCTTACAGCGTTCAACTCACCCACACGCATCGTCAACTGGATGGTGCGTGTGACTGTCCGGCTTCGGAGGGTATCGAGTTTTGCAAGCGTTGCGTGGCGCTTGCACTCGTCCTTCAGGAACGACAGATCAATGGTGCGCTGCTCGAGCACGGAAGCGATGAGGAGAAGCTCAAGGCGTACCTCGCGCTGCAAACCCCTGGAACGTTGGTCGCAGAGCTGATGAGAGCATCGAAAGAGCTTCCGGAACTCAGGGAGCGGATGCTCCTGCAGGCCGAGCTTGCCACCGATCCCGCGCCAGCGCGTCGATTAAAAGAGGCAATAACCAAAGTCACCCGTCCGCGTCCGCTGTGGGAGTACGGTCAGGTGGCTGCCTATTTCGCGCGCGTCGAGGCGACGCTCGATAACGTCCTGGCCGTCGCGAACCAGATTAACACGGACGTGCTACTCAAAACGGTCTTGTATGGCATCGAGCGCCTCGAAAAGGCTTTGGAGCATGTCGATGACTCGGGCGGCTACCGATTCGGAGTGTACAGACTGCATCAACTGCACGTCGAAACGCTTCGGCGGCTCGAGTGGTCACCCGATCGCAAATGAAGAACAAACGGGGCTACCGAGACGGTGTGAAAGTGCTCATTGAAGCGAAGCCGTGTTTCGATGCCGTAAGCTCTGATGCATTCGCGAGTTTCGTTGCCCGACTGAAGGACAAGCACAAACAAAAACGAAACCTCTTGGCAGCGCTCGACGCATCGCTATTCCGGCTTGAGAAGGAGTAGAGCACCGCTGCCTTTTTGCGTTGCTCTCTTGCTGTCCCCATTTCGCGCGAACCCAGTAGACATCAATGGTCTGAAACCTACAAAAGACGTTGCGGGCGCCACTCCGTAATTGTTGCTAAAACAAATAGTTACGCGTGTCCTGAGGCATTACGAATGCGTTGCTCTACCGACTGAGCTACACCGGCATGTTCTGGAAGGCGCGTAATTATCGGGCACTTGCGATCGATCTCCAAGCGACGCCGAGCTACAGGCGCAAAGGCAACGACCGCAGCCGTGCGCCTGTCGCTGCAAAGATCGCGTTCGCGACGGCCGGCGCGACCGGAGGCACGCCGGGCTCGCCGACGCCGCCGGGCGGCTCGCCGCCTTCGACGATCCGTACCTCGATCTCGGGCATTTCGGAGTAACGCAGAATAGGGTAGTCAGCAAAGCTCGTCTGCGTGACTCGCCCGTCGGCCACCTGGATTTCTTCCTTGAGCGCGGCGGACAGACCCAAGGCGATGCCGCCCTCGATCTGCGCCCGGATGGTGTCGGGGTTGAGCGCCTGCCCGCAGTCGATGGCGCAGGCGATACGATGAACGCGAATGCCGCCTGGCTCGGCGCACGACACCTCGGCGACTTGCGCGGTCCAGCTTCCGAAAGCGCGATAAACGGCAATCCCGCGACCGCACCCGCGTTTCGGGGCGCTGCGCCAATCCGTCATCTCGGCCGCCGCTTCCAGCACGGCGCGGTGCCGCGGCGAGTGCTCGAGCAGCGCGAGCCGGTAGTCGAGCGGATCCGATCGCGCGTCGTGCGCGAGCTCATCGACGAACGATTCGATCGCAAATGCGTTCTGCACGGCGCCGACCCCTCGCCAGGCGCCGACCGGCAGCGGCGAGCGCGTCGTGACCTGCTCCACGTGAAGATTGGGAATCGCGTAAGACACGTCGCAGTTGCCCAGAGCGACCGGCGGGCCCGCGACGCGTTGCCACCACGCCGCCGGCAGCCCCTTGCTGTCGAGGCACGCCTGGAGCGCGACGCAATGCGCCGGACGGAAGCGATCGTGTTGCAAATCGTCGTCCCGAGTCCAAAGCACTTGCACGGGCCGCCGCAGCTTGGCCGAGAGCTCGACGGCCTCGGCCACGAAATCCGTCTCGAGCCGCCGTCCGAACCCGCCGCCGAGAAAAGTCGTATTCACATATATCTTATCCAGCGGCAGTCCCGTCATTCGCGCCGCGACGTCCTGCGTAGCCGTCTGGTCCTGAGTGCCCACCCAGAGATCGCAGCGATCAGCGCGCACGTGGGCCACGCAGTTCGGCGGCTCGATCGTGCAGTGGGCCAGATACGGCGTGCGGTAGCGCGCCTCGATGACGCGCTCGGCACGCCGCAGGGCACGCACGGCTGCCCCGCGCTCGTTGGTTACGCGCCCCCGCTCCTCGAGCTTCGCTTCGAGCTCCGCATAAAGGCCGGCGGTGCAGAGATCCTGCCAGCGGCCTTGAGTCCACCGCGTGTCGAGCAGCGCCCGGCCTTCGGATGCGGACCAGAAGTCTCGTGCGACGACGGCGACGCCGCTCTCGATCTCGAGGACCTCGACCACGCCCGGGACTGCGAGCGCCTGCCGGGCATCGAAGCCGGCGAGCTTGCCGCCGATCGTCGGCGCGCGCGACACCAGCGCCACGACCATGTCGGGCACGACGACGTCGATGCCATATATTGCGGTTCCCCTGGACATCGGCGCGATGTCGGCGCGCGGCACCGAGCGGCCGATCAACCGGAACTCGCTCGATGGCTTGAGGGTCAAGTGCTCAGGCGTCGCGAGCTGCGCCGCGCGCCGGGCGAGCTCGCTGTACGCGAGCCTGCGGCCCGTGGGGCCGTGCACGACCGTGCCATTCTCGGCACCACATTCGGCTCGCGCAGCTTGCCAGATCTCCATGGCCGCCGCGATGAGCTTCTCCCGCGCGCCCGCACCGGCGAGCCGGAGCCGCTCCCATTCGCCGCGCACCGTCGTCGAGCCCCCCGTGAGCTGCGTGCCGAAAGAAGGATTTGCATACCTGCTGTCGGCCGGTGCGTTGGCGACGCGCACCCGCGCCGTATCGATCTCGAGCTCCTCGGCAATCAGCGTCGTGACGGCGTTGAGAGCGCCTTGACCCATCTCCGAGTGGTTGATCATGAGCACCGTGCCGTTGTCCGGCTCGATGCTGACCCAATCGTTGATGACGGTGCCTCGCGGCTCGGCAACGACAATCTCGTCGAGCGGCGGGCGGGACCTCGGCTGCTCGCGCGTGTTTCCCGCCGCAACCCCAGCGATGGCGCTGCGAATCCGCTGGTAGGTGCCGCAACGACACAAGACACCGTCCATGGCCTCAGCCGCAGCCTCCTTCGTCGGCTTGCTGTCCTTGCGGAATAGAGCTGCCGCGGCAACGATCTGCGCCGGCTGGCAATAACCGCACTGCGGCACCTGCTCGGCGACCCAGGCGTCGATGAGTGGGTGCTCCGGGGCCTGCGCGAGCCCCTCGATCGTCTCCACGGCGCGCTCCCCGACTCTTCTGAGCGGCACCATGCAGGCGTGATTCGGCTCGCCGTCAATGAGCACGAGGCAGGCGCCGCACAGCCCCGTGCCGCAGCCGTACTTCGTGCCCTTGAGGCCGACACAGTCGCGCAGCACCCACAGCAGCGGCATCTCGGGATCCGCTTCGACATCGACGCTGGCGCCGTTGACGCGCAGCGAAAGCATCTAATGAATCTCGCCGTAGAAGCTCATCCAGTTATGCTGATTGAGTTCCCACGAGCGGCTGGCGAAGTCGGTGCTGGTGGAGTTCCAGCTCATGCCGAAGGTGATCCGCGGCCAGACGAACTTGATGCCGATCTCAGTGCGGATGACGGCGTGGCGGATGTCCTGGGTGAACGGGCTCTTGTCGTTGAAGATCCCGCCTTCGATGGTCGAGTTGCGCGCGACGACGCTGCCCTCGATGCGCCCGTAAACGAACGCCTCGTCGGCGAAGAGCCAGCCCCCACCGACGCGGTCCAGCCAGTCGCGCGGGCGATCAGAGTCGCGCCGGACAGCCCGCCTCGGCAGCATCTCGCCGACGCCGGCGCCGTCGAAATAGCCGCGCATGTTGCCGAGCCGCCAGCGGCCGGTGATGCCGATAGATGCATCGGTGAAGATATTGCCGAGCCGAAACGCGGTCGTTCGCCCGAGGTCGGCGAGCAAGGTGCCGTCGCCGGCAGTCCAGCGGCGCAGCGGCTTCTCGCGCAGGCGCCGGACTTGCAGGCCGATCTCCTCCTCTATCTGTAACGGCCAACCCAGAGCCTCCGGCACATCGATGACGTTGTTGTGCCAGAATTTCTGGAAGCGCTCCGCTCGCGAGCACGGGCCCATGCAGCCGGCGGAGAACTCCCAGACGACGGATGCGTCCTGCTCGTCGAGGCGCCCGCGAAAATACGAAAAGTACGTCCATCCGGCATATGGCCGGTCGTCGGGCGGGATCTGCTCGGGCGGAAGTGAGATCAGGGCGCCGGTATAGGTCTCGTTGCCGAGCGCCCACCCGAACCAGCGATCGTCCTCGGTCTTGAGCGCCGTGAGCCTGATACCGTTGGTATAGTAGCGGTCGGAATCGAGCAACGTGTCGTTGTCGTTGTCGAAGGTGAATTCCCAGTCGCCGAAGAACGTCTCCTGGGCGCGCAACGGCGAGCCCGGCGCGAGCATCAACGTGATCGACAGCGCCGCGACGATCGAAAGCCCCGGCTTGCAGCTCGCCCTGCCCGCCGGTGTCGCGGGCCGCGCTGTCCAAAGTGCCGTCATTCCGTCTCGGACGCGAAACCGGCCGGCGATCGCGAGCCGGCATCTCGCGACAGCATAGGAGACGCGCCGGCCTGCTGCGGCGCGGCCTGGAGACGCTCGAGCTCGTCGAGCACCGCGTAGGTCAGCGCAACGGTCCGCACGTCGATGTCCGGCGCCCTGAAATAATGATCGAGTCCCACTTCCGTGACCACGAGCCCACCTTCCACCAGTTCATCGGCGAGCAGGGTCAAGCCGTCGTTCGGCCCCTGCCGCCGCAGGATCTTGTACCGCGCCTGAGTCCCTTCGGGCACCTGACCCGACAGCGGCGCGGCGACATAATGCAACATCAACACCTCGGACGGTAGCTCGAGCGCCGCGAAGCTCGCTCGCCGCACCTCGGTGCTCAGATTCTCCAAGATGTCGGGCGGCTGGCCTTGGCGACGCAGCATGATGCCGGCGAGCCAGCGCCGCACACCCGACAGGTAGCGGTCGGCGTAGGGTGACCCGCGCAACAAGCCGCCGACGCTGATCCACGCCTTGATGCTGCTCATGGCGGGCCCACCGTCAAGCGCGCTCAAAGCCATGGCCGTCTCGGTGCCTCCCTTGCTGGTGCTGACGACCACGATGCGCTCGTGCGCTGCCGCCAAGTCCCTGAGCGTTCGCGTGACGAGCTCCGCGTTGGCCTCTACGTAGCCGAGCTCCTCGGTTTCGATGAACTCCGGCTCGAAACCGAGCTCGGTCAAGAGTGTGCGCTGGCGCGTGAAGCTCGCTCCGTTCGACGGATTGCTCCGGTAGGCATAGCCAGGCACGAACACCATCGTGTAGGACTTGTAGCGCGCGTCATCCTCGGCCGTCGGCGCGAATGAGCCGTCCGATAGCTCCTCGACGAGCGCGGTATAGCGGTCTTGCAGCCGCCGATTGCGCGGCTGGGCGTAGGCACGCGAAACGAAATGCATGGTCGCGAAATCCGCCGACAGCTCATCCGCGAGCTGCTCGAGGCCCTCGCGGTCTCGAGGCACCGGGTCGAGGTCTTCGAGCGTGTCCTCGATGACCTCGGTCATCTCGGCATCGTCTCGCTGCCCGGGTAGATAGCTCTCCAGATAGTAGGCCGCAACGCGCGAGTCGACCCTTGTCGCCACGGGCTGACCGGCCAGCTCGCCGCTGGTCTGAAAGCGCGCGATCGGGGCGCAGGCGCCGACACCGAGCGACGCGAGCACGAGCATCGCGCGCGCGATGCCGCGGCGCCGCTCGCGCGGACCTCGAGTAGCCGCACACGCGGTGTTCGGTCGAAACATCGAGCGCCTGTCCTCGGTCATGCTCACGCTAGTTGCAACAATTCTAGTCTAGCTTTCTTGCAGCGGGCCAACGGTGACTTGAGTCATGTCCCGGCAACGCCGGGTCGATCGTTAGCCTTGGGTATTGCGGTTGATCGGATAGCCTACGGGCGGTGCGAGCAGCGGCTGCAGCAGCAGACGATCCAGACGCGAATCGCGGGGCTCGCGGAACTGCTCGATGCCGATCGTCATGCCGGCGTGCCCGGCCGCCGGTTGCGGCCGGTAAGTGCCGAACCAGCGGTCCCACCAGGGGAAGTTGAAACCGAAATTGCTGTTGGTCTCGTTGCGCAGGATGGAGTGATGCACGCGATGCATGTCGGGCGTCACGACCAGCAATCTCAGCCAGCGGTCGAGGCCCACCGGCAAACGAACGTTGCCGTGATTGAACATCGTAACTGCATTCAGCAGCACCTCGAACAGCAGCACGGCGCCGGCGGGGGGGCCGAGAGCCGCAATAGCCGTATATTTAATGAGCATCGAAACCCCGATCTCCAGCGGGTGGAAGCGGAACCCCGTGGTCACATCGAAGCCGAGATCGGTGTGGTGCACGCGGTGCAGCCGCCACAGCAGCGGCACGGCGTGGAACAGCACGTGCTGGAGGTAGATCACGAGATCGAGCGCCAGCACGCCGAGCACGAAGGCCGTCCACGGCGGCAGGCTCGAGAAATTGAGCAAGCCCCAGCCGCGTTCCTCGACGAGAAGCGCGAAACCCACCGCCGCGCCCGGAAAAACGATCCGCAGCAGCACCACGTCGACGGCGAGGATTCCGAGGTTGCCGGGCCAGCGCGCGCCGCGCGTGACTTGGAGCCCGCGACGCGGCGACAGAAGCTCCCAGGCGGCCATCGCCACCAGCACGGCGGCAAAGATCCCGAAACGCAGCAGCGCTTGGACGTCCTGCGATTCGCCAGGCATCAGGCTTTTCTCCGCGACCGCGGCGGAGAACTCGGGCCCGCCCGCCTTGCGGCCGCGGAGACCGGATTAAGCTTTGCGGCTGGCGTTGCCGATCCGAATGATCACGTCGACGCCCCGTTGCTCGGTGCCGCGCGGCAGGGCCGATCGCACCTCGAGAGAAACCGCGTCGGGCTCGATGTCGATGAGCTCGCCGGTATCGACGTGATAGAAATGATGGTGCGGGGTGACCGTCGGGTCGTAGAACTGTCGCGCGGGGTCCACCTTGACGGTGCGCAACAGGCCGCGCTCGCAAAACAGGTTCAGGCTGTTGTAGACAGTCGCCTTGGAGACGCGCAAGCCCTTGGCCTTGAGCGCGGCGATGATCTCGTCGGCCGACAGGTGCTGCGGCGCGCAGAGGATGACCTCGCCCACGTCGAGGCGCTGCTGCGTCGGCAGGACGCCGTGCGCTTCCAGGCGCCTCGCGATCTCTTCCCGTCCCAAACTGCGACCCTCTTAGAAATCAGAGGCTTGGAGTATACCCTCGAGGCGATTGGAGCGCCACGACCCGCCGCCGGGATTGCCCGCGGCGATTCCGGCCGAAACGCCGGGTTAGCCGGCTCGCCGAGGCCCATCGGACGCGATAGTCTCGAGCGAGACTCCTTTCGGCCCCGGCTCGCGACCCTTGACGAGACACGCGCCCGTGCGCCGCGCCCGCGGATTCACGCTCTGGGAGCTCATGATCGTCGTCGCCGTCCTCGGCGTCACGGCGGCCTGGGGCATACCGAGCTTCCAGGCCTTCGTGCTGGACGCGCGCCGCACCGCCGACGTCAATGCCTTCATCATCGCAGTTCAGCTCGCGCGCAGCGAGGCCGCCAAGCGCGGCCGCGCCGTGGTGCTGTGCAAGACACTCGACCAGTCGAGCTGCGGCGGCGACGAGCTACGCTATGACGCGGGCTGGATGGTGTTCGTCAACAGCGACGACCTGCGCCCGCCGCATCGCAGCGACGTGGAGCCGTTGCTCCACTTCCACGCCCCGCAGATGCTGGGGTCGATTTCCGCCAACCGGCCGCTGTTCGAGTTTCGCGCCTTCGGCTGGCGCAGCACCAACGGCACCGTCACCTTCTGCGACGCGCGCGGCCCGGCCGCGGCCCGCGCCGTCATCGTGAGCTATACCGGGCGTCCGCGCGTCGACGTGATCGGCCCGGGCGACCGGCCTCTGCAGTGCCCTGATTTACCATAACGTTCCCCCTACCGTCATGCGCAGACTCACCATAGCGCGGGCCCCCCTCAGGCCGCTCGTCGCCGCCCGACCACCGGCCGTCGGAGGGTTTTGGCTCGCGCATCCGGCGATCCCTATAGTCCGTGCCCATGAATACAGAATCCGATCGCGGCTTCACGCTGCTGGAGTTGATGGTGACGGTGATGATCGTCGGGATCCTGTTGACCATCGGCGTCCCCAATTTCATGGAGTTTCAGCGCAACAACGCCATGACCGCGGCCGCCAACGACCTCATCTCGGCCGTGCTCCTGGCCCGTACCGAGGCCGTCAAGCGGCAGGCGCCGATCACGCTGTGCGCGAGCGCCGATGCGACGACTCCCGCCCCGACCTGCGGGGTCGGCGCGAACACGGGCTACATCGTGTTCGTCGACGCCGTGAATCCGCTGGTGCCCGCCCCGACCGACGGCAATGCCGTCGTCGACGGCGGCGAGACCGTGCTGCTCCAACACGCCGCACCGACCGGCACGATGACCGTGGCCTCCGACAGCACTTACATCACTTTCGCGCCGACCGGCTGGTCACAGCAGGCCGCCGGCCAGCTGCAGCCTTCGTTGGCCAGCGTGCTGTTCTGCGACGATCGTGGCAACCGCGACGCGGGCGGCACCTCTTCGGCCCGCGTGGTCGTGGTTGCCCCGACCGGCCGCCCTCAGATCATGCGCTCCATGGACGACGTCACCGCGGCCGTTGCGGTTACCGGCGGCGCCTGCCCGTAGGATTCAGATCATGAGCACGAGCGTACTCAAGCAAAGCGGATTCACCCTGGTCGAGGCGATGGTCTCGCTGGTCGTGCTTTCCGTGGGAATGATCGGCATCGCCGCACTCTACGCGCAGGGGCTGGGCGCGGAGCGTACCGCCATCTATCGCACTCAGGCCGTCAACCTGGTCGCCGACATGGCCGACCGCATCCGCTCAAACCGCCTGGGTCAGGCGGCCTACGCCGGCGGCGCCGCCAACAACGGCTGCGATCCGCAGAGCGGCGGCGCGAACTGCACGCCGGCGCAGATGGCCGCGCACGATCTATTCGTCTGGAACCAGCAAGTGACGGCGCTGCTGCCCGGCGGGCAGTGGCAGATCCAGTACAACCCCGGCGCCGTGCCGCCGAGCGTCAC
>Ga0214472_10009527_pt1 | contig 10119 bp, 12 predicted proteins | sample RVTome_6_FD_207662 | JGI IMG/M metagenome (GOLD analysis project Ga0214472, IMG submission 207662) | Soil microbial communities from uranium-contaminated site in the Upper Colorado River Basin, Wyoming, United States - RVT140D175 | ecosystem: Environmental > Terrestrial > Soil > Contaminated >...
GTCGGGCAAGGTTTGGCAATCGTACCTCTACTGGAAGGACGACGGCTTATTCCAGTTACCGGTGTCCTACCTCTCCCACCTGGGGGAGTGGATCAACAGTCCGGGATACGACGACGGCTTCATCGATTTCGATCGTCCCATACTCCCCCGCTGCCTGGAATGCCACAGCACTTCCTTTCACCCGCGACGCGACGGCAGTGGCATGCTGTACACCCGCGAGCATGCCTTGGGTATCACGTGCCGGAAGTGCCATGGTGATGGGAGCCGTCACCTCGAGTACCACACCACCGGAAGTGGAGATCCTGCAGACCGGCATATGATGAACCCCGCGGACTTCTCGCGCCAAGGACAACTCGACGCCTGCGCTCTTTGTCACGGGGGCGACCGGCGACCCAAGCAACCCCCGTTCTCCTTCGAGCCGGGGGACGTGCTCGACGACTTCTTCTATGAGCCTTCCCGGCGAGACAATCCACTGCCTGACGTTCACGGGAACCAAGTTGGGCTTCTAGAGGGCAGCGCTTGCTTCCTGGGAAGCCCTGACCTGACCTGTTCCACGTGTCACGACGTGCACCGAGAAGAACGAGACCCCTCGGTGTTTGCCACCAAGTGCCTAGGCTGTCACCAAGTGAATGACCATCCGCGTGCCGAGGAGATCGGGACGCGGATGCAGGAGTTCTGCGTCGATTGTCATATGCCGAGGAAGAAGTCCGACATCTTGCAGCTCGCGATCCCCGGACGCGAGTCCTTCATTTCCTATCGCAGCCACGCAATTGCCATCTACCGAGATGTAACCGACAGCATTCTTCTGGCGCGTCGCCCTCAGTAACAGGTTTGTGCGTCCTCTCGTCCTGGCCCTCATCCTCGGATCATGTGCTGCACCACCGCCGGCCCCAGCACCTCTGCCCCCGGACCAGGTCGCCTTCGCTGTCTTCGGGGATGGACCCTATCGCGCCTGGGAAATGGGTCGGTATCGTCGCCTTATCGATGCTGTCAACCAGACCGACCTTCAGTGGTTCCTCCATGTCGGCGACCTCTTCTGGTATCCGTGCTCGGACGAGAATCTCGCGGAGAGCCTCGACGGCCTGAACACGATCCGGCATCCCGTGGTCTATACCCCCGGCGACAACGAATGGACTGACTGTCACGAGCGGATCACGGGGAGGTACGATCCACTCGACCGGTTGGCACTGATCCGGGCCACTTTCTTTGCCAATCCCATGATGAGTCTGGGCGGGGAGCAGTTGTTGCTGGAGTCACAGGGCAGCGATCCGATCTACTCGGAGTTCGTGGAGAACGTTCGCTGGCGATCCGGTGGCTTCGTCTTCGCCACGCTACACATCGTAGGCTCAGGGAACGGCGGGGATCCCTTCCCTGGAAGAACCTCGGCAAACGACGACGAGGTCGTTCGTCGGACCGCCGCCGGGCTGTCCTGGCTCGACGACGCCTTCGCAATCGCCGAGACCGAGAACCTCCACGGTGTGGTCTTGGCGATGCACGGGGACCCCTGGGAGGAAAACACCCAGGACCCCTATCCTGAGTTTGCGCCGCTGGTTCGACACTTGACCGAGAAGGTCATGGAGTTCGGTCGGTCAGTGTTGTTGATCCACGGAGACTCGCACACCTTCATCGTGGACCACCCCCTGCGACATGTGGAGACCGGAGAACCACTCGAGAACTTCACCCGCCTCGAGACCTTTGGTTCTCCGGATATTGGGTGGGTTCGGGTGGTGATCGATACTGTGGAGGGGCGTGTCGTCGCCTTCGAGCCGCGACGCATACCGTCACGACTCTTCTGGTAACCAGGGGTAGGGTCGATCAGGCTTCGTTGGAGATCGTGAACTTGAAGCCGTCAGGATCGGTGAACGAGAAACCCATCGGGCCCCAGGGGAGCGGTTCCGGCTCACTATCGAGGGTGATGCCCGCAGCCTTGGCCCTCGCGGCAAGCGCGTGAATGTCTGCCGCCGTCGTGAGCCAGAACCGAGTCCCTGCGCCTTTGAGTCTGTCGCGACCCTTAGCGAAATCATCCTGCCCGATCCCGAGGAGGGCATTGCCACTCTTGAGCATGTAGAACCGAACGACACCTTCGGCTTCGTTTTCTTGTGTGACCTCGAAGCCCAGTCCTTCGGTGTAGAAGCGCAAGCTCGCCTGCAAATCGTTGACGGTGAGCGCCGGGGCGAGACCACGCGCATCGAGAGTACCTTCAGCCATGACATCCTCCAGGTGGGTGAGCGATCGTGACCGTAACAAGGTATGCCGCCCTTGGGCCTCCGGAAGGGGGCTGTCGATCGCCATCCACCTTTCTCACCGGAGAACTCTATGGTATACACTGGCGACAGGGCGTCACGCACGCTCACCCTCACGACCGATCACGTGGAGTCGTTTGCCCGGCTGAGCGGTGACTACAACCCCCTGCACTTCGATGAGGAGTTTGCCTCGGGGACACCCTTCGGTAGGCTCGTGGTACAGGGAGGACTCACCACGGGCCTGCTGCACGCGCTGGTGGCGATGGACATGCCCGGACCCGGCACGGTCTTTCTCAGCCAGAACTGGAAGTTCACGGCCCCCGTGTACATCGGGGATACGATCACGGCGGAGGCGTGTGTGGTCAGTACCCACGCCTCGAAACCCGTCTGCCAACTGGCGGTCACGGTGAAGCGGGAGGATGGCACCACCGTGCTCGAGGGCGAGGCGTGGTGTTACACTTTCTCGACCAGGACCCAGGAGCAACGATGAATCCGACCGCGCACAGTCGGGCACAGGGCGGATCGTCCCTCTGTCAGTTGATTCGGCGAACGGTACAGTTACGTCCCCAGTCGATTGCGACCCAGTTCGGGGAGAGGCAACGGACTTGGGCCGAACTCCAGGACCGGATCACCCGGCTCGCGGGTTCGATGCGGGAACTCGGGGTCCACGATGGTGACCGCGTCGCCATCCTCGCTCTCAACAGCGATCGCTACTACGAATACTACTTCGCCGTGGCTTGGGCAGGGGCCGTCTTTGTCCCCATCAACACGCGACTCGCCCCGGCGGAGGTCGCCTATTGGCTGAACGACTCCGCCAGTAGTGTTCTCTTCGTGGATGAGACACTCTTGCCGTCATTCCGTGCGGCCGAGAGTCAACTCGAGAGCGTTAACACCAGAGTGTACCTCGGTGATGGTGAGACCCCGGACGGATTCCTCCGCCATGAGGACCTGATCGACCACGAACCCATCCCGCCCTCGAACCGTCGTGGCGACGATCTCGCGGGCATCTTCTACACGGGAGGAACCACCGGACGCTCCAAAGGCGTCATGCTGAGTCATCGAGGGTTGACTCTGAATCCGCTTCAGGCCCAATCCGTCGTTCAGTTCAGGCCCTCCGATGTGCTACTGCATGCTGCGCCCATGTTCCATATCGCGGATGGGTTTCTCTGCATGGCTTCTGCAACCCACGGAGTGAAGAGCGTGATTCTCCCGGGGTTCGACCCCACCCTCGTGCTGCGCTCCTTTCAAGTGGACGGCATCACTCAGACCCTGCTCGTACCAACCATGATTGGGATGGTGGTGAACCACCCCGAGGTGGAGAAGTACGACCTTTCAGGCGTCAAACGCGTCCTCTATGGCGCATCCCCCATGCCGGAACGGATCATTGTGCGCGCCATGGAGGTGATGCCAACCGCGGAGTTCGTCCAGGCATATGGACAAACCGAGACCTCCCCCATTCTCACCATCCTCGAATCGGAGTATCACGTCACCTCCGGACCCAAGGCAGGCAGACTGGGGTCGGCTGGACGCGCTCTTCCCGGAGTGGAGATCTCGATTCAGGACGAAGAGGGCAACGAGGTTCCACGGGGCACTGTTGGTGAGGTCTGTGCCCGAGGCGACAACATCATGATCGGATACTGGCAACTCCCCGAGGTCACGGAGGAGGCCTTTCGGGGAGGGTGGCTCCACACTGGCGACGGCGGATACATGGACCAGGACGGATTCGTCTTCATCGTCGACCGCGTCAAGGACATGATCGTCACCGGTGGGGAGAACGTCTACTCCGCCGAGGTGGAGAATGCGGTGTACCAGCACTCTGCGGTCGCCGAGTGCGCGGTGATCGGCATCCCGCATGATGATTGGGGGGAGCAGGTCCACGCAATCGTGAGACTTAAACCTGAGGCCTCGACCACCGAGCAAGAACTGATTGATCATTGCCGTAGCCTCATCGCGGGCTTCAAGTGCCCCCGGGGTGTGACGTTCCGGGAGGATCCCCTCCCGTTGAGTGGAGCCGGGAAAGTTCTCAAACGCGAACTCCGGAAACCCTACTGGCAAGACCAGTCGCGCAGCGTACACTGAAGGCCGACCCTCTAAGCACTGCGAGGATGAATTGGCCCTGAGTCCGACCAAGCTCGGCGCTGGTCTCACCGAGGTTCCCCTCCAAGGCGTCAATGCCTTTCTCCTGGTCGACGGATCCGGCGGACTGGTCCTGTTCGACGCAGGCTTCCCCTCGAGCGAAGTGGCCATCCAGAGGGCGGTCGAAGGGCTCGGCCATAAGCTCACCCACATTCGGCACATCCTCGTCTCCCACTCCCATGGCGATCACACGGGGGCGCTGGCGAGTCTCAAGGCACGCACCGGTGCCATGATCTACATGCACCGGATGGAGGCGAATCTGGTGGCCAAGGGTCGAGCGGCTACGCACCTGACCGCGGGTCCAGGGATCATCAGCCGCCGAATGCACCGTCGACTGATGAACATCGTCCCTCCTGTGGTGACCGCGGTGGAGACGGACGTTCTGATCAACGACGGGGAGATCTTGCCGATCGCAGGCGGAATAGAGGTGATCCACACGCCCGGCCACACACCGGGGCACCTGGTGTTCCTCGCGAGGAAATCAGGCGCGATCTTCTTGGGAGATGCCGCCGCCAACGTGTTCGGCCTCCGGCCCATGTCATCCCACGGCGAGCACTGGCAGGCAGACCAGAGCATTCGGCGCCTGGCACGGCGCGAGTTCGATGTGGCCTGCTTTGGCCACGGGACCGCGATCCGTCGGGGGGCATCGGCGCGATTCCAGCGGCGCTGGAAAGCCTGAAGCCACCCGAGATGCCTCCCGTGATCGCACGGTCTTCTCCCCCGAAGGTGACTCGCGAGCAGGTGGTGCGCCTCTGGTTTCAGCGCCAAGGCCTCCTCTCTCCGCGTGCCGTCCCTCTGACCAGGAAAGGCCTCACCACCCATCTCGAACTCACTGGGGCGCTCCAGGTCGATACTATCAACGTCGTGGAACGGGCTCACTACCTGACACTCTGGAGTCGCTTCGGCTCCTATGAACGAGACAAGATCGACAAGTGGATCTACGACGACCTGGCCGGGTACGAGTACTGGGGACATGAGGCATCCATCCTACCGGTCTCGCACCTTCCCATCGGCCGACGGCGGATGAAGGGCTTCCCTCCCACGAGTTGGAGGAACAAGTCGTGGTGGAGTCGATTTCAAACCTCACCGGCATCCAAACGTCGGGTGCTGCGGAGGCTGCGCGACGAGGGACCATTGGAAAGCGCGGATTTCGAGGCTCACCCAGAGGAGTTTGGTCCGGACGGTACGCCAGGTGGTTCACTGCCCCTACGAAAAGAAGACAGCCGATCCCTCAAACTGCTCTGGCACGCCGGACGAGTCGCCATCAGGTCGCGCCGCCACTTCCGGTGTCAGTACGATCTCGCCTCCCGAGTGCACCCCCCTGGAGCAACCGCCAGCAAGGAGGCCTTCGAGGACAGCTGGCTGCTCATCGGACTCTCAGGGAATGGTATCGCCACCGAAAAGCATCTCGTGAACTACTTCACCACGCCGGAACTGAAGGCGTCCGAGCGGCGACGCATACTCGACCGGAATCTCCGCACTGGGCGCATCGTGGAAGTGAGGGTCGATGGAGATCGCGACCGGTGGTTCACCATGCCGGAGTCATTGGACGTGCTCGATACCATCCCGGACCCGGAGGGAACGACACTGCTCTGCCCTTTTGATTCCTTTCTGTGGCAACGACAGCGCGCCGAGGACCTCCTCGGTTTCCGGTACCGGATCGAGATCTATCTACCGGCAGCCAAGCGACAGTTCGGATACTACGTGCTCCCGATTCTCCACGAGGGCCGTCTGGTTGGCCGACTCGACCCCAAGGTTCACCGCGAGGCGGATACGCTACAGATCAAAGGGCTCTTCTTCGAGGATGGTGTCACACCCGATCGGAAACTGACCCGAGGCCTCCGGGAGGCCCTTCACGACCTGGCGCACTTCGTGGGAGCCACACGACTCGAACTTCCCTCCTCCTGGAGCCGCCTGGCGTAGGAGTCCCCACGTTTGCTTGCAATCGCCGATCTTGGAACCAGATTCTGCACTGCCGGCGGAGACCCCGATGGAGTATGGAACCTTGCCCGACCTCGTGATTCGCATCAAGAAGAAGACCGACGGATCTGCAGCGCTCAGCTGTCTACGGGGGGACGGCTCGGTGACTTGGCAGCGCCAGGAAGGACGGCAAGGTCGGTTCTTCCCCTTGCATGACATGACCCACTATGTGGTCGAAACCGAGCTCGGACATCGGAAGGGGTTCTATGGCCTGGTTGCCGACGGCTGGGACCTCACGGACTTCGGGGCGCCATGGCCTCGAGGACCGATACCCGAGGACGCCGACCCGTCGGAGTTGATTGTGGGGTTTCTGGATGCCGAACGGGCCTGCGGCGAGCGGTGGTCGGCAGCCGACTTCAACGACCGTCTGGCCAACTACTACACCGAACGCGGTCTCTCGAACGCATGCACCGTCACCGATGATCAACTCAATCGGATTCGGGATCGCGCACGAGAACTCTTCGACGCCTGGATCGAGGTTCCACCCGGGGAAAGCCTGGAACTCGCATTCTCATGCAGGGCTGTTCCTCAGTGAGCTCCCCGGTTGCTGCTTCGCGTCGGGCCGAGCAGCGTGAGCCGCCGAGCGTTTCAGACGACCGGCCGACCTGCAAGCACATCGACGGCTGGAGCAGCTCTGCGAGCGGGCCTTGAAGGCAGGGGCTGCGGATCCGTGACTCTCTTCGCAAAAGGCCGTCTGGCATGGGCGGCCCAAGCGATCCTCTTTGACCTCGATGGGGTCCTCGTGGATTCACGAGAGTGTGTCCGACATGTTTGGGAGGCATGGGCGGCGAAGCATGGCTTTGATGCCTGTGACTTCCTCAAGGTGGCTCATGGCCGTCGGACCAGGGAGACCCTCCGTCTGGTGAGCCCAACACTCGATATCGCGCGCGAAGTAGCCGTCCTCGACCGCATGGAAGAGACGGAGATCAGGGGCCTCCGCCCCTTGGCAGGTGCGCTTGAACTCTTGACGAGTCTGCCCGCCAACCGCTGGGGCATCGTAACGTCGGGCAGTCTGAAGGTCGCGACGCTCCGACTAGACGTCGCGGGGCTGCCTCGGCCGCGGGTCTTCGTCACAGGCGAGGAGGTCACGAACGGGAAACCCGACCCAGAGGGCTTTCTCGCGGCGGCGGCGGCATTGGGCGCCAAGCCGCAGGAGTGCCTGGTCCTGGAGGACGCACCGCCTGGCGTAGCTGCCGCCAAAGCAGCAGGTATGACCGTTGTGGCCGTCCTGACGACCCACGAGAGGACGCACCTGAAGGGAGCCGACGCGTTCGTAAGGGATCTGAACGCGATCGCGATCACATCAACCGCGCGGCAAGTGACGGTCACATTCACCACGTGATTCGCGTCATGGTGCCGCAGAGGCGCGACCCCAAGCCCTTGCGGGAGGCAGATTTGCGAGTCGGCCGGAATGGCGGTAGACTCTGTCAGCCGCTCTGACCACATACTCAGGAGGAATTCATGCGTCGTTTGGCATTCGGCCTTGTGGCCGTTCTGCTCGTTGGTTGTGCACCCGCTGAGGAAGCCGCCCCCGCAGAGGAGGCTGCGATGGTACCCGCCGGGCTCAGCGCGGCGGACCTGGTGGGGACCTGGACGATCACCTCAACACCCGAAGGCTCCGACTCCGCCGTCACCTACACGATGATGGCAACCGAGGACCCCTCGACGTGGACGGTGCAGTTCGAGGGCCTCGACCCAATGCCCGCGCACGTGACCTTCGATGGGGACAGTGTCATGATCTCGTTTGGTCCTTTCGAGAGCCGTCTCCGTGCCGGGGTCATGGTGAACGCCGAAGGAGTGTCCCGCCTCAGCGGCGACATGTTGATGGGCATGTTCACCGCCCACTACCAAACGACCGAGGCTGACTCCGTTCTTCGCGGAACCACGCACGGCACCCGAGCGCCGTAACCAACGCATTCGTTTCACACAGATCGGATGAGGGTGACCATCGCTCCTTGGGGATGGTCACCGTCGTTTCCACCCCGACCACACCGCCGTGCTTGACGCGATCCGACGCTTCGTCACTCAACGCATTTCCCCAAACGCGCGGCCAGCGGGAGTCGGCGATGTGCCACCTGAGGATGGTCCGGAGCAGTCGGACGAGCGAATCCGCATCGCCGCCTGCGCGCTCCTCCTGGAGTTGGCACACGCAGATGGGGAGTTCAGTTCAGGAGAACGCGAGCACATCGAGGGGGCGCTGGCCCGACATTTCGGCCTTGACGAGGACACCACGACGGAGCTCATCGAACTCGCAGAGGTCGAGCGCCAGAAGTCCATTGATCACTTCCAGTTCACCCGATTGATCACTGAAGGATACGATCTCGGTCAACGGATGGTTCTGGCGGAAGTGATGTGGGGGGTGATCCTCGCGGACGGCCAGATCGCCGATCACGAGTCGTACTTGGTTCGCAAGCTGGCCCATCTCCTCGATCTCCAACCCGCATTCCTCTCCGAGGCGAGGAGGGCGGCCGCCGAAAAGCAGTAGCCTTAGGGTCCTCCCTCGTCCCGTTTCGCCACAATCGCACGGGTCACTTCACGCAGTGTCTCCGCCAGGACCCTGTCTTCAGCGCGCGATAGCCACCCCCAGAGGAGACGCGCAGGGAGATAACCGGCCAGCGCGACGACCGGGGCTGCCGCCAGACCCAGTGCGGCAAGCAACCCGGCAGACTTGAGGAGCGCCAACGCAACGACGCCCGACATAGTGCCGGCGCCCATGAACAGACCCAGGGCCCCATCCCGAAAATTCCCCATGACACGGACTAAAGTGCGGTTGCCACTCGGCCGGACGGTTACGTAACGACCCCCTAATCCACCCCGAGCTCGCCAGTCGAGTTCACCACGGTCGGTGTTGACGATGCCGTGACGCTGCATGACCCGCCTGATCGCCAGCATGAGATCGGCATAGTCCTCGGCGGAGATCCGCCCCTCGACCCACTGTTCGTACTGGTAGGTCATCGGGGCGCCAAGGAGTGGATGAGCCATACGACTCGACCGGATCTCCAGGGCATCTGCCGCCGCCTCAACAACCTTCGCGTCAATGCCCACTTCGGCAGCTATCTCCTTCACCTCCGCGAGCGTCAGCCCGTGGGAGGAATCCGAGGGTCCCCGGTAGGCCGGGTCGATCGCGTTGCGTAGAATCAGCGCGACTTCTTCCTCGTCATACCGTCTTTCAGTCACCCGTTACTCCTGTGGTCTCGTGGCAACGCCCCAAGAAGAATACCGCCAAACCCCGCTCTGATGACGATGGGGTCGGGAGATGAGTGGCCCCTCCACGCCCCGTCCCCGAAGTTCCTCCCCGACCGAAGAGGGTTGATGGGGTGTTACATTTGGGGTGCCCGTACTCGTGAGGAGGGACCATTGTCGAAGCGTGATGCCCAGCGGTTGGCCGCACTGATCAAGAAGACTGCCGCCAAGACCCCGAAGAACAAGGGCGACCGAGCAGCCCAATATGATGACACCCTGCGCCAGCGTCCGCCCGAACACGACGCCGAGACAAATCGGCTCTTCAAAGAAATGAAACGACGCGAGTTCTAGTCGGCTCCACAGAAGGGATGTTCCATGGGTAGTTATAAGGTCGAGCAGCGCCGCCTCCAGCATAAGGGCCGGCAGTTCCATTTCGTTTCCTACGATGGCGAGCCCGCGAACCCCGCCAAGGACCTCCCCGGCTCCGACCCATCCTGGTTCATGATGGGGTCCGGCAAGCGATGGCCTGCCATCCCGCACCAACCAGGTCAGGACGCGGAAGAAGTGGACAAACTCC
>Ga0214472_10009529_pt1 | contig 10117 bp, 8 predicted proteins | sample RVTome_6_FD_207662 | JGI IMG/M metagenome (GOLD analysis project Ga0214472, IMG submission 207662) | Soil microbial communities from uranium-contaminated site in the Upper Colorado River Basin, Wyoming, United States - RVT140D175 | ecosystem: Environmental > Terrestrial > Soil > Contaminated >...
TCCCACACGTGCTTGACAAGATTGGCGAAGAGCATCGCGGCAAGAAGTTCGCCATTATCATCGACGAAGCCCACTCCAGCCAGGGTGGGCGCACGGCGGCGGCGATGAGCATGGTGCTGTCGGAGAGCGACATCGAGACCACCGAGGACTGGATCAACGACGAGATCGAGCGGCGCATCAAATCGCGCAAGCTGGTACCGAACGCCAGTTATTTTGCCTTTACCGCCACGCCGAAGAACAAGACGCTGGAGATTTTCGGCATCCCTTATCAGGCCGGTGACGAAGTCAAGCATCGGCCGTTTCACGGCTACACCATGAAGCAGGCGATCCAGGAGGGGTTCATCCTCGACGTGCTCAAGCATTACACCCCGGTTGCCAGCTACTACCGCCTGGCCAAAACCGTCGCGGGAGACCCGGAGTACGACGTCAAGAAGGCGCGCAAGAAGTTGCGCGTTTACGTGGAAAGCCACAGTAAGGCGATCCGCGACAAGGCCGAGATCATGGTCGATCACTTCATGGAGCAAGTGATCGGCCAGAACAAGATCGGCGGCCAGGCGCGCGCCATGGTGGTGACCGGCAGCATCCAGCGGGCCATCCAGTATTTCATGGCTTTCCGTGACTACCTCGCCGAGATCAAGAGCCCTTACAAGGCGATTGTCGCCTTTTCGGGAGAGCCGGAATACCGGGGAGAGAAGGTCAGTGAGTCGAAGCTCAACGGCTTTCCGAGTAACGATATCGCCGACAAGATCCAGGAAGAACCCTATCGGTTTCTGATCTGCGCCGACAAGTTTCAGACCGGCTACGACGAGCCGCTGCTGCACACCATGTATGTGGACAAGGCGCTCTCCAGTATCAAGGCGGTGCAGACGCTGTCGCGCCTCAACCGCGCCCACCCGAAGAAACACGATGTTTTCGTCCTCGATTTCCAGAACGACACCGAAACCATCGAGGAATCCTTCGCCGATTATTACCGCACCACCATCCTCAGCAAGGAGACCGACCCGAACAAGCTGCACACCCTGAAGGCCGAGCTGGACCAGTATCAGGTTTATGCCGCCGAGCAGATCGAGGCCCTGGTCACGCTCTACCTGAGCGGCGATGATCGCGACCAGCTCGATCCGATCCTTGACGCCTGTGTTGCGGTCTATGTGGGCGAGCTGGATGAAGACGGCCAAGTGGATTTCAAAGGCAAGGCGAAGGCTTTTGCCCGGACCTACGATTTCCTTGCCACTATTCTCCCCTACGGGGTGCAGGAGTGGGAGAAGCTGTCCATCTTCCTCAACTTTCTGATCGCCAAGCTGCCGGCACCGATCGAAGAAGACCTGGCCAAAGGGATTCTCGATGCCATCGACATGGACAGCTACCGAGCGGAGAAGCAGGCGACCCTGGCCATCGCCCTGCCCGATACCGATGCCGAGATCGAGCCGGTTCCCATGTCCGGCGGCGGCCGCAAACCCGAGCCCGAGATGGACACACTCTCCAATATCGTAAAAGCCTTCAACGACCAGTTCGGTGGCCTGTTCGCCGACCCGAAGCGTATGGAGCAGCGCATCATCGATGAGATTCCAAAAAAGGTGCTGGACGATCAGGCCTACCAGAACGCCAGGCAGAACTCCGACAAGCAGAACGCTAGAATCGAACACGACAAGGCGCTAAAGCGGGTGATTACGGCGCTATTCACCGACGACGCTCAGCTTTTCAAGCAGTTTCAGGATAACGAGTCGTTCCGCCACTGGCTGACAGATACCATGTTCGGGATGACGTACGAATCTCCCGCCAATCAATAATTACAGATATGTAGAAGATCAAACCTATGAGGGGCAAGGGAAGGGGGACGTGTGCGGCATGAGATAGACTCACAGGGTTTATCGGAAACTTCCCTCGGCCAATAGAAAAATTGATTATAGTTAACAAGACATGTTAACTTTTACTTGAATTCATAGCCGATGCTGATATACTTCAGAACAAAGAAATTACAGAAACTATGCTCCGAACAGCGCGAGATGCAGAAGCAGCTGACCAAGTCTATGGCTCGCAAGCTTCAGCAACGGATGGCGGAATTGAAGGCAGCGGAAGCTTTGTCGGATATTTCACACCTTCCTCCACCGCGATGCCATGAACTGACCGGGAATCGTGCCGGTCAGTTTTCGGTGGATCTGGAGCACCCTTATCGACTGCTTTTCATCCCCGCTGACGATCCGATCCCCTACCGGGAAGACAAAGGAATCGATCTGGCGCTGGTCAAAGAAATAGAAATCATAGATATCGAAGATACGCACTGAAAGAGGTGCACCATGGGCAAGATGAAAGCAAAAAAGAAGTATGCATACGAGCCTGATTACGCAGTGGCTCCAGGAGAGACACTCTCTGAGGTAATGACCTCTCTGGATATGAATCAGAAGGAACTCGCCCAGCGGCTTGAGCTGACCGAACAGACCCTTATCCGCATTTTCAAAGGCGAGCAACCGATCTCCTACGCGACAGCCAATCGGCTGGAACTGGTGACGAGAGTTCCGGCGCGATTCTGGAACAACCTGGAAGCGGAGTACCGGGAGCAGCTGGCCAAGATAGAGGAGCGCCAGCGACTGGCAGACAGTGTCGAATGGTTAAGAACGATTCCGGTCAAAGAACTGGTTGATCGCGGTTGTCTTGAGCCCCAACCGGATAAAGTTGCTACGCTCCGTGAAGTCTTGAAATTCTATGGTGTGGGGAGTGTCGATGCCTGGTCGGATATCTGGGCTGTCCCTGCCGTTGCCGCCCGCCGCTCACCCTGTTTCGAAACCCGACCCGGCGATGCTTCCGCCTGGATTCGCCAAGGCGAACTACAGGCCCATGAAGTCGCCTGTCAACCCTACGACAAGGCTCGCTTCAAAGAGGCACTGCAACAGATTCGCGGGTTAACCTGTGAAACGGCAGAGGTATTCGAACCGGCGATAAAGCGTCTTTGTGCCGAAGCCGGAGTTGCCGTTGCGCTGGTCCGTGAGATGAAGAAGGTCCCCTGGAGCGGTGCGACCAAGTGGCTGACACCAAACAAAGCGATGATTTTGTTGTGCCTGAGAGGGAAGGGGGAAGATAAATTCTGGTTCTCTTTCTTCCATGAAGCTGGACACGTCTTACACGACAGCAAGAAGGATCTTTTGATCAATGATGGCAGCCATGACGACCCACGGGAAGAGCGAGCAAACCAATATGCTGCAGATATCCTGATCCCGGCGAAATATAATCATATCATTCCGACCCTGCGATCCAGAGCGGAAGTTTTACAGCTAGCGGCTGAACTCGGCATAGCTCCTGGAATCGTTGTCGGTCGTTATCAGCACCTGACGGGCAAGTGGGACTTTTTCAAAGATTTGATCCGGCCATTGCAGTGGGTTCAGTAAGTCAGAACAGGATCCTCAGGCCAGAGCTACTTGAGGAAAGTGCGGAAGTAGAGCCAGTCACTTAGAGCTGTCGAGATTCTATCGGTCATCGGCCCATCCCCCAACAACGGGTGATGGGCTTTTCCACATTCAGGAGAGCTAGCATGGCAAACAACAGAAAGACCTACCGGCTAAAAACGATCAAAGCCGTTTACACCTCGATTACCGTGGCTGAAGAGTCTATGGAATGACATGGAGCAATTGGCATGAACGGATCATTTTTGATGCGATGGCGCGATAAAGGCTGAATAAATAAAACAAAAATCTGTTACAGAATTATGTTGATAAATCATAACCAGTCCACCAAGAAAGCAGAGTAACTTTGCAACTATCTGTTTTAGTGATTAAATAACCATCGCTAGAATTTTAACCGCGTTTTGTTTCCAGAAAAATCAATTGACTTTGCCTTTCTTTGTGGTAATTATAGTTACCATGTTTTGAAAATCATCTCCCCTGCCATCAACAAATACAGTCGTTCTTAAAAGGAGGTCACTCTTGAAAAAGTCATCACATTTTCCACTTGAAGAAAAAGTCGAGTATATCAAAAAGGCTGTTAGTCAAAGTGAATCAGCAGCTTTTGATTTATATTCAAAAGTTTCTGAAATTGTAGAAAGCGTAAAATCAAAAGGCGATGAAGCGGTCAGGCATTACTCTAAAGTTTTTGACAAAGTCGATGTTCAAAATATCTTGGTAGAAAAAAATGAAATTGACAAAGCTATTGCCAGCCTCGACAAGCAGACAATAAAAGATAGTGAATTTGCAATAGAGCAAGTCCGACGCTTTGCTGAAGCACAAATGTCTACTATCGGTGCTCTTGAATTTGAGCCACACAAGGGCATCCACCTCGGGCATAAAGTTATTCCTATAGAAACAGTTGGTTGTTATGTCCCAGGGGGAAGGTACCCCATTTATTCAGCACCAATTATGTCACTTGTCCCAGCTGTTGTTGCTGGTTGTAAAAACATAATTGCCTGTTTGCCCCCTGCAGCTCATCCGACCATGTTTGCTTTATGTCATATTGCTGGCGCCCATAAGATCTTTAGGGTAGGTGGTGCTCAGGCGATTGCTGCCATGGCCTATGGAACCGAAACTATTCCTTCTGCCGATAAAATATTTGGCCCTGGAAATGCCTACGTCAATGAGGCTAAAAGACAGGTTTTTGGAGCCGTTGGGATTGATGCTCTTGCTGGACCAAGCGAAATTTTTATAGTGGCAGATGAAACCGCTAATCCCAAAGTGATTGCTGCCGACCTTCTGGCACAAGCTGAACATGATATTCATACACGAGTTGGCTTGGCAACAACTTCAAGAAAGATTGCCGTTGAAACTTTGCACGAGGTTACAATCCAGCTCAGTACTCTTTCAACACGTAAGACTGCAGGTGAAGCCTGGGACAACCAAGGCGAAATCGTTGTTTGCGATACTGAAGAGACTCTTGTTGCTTACGCCAATTATATGGCTACTGAACATCTCCAGGTTCACACAAAAGATCCGCACACGCTGTCTAAAAAAATTCACAATTATGGATCGATATTCATCGGCGAAAATGCAAGTGTCGTGTACTCCGATAAATGCTGCGGGACTAACCACACGCTTCCAACAATGGCTGCTGCAAGGTACACCGGAGGGCTTTGGGTTGGATCCTACGTGAAAATCTGTACTCATCAATGGCTGGACAGTGAAGGTATAAAAATTGTCGCCCCTCCTGCTATTCGTCAGAGTCTAACCGAGGGAATGGAGGGCCACGCAAGGGCTGCAGCAGTTCGTTTGTATCCGAAAGAGATTAACCAAATCCTCGCAGGAAACTTTCCAAAAACCTCTTAATTGAAAAGGAGCGTTACCCAATGGTGGAAAAAACGAATCCACAAAAAAGCAGGAGTTTCTTGAAAAAAACCAGTTCTTTTTTACTGGCCGGGTGCCTCATTGTAGCATTTTGCTCCGCAGCTAATGCTGCACCAAAGTACACGCTCAAGATAGGCACACTTGAATCTCCAACAGGTGCGAACACTCTCGGCTGGAAAGCTTTCGAGCAATATGTTGAGAGCAACAGCGGGGGGGCGATAGAAATCGACATTTTGCCTTCTAGTCAACTGGGAGACACGGAAAAGCTTTTGGAAGGCCTGAAGCTAGGAATCCATAAAATGGCACAAGGCGATGAGTCAATTACTGGCGCATACGCTCCAATGATGGCTTGGTTTACTCCTTATCTGTTCCGCGACGAGTTTTCCATGAAGCAATTCTTTGAAAGTCCGGCTTTCGAGGATCTTAACAATCAGATGGCTGCCGATTTGGGAGTTCGCGCCCTAGCGGCCGTCCCTTACGGATTCTACAATTTTATCAACAAAACAAGGCCAATAAAAACTGTTGCAGACATGAAAGGCCTGAAGCTTAGAACGTTACCGAACAGCCAAATAACTATCAAGACATGGGAAGCTTTAGGAGCAGCTGCAACACCAGTTCCCTGGGCAGAAATTTACACATCCATAAAGACTGGTGTTATTGATGGGCTTGGACATACACCAGGAATCATGGTCGATCAGAAATACTATGAAGTTGCAAAGTTCGTAACACTTGACAATAGTATGGGGGTAGCAAATCTCTATCTGGTTAATGAATCTTTTTATAAATCATTGCCAGATGACCTCAAAGGAATTCTCAAGCAGGGCTCGCTGCTAGGTGCAAGTGTAGAGTTCGGAATTGCTACATATCGTAACCGTGTAGAGTCGATGGATGCTCTGCAAGCGAACGGTGTGGACATCTATACGCTGACTGCTGCAGAGCGCCAAGAGTTCAAACGCCAAGCGCACGAAAAGGTTATCCCTTGGCTGAAAGAAGTGTCAGGGGCTAAGAATGTGGATTCCGTTTTCGCAGAAGTAAAGAGAATAGAATCGAAGTAAATCAGACCTGCTTACGAAGGCTGCCAGCAAATTTGGCAGCCTTCGTAGTAAAGAGAATGACATGAAAAAGATTATAGATCTGGCAAATTCGTTTATAAAATTTCTTATTTCATTGTCAATTTTTCTCATATTGGTGATTATTTGCCTGCAAGTATTTTATAGATTTTATTTAAACAACCCACTTCCCTGGCCCGAAGAAGCTTCTCGCTTCCTTATGGTATGGTCGCTCTTCCTGAGTAGCGCATATGCTTATTTGGATAGAGAACATGCTGGCATCACATTTCTTTCACGGCACTTCAGCAATAATCTAGCATTTATATCTGAACTATTTATTCAGCTAATCGTTATTTCGTTCATGGCCATTCTCATTTACGGTGGATGGATGGAAATGACGATTTTGAAAAATCTCAAAACTGGTGCGCTTGGCATTTCTAGGTCGATTCCCTATGCCGCGATACCAACAAGCTCTCTCATATTAATCGCTTTTGCACTGCGACTAATTGTTACTGCATTTCATGCAAGGATGAAAAAATGATACTTGGAGTGCTTTTTTTTAGTTTTATTTTCTTCTTACTCCTTGGGATGCCAGTTGCGTTTGCCATTGGTGCTTCATCAATGGCAGCTATTATCGTTTCGGGAGATTCTCTCATCCTTGCCTCACACTATATGTTTGCCGGTGTCAATTCATTCCTCTTGGTAGCTATACCTATGTTTGTTCTTGCAGGCGACATAATGCTTCATTCTGGCATGACTAAATCGTTGACGAATTTTGCTGATATTTTTGTTGGGAGATTGCATGGTGGTCTAGGTCATACAAATATTGCAGCTAGCGTGTTTTTTTCGGGGATAACGGGCTCCGCGACAGCTGATACAACAGCTATCGGGTCGATCATGATTCCCGCTATGGCTGATAAAGGTTACGACCGTGCATATTCCACTGCTATCACAGTCGCTTCTTCAGTAATTGGCCCAATCATACCGCCAAGCATCACATTTGTTATATATGCTCTCGCAGTTGGTAACGTCTCAATTGGAGGCCTTTTTATTGCTGGCATTGTTCCTGGCTTACTTACAAGCTTAGGTTTGATGATCATGAATCACAAGATCAGCAAAGCGCGGAACTACCCAAAAAGAGAATTCAGTTATAGTAAAAGAGAAATATTTGACATAACAAGAAAAAGCCTAGTGGTTCTTGTTATGCCGTTAATTATAGTTTTTGGTGTTATTTCAGGAATCTACACTGCCACAGAAGCGGCAGCCGTAGCTGCCGGATACGCATTAGTTATTTGCTTGATGACAAATAAGCTTAGATTTAAATTAATTCGCGAAATTTTTTATAATTCTGCAAAAACAAGCTCGATAATGTTTATGCTGTTAGCAACAAGCAGTCTATTATCTTATGTTTTAACGACTCAAGGTGTACCAAGCTTAGTTGCTGATTTCATAAAGTCAATAACAGATAATCCATACGTATTTCTGCTTATCGTAAACATAGCTTTATTGCTCATCGGTCTTGTAGTAGACCTATTTCCAGCCATTTTAATATTTGGACCAATTTTGGCGCCGATAGCTGCTCTATACAATATAGATCCACTTCACTTTGGGATCATATTTTGTGTAAATTTGATCCTTGGGATGAATACTCCTCCAGTAGGCTCTGGTCTGTTCATTGGATCATCTATTGGCCATGTGCCTATTGAAGATCTTATCAGAGAAATCACTCCCTTTATAATAATGCAGGGTTTTGTCATTTTAATTATTACTTATGTCCCAGCGTTGACTACTTTGTTGCCTCATGCATTCGGGTTTTAGAAATTTGGTGGAGTCACAGAACTGATTACGATGCATTCTTCCTCAAATTTATTTTCCATCTTATGAGGTATGGTACTGTCGAAATAATAGGCATCTCCTTCTTCAAGAACTCTGCTTTCATCCCCCACTGTCAACAAAAGTTTACCCTTCACAATAATCCCACCCTCTTCAGCCTGATGGCTGTACATATCATCCCCTGTACCAGCGTTTGGTGCATAACGTTCGTGCAATAACATCATTTTAGCACCTTTTAAATTAGCACCAACCTGTCTGTATGACAAAAGCACTCCGTCTGCAAGTTCTACAAGATCCTCGGGTTTGTAAAAAGACACTCTTTCAATTGAAACCTTATCCGAAAAGAAATCACTGATTGTAGTGTCAAGTGCAGAAAGAATTTTTTTAAGTGAGCTTACAGAAGGGCTAGTTTCATTTTTTTCGATCTTGGAAATGAAAGGGTGCGTTAATCCGCAGAGTTCGGCCAAGCTTCTTATTGACAGATTCTTTTGTGTGCGGAGTTTTTTCAACCTTTTGCCTAGTGAAAATTCTTTTTTATCCATTATCATCCCATTTATGCGTATCCCGGCAAATTCGTCCATTCACTCCAAAGGAAACCGGGCACTGACTCCTAGAAGAATCGTCCATCTTTTGGAGAGCAACGACGCTCGTGGTTACTTTCTACTTGATGTGGACAAATTGGTCAACATTGGCGGTTTTTTTCGCATTGATTTCCTTTCAGAGTGATTTTAACATGATGCGCTGATTTCAAATGGTACACTCATGGTACACTTGCTGCTAACACCTGAAGACACAAGATGATAATTCAGGAAACTAGATGTACTCAAAAACACTAGGGTTTTACTGTCGTCAAGCGTTAAGTGTTGTTGTTAATTATCGACGAGATGGGACTACGGATCAGAAGGCCGGGAGTTCGAATCTCTCGTGGCGCGCCATACAAAACAAAGGGTTACAGATTTCGGTCTGTAGCCCTTTTTGTGTTTCAGGTTCGTTAGGTTCACGGAATGCCAAGACAGGAATGTCACTCTGAAGGATTGATATAGTCGACATCCCGGCCAAAATATCCTCGGATATAATGGTAAACTAAAAAGAAGATAAACGGACGAATCAGGGGCAATCATCGAGACAGGAGAATTCATTTCAAGCGCTTTCAATGGAGGCTGCCATGTTTGAAAACGTCGATGTCCAGGAAGCGATCAAACGATCGATTCAAACAGAAAAAAATGCCCGCGATTTTTATCGGCTAGGTGCGAAGCATATGAAAAACCAGAGTGCTTGCAAGACCTTCGCGCTACTGGCCGCGGAAGAAGAAGAGCATGCTAAAATGTTCTACGATATTTACAGTGGCGAGGATATTGCTGATTTTACAGAGTTTATGGCTGTTGATCCGGAACAGGACAGTGACTGGCTGACGGATCTGGAGAAAGTGCTGATGGAGGGCATGAACGAACGACGGGCTATGGAGCTGGCGATGGGCAAAGAACTCAATCTGGAGAAGGCACTCAGGTCTATGTCCGACAAAATCGCCGATCAAAGTGTTCGCGAGGTTTTCATCAAAAATGCCGAGTCGACGCATCAGCACTACGAACTCATCGAATCGGAATATGCACGATTGATGGGGATGGTACACGAGACCGACATCGATACTTATGTGCGTGAGTGAGCAATTAACTCGTGTTTCTGAAGTCTTTGGGGCGAGGTATAAATCAGAATCAGAATTGCTTTATAGCCTTGCCGAGAACTGAATTAAAAGATTCCAGCTCTTCGGGGGTGAGCACGGATGCTATCTCTTCGGTCAACTTGAGATGAAATTCAATGTAGTTTTATGAGAAATATTTATGCATTAACCCGTTGACATGGCAGGTCAACATGCTGTAAGAAATTGAAAATCGTTATCATCTGGTGGGCTTGCCCCACATTCTGATCACTCTGCACGGGGCTAGCTGAAACGCATTCTGGCAACACTTTACTATT
>Ga0214472_10009530_pt1 | contig 10116 bp, 12 predicted proteins | sample RVTome_6_FD_207662 | JGI IMG/M metagenome (GOLD analysis project Ga0214472, IMG submission 207662) | Soil microbial communities from uranium-contaminated site in the Upper Colorado River Basin, Wyoming, United States - RVT140D175 | ecosystem: Environmental > Terrestrial > Soil > Contaminated >...
CGTGGTGTTTATTCGGGCGCGGTCGGGTATCTTTCGTGGAACGGCAATATGGATACTGCAATCGCGATCCGTACCGCGGTGATCAAGCACGGCCAGCTCTCGATCCAGGCGGGGGCGGGCATTGTCTATGACTCGATACCGCAGAGGGAATGGGAGGAGACCATGAACAAGGCGCGCGCGATTTTTCGTGCCGTGAGCATGGCTGAGGCCGGGCTGGAAAATCCGCCGCAGGAACACCGATGAAGTCACTTGCTAACGCTGCGCAATGCATGATGGTGTGCTCGGCCCTGATTTTAATGCTGAGTACAAATGTCTGTGCGGTCAGCGCGAACCAGCTCGCGGTCGTATTTAATGCGTCTGATCCAGAGAGCCGTGAAATTGCCGGTTATTACCAGCAGCAGCGCCAGATCCCACAGGCGAACATGATTGCGATTCGGATGCCAGGACACAAGGCGCAGATCAACCGTCAGGAATTTGCCCAGGTCTATGCGCAGGTAGTCGCGGCAACGCCAGCAAAGGTTCAGTTTTATGCTCTCGCCTGGAGCAAACCGTATCGGGTCGCCTGTATGTCGGTGACCAGTGCTTTTGCCTTTGGTTTTGATGAAAAATATTGCGCTAAAGGCTGTGTCGCGACAGCGCCCAGCGCCTATTTCAACAGCAGCAGCGAACAGCCCTACACCGATTTTAAAATACGCCCTGCGATCTTGCTCGCTGGCAGTTCGCTTGATCAGGTCAGAGCGATGATAGACCGTGGCGTGCGCGCAGACCATTCCCGGCCAGAAGGTACGGCCTATCTACTCAGTACCAGCGATAAAGCGCGTAATGTGCGCGCCGGAATATACCCTGACGTGGTCGTGCGACTGGGTGATCGCCTGCCGATCCAGATCGTGGAGGCCAATGTGCTCAGGAATAAATCCGATGTGATGTTTTATTTTACCGGCCTGAAATCGGTCGCTGAAATTGAAAGCAACACCTTTTTAGATGGCGCGATTGCGGATCATCTGACATCGAGTGGGGGTAATCTGTTTGGCGGTGCTCAGATGAGTGCTTTGCACTGGCTCGACGCCAGTGCCACAGCCAGTTATGGTACCGTGGTCGAGCCCTGCGCTTTCCCGCAAAAATTTCCCAACCCCGGCATCGTGATTGATCGTTATACGCGCGGTGAAGCATTGATCGAAGCCTACTGGAAAAGTGTGCAGTGGCCGGGGCAGGGCGTGTTCGTGGGTGAGCCACTGGCCGCACCTTACGCAGGCCAGAAAGATTTATAACAGGCTTAATTATTTTCCAGTGCGACAGCGGTTAGAATACATAGCGACAGGTTCTTTATGTTAATAATGATCGACAATTATGATTCCTTTACCTACAACCTGGTGCAATATCTGGGCGAGCTGGGTGCGGACGTGCGGGTATTTCGCAATGACGAAATCAGCGTCGAAGAGATTGCCAGGCAAAATCCTGAACGCATCATGATTTCGCCTGGGCCCTGCACTCCGGATGAGGCAGGCATTTCTATGGATGTAATTAAACATTTTGCTGGCAAGCTACCGATACTCGGTGTCTGTCTCGGTCATCAGTGCATCGGCCAGGTGTTCGGTGGCGATGTGATCCATGCGCGCGAAATTATGCACGGCAAAACCTCACAGATCCATCATCAGGGACAGCATGTATTCAGTGGATTAAGCAACCCTTATACTGCCACGCGATATCATTCACTGGTCATCGATAAAAATACTTTGCCAGATTGCCTCGAAGTCACTGCCTGGACCGAGACGCCAGATGGTAAGCTGGATGAAATTATGGGCGTGCGCCATAAGCAGCTCGCAGTCGAAGGTGTGCAGTTTCATCCTGAATCGATATTGACCGAGCACGGCCACGCGTTATTGAAAAATTTTCTGGATAGTAAATAAGAGCAACATATTATGTCCATGGATATGCAAACCGCGATCCGCGCCATGACCGAGCGCGAAAACCTGTCGGCGCAGCAGATGAGCGATGTCATGCACCTGATTATGACCGGGGCGGCAACACCGGCACAGGTCGGGGGCTTTCTTGTCGGCCTGCGCATGAAAGGTGAAACCGTCACTGAAGTCGCCGCCGCCGCTGCGGTGATGCGCGAGCTGGCGACCCATGTCGAGGTCGACACCGCCCATCTGGTGGACACCTGTGGTACCGGCGGCGATGCTTCCGGCAGTTTTAATATTTCCACCGCCAGCGCCTTCGTCGTTGCCGCTGCCGGTGGTCGGGTTGCGAAACACGGTAACCGTTCGATTTCCAGCAAATCGGGCAGCGCTGATGTGCTCGAAGCGGCCGGTGTTTATCTTGAGCTCAGTCCGCAGCAGGTCGCTGACTGCGTCAATCAGATCGGCGTCGGCTTTATGTTCGCACCCTTGCATCACAATGCGATGAAGTTCGCGATCGCACCGCGGCGTGAAATGGCGGTGCGCACCATCTTTAATGTTCTCGGCCCGCTGACCAATCCCGCGGGCGCGCCCAACCAGGTACTGGGTGTGTACAGCAGAGACTGGGTGAAACCACTGGCCGAAGTTCTGCAACAGCTCGGCAGTGAGCACGTCCTGGTCGTGCATGCAGAGGCGGGCCTGGACGAAATCAGTATCACGGGCGTGACTTATGTCAGCGAACTAAAAAACGGCGAAATACTGAGCTATGAAATCAGTCCCGAAGATTTTGGCATGCAGCCTGCTGGGCTCGAGCTGATTCGTGCTCAGGATGCAGCCGACAGTCTGGCGATTATCAGGCGTGTGTTTGCCAACCAGGCCGGCCCGGCGAGAGATATTGTTTGTTTGAACGCGGGCGCGGCTATTTATGTTGCCGGTCTGGCTACGACCCTGGCTGAAGGCGTGGCACGCGCGGCTGAAGTCATCGCCAGCGGTGCGGCGGCAGCCAAACTCGAAGCGCTGGTGGCTTACACTCAACAGTTACAGGCCAGCAGCCATGACTAAAGCGAAGTCTGATGTTTTAAAAACAATTTTAAAACGCAAACGCGAAGAAATAATCGAGCGCGTGAGTAATACCTCACGCGAAGAAGTAATACAGCACGCCTCACTGGCCAATCCGGCGCGCGGTTTTATCAGGGCGCTGGCAGCACGTACCAGCAACCGGCAGTCAGCGGTGATCGCCGAAATCAAAAAAGCTTCGCCCAGTAAAGGCGTGTTGCGCGAACATTTTAATCCAGTGGCGATCGCAAAATCGTACGCTGCGAATGGTGCCACCTGTCTATCGATCCTGACCGATGCGGATTTTTTTCAGGGCAGCGAGAAATATCTGATGCAGGCGCGTTCGGCCTGTAGTCTGCCGGTGCTGCGCAAGGATTTTATTATCGATCCCTACCAGGTCTATGAGTCGCGCGCGATCAATGCCGACTGCATTTTATTGATCGTCGCCGCGCTGGATGATGCCATGCTGGCTGAGTTGCTGGCGCTCGCCCACCAGCTGGGCATGGATGCGCTGGTCGAGGTGCACGACGAGGCCGAGCTGGAGCGCGCACTCGCCAGCGGCGCAAAGCTGATCGGTATCAACAACCGCAGCCTGCAGACATTTGAAACTACGCTGGACACGACCCTGAGAATGCTGGCGCAGGTTCCCGCTGACCGCCTGGTGGTCACCGAGAGCGGCATTCTGACTCCCGCTGATGTCAAACTGATGCGCGATCATGGAGTACACGCCTTTCTCGTCGGCGAGGCCTTCATGCGGGCGGAAGACCCGGGCGCGCGGCTGGCGGAGCTGTTTTACCCGGGTTAGCCTTATTGTGTCGGGTTGATGAAGCATAATCTGACCTGCGGTGCTCGTATAAAAACTTTAGTCCACAGGTGATCTAGGAGTTAGGGGTTAGGGGTTAGGGGTTAGGAGAAAAGCAGCTAGCTTGTCCGTTCATGCCGGGATGACGGTGTTTCATATTTGCGTTCATCTGCGTTCATTTGTGGACTGAATAATAATCAGTAATCAACGGGTTTTGCGCGGGCCGAAGACGACGATCGTTTTACCGTGCGCGGTAATCAGGCCTTCATCTTCCAGTTCTTTCAGCACACGTCCGGCCATTTCGCGCGAGCAGCCGACCATTTTGGCGATGTCCTGACGCGTGACCTTGATCTGCATACCATCGGGGTGGGTCATCGCGTCCGGTTCCTGGCAGAGTTCCAGCAGGCAATGCGCGATGCGGCCTTTGACATCGAGAAAGATCAGATCACGCACTTTTTGGCTGGTGCGTCTCAGGCGGTTGAATATTTGCCCGGTGAGCAGGAACATCACGGTGGGGTCTTCGGCGACGATCTGTTTGAATTTCTGATAAGTGATGTGTGCGATCACGCAGTCGCCGCGCGCGATCACCCAGGCGGTACGCTTGGCTTCGTCCGACTCCAGATTGAACAGCCCGGCCTCGCCGAAAAAATCGCCCTGATTGAGGTGGGCGAGAATAATCTCGTCGCCGGTTTCGTTTTCAGCCTGGACATTGGCTGAGCCTGCAATGATGTAATACAGGCTGTCTGAGTCATCGCCTTCGTGAATAATCACCTGCTTCGCAGTGTAGCTTTTGCGGTGAGCGTGCTTGAGCAGGTGCTCTAAAGATGGGTTCAGCCTGGGTATTTCACGAATTATGTTCATGCTAAATCTGCCCTGATTATTGGCCTGAGGCGGTGCTTAAGGGGCATAATACACAACTCGATTAACCGATACCATGCTTTCGGCGTGGTACCGCATCCAGGAGTACAAGGGCCAGATGAAAGCAAGGGTGAAATGGCTGGATAATATGTCATTTGTCGGTGAGTCCGGCAGTGGTCATTCGGTGGTGATGGACGGAGCCCCGGAAGACGGTGGCCGCAATCTCGGCGTGCGCCCGATGGAAATGGTGCTGCTGGGCATGGGTGGCTGCACCGCCTTCGATGTGGTGCTGATACTCAAGCGCGCGCGTCAGGACATCGTCGATTGCCAGGTCGAGCTCGAAGCCGAGCGTGCCAGCGAAGCACCTAAAGTGTTCACCAAAATCCACGTGCACTACATCATCAAAGGCCGCGAACTAAATGACAAACAGGTGGCGCGCGCGGTCAGCCTGAGTGCAGAGAAATACTGCTCGGTTTCCCTCATGCTGGCGGCGGTCGCCGAGATCAGCCACGACTACGAAATTGTTGCTGCCTGAGCCCGTGCCGGCCCCGGCAGGGCGGCGCTTGCGGCTGATTCCGGGCTTGCGAAAAAAATCAGCAGAAAGCGCGGCGGGCTGGTATAGTTCGCGCCCCGCGCTGGCGCGAACTGCGAGGCCTAAAATGTTATGGTTGCAGCTGCATTTCATAATAAAATCCTGCCCCAGAAGCCTGGTGGGACAGGCTCCTGGCTCGGGAGATTAAAATGAATAAACCGGCTGCCACCCAGGGACTGCACCATCTGGCGATCTATGTCGAACAGATGGACGCCTGTTTGCACTTTTATACCGGTCTGCTCGGCATGCGGATCGAGTGGCAACCGGATGCCGATAATGTGTATCTGACCTCGGGCAGCGATAACCTGGCGCTACACCGCGCAAAACAGGCAGTGGCACGTGACCAGCCGCAGGTGCTGGATCATATCGGTTTTATCTGTCGGCGAGCGGAGGATGTCAACGACTGGTACGCGTATTTGCTCGCGGCCAAAGTAGAAATGGCGAGTCAGGTCAGGGACCACCGTGACGGCGCCCGTAGTTTTTATTGTAAGGACCCGGATGGCAATGTGGTGCAGATGATTTATCACCCGCCCTTGTCGCAAGGGTGAGTGTTCACGTTTATGACTGGGTGGTGACGCCATGAAAAACAAACTGCAGTTGCATGGTTTTAATAACCTGACGAAAACGCTGAGCTTTAATATGTACGACGTTTGCTATGCTACCGGCGAGGACGTCAAGAAGTACATTGACTACATAGACGAAGAATTCAATGCCGACCGCCTGACCCGGATTCTCACCGAAGTCACCGAGATCATCGGTGCCAACATTCTCAACGTTGCTTATCAGGATTACGAGCCACAGGGCGCCAGCGTCACCATGCTGATCTCGGAAGAGCCGGTGACCGTGGTCAAACCCGAAAGCGTGGTCGCGCATCTCGACAAGAGCCACGTTACTGTGCACACCTATCCGGAAACCCATCCCCGCGATGGTATCAGTACCTTTCGCGCCGATATCGATGTTTCCACCTGCGGCGTGATTTCACCGCTGCGCGCGCTGAATTATCTGATTACCAATTTCGAAACCGACATTGTCACCGTGGATTATCGCGTGCGTGGCTTCACCCGTGACGTCGATGGCACCAAGCATTTTATCGATCACACCATCCATTCGATCCAGGATTTCATCGATGTCGATATCAAGTCGGAATTCCAGATGGTGGATTTTAATGTCTACGGCGAAAAAATATTTCACACCAAGATGATGTTGCTCAACTGGTCGCTGGATGACTATCTGTTTGGTGATCTCAGCCGGGACTACACAGAAAAAGAGCGCGATGTAATCAGCGCTCGTCTGAAACACGAAATGGAAGAAATTTTCTACGGCCGCAAACTGCCCAAGTCACCTTCGCAGAACACCTGATAGAGCATTGCTCAGACGCGGTAAGCGCTGCGCGTCATCACCTTCGACATCATCTGCATAATCTTTTTCACCGCGCCCGGTAATTCACTGGCTCCATGATCGATCGCGGTGGTGGCATGCCTGGCTTCATCAACCTGCATTTGCTGCAAAATCGCGCGGCTGCGCGCATCTTCTTCCGGCAATTGCTGCAAATGTGACTGCAAATGCTCGACCACCTGGTGTTCGGTCTCGGCGAGAAAGCCCAGGTTCCATTTATCGCCCAGCATCCCCGCCAGCGCGCCGATAGCAAATGAACCGCCATACCAGATCGGGTTGAGCAGACTGGTGTGACCGCCGAGTTCGTGGATGCGGTTTTCGGTCCAGACGAGATGATCATTTTCTTCGCCGGCGGCTTCGGCCAGTTTGCTGCGCAGCTCGGGATTGCGCGCGGTCAATGATTGCCCCTGATACAGCGCCTGTGCCGAGACCTCGCCAGCGTGGTTGACCCGCATCAGGCCGGCAATATGTTTGCGGCTGCTGTCAGCGAGGGCGTGGTCGGCGATCTCGGCCGCAGGATACGGCCGCTGGGTGACCACCGGTTTGCCCGCGACGGTGCGTATCGCAGTGTCGAATTGCATCAATAAACGGTCGAGAGCAGAGTAATCACGCATGTTTTCTATATTGAATGCATCGGGCGCAGGGTGCAATATCCCCTTCCTCTTAATGCAGACCCAACGGGGAGTATTGTGCCTTATTACAAATACCATGTATTTTTCTGCACCAACCAGCGTCCGGCCGGTGAGCAGTGCTGCGCGCAGTCCGGCGCGGTCGAGATCCGGGAGTATGCCAAAGCGCAGGTCAAAGCGCTGGGCCTGTCCGGGGAGGGCGGGGTGCGGATCAATACCGCCGGCTGCCTCGATCGCTGCGCTCTCGGCCCGGTGCTGGTGGTCTACCCGGAAGCGGTCTGGTACAGCTATATCGATCGTGAAGATATCGATGAAATCATACAACAGCATTTAATTCAGGGCAGGGTGGTCACTCGCCTGCTTCTCTAGAAACCTCATAACGTATTGAAATATAATGAATATATATGAAAATCAGGGGCGGGCGAGAGTTTTTTGCAGGCAGTCTTGACATCTCAATCAATATATTAGAAAATACTAATACATTGTTCCTCTGGACATGTTATTTAACTCCTCCTCCATCCTTTGGTGGTTATCAGCGCAGACACCCAGTCTGCGCTTTTTTTTGTCCAGGCCAGGTAAAACGCTTGTCTGGGCCGCTGAATTTCTGTAACATTCCGCCTCTTTGTTTGCGCGGCCTGAAATTATCAGGGCAAGGCGGAACCCGGGTTCGATACACAGCTCATATTTAAAGCGGAATTCAGCAGATGAAAACCATTAGTGCAAAAAACGAAACTGTACAGCGGGACTGGTTCCTGGTGGACGCCAGCGGCAAGACCCTCGGTCGCCTCGCCACTGAAATCGCCCGCCGTCTGCGTGGCAAACACAAGACCATCTATACCCCGCATGTCGATACTGGTGATTACATCGTTGTTATCAATGCTGAAAAAATTCGCGTCACTGGCAACAAGACCAAAGACAAAATGTACTACAAACATTCAGGTTACATCGGTGGACTGAAAACCATCAATTTTGAAGACCTGATACAAAAAGCGCCAGAACGTGTGCTCGAAACCGCAGTGAAAGGCATGCTGCCGAAAAACATCCTCGGTCGTGCCATGTTCCGCAAGTTAAAAGTCTATGCTGGTGCCACGCATCAGCACACGGCACAACAACCACAGCCTCTGGAAATATAAGGTATCAGCATGGCAGAACAAAATTACGCAACCGGTCGTCGCAAAACATCCAGTGCTCGGGTTTATCTCAGCACCGGCAGCGGTGAGATCGTAGTCAATGGTCGTCCGCTCGACGTATTCTTCGGTCGTCAGACCGCCCGCATGATTGTCCGCCAGCCCCTCGAGCTGGTGAACATGAACGACAAGCTGGATTTCAATATTTCAGTTTCGGGTGGCGGTATGTCCGGCCAGGCTGGCGCGATCCGCCACGGGATCACCCGCGCCCTGATGGAATATGACGGCGGTTTACGCCCGGCCCTGCGTAAGGCTGGCTTTGTCACCCGCGATGCACGCGAAGTCGAGCGCAAAAAAGTCGGTCTGCGCAAAGCTCGCCGTGCGGTGCAGTTCTCGAAACGTTAAGCGCGTTATCGGGCAGGACAGACTGGATCGATGCCAGAGACTGCTTTGCAGCAGCTCTGCCAGGCTCGGGCAGCGGTGTAGCGCTGCCGAGACTGGACACTTTCAGGAATAAGAGCTCGACACTCGTCCCGCGACACTCGTACCTGTTTATTGGGGAATCGTCTAACGGCAGGACAACGGACTCTGACTCCGTCAATCTAGGTTCAAATCCTAGTTCCCCAGCCATTCATAAAAAAAGGCCCCGTTTCCGGGGCTTTTTTTGTGGCATTCCATGGCGCCCTGTCGAATCAGATCGGGCATCGCGCTGGCTTGCTACTTTCGGAATAATACTGAATCTCGCGGTTGCCGTGAAATTCGGGCCCGGACTAAAAGCCTGCGATATTTTTACCGTAAAATAATCACGCGATCAGACAGGCGTGTCTCGGGACGTCAGCTTGTCGCTGCAAATGTTTACAATGTCATCGAGATGTGATTTGTCAGTGTCTGCGATGACGTATCACTGGCGTAAAAATTCCAGTTTATGGCGCAATAAAATAATATAAGTGAATTCTTATATATAAATGAATGCCCTTGCAATTCGCAATGATCTGCATATACTCCCCCTAATCTTTAACATTTGTATCCACTTCTGGTGGTAACGGTGCGAAAGATTAGTGTGCTAGCCTGGCTTTTTTAGATAGAGCGAACCGTTTTATTGGGGGAAGCGTTTTGGCTACCACATACATTTGTAATCATAGCTATGATCATAAAAAACCAATGCAGGAGTCTTGCATAATGAAAAAATCAATAATCTCACTCGCAATTTTAGCGGGAATGGCAGCATCCGGTGCTGCTATGGCAGGTGATCCAACCGTTTACGGTAATGTTCACCTGAGTCTTAACGCTGCGGACAACGATGTACCAGGCGCAGACAACAATCTTACAATGTCGAGCAATACTTCAGATGTAGGTGTGAAAGGTTCGGAAGATATCGGCGACGGCATGAAAGCGATCTACAAAGTAGAATTACAGATTGCCCTCCTTGACGGTCCGGACACTACACCTGACACAGGTGCGCCTCACAAAAGTACTGGCGCACTCACTGGCCGTGACCAGTTCGTCGGCCTGCAGACCGGTATGGGTACTATCAAGTTCGGTACCATGAGCAGCAACTACAAGCAGATGGGCGGCAAGGTTGACCCACTGTATCGCACCCCGCTTGAAGGCCGTGGTTTCCTGAAAACACACTCGGCTTTGCATAGTGGTCGTGACATCAACCGTGGTCGTCAGACCAACACAGTACAGTATGCTTCACCCAAGATGGGTGGCATGCAGCTGGTCGTCAATACCACTTTCTCTGGCAGCGGCGAAGAAA
>Ga0214472_10009531_pt1 | contig 10115 bp, 5 predicted proteins | sample RVTome_6_FD_207662 | JGI IMG/M metagenome (GOLD analysis project Ga0214472, IMG submission 207662) | Soil microbial communities from uranium-contaminated site in the Upper Colorado River Basin, Wyoming, United States - RVT140D175 | ecosystem: Environmental > Terrestrial > Soil > Contaminated >...
TACCCCATCCTGCGCACCGTTCGAAACGCCACTTTCAAGCCCCTCCAAGTGGCGCCATTACGCCGATCACAGCCGGCGCCTTTATGCCGATCCGTGACAAACGGCCAGTTTCGACGTTGGCGAACGCGGCAGCGGCCCGAAGCGGTCGTCGGTCGGTCGATCGTTGAGAGACCGACATTCATCGCCGGGCTCGATGAACAGTGTCGCCCCGAGAAGTCGCAGGATTCAATTCGGATTGTTGCGAGCCCTGATGTGGCGAACACCGGGACGGCCTTGCCGCCGCTGTCGAGGATGAGGAAAAACGTGCGCTCGGGCACGTCGTTGATGAGTTGGCCACGCAGGTCACGTCCCCGAACGTCCCGGCATGGGCTGTCCTGCAGCAGCTTGCGTGCCTTGGATAGCTTCCAGCGCGGGGGGCTGGCACAATCGACCGCTCGCAACTTGCCACGCCGCCGTTGCGCGAGCAAAGCGGCCTTCCGGAGGCTGCCATCATGAAACTGTCCCGCCTCACGCTCGGCCTTGCGGTCCTCGCCACGTTGATGCTGTTCGGGTCCGGCTCCGGCACACGGTTTGGCCTGTGGTCGTTCCCCGTCGGTTTCCAGCTGCTGAAGTGGGCCGCGTTTCTCGGCGTCGGCGTCGCTGTCGCCGCACTCGTCGGCTTGCTCGTGCCAAAGCTGCGCGCAGGCGGCGGCTCGCTGCTCGTCGTCTCGGTGGCGCTCGGCCTCGGCGTCGCAGTCGTGCCCGCGTACTGGATCCAGGCGGCGCGCAAGGCACCGCCGATCCACGACATCAGCACGGATCTTCAGGACCCACCGGCTTTCATCGCGGTGCTGCCGCGTCGCGGAAACCGCTCGAACCCCGTCGAGCACGGCGGCGCGGGCGTCGCCGAAGCCCAGCGCAGTACCTATCCGGACATCCAGCCTCTGACGCTCGAAATTGCGCCGGCGGACGCGTTCGCGCTCGCTTTTCGCGTGGCGCGTGAGATGGGCTGGGAGATCGTCGCGCAGGATGCCGCGAACGGCCGCATCGAGGCGACCGCGACGACCTTTTGGTTCGGTTTCAAGGACGATGTCGTCGTGCGCGTCGTGCCGTCCGGGCGTGGCAGCCGCATCGACGTGCGCTCGCTGTCGCGCGTCGGGGTAGGCGATGTCGGCGCGAACGCGAAGCGGATCCGCAAGTACTTCGCACGGCTCGCCGGCTGAAGACATCGCTGCCGGGCTGCCAGCGCGTGCGTATTCCACGCAAACCGGACATCTTCCCGGCGATCAGGGCAGATGTGATACGCGAGGAAACGAAGTACTTTCGAGCCTTGGCTGCCGTGACCGTCCGGAACGGCCGAGGACTGGCCGCACTGCACGTCGGGGAGCGGCCGAACGACTGCGGCGGGACGGCGACGGTGCCGGGGCTGTCGGTCCCGGATCGACTCCTGAGGTGAGCAGGTCGGAAAAATGCGCGGTTGAGGCCATGCATCCGGCAACTCCGACTTCGCCTCTGGCGGTCGCACCTCCTTGCCTGACCGGTTACGAGCGAGGGAAACCTAGGGTAGCGACCTGCCGCCCCCGTCCAGGCGCCGCTCCACGGCCCGCAGCGCTACCCTGATGCCATTGCCGACGGCGATCTGCGGTTCGGAGGCGGCGAAGTTCTCGGCCGCCTCGCGCTCGGCCACCGCAACCCGCGCCTGCTCGAAAGCAGTCTCGAAAGAGCGGGTTCCCCGGAGGGCTTCCTGGAAGAAGGCGCGACCGAAAAAGGTCCAGTCCGCTTCGTGGCTGCAGCCATGCGAGTTGAGATCGTGGCGCGACGCGCTGATCACCAGACTGTCGTTACCGGCCAGAGCCGGCACGAATCCGCCCGAATAGCAGGCCGACACCACCACCACCCGGTAGCGGATGCCGGCCGCCTGCATCAGGGCGTGCAGACGCTCGGGCGTGAGGTCGTCGAAACGGTACGGCCACAGGCTTAGATCGAAGCGGTGATCGCGCGAGCCGTGGGAGGTCATGAAGAGAACCAGCACGTCCTCGTCCGGATTCATGCGTTGCCCGATCCACACCAGACTACGGGCCAGCGCGGTGACGCTGGCAATGGGCTGTTCGGCGACCGTGGCGGGGTTGTTCACCAGCACCACGCTGCGACCGGCCGTGTCGAAGCGCTCCTGGAACAGCCCTTGCACCGCCTGCACTTCCCGCAGGAAGACGTCCTGACCGCCGTGGCCGCCCACAGCCAGCAGGAACATCTCCGGCACCCCTGGCCGGCCCGGCGTCACCCGCTCCAGCGCCTCCTGCAGCAAGCGCGGCTGGGCGTAGAGAACGGCCTCGCTGGTCGTGCTCTGCCATCGCGCCCGTGCGGCGGCCTCGGCGGTCTCGTCGTGGCGCGCCACCCAGAGCGGCGCCTCTTGATCGAGGATAAAAGGCGGCAGTCCGATCAGGACCACCACCGCCAGGACGGCACCGAGGCGTTGCTCCGGCAACAGACCGACCGTGCGCACCAGGGCGGGGATGGAAGCGAGCAGGCCGTAGGCGAATGGCGCCCACCACAGCAATGGTGCAGCATCCTCCAACGCTCGCCAGGCCCCATCCGGCATCAGGCTGAGAGCGCCCCACAGAAGGCCCACCACGAGCCACAGGGCGGCCAGGGCGACGGCCCCGGCCAGCGTGCGGCTTTCGTTCATGCCCGCTCGGGCCGTCGCCCAAGCGGCCAGCAGCAGCCAGGGGATGCCGAAGAACAGGGGTAGCAGGCCGGCCGGATTGAAATCGCCATCCCCACCAATCCGCCAGAAGTCGAGTCCGCCACTCAGGAAGATGTCCGCCAGCAGCAGAAGGATCAATTGGGGAACGGATACCCGCAGCAAGCAAGCGGCGGAAGGACGCAACGCGAGAAACAGGAAGCCTGCCAGCACGTTTCGCCCGAGATCGGCAAGCAGGCGACCGCGGGCCGTGCGTGGCGCAGGCGTGGCTCCGTGGGTCGCGACCGGCCGGGCGTCCAGACCGCCGCGCTCGCGCAAGCGGGCGATGAATGCCGCCCGTGCAGGCCCCTCGGGCAGGCTGCGGTGAGGGATACACAGGGCCTGAAAGCCCTTGAGATGCAGAATCAGGCCACCGGAAAAGTCCTCGACGGCTTCCAGCGCGCTCCAGTTCAAGTGCGCACTGCCGCGCTCGCAGTCCACCCGCAGGCCATCCGCTTCCGGCGTAATGCGGTACGCGGCGACCTGCTCGCGGGCAAGTCGCCCCATCAGCCGGCACCGCTGGCGCCATGCCTGGAGAAGGCCCGCTCCGAGTGCAACCGCACCCAGCCAGAGGTAGCCCTCCCCCGATGCCAGCCATTCTCGTCCGCCCAGGTTCGCAGACAGGCCTATGGCCGACCCGACGGCGAGCCACAGGAAGAAAGGGCGTAGCCACGCTCGCTGCGTGGTGGCCGCCGCCAAGCGGCGGCTTGCCGCGCTCACGGCGGCGAGGCGCTCCGCCTCGGTCGTTTCCACCTCGATCACGAGAGCTGTTTCGGTCTTCTCAGTTTCCACGGCGATTGAACCTTGGGCGGGTTGGCTACGCGGCGCAAATTATAGCTTTAGCATAGACCGGCCACGGAGCCGACCGGAGCCCGACACGCCTCACGAGCGTGACGACTCACCGATGCGCCGGCACGACAGGTGTAGCACTGCAGGCGACGGAGACTTTACCTGATTGCCGGACCGCGCGTGACATGGGCGATAAGGAGGCGTGGCAGGCATACGGGCGATCGAGGACCGCAGCTGCCAGGAGGCGGCTCCCTTTTTCGCGGGCGCGCTCGCGCCAGTACCCAGTTGGCGTGAAACGGTGCCTCTGCGGTGCTTTCATCCTGTTCAACGAAAAACGCCCGGAATGCTCCAGACCCGCGGAGAAGCTCGGTGTGGCAACAACGGTGCCTGCGGCAGATTGCATACAAGCATGCTCGCCACCAGCACTTTCCGGCCTCTGGAGCCGTGAGAAGATCCTTACTATCGAGCGGCGACCTGGGCGCAAGCCAGATCGCCGCTCTACTTCAGCAACTAACAGGGTGATGCAAAAGCGCGCGATTCAGCGCCAGCAAGGGTGCTCCGGTTGATCTTCACGACGATTTCCTCGCGAGAATTGGATTTTCGATCCATTTCGAACTGCCCGGGGCCGAGCGCGAGCAGGTCGCGACGGTGGCGTGCAAAGCCGAATTTGCCAGCCTGCCGCCCTCGCAGATCGTGCCGCGGCTGGCTGACCGCGGGCAGTATCTGGCGAGCGAATCGACGTTCTATCGAGTGCTCAAGAGCATACAGCGTCGCGGCGCGTTGAAGTGCGCGACTGAACCCACGCTGCAACAATCGGCACCGGACGCCCGCGATTTGGCGCATCGGCGCGCGCGGTGCGCAAGCACATGCGTGACAATCCGCCAGGGGATCCAGGCAGCGCCGTAGTGCACCACGACCAACGGTCGCTATGCGCTTTCCGCACACCACAGATGTGATTGCGATATAAGCCACCTCGCCACCTCGCCACCTCGCCACCTCGTCGTCGGCCGACGGCGTGTGAGCGATACTTCGTGACCCACTGATAGCCTGATTGGCAAAGTAATCACCTGCCTCTATGAATATGCGAGCGACTCATGGCCTACGACGCATTCATTTCCTACAGTCATGCCGCCGACGGGCAGCTTGCGCCGGCCATTCAATCGGCTCTCCATCGCCTGGCGAAGCCGTTCTATCGCATGCGGGCACTGAATGTCTTCCGCGACAAGACCGGCTTGGCCGCCACCTCAGCCTTGTGGGGCACGATTGAAGCGGCGTTGCAGCAGTCCCGCCACCTGATTTTGCTCGCCTCGCCAGAGGCATCACGTTCAGAGTGGGTTAACAAGGAGGTTGCCTGGTGGTTGAGAAACCGGTCGAGCGACACCCTTCTGATCGTCGTGACGGCGGGAGAACTCGCCTGGGACGCAGCGAGCAGCGATTTTGATTGGCAGGCCACCACCGCGATTCCCGCGCTCCTGGCCGGGCGTTTCCGGGAAGAGCCGCTTTATGTCGATATGCGCTGGGCGCGTACGCGCAGCGAGCTGAGCCTGCGTGAGTCGCGGTTCCTGGATGCCGTGCTCGATCTCGCCGCTCCTCTGCACGGCAAACCGAAGAACGACCTGGCTGGCGAAGACGTCAGGCAAAACCGAATCGTGCGTTCCGTGTCTCTGGCCGCCGCAGTCGTCCTGGCTGTTATTGCCGCCTTCGCGTGGCAACAACGGAACGAGGCGGTGCGCAACGCAGCGCTCGCGCTCGAGCGGCAGCGGCTGGCCGAACAGCGCGTTGAAGAGCTGTGTCAGTCCTGGCGGGTGACGACCGCATTCATCGAGGACCATCTACAAGGCGCCATCTACGACATCAAAGGGCGCCTGTACGAGGTCTTCAAGTACGACGAAAACTGTCGCCCGTGACGCAGGAAAGCGTGAATCTGGTTCGTCGTTCCCGTGCGGTCGCGCACCAGGGCTTCACGCACACGGTGCAACGCCGAGATCGTTTGCTGGCTCTCGTTGCGCGGACTCACAAAACGCATGCTCGGCAGGCAGGAAAGTTCGCCAGCGTCGTGAGCATCTGGCTGCGCGACACTTTCTTGCGAAACACCATCCGGCCCTTCTCGTCGTGCCCGTGCCGGTGAAAGCGGTCGCTTCCCGAGGTCGATTCCGATCAGTGTGACGGTGCTGAGATCATAGCCTCCAAAAAAACAATCCCCGCGCGGGGTAACCGCTTGGCGGGGATCGGGCTGACCATCTCATTAAAACCCCGGTTCTTGCCGGGGTCCTTCTTGCCTTCAGTTCTTCCCGCTTCAGATGCCGACTTTGCCGCCGTCGTCCCGAGTTATCACGATCGTCGCCGAGCGCGGACGCGACAAGCCGCCGTCGGGCCAGTGGCTGCCGAAGGCGCTGGTCGTGAAGTCGGGACGCGTGTCTTCACCCGGGTGCTGGATATTGATGAAAAGCGCCGTGCCGTCCGGGGTTTCCGCGACGCCAGTAATTTCGCATTCCCTCGGACCCACGAGGAAACGGCGTAGGTTCTCTTCGCCAAGCTGCTTGCCGACGTAAGTGTCGACTGCTCGGGTCGTGACCCCGTCCGTGCTGACCACAGTGCGCGGCGCGCCGTCACCCACGGTCCCCGGGACCGCCGCCAGGAGCATGCAGTTCGTCACGTCGGTGTAGGCGCCGTCGTCCGTCTCGATCCACAGCACGCCGGTCGCCTGACTGAACCACAGGCCGTCGGGGCTGGAGAAATCGTTGGCGTCGGTAAGCCCCGAAATATTGACGTTCCCCGCATCGGCCGTCGCGCGCGCGCCGAACAGGAACACGTCCCAGCTGAAGGACGTCGCGCCCGCGTCGTCGCCGGCTTCGGCAAAGCGGATGATGTGGCCGTTCGGGTTGCCCAGCTGGTTCTGGCCGGTCGTCTTGCGGTCGTTATAGAAGCGCGGGTTAGCGGCATCGAGTTTGCCGATCGGGCGGCTCGCGGCGTTGGTGTTGGTCAGCGCCATATACACTTCGCCATTCTTCGGATTCACCGCACCCCATTCCGGACGATCCATCTTCGTCGCGCCGGCGGCATCGGCGGCGAGACGGGCGTGGAGCACGACGTCCGCGTCATCGGCGAACGGATACGCAGCATTGGCCGAGGTGACGTTGCCAACGCCGAAGCTCAACTCGATCCACTGACCGCTGCCGTCGGCATCGAACCGGGCGACATAGAGCTTGCCGTCGTCCAGATACTTGTCGCCCGCCGCGAGGCCGTCGTTGGCGTCCGCCGGATTCCACGGCTGATTCGACACGTATTTGTAGATGTACTCGTTGCGCGAATCGCAGCCCATGTACCACACCAGCGGCGCGCCCGTCCGGACCGGCCCGAGCCACGCGCCTTCATGCGCGAAGCGGCCGAGGGCCGTGCGCTTCTTCGGCATCGATTCGGGATCGAACGGATCGATCTCCACGACCCACCCGTAAGTGTTCGGCGCGTTGCGATAGTCGTCACTGCCGTCGAGCGAGTTGCCGAGCTTCATCGCATTCCAGCGGCCGTAGAGGTCATCCGGCGTATCCGGCGCCACCGTCGCCCACAGCTCGCGCCCGTTGCCGGCAACGCCGTAGCGGGCGAACGCCGTCAGTTCCTTCGCGCTGCGCTCCAGGTTGTCGATCGCGGTGATGCGGCGGAAGTAACCGGCCCAGTTTTCCTCACAGGTGAGGTAGGTACCCCACGGCGTCGCGCCGCTCGCGCAATTGTTGACGGTGCCGCGCGTCCTGCTGCCGTCCGGCGAGTGTTTGGTGACCATGTACGGCGTTCCCGCGGCAGGACCGGACAGTTCCATCTCCGTCAGCGTGTGGATGCGGCGATTGAAGCGCGAATTCCGGTCGTAGCTCCAGTCCCCGTCGGCCTCGACCGTTTCGATGATGCCCACCCCGTGGACGAAGAACTCGCGCAGCACTTCGTCGGCGACGGTGCGCACGCCATTGACGACGGTCGGCCCGTTGGGGTGCAGGAAAGCGGGTGTGATCGCTTCATGGTTCAGGCACAGCAGTCCGCGCGCCGACTCGTTCTTGTGATGTTTGCCGTTCGGGCCGAGGCCGAAGTAGTGCATGCCGTCATGGTGATCGCCACCGCGAAACGCGAAGCTGGCGGGGTCGTCCTGGCCATTGTTCATGTACTCGGCAATTCCTGCGGCGATCGGATCGCCCAAGCGATACAGCACGCTATGGCGGTAGCCGTCCGGCAGCGCTACGACATCCGCAAGACTCTTCGCAACCGGGGAAAAACCCAGTTTCGCGGTTTGCTGCGGGGATAGCGGGGTACCCTGTCGGGCGAGACCCGCCCACGCCGACGGGGAGGCCGCGCCACCGAGCACCGCGAGCGCCGCGGCGCCGATGCCGCCACCCAGCAACTGTCGGCGCGACAGGCGTGCTTGCAGGACACTGTCAAAGCTGACGTTCTCCGATATGTTGGTCGAGTCGTCAGAGCTGTTCACGAGGGGCGAGCGGTAATCGGTCATGGGAGAGTCCTCGGCGGAGTTTTTACTGGTTAAAGACGCCGAGCGACGTTAGTCCTCTTCTATTAAGGACTCATGACCGGCAGTGCTTGCAATAAGCGTAAATGTGCAGGTGCTTTGCGCGGCAGCCTGCGTCCGCATCTGGGCTGCGATTGCCGGCGCTGCCAGTTTTCCTGCCGCGTGGGGCGAACAGGGCGTAGTAGAGCTCACCGCGCTGATCGGCTACTTCGCGTGCGTCTCGTGGGTAATGAACGTCGCGCGCACGCCGGCCCCGGCGCCAGCCGAAGGTGGAGCGCTCGCTCCCTTTCCGGCCTGAGGGACGGGGTCGTCGCCGAGCGCCGGGCGAAAATGCGTGGCGGACTGCAAGCAGCGGTCCCTTTCGGCCCACGCCTCATTCATGTCCGCCCGCTTGCCCCCGGGAACTTCGATCCGGGCGGCTCTTCGAATCGAGAGACGGCAACGCGACCGCCGCAAGAGCGACGCGACGACGACCCCGGGACACTGCGAGCACCCCGTCGGCCGGTGTCCCGGGCGGGCGGTCTTCGGGGGCTACTCGACAATGAACATTCTCAAGCTCTATCCCGGTCAACCGGAAGAACGGCCGTTGCAGGGCACTTATCTTGCCCACGAGCTCCATCGGCGCGGCACGCCCGAGCGACCGTTCGTATACGGAAATTTTGTTTCCAGCCTCGACGGCCGCATCGCCATCGATGATCCGCACAAAGGCAGCCATGTCCCCCTGTCGCTGACCAGCGGCAACGACTTTCGGCTCTTCCTCGAGTTGCAGGCGCAGGCCGATTGCCTGATCAGCCACGGCGGCTACATGCGGGCGGTCGCGGCCGGAATGCTGGACGACATCCTGCAGGTGGGCGTGCGCGAAGGCACCGATGATCTCGCGCAGTGGCGAAGGGCCCACGGCCTGGCGCCGCAGCCGGCCGTCGTCCTCGCCAGCGCCACGCTCGACTTTTCCGTGCCCGACTCGACCCGCCAGCACGGTCAGACCGTCTACATCGCGACGGGCCAGAACGCCGATCCCGAGCGCGTTCGGCACTTCCAGGATCAGGGCTACGAGGTCATCGTGTCCGGCGCCGCTTCCATGGTGGAGGGTGCGCCGCTGATCCAGGCGATGTGCGCGCGCGGTTATCGCAGCTTCTACTTGCTCGCCGGTCCGCGGATGCTTCATGCCATGCTGCGCGACCGGCAACTGTCGAGACTCTATCTGACCGTCGCGCATCTGCTCGTGGGTGGCGAAGGCTTCCATACGCTTACGCTCGGTCCCGAGTTCGAAAATGCCGGAAGGATGCGCATGATGTCGCTCTACTACGATGCCTCCTCGCCCAAGGGCGCCGGTCAGTGGTTTGCGCAGTTCGAGGCGATCGCACACGATACCGAGGTCGCCGGGTAGGCGTGCGCGGCGCCACCCGGCCAGCCCCCTGCGCGCTGTGCTTTGGAGAGGAAATGGCATACCAACTGCTCGCAGTCGAGAACGGCAAGCCGATCAAGATGTGGACCGAGGGCGTCCCGGTGGAAGAGGCTGCCCGGCATCAGTTGATGAACACGGCGAAGATGCCCTTCATCTTCCGCCATGTGGCGGTGATGCCGGACGTCCACCTCGGAAAGGGCTCGACGATCGGCAGCGTGATCCCGACCCGCGGCGCCATCATTCCGGCGGCAGTCGGCGTCGACATCGGCTGCGGCATGATCGCGGCCCGCACCACCCTCACCGCCGCGGATCTGCCCGATAGCCTGCACGGCTTGCGCTCTGCCATCGAGCGTGCCGTGCCGCACGGCCGCACGCCCGGAAGGCATGACCGGGGCGCCTGGGACAGCCCGCCGGACCTCGCGGACGCCGCATGGGCGAGCCTGCTGCCACGCTTCAGCCGCATCGCGGAAAAGTATCCGCGCCTGAAGAACACCAACAACCACAATCACCTCGGTACCCTGGGAACGGGCAACCACTTCATCGAAGTGTGCCTGGACGAGGCAGACCGGGTGTGGCTCATGCTCCACTCCGGCTCGCGCGGCGTGGGCAATGCGATCGGCAATACCTTCATCGAGCTCGCGCGCGCCGACATGAAAGGGCACATCGCCAACCTGCCCGACCGCGACCTCGCCTAC
>Ga0214472_10009532_pt1 | contig 10115 bp, 8 predicted proteins | sample RVTome_6_FD_207662 | JGI IMG/M metagenome (GOLD analysis project Ga0214472, IMG submission 207662) | Soil microbial communities from uranium-contaminated site in the Upper Colorado River Basin, Wyoming, United States - RVT140D175 | ecosystem: Environmental > Terrestrial > Soil > Contaminated >...
GGACGTGCCGGGCGTCACGTCGGAAAGCATCGGCGACGCGTTCTCGAAGACCGTCTTCATCTCGTTACGGAAGTAGTCCGGGCCTCCGGACGTGTTCTCGACGGCCGACACCATCGTCGCGATCGCGACGCCGCCGGGCCGTGGCGGCATCGGCGTCGTGCGCCTGAGCGGTCCAGGGGCGCACGGAGCCGCGCGCCTGCTGACGGCGCGCGAGCGGCCCTTCATCCCGAGGCATGCGACCCTCGCCGTCGCGCGACGTCCGGCTGCGTCCAGCACGCCGGGCACGGGCGACACGATCGACCAGGTGATCGTCATCTATTTTCCTGCGCCTTCGTCGTACACCGGCGATGATGTCATCGAGATCAGCGCGCACGGCGGACCGCTCGTCCTGAGCCGGATCGTCGAGGCCGCGATGGAAGCCGGTGCGCGGCCGGCGAACCCCGGGGAGTTCACGCTGCGCGCCTATCTCAACGGCCGGATCGACCTCCCACAGGCGGAGGCGGTCGCGGACCTGATTGACGCCGTGACGCCGCTCCAGGCCCAGGCGGCCTTCGATCAGCTGCAGGGCACGCTGACGCGGGCAATCGGCGAGGCCGATCAGGCCCTTTTCGATCTCGTGGCGCGGCTCGAGGCGTCGATCGATTTCCCGGAGGAGGGCTATCACTTCATCGAGCCCGCGGCGCTCGGCGCGGCGATCGACGGCGTGGCCGATCGCCTGGCGGCGCTCCTCGCGGACGGCCGGCGCGGACGGCTGGTGCGCGAAGGCCTGCAGGTGGCGATCGTCGGGCGGCCGAACGTCGGGAAGTCGAGCCTGTTCAATGTGCTCGTCGGCGCCCCGCGCGCGATCGTCACCGAGGTGCCGGGCACGACGCGCGATCTCGTGACCGAGGCGGTCGACATCCTCGGCGTGCGCGTCACGCTCGTCGACACGGCGGGCGTGCGCGAAGGTCTCGACGTGGTCGAGCGCGAAGGCGTCGAGCGCACCCAGGGAGCGATGCGCGTGGCGGATCTCGTGCTCGTCGTCCTCGACGGATCACGGCCGCTCGAAGAGGGTGATGCGCGGATCCTCGATCGCACGGCGGACCGTCCGCGGCTCACGGTCGCGAACAAGGTCGATGCCGGACGGGCGTGGCGGCGGGACGACGCACTCGAGCTGTCCGCGGTGACCGGCGCCGGCGTCGAGGCGCTGCGGGAGCGGATTGTGACGGGGCTCGGCGGGGATCTGGCCGCGGATCGACCGGCGATCACGAACGTCCGCCACCTCGCGCTCGTCGAGCGGGCGCGCGAATCGCTGCTGCGGGCGAGGACGGCGGCGCTCGCCGAGGGGCGATCGCGATCCGAAGAGTTCGTGCTGGCGGATCTGCAGGAGGCACGCGCCGCACTCGAGGAGATCACGGGCGCGCGCACGCCGGACGACGTCCTCGCGCATGTGTTCGCGAGGTTCTGCGTCGGCAAGTGAGGGTGGCGGACGCCGCATGAAGGACACCTTCGACGTCATCGTCATCGGCGCGGGGCACGCCGGATGCGAAGCCGCGTACGCAGCCGCGCGTCTCGGCGCGCGCGTCGGGATCTGCACGTTGTCGCTCGACACGGTGGCGCACATGCCGTGCAACCCCGCGGTCGGCGGCACGGCGAAGGGGCACCTCGTCCGCGAGATCGACGCGCTCGGCGGGCTGATGGGGCGCGCCATCGACGCGACCGGCATCCAGTTCAAGCTCCTCAATCGCAGCCGCGGTCCTGCCGTATGGTCGCCCCGCGCGCAGGCGGACAAGGCGAGCTACGCGCGCTGGGTGCGTGAGACGCTCGAGGGCGAGCCGAACATCGAGTGGCTGATCGGCCCGGCCGGGCGAGTGCTCGTCGACGGCGGACAGGTTGCGGGCCTGGCGATGGAGGACGGGGACCGGTATCGCTGTTCGGCTCTGGTCGTGACGACGGGGACGTTCCTGAACGGGCTGGTGCATATCGGGCGCGAGCAGCACGCGGCAGGGAGGGCTGGCGAGCCGCCCTCGCGCGAGCTGGCCGAATCGCTCAAAGCGTTCGGCTTTTCCTACGGCCGTCTGAAAACCGGGACGCCGCCAAGGCTGGCGCGGGAGAGCATCGACTTCGAGCAGCAGGTGGCGCGGGGCGTGTTCACGGTCGAGCCGGGAGACGTGGCGCCGGTGCCCTTCTCGTTCCTCACGGACCGCATCGAGCGCGAGCAGGCCCCGTGTTTTCTCCTGCATACCAATGAACGGGTCCGGGAGCTTGTGACGGCGAACGTGGATCGGTCGCCGCTTTATAACGGCCAGATTAAGGGCATTGGACCTAGATATTGCCCGTCGCTTGAGGACAAAGTCATACGATTCCCGCAGAAGGAGCGCCACCAAATCTTCCTCGAGCCGGAAGGGGTGTCCTCGCGCGAGATCTATGTGAACGGGTTCTCGACGAGCCTGCCGAGGGACGTCCAGGAAGATCTGATCCATTCGCTTCCCGGGCTGGAGGAAGCCATCGTCCTGCGTCACGGCTATGCAGTCGAGTACGACTTCATCCAGCCGACGGAGCTGACGCGGCGGCTCGAGGCGAAGCGAATTGGCGGCCTGTTTCTCGCGGGCCAGGTAAACGGGACGTCCGGCTACGAGGAAGCCGCGGCGCAGGGTCTCGTCGCTGGCGTGAACGCGGCGGCTGCGCGATCAAGGGACGGCCGCGTGTCAGGGCCGGGCCTCGAACTGAGGCGGGACGAGGCGTACATCGGAGTCCTCGTTGACGACCTCATCACCAAGGGCTGCCTCGAGCCGTACCGGATGTTTACCTCGCGCGCGGAGCACCGCCTGCTCCTGCGCATCGACAACGCGGACCTCAGGCTCACACCGCGCGGCCGCGAGGCGGGCCTCGTGGATGAGAGGCGCTGGTCGGTGTTCCAGGAGCGGCGTGGCCGCTACGAGCGCAACCTCGACGTCCTCGAGCGCACGACCGTCAGGACCGCGTCCGGCGATCGAGTGTCTGCCGCGCAACTGCTGCGCCAGCCAGCTGTCTCGCTCGACGATCTGCTCGCGAGGAATGACATCTCGCTCGAGGTCGTGGCCGGCGGAACGGCAGTGGACATCGCCAGCGTGGAAACCACCCTTAAGTACTCCGGCTACCTGAAGCGACAGGGTCACGAGGTCGCTCGGCTGCAGCGGGACGAGGCGAGGCGGATTCCCGCAGGCTTCTGCTTCGAGGGTATTCCGGGTCTTTCGCGCGAGATCGTTCAACGGCTCTCCGAGGTCCGGCCCGACACGTTGGGGCACGCCCTCCGTGTTCCTGGCGTCACGCCGGCGGCGGTCGCCGTTCTCGCTGCCTGGGTCGCAAGGATGCCGCTGCGGGCGTGATGGCGTCCAGGCACGACCTCCCTGCCGAATCTCAGGACCTGACGGCCCGCCTGGCTGATCGGACCAGTCGACGGTGGGACGTGCACCTGACCTCGGCACAACTCTCCCAGCTCGCGCTGTATCTTCACCTGCTCGCCCAGTGGAACCGCACGATCAACCTCACCGCTCTTCCCCTCGACGGCTATCCAGAGACGACTCTGGATCGGCTGATCGGCGAGGCCCTGGCTGCCGCCAAGCACGTTCAGGACCGGGAGGGCGTCTGGTTCGACCTGGGATCGGGAGGTGGCAGCCCGGCGGTCCCGCTCAAAGTCGTCCGGCCGGCGCTCGCCCTCACCATGGTCGAATCGAGATCCAGAAAGGTGGCGTTTTTGGGAGAGGTCGTGCGAAGGCTGGGCCTCGAGAAAGCCGTTGCGCTCGCGGAGAGATTCGAGAAGCTTGATTCGGCGATCGCCGGCACCGCCGATCTCGTCACAGTCCGGGCAGTTAGAGTGGATTCCGAGCTGTTGGCGATTGCCGGGGCGCTCCTCAAGCCCGGCGGCAGGTTGATGATTTTCACATCTGTCCCGGCGCTACGGGTGAGCTCTTCGAACAGGGCCCCGAGCAGGCTCCTGGAAGTTTCGAGCGCTCCCTTGCCTGGACCTGATTCACTGTTGCGGATCTGGGAGCTCGCAGAGACGGGTGTCTGAGCCAACACGTTCGATAGTCGGATTGTTCCCCGTGGAACAATTGCGCGCATTCCACATCCGGGGACTCCTGCCCCTGGTTCTCCCATTGACCAGGTCCCGTCTCCGACCGTATGCTTGGCCGATTCCACGCGCATCACGGAAAACGCGATTAGGTTATACGACAAAATAACGGCCATGCCTCGCATCGTCGCCGTCGCCAATCAAAAAGGCGGGGTCGGCAAAACCACGACGACCATCAATCTCGCCGCCTCCCTGGCCCTCGGCGAACGCCGCGTGCTGCTCGTCGATGTCGATCCCCAGGCCAACCTGACGAGCGGCGTCGGCCGAAAGGGGCAGGCATCCGAAGCCGGCACGATTTACGAGGCGCTGACACGGCCCGACCCGGTCGCCGATCCGGCGCGCTTCGTGATCCCGACCGCCATCGACGGCCTGTTCCTCGTGCCCGCCGATCGCAACCTGACCGGCGCCGAAATCGAAATGGTGCCCCTCGCCAGTCGCGAAGAGCGCCTCCGGATGTTCCTTGCGCCGCTCCGTGACCGCTACGACTACATCTTCATCGACTGCCCGCCCTCCCTCGGCTTGCTCACGCTGAACGCGCTCGTCGCGGCCGATGCCGTCCTCATTCCCCTCCACTGCGAGTACTTCGCACTCGAAGGGCTCGCCGATCTCGTGGGCACGCTGCGGCGCGTCCGCGCCGGGCTGAATCCCGGCCTCGATATCGAGGGCGTGCTGCTGACGATGTACGACGAGCGAACGAACCTCGGACAGCAGGTGGCGAGCGACGTGCGGGGGTTTTTCAAGGAGAAGGTGTTCCAAACCGTCATCCCGCGCAACGTCCGCCTCGGCGAGGCGCCAAGCCACGGGATGCCGGTGATTCTGTACGACGTGAAGTCGCGCGGCGCCGAGGCCTACCTCGCGCTCGCGCGCGAGGTGCTGGCCCGCGCCGCCGGCACCGCCGCCTGACCGGGAACTTCTTTCGAGGGCCACATACATGGAGAAACGCCCCGCGCTTGGCAAGGGCCTGAGCGCCCTGATCCCGGACGCGCCCGACATGCGCCCGGCACCGACCGAGGTCGACGTCGATCGCCTGACGCCGAGCGCATTCCAGCCGCGCGGCCACCTGGACGATGCACGCTTGGACGATCTCGCCCGCTCGATTCGATCGAACGGCGTCATCCAGCCGATCGTCGTGCGGCGCCAGGGCGATCGGTACCAGATCATCGCCGGCGAACGGCGCTGGCGGGCGGCGCAGAAGGCCGGCCTCCTCCGCGTGCCCATCGTCGTGCGCGAGGTGCCCGACGGCCGGGAGGCCTCGCTGCTCGAGATGGCGCTCATCGAGAACATCCAGCGCGAGAACCTGAATCCGATGGACGAGGCCCTCGCCTACCGCCGGCTGTCCGACGAGTTCCACCTGACGCAGGAGGACATCGCGGCCGCGGTCGGCAAGGACCGCGCGTCGGTGGCCAATTGCCTCCGCCTGCTCAAGCTGCCCGACGAGGTTCGGGCCGACGTCGCCGCCGGGACGCTGTCGATGGGTCACGCGAAAGCGCTGCTCGCCCTGCCCGCCGATGCGGATCAGCGGCGCACGGCCCGCGACGTCATCGCGCGCGGCCTCTCGGTGCGCGAAACCGAAGCCCTCGTGAAGAAGGCGCTCGAAGGACCGAGGCCCGCGGCCGAGCCCGCCCCGGCCGACGTCCACACCCGGACGGCCGAGGACCGGCTTCGTCTCGCACTCGGCACCCGCGTGCGCATCGTTCGCCGGGGCACCAGGGGGCGCATCGAGATCGACTTCGTGTCCGAGGAGGAGCTGATCAGGCTGTACGATCAGCTCACCGCGCAGACCGCCTGAGGGGCGCGACGACGGCCGGATATGGTATAAGTTTCTGTTCGCTTGTGAAACTCGGCGCAAGCTGAGGAACCTGGCCCACAGCCTGGAGAAGAGGCCCGTCATTACCAGCCGCACCGCCGCCAAGCGCTACGCCCGTGCCCTGTTCGACGTGGCCGTGAAGGAAGGGATCGACCTGTCACGGGTCGACGAGGATCTCGCCGCCTTTGCGGGACTGTTTCACGATCACCCGACGCTCGAGAAGGTCCTGCTCAACCCGGCCGTCCCGGCCCCGCGGAAGCGGGCCGCGGTGGCCGAGCTCACCCGGGGCGCCGGCGTCCTGCCGCTCGTCGGCAAACTGCTCCTGCTGCTCGCCGACCGCGACCGGCTGGTGCTCCTGCCCGGCCTCCTCGACGCGTATCGCGATCGCCTGATGGATCACCGTCAGGTGGTGCGGGCCGAGGTCACGACCGCGACCCCCCTCGCGGGCGCCCGCGAGCGGGAGATCGAGCAGAGCCTGGCGCGCCTGACGGGCCGGACCGTGACGCTGTCGACCCGTGTGGATCCGGCCCTCATCGGCGGAATCGTCGCGCGCGTCGGCGGCACGGTCTACGACGGGAGCCTCGCGACGCAGCTCGAGAAGATGCGACAGCGGTTCGTGGAGAAGGCCTGAGAGACATGGACATCAAAGCTGAAGAGATTTCCAAGATCATCCGCGAGCAGATCGGCAGCTATGCCGTGGAGGTCGACGTCGCCGAGGTCGGCAGCATCATCTCGATTGGCGACGGCATCGCGCGCGTGCACGGCATCGAGAAGGCCATGGCCGGCGAGATGCTCGAGTTCCCCCACGGCGTGTTCGGCATCGCGCTGAACCTCGAGGAGGAGAGCGTCGGCGCGGTGCTCCTCGGCGAATACACCGAGATCAAGGAAGGCGACATCGTCAAGCGCACCGGGCGGATCATCTCGGTCCCGATCGGCGACGAGATGCTCGGGCGCGTCGTCAACGCGCTCGGCCAGCCGCTTGACGGCAAGGGGCCCATCGCGACGAAGCGTTTCTCCCCCATCGAGCGCATCGCGCCTGGCGTTGTCGATCGGCAGCCCGTCAAGGAGCCGCTGCAGACCGGGCTCAAGGCGATCGACGCGATGGTGCCGATCGGCCGCGGCCAGCGCGAGCTCATCATCGGGGATCGGCAGACGGGAAAGACCGCCGTTGCGATCGACGCGATCCTGAACCAGAAGGACACCGGCGTCATCTGCATCTACAACGCTATCGGGCAGAAGCAGTCGACCATCGCGCAGGTCGTGCGCACGCTCGAGGAGGCCGACGCGATGCGGTACACGGTCGTCGTGGTCGCGGCCGCGGCCGATCCGGCGCCGCTCCTTTACATCAGCCCGTACTCGGCCTGCACGATTGGCGAGTTCTTTCGCGACTCGGGCCGCCATGCGCTGTGCGTCTACGACGACCTGTCCAAGCACGCGCAGGCGTACCGCGAGATTTCCCTCCTGCTCCGCCGCCCGCCGGGGCGCGAGGCGTACCCGGGCGACGTGTTCTACCTGCACTCGCGGCTCCTCGAGCGGGCGGCCAAGCTCAACACGAGCCAGGGCGGCGGCTCGCTCACGGCGCTGCCCATCATCGAGACGCAGGCGGGCGACCTCTCGGCGTACATCCCGACCAACGTCATCTCGATTACCGACGGCCAGATCTTTCTCGAGTCCGACCTCTTCCACCAGGGCGTGCGGCCCGCCATCAACGTCGGCAACTCGGTGTCGCGGGTCGGCGGATCGGCGCAGGTGAAGGCGATGCGGCAGGTGGCCGGGACCCTACGCCTCGACCTGGCGCAGTACCGCGAGCTCGCGGCCTTCGCGCAGTTCGGGAGCGACCTCGACAAGTCGACCCAGGCGCAGCTCACGCGCGGCGCGCGCCTCGTGGAGATCCTGAAGCAGCCGCAGTACACGCCGCTCCCGGTCGAGCGGCAGATCGCGATCATCTTCGCGGGCACCAACGGCTACCTCGACGCGATTCCGGTGGCCGACGTGCGGGCGTTCGAGACGGGGCTCTACGAGTACATCGAGACGCGGAACCCGGAAGTCTTCCGCGGCATCGCGGAGAAGAAGCAGCTCGACAACGAGCTCAAGGCCGCGCTCGACGCGGCGATCAAAGCCTTTGCGGGCGATTTCGCGGCCCGCCGATCGGTCGCGGCGTAGCCCGTACCCCGTACCCCGTAGCCTGGAGCCCAAAGCCTAGAGCCTGACGTCATGCCGTCCCTGATTGACCTCCGGCGCCGCGTTCGCGCCGTGAAGAACACGCAGCAGATCACGAAGGCGATGAAGATGGTCGCCGCGTCGAAGCTGCGCCGGGCGCAGGATCGCATCATGGCCGCCCGGCCGTACGCGCTTCAGATGCAGCGCGTGCTGTCGAGCCTCGCGGCGCGGGTCGATTCGTCGGTCCATCCGCTGCTGACCGCGCGCGAGCCGCGCCCCGACGGCCGGACGCTCGTCATCGTGGTCACGGGCGACAAGGGCCTCTGCGGCAGCTTCAACACGAATGTCATCAAGGCGGCCGGCGCCTTCATCGGCACGAGCGGGCAGCCGTGCGCGCTCGGGCTGGTCGGCCGCAAGGGCCGCGAGTTCTTCGGCCGCCGCGGCTTCGACATCGTCTTCGAAAGGGTGGGCATCTTCCAGAAGCTCAGCTACGAGGACGCGAGCGACATCGCGCGGACGGCCGTCGATGCCTTCCTGTCGGGCGAGGTCGACCGCGTGATGCTCGTGTACAACGAGTTCCGGTCGGTCATCTCGCAGCGGGTCGTCGTCGAGCCGCTGCTGCCGGTCACCCGGGCGGAGGTCGGGACGACCAACGGCCCGCAGGTGGACTACCTGTACGAGCCGTCACCCGAGGAAATCTTCGGGAAGCTCCTGCCGCGCTACGTCGAGGTGCAGACCTACCGGGCGCTCCTCGAGTCGAATGCCGCGTTCTTCGCGGCGCAGATGACGGCCATGGACACGGCCACGAAGAACTCGGCCGAGATGATCGCGTCGCTGACGCTGTACATGAACAAGGTGCGGCAGGCGGCGATCACGCGTGAAATCATCGAGGTCGTCTCGGGCGCCGAGGCACTGTAGCGAGTAACCGCGAGTAGCCGCCAGCCTGAAAGGCCGGCGGAGGCGAGAGGGTGAGAGCGGACACATGGCTGACAAGAAGACGGGCAGAATCGTCCAGGTGATCGGGCCGGTCGTCGACGTGGAGTTCGAGGCGGGCCACCTGCCGGAGATCTACCACGCGCTGCGCGTGCAGTCGGACGCGGTGGCGGGCAGCGGGGCGGAGCGGATCGACGTCATCTGCGAGGTCGAGCAGCACCTCGGCGAGAACCGCGTCCGCGCGGTCGCCATGAAGCCGACCGACGGGATGCAGCGCGGCATGGCGGCCGTCGACCTGGGCGAGCCGATCTCGGTGCCGGTCGGCCCGGAGACGCTCGGCCGCGTGATGAACGTCCTCGGCGAGCCCGTCGACTTCCCCGACCGCCCGGTGGCGACGAAGGAGCGCTGGTCGATCCATCGCGCGGCGCCCACGCTCGAGGACCAGTCGACCGAGCTCAAGATGTTCGAGACGGGCATCAAGGTCATCGATCTCCTCGAACCGTATCTCCAGGGCGGCAAGATCGGGCTGTTCGGCGGCGCCGGCGTCGGGAAGACGGTCATCATCCAAGAGCTCATCCACAACATCGCCACGAAACACGGCGGCGTGTCGGTCTTCGGCGGCGTCGGCGAACGGACGCGCGAGGGCAACGACCTCTGGCTCGAGTTCCAGGAGAGCGGCGTCATCGACGTCAACGACGCGTCGAAGTCGCGCGCGGCGCTCGTCTACGGACAGATGACCGAGCCGCCCGGCGCGCGCCTGCGCGTCGGCCTGTCGGCGCTCACCGTGGCGGAGTACTTCCGCGACGCCGAGGGCAAGGACGTGCTGCTCTTCATCGACAACATCTTCCGGTTCACGCAGGCGGGCTCCGAGGTGTCGGCGCTCCTCGGCCGCATGCCGTCGGCGGTCGGCTACCAGCCGACGCTGCTGACCGAGATGGGCGAGCTCCAGGAGCGGATCACCTCGACCAAGAAGGGCTCGATCACCTCCGTGCAGGCGATCTACGTGCCCGCTGACGACTACACGGACCCGGCGCCGGCGACGACCTTCGCCCACCTCGACGCGACGACGAATCTGTCGCGCGCGATTGCAGAGCTGGGGATTTACCCAGCCGTCGACCCGCT
>Ga0214472_10009533_pt1 | contig 10114 bp, 7 predicted proteins | sample RVTome_6_FD_207662 | JGI IMG/M metagenome (GOLD analysis project Ga0214472, IMG submission 207662) | Soil microbial communities from uranium-contaminated site in the Upper Colorado River Basin, Wyoming, United States - RVT140D175 | ecosystem: Environmental > Terrestrial > Soil > Contaminated >...
TCGATTTCGGAGGGGTGGGTCACCTTCATCCCGACACATCCCATTGCCTCGGCCAGCGCCGGAAAGTCGGGGATGTCGGTGGGCATGACACTGGCGGACATCCGGCCGCCGTAGAAGAGCTTCTGCCACTGCTTCACCATCCCGAAGCCGGCGTTGTTGAAGACGACGACCTTCACCGGGATGTTCTCGACGGCGGCAGTGATCATCTCCTGGGATGTCATCTGGAAGCATCCGTCCCCATCGAGAGCAATAACCCTCTCTTCGGGTCGGGCAACCTTGGCTCCGACAGCGGCCGGCACAGCGAAGCCCATGGTGCCAGAACCCCCCGAGTTGATCCAGGAGCGGGGTCTGCGGAACCGCCAGAACTGTGATGCCCACATCTGGTGCTGCCCGACGCCGGCAGTCACGACGGCATCGCCTTCGGTCAAAACGTAGAGACGCTCGATGAAGTGCTGCACCTTGATCGGTCCGTCCTCGTGCTGCTCGTAGTGGAGAGGCTTGTTGGCCTTCCAGCCGCTGATCAAGCCGGTCCAGTAGCGTCGTTCGGGGGCAGGAGAACCGGCACGCAGCACCTTTGCCCTTTCGTTCAAGCTGTGCAGGACCGCCTTGGCGTCACCAACGACGGGGACATCGGCTTTGCGGATCTTGCCGATCTCGGCGGGGTCGACGTCGATATGGACGACACTTGCGTGTGTTGCGAAAGCATCGACCTTTCCGGTGACCCTGTCGTCGAACCTGGCGCCGACTGCGATCAGGGTGTCGCTCTGCTGGATCGCCATGATCGCGGCGTAGACCCCGTGCATTCCCGGCATCCCCAGGGCGAGAGGATGATGGTCGGGGAAGGCGCCACGGGCCATCAGCGTCGTGGTGACGGGGATATTCATCTGCTCGGCAAACTCGAGCAGTTCGTCTGACGCCCCGGCAGCAATCACGCCACCACCGACGTACAGGACCGGCCGCTCGGAAGCTTCGATCATCTCGATGGCTGCCTTGATCTGCTTGGGGTGCCCGTGGACGGTGGGTCGGTAGCCGGGCAGACCGGCCAGGGTCGGCTCCGTCCAGGTGGTTACCTGGTTGAGGACGTCCTTGGGGATGTCGATGAGGACAGGACCGGGCCGCCCCGTGGAGGCGAGGTGGAAAGCTTCGTGGACGACGTCGGGGATCCGGTCTGCGTTGTCGACCAGGTAGGCGTGCTTGGTGCAGTGCATCGCCAGACCGGTTGTGTAGGCCTCCTGGAAAGCGTCAGAGCCGATGGCGCTGCTGGCAACCTGTCCGGTGATGGCGACCAGGGGAGTGGAGTCCATCATCGCGTTCTGCAGCGGAGTGATCAGATTGGTCGCGCCGGGCCCCGACGTTGCCATTGCCACGCCGACTCTGCCGGTGGCAATCGCGTATCCCTCCGCCATGTGCCCGGCCCCCTGCTCGTGACGCGCCAACACGTGGCGGATAGGACTGTCGAGCAGGGGGTCATATGCAGGGAGGATCGCACCTCCGGGCACACCAAAAATCACCTCGACACCCTCGTATTCGAGGCTGCGGATAAGTGAACTTGATCCGGTGAAGTTTTGGTTGCTCATTTTGGGAAAGAAAAAACCCTCCGGGCGGAGGGTTGGGCACACACAGACCGCTGTATGTGCCTAGTCGATGAGAATTACGAGGGCGGTAGACATCGTTGACATGTGAATCAGCAGTAAACACCTGTCCGGTGGCAGTGTCAAGGCACAAGGAGAAGTTTCTGGTAATTGCTAGGTGCTTGGCGACGCGTGGAGGAGGCGCGCCCGGTCTCAACTCGGAGAGTCTCAGTCCCCCTTACCTCCCGGCCCTTTCGGGCCGGCAGGGACTTTTCCCCCGTTCGGCTTCGCCTCCGGGGGAACAGCGAGAGTCTCAGTCCCCTTTACCTCCCGGCCCTTTCGGGCCGGCAGGGACTTTTCCCCCGTTCGGCTTCGCCTCCGGGGGAACAGCGAGAGTCTCAGTTCCCCTTACCTCTGCCCGCCTTTCGGCGGGCGCAGGGACCTTTCCCCCATTCGACTTCGTCTCTGGGGGAACGGCCGCTCCCTTCGGTCACGGGGCGGTCTTCGGCTCGAGGAAGGGCATCATCTCCCGCAGTTCCTTGCCAACTTCCTCGATCTGGTGTTCCCGGTTCGCCTGGCGCTGTTGTCTCAGGAAGGGCGCCCCCTCGCGGGCCTGGGCCAGCCATTCGTTGGCAAATGCGCCCGACTGGATCTCGGCGAGGATCTTCTTCATCGCCGTCCTGGTCTCATCGGTCACAATCCGGTTTCCCCTGGTGTAGTCGCCGTACTCGGCCGTGTCGGAGACCGAGTAACGCATCCAGGACAGGCCACCCTCGAACAACAGGTCGACGATCAGCTTGAGCTCGTGAAGTGTCTCGAAGTACGCCGACTCCGGCTGGTATCCCGCCTCCACCAATGTCTCGAATGAGGCCTTGATCAGCTCGGCGACCCCGCCGCATAGAATCACCTGCTCGCCGAACAGGTCGGTTTCAGTCTCCTCTTTGAATGTGGTCTCCAACACGCCGGCACGGCCGCCGCCGATGGCGCGGGCATATGACAATGCCAGATCGTGGGCAGACCCGCTCGCGTCCTGGTGGATGGCTATCAGGCAGGGGACACCTGACCCCTCCTGGTAGGTTCGCCGCACAAGATGGCCTGGCCCTTTGGGGGCGATCATCGAGACGTCGACGTGCTGAGGAGGTGTTATCGCTTCGAAGTGGATGTTGAATCCGTGGGCGAACATGAGGGTGTTCCCCTCCTCGAGGGCGCCCTCGACCGACTCGGCGTAGACATCAGCCATCACCTGGTCGGGGACGAGCATCATGACGACATCGGCCCATGCAGCCGCCTCGGCTGGCGTCTTCACGTCCAAACCCGCGTCGCCGGCCGCGGTGGCGCTGGCCGAGTCGGGACGGAGGCCGACGGCCACTTCCACTCCTGACTCCTTCAGATTCAGGGCGTGGGCGTGCCCCTGACTCCCGTATCCGATGATCGAAACCTTCTTTTCCTTGATCAGGTCCGGGTTGCAATCTTTGTCGTAGTAGATCGTGGCCATGGCCGAGATTGTTATCCGAGTTTTCCCCGGACGCCAAACCGTCATAGGATTTGCCGATGTCCGGAAAGGTTCGATCGAGCAATGTGAAGATTCGGTCAAGCGACGTGACGGACGGTCCTGCCAGGGCCGGAGCCCGCGCCATGCTCCGCGCTGTGGGGCTCACAGAGGACGATTTTGACAAGCCTCAGGTCGGCGTGGTCTCGGCGGGGAATGAGGTCACACCCTGCAACCTGACCGGACCGGAACTTTCCCGGTTCGCCAAGGAGGGCGTAGCCGATAGCGGAGGGGTCGGTCTGGTGTTCTCGACGATCGCCGTTTCGGACGGGATCTCGATGGGCCACGAAGGCATGCGCGCCTCCCTTGTCTCCCGCGAGGTCATCGCTGACTCGGTTGAACTCGTCGTCCACGCGGAGCGCTTCGATGCGTTGATGGCCATCGCCGGGTGTGACAAGTCGCTTCCGGGCATGCTGATGGCGGCGGGTCGACTCGATCTGCCCGCCGTTTTCCTCTACGGGGGCTCCAGCCTCCCGGGGCGTTACCAGGGTCGTGACATCTCCATCGTCGACGTATTCGAAGGGATCGGCGCTGAATCCGAGGGTCGGATCTCAAGCGCCGAGTTGCTCGGACTGGAGCGGGCTGCATGTCCCGGCGCCGGTTCGTGTGCCGGGATGTTCACCGCCAACACAATGGCGGCGGTGGGGGAGGCGATCGGGATGTCGTTGCCCGGTTCGGCTGCAGTGCCTGCCATCGACCCCAGGCTCCGAACCTTCGCCCGCCAGTCCGGGGAGGCGGTCATGTCCTTGGTCAACGAGGGGATCACCTCCCGACAGATCATGACTTTGCCCGCCTTCGTCAACGCGATAACCACCGTCATGGCCCTCGGCGGGTCGACCAACGCCGTGCTGCATCTTCTGGCAATTGCCCAGGAAGTGGGGGTCAAACTGGAGATCGGCGACTTTGACAGGATTTCCCGAACGACCCCGCATCTCGGCGATTTGAAGCCTTTCGGCAGATATCACATGGTCGATGTCGACCGCATCGGCGGTGTCCCGATAGTGCTCAAGGCCCTGCTCGACGAAGGTCTTCTCGACGGCGATGTGCTCACAGTGACCGGCCGGACCCTCGCCGAGAACGTTGCGGGTATCGAAGTGCCGTCAGACCAGGACGTCATCGCACCGATTTCCGCCCCTCTCGCCCCCGAGGGGGGGATCGCGATCCTTCATGGCTCGCTTGCCGAGGAGGGGGCAGTTGTCAAGGTCGCCGGAATCAACACCACCGTCTTCGAGGGCCCGGCCCGGGTGTTCGAAGGTGAGCAAGCTGCACTCCAAGCCCTATTTGCCCATGAGATCAGACACGGGGATGTCGTCGTAATCAGAACGGAGGGCCCCAAAGGCGGTCCGGGGATGAGGGAGATGCTCCAGATCACCGCCGGAATCAAGGGGGCCGGTTTGGGAAAGGACGTGATGTTGATCACGGACGGTCGGTTCTCCGGCGGGACGACAGGACTGTGCATCGGCCATGTCGCTCCTGAATCCGAGGTCGGCGGCAATCTCGGCCTCGTCGCCGAAGGTGATCGAATCAAGATCGATATAGCAGCGCGGACACTGGATCTCCTCGTCGACGCCGGGGAGTTGGAATCGCGGCGTCTTGCCTGGGCGCCTGCTCCACCGCGCTACGAGTACGGCGCCCTCGCCAAGTATGCCCGTCTCGTCGGGTCGGCGAGTAAAGGGGCTGTCACCGGGTAGTGGCCCGTTTCAGGCCGAGGCGCCTGAGTAGTTGGAGATACCCCACCGCCACACCGCCCTTGCCCCGACGAGGGCCAGGACCGTCACCCCGGCGCCAACTGCAAGCATCCACCAGTCGATCTTCGCGGTGATGGTCTCGGCGGGGACGGTCACTGCGAAGGCGAGAGGGATCAGGAAGGTGAGGGTGGCCCGGAGAAATCCCGGGTACACAGTCACCGGCCAGCGTCCTGCTTCATAAATCCCGTTGAGCAGTTGCATCATCGAGTCGGTCCGGACGACCTTGAACGAGAGTGTGCTCACCGACAGCCAGATCGCATAAATGATCGCGGCGCCGCAGATGAGGGCGAAGATGAATCCCACGGCGTGGCGCCAACCGATGTCACCCCTGAGTTCGTTGACGGACCACCCGATTACCCCCAAGCCCAATCCGATGTCGACGACGGACCACAAGGAAACCTCCTTGACGCTCACCATGAGTTGCGAGTCGGCGGGGCGGGTTAGGGCGTAGTCGAGAGTTCCCTCCTGAACGTCCTGCATCAGCCGGTTCATGTTGGGCTGGATCAGTGTCTTCAGGATGCCGCCGATGATGATGTGGACGCCCATCACCGCCAGCAGTTGGGGTTGGGACCATCCTCCTAGAGAAGTGGTGTGGCCGTACACGAGGGCAATTGCAATCAGCCCCGTGGCCAGCGCGATTGCCGAGTTGAAGAGCTGAACCCAGAAGTTGAGCCGGTACTGCATCTCGTTGAGCGCTCCGATGCGCCAGTGGAGGATGGCCAGCCTCACAGCTCCGGCAGGTTTGCCGCTCATCCACCCACCGCCGCATACTTGACGATTGCCTTCTTCCAGCCCCACCACAGCGCGACTCCCATGCCCAGCGCCCATAGCACCTGAAGGCCAAGGCCCGACCACACCGCTTTTGAGTCCAGCCTGCCGATGAGCACCTCGATCGGGAACTGGAAGGTCCACTTGAACGGGAGCCATGAGGCAAGTGAATTGACCCATTCCGGCATCAAATCGAGGGGGACCAGGCGGCCGGAGAGAAGTAACTCGCCGGCGATGATCACACCGAACACTGCACTCGCCCGGGTGGTCCAGAAGTTGGCCAGGCCCATCAGGTAGAGAAGAACGAAGCGAACCGCGAACCCACCCCAGATGGCGACGGCGAAAGCTGCGACGTTGAAGAGGCTGAGATTGAATTCGGGGCGGAAGATCAGCGTCAACACCGCCGCCACCGGGAACCACAACGCGGTCCAGACGAACTTGCCCCCGATGAAAAAGCTGAAGTCGCGGTGGAACGGGTGGATCGGCATGGAGAGAAAGTCGTTGAGCCGCCCCCGCTGAATCCTCCACTCCCACGCGTACGGGTCGAAAGCGAGGTTGAACACACGGACGAGCGTCCAGGTGATGTAGTAGGCGGCGAGAGCAGCTTCGGAGTATCCGCCGACCGAGCCCCCCTGGGAGGCAGCCACGTTCTGCCAGACCGCAAGGTATATGACCGGTTCGACCAGGAACGCAACGAGAAAGACGAACGTCATGGTCCGATACTGGACGTCGTGCTGGAACCCGATCCGGGCTCCGGCGCGGTAGTACCTGAGCCAGCTGAACTCAGTCTTCGGCGTCGTCATTCCCTGCCCTGGTGAATACGCGGTCGATCACATCTTCGAGAGGTGGTTCCTCGATAGAGAGGTCGGTCACGGTTGCCTGGTTGAGCATCTGCGCGGCGGTTCTCGAAACGGACTCCCTCGCCACCTCCAGCACAACCTTGTACGGGCTTCGCTCGAGAACCCGACCCCAGTGGCTGAGATCGTCGGGAAGGTCGGTGGCCTCGATGGTCAATTTCTTGTGTGCCGAGAAACGGTCGGCGAGTTGGGAGAGCGGGCCATCGAACAGGATTGCTCCGTGGTCGATGACTATCACACGTTGGGCCAGGGCAACGACGTCCGCCATGTAGTGGCTGGTGAGGAGAACCGTGGCCCCGGTGTCGGCGTTGTACTCGAGAATGAAGTTGCGGAGCCGCCTCTGCATCGTGACGTCGAGGCCGATCGTGGGCTCGTCGAGGAAGAGCACCTCCGGACCGTGAAGCAAGGCACCGACAATCTCCATTTTCATTCGCTCACCAAGGGACAGGTTGCGAACCGGCTTGGTGACGATGTCCCCGAGGTCGAGAGTCTCCACGTACTTGGCCTGGCGAGCCCGGAACGCTTCTTCGGGAATCCCGTAGATTGCCTGGTTCAGGACGAAGGAGTCGACGGCGGGAAGATCCCAAGCGAGATTGTTCCGCTGCCCCATGACCAACGCGATCCGGCGAAGTAGGTCCCGCTCCCTGTCCCACGGCCGGTACCCGAGCACCCGTGCCTCGCCTGAACTCGGATGGAGCAGACCCGTCAGCATCTTGATGGTTGTTGTCTTGCCGGCACCGTTTGGCCCGAGGAACCCGACGATCTCTCCCGGAGCCAGTTCGAAGGAGATGTCCTCCACGGCCCGCACATCCCTGAAATCTCTCCGGAAGAGGCTCCGCACCGATGCCCTGACACCGGTTTCCCGGACCGGCACTTTGAAGCTCTTGGTGAGTCCGTCGACTTCGATGGGGTTCGCCACTCTCCGGAGTCTGGCACAAGCCCGGTACAGAATCGGGCGGTTTATCCGGTCCGGAAACGGGCCGGTGAAGTTACCTCCGGATCCACCCCGGCAGCAGCGAGGCCGTCGGGCAATTGGTGGTGCAGCACCTGGCTTGCGACGAGCTCGCCGTAGGCGGGAGCTGTCATGATGCCGGTTCCGCCCTGCCCTACCAGCCAATAGAAGGAGGGTGCTGTCGGGTCCTCTCCGATTACGAGGTCCCGATCGGGGGAGAAGGTGCGGAGACCTGTCCACTGTGAGTTCACGGTTCGGATCTCGAGGTCAGTGGCCTCGTTGATCCGATCGATGGCGAGGGCAACATCTTCCATCCTCGGTCTGGGATCGCCGGGCTCGGTGGGCTCTTCCTCCGATAGAGAGCAAAGCAGCTGGGACCCGTCGGGTCGGAAGTAGTAGTCGTGCCCGACGCTGACGACCATGGGCAACGCCTCGTAGTCAGCCGACCCGGGAACCATGAAGGCAGTCCGTCGCATTGGCGTGAGCCCGACCGGCGCGACCCCGGCGAGAGCGGCCACCTGATCGCCCCAGGCGCCGGCTGCGTTGATCACAGAGCGGCACTTGAAGGCCTCTTCTGTTGTCGCAACCGTCCATCCGGTACCGACCGGTGTCATGGCGACTACGGGAGAGCCGGTGTGGATCACCCCACCGTGTTTACGTAGAATCCTGACAAACGCCTGATGCAAGCCGGCGACGTCGATGTCGGCAGCCGTTGGCTCGTAGAGGCCGCCACCGAGGAGATCGGGGTTCATCATCGGTGCCAACCGCATGACCTCCTCAGGGGTTAGCGTTTGGGAACCCGCTGCCGACTGCCTGCCCTCTTCCGCAATCCGGTCAAGATCAGCCAGTTGCTCGGGGCGTGCCACCCACAGTGCGCCTCGGTCGCTCAGGAGCGGATTGTCGGTGGCGTGTGCAGGGGGGTCCTGGAAGAACCGGGTGCTGGCCCGGGCCAACGGCCTGGAACCGGGTCCGCCGTAATTGACGATGAAGAGAGCCGCCGACCTACCGGTGGTGTGATAGGAGAGGGTCACTTCCTTTTCGAGAAGGACAACCTCCCCGTGGGGCGCGAGATGCGCAGCAGCGGAGACACCGGCGATACCGCCGCCGATGACGACGAAGTCGGTCACAGGGTCACCATCACCCGGCCCAGTGCATTTCGCTCGGCCACCCATCGGATGGCGTCCGGCGCCCGCTCCAGGGGAAACGACCTGGAAACCACTGGACGGAGTGAACCATCCCGCACCCACTCCATGATGGTCCTGAAGTTGGCCGCTTCACCTGCCGGGTCCTCGTCGCGGTGGCGACCCCAGAAGACCCCCACCAGCGAGTTGCCTTTTACCAGCGGAAGATTCAACGGGATTGAAGGAATGTCCCCGGCGGCAAACCCGATCACCAGCAGTCGTCCGTTCCACTTCGTCGACCGCAAAGCCAGCTCGGTTGCATCACCTCCGACCGGGTCGTACACGACGTCGACGCCCTCGCCGTCTGTGGCGGCGGCAATGCCATCGCGAAGCGCGATCATGTCGTAACGAATGACGTGGTCTGCCCCGTTTTGGCGAGCAAGCCTCTCCTTCTCCTCGGAAGAGACCGCGGTCAGAACCGTCGCCCCGATCCGCTTTCCGATCTGGACGGCTGCAACCCCGACCCCACCGGAGGCGCCAAGGACCAGGAGGGTCTCACCCGGCTGCAGGTTTCCCCGATCCACAAGTGCGTGATACGAAGTCCCGTAGGCGACTGGGATGGCGGCTCCTTGTTCGAACGTCGTCTCATCGCTCAGGGCGAGTAGACCGTTCGCCGGGACTAAGGCGAGTTCGGCCATCGCGCCGAATCCGACAAACCCGGCAACCCGCGTCCCTTCCTTCAAGCCTTCGACCCCTCCGGTGTCGATCACTTCACCCGCGAGCTCCGATCCGGGGGCAAACGGGAGATCGGGCTTCATCTGGTACTGGCCCGCGACCAGAAGGCTGTCGGCGAAGTTGACGGCGGCCGCCTTGACCCGGACCAGGGCCATGCCGTCAGTGGGTTCCGGGTCGGGCAGTTCTCCGACGCCGAGGGAGTCAATCCCCGTGTATTGGTTGCAGATCAGGGCACGCATGTTCTCAACATTACGGACATCAACTCTTCTTCTCTGACACAATCGGAGGGTGCCTGTTGAGCCGATGCCGTCGAAGTTCCAACTGCCCGATCCCAGGACGGTTGACGACGACATCATCGCGGTTGGTGGTGACCTCACTCCCGGCACCATCCTGCAGGCGTATCGGCGCGGAATGTTTCCAATGCACCTTCCCGACGGCCGGTTGGCATGGTGGTCACCGCGGGACAGGGCGATCCTTCCCCTCGACCAGCTCAAGATCTCACGTTCGCTCCGTCAGTCGGTTCGCCGATTCACCTTGAGCGTCGATGAAGACTTCGAAGCCGTCATCGATTCGTGTGCCAACCCGGAGCGCCCCGACGGATGGATAAACCGCGAGATCCGAGATGCATACGTGAACCTCCACCAGCTCGGATGGGCCCACTCGATCGAAGTCTGGGAAAGCGAGGGTCGGCTTGCGGGCGGGCTCTACGGGGTCGTGGTCGGCGGGTTGTTTGCAGGTGAATCGATGTTCTACGAGGTGAGTGACGCCTCAAAGGTGGCGCTTGTTCACCTGGTCGTCATGCTGTCAGATCGA
>Ga0214472_10009534_pt1 | contig 10114 bp, 7 predicted proteins | sample RVTome_6_FD_207662 | JGI IMG/M metagenome (GOLD analysis project Ga0214472, IMG submission 207662) | Soil microbial communities from uranium-contaminated site in the Upper Colorado River Basin, Wyoming, United States - RVT140D175 | ecosystem: Environmental > Terrestrial > Soil > Contaminated >...
GATGCGCTGCTTGAAGAGACGACTCGCGAACCACATCTGGCGCATGATGATCGCCGACGAACGCTGCAGCCCGGCCACCGCCGAAGGCGACAAAAGGGTCGCTTGACAAACACAGAGGAACCCTGGGTTTGTTGGAGACTCCTGAGTTTGGGAACGAGGATGGAGTCATGCACGAAGAGAAGCGGTCGACGGCCCGGCGGTATACCCGGGGAGCAGAAGGAGCAGGCGGTGCGTCTGGTCCGCAAGCTGCGGGAGGAGACCGGTGAACGGTTCGGGGCGGTGAAGCGGGTGGCCGATCAGCTCGGCTATGGGGTGGAGTCGGTGCGGTCCTGGGTGGCCCAGGCCGACATTGATGAGGGGGTCCGTGCGGGCACCACCACCGACGACGCCGACCGCATCAAACGGTTGGAGCAGGAGAACCGGGAGTTGCGGCGGGCCAATGAGATCCTGCGGCGGGCGTCGGCTTTCTTCGCGGCGGAGCTCGACCGCCCACAGAGGTGACGGTGGCGTTCATCGACGAGTATCGGGACGAGTTCGGGGTCGAGCCCATCTGCGACACGTTGCAGGTGGCCCCTTCCACCTATTACGCCGTCAAGGCCCGGGTCCCGTCGGTGCGGGCGCTGCGGGATCAGGTGATGATCCCGATCCTGCTGGGACTGTGGACGGCGAACCGGAAGGTGTATGGGGCGCACAAGCTGTGGAAGGCGGCCCGCCGGACCGGCCATGACATCGGCCGGGACCAGGTAGCCCGGCTGATGCGACAGGTGGGCATCCAGGGCGTTTCTCGGCAACGCCGAGTCCGTACCACTCGTCCCGACCCCGCCGCTGACCGTCATCCCGACCTGGTCTGTCGCCAGTTCACCGCTGATGCTCCCAACCGGTTGTGGACGGTGGATCTGACCTATGTGGCCACCTGGCAAGGTGTCGCCTATGTGTGTTTCATCACCGACGCCTTCAGCCGGCGCCTCGTCGGGTGGCGGGTCGCAGCCCACATGCGGGCATCAATGGTCCTCGACGCGTTGGAGATGGCCCGCTGGTCCCGGGGCACCCGCCTCGAAGGACTGGTGGCGCACTCCGACGCCGGCAGCCAAGGCGAAATCAGCTGGTGGTTGCAACACCTCAGGTGGTGGAGGTGGCGGTGTTCAAGCATCAGCAGGTGGCGGCGATCAGGGAGATGCGCGGCAAGATGTGGTCGCCGGGTCGACCGTCGACGTTCCGGCGTGAGCACCGGGTCAGGTTCTGGGAGGCGATCGCCCGGGGGGTGTCGACCGGAGGAGGCTGCGACCGAGGTGGGCATGTCGCCGGCGGTGGGGGCGCGGTGGTTCCGCGAAGCTGGTGGCATGCCGTCTCTCGAGTTGGTTCCGGTATCGGGCCACTATCTGTCGTTCGCTGAGCGTGAGGAGATCGCAATCCTCCATGACCGGGATGTCGGCGTGCGTGAGATCGCCCGTCGATTGGGTCGAGCTCCGTCGACGATCAGCCGGGAGCTGCGCCGCAACGCGTCGACCCGCAGCAACGAGCTGACCTATCGGGCGTCGACCGCGCAGTGGCATGCCGAGCGGCGTGCCAGCCGCCCGAAGGTCGCCAAGCTGGCCGGCAATGACCGGCTGCGAGAGTATGTCCAGGACCGGCTGGCCGGCGAGATTGCCCGACCGGACGGTGAGCCGGTCCCAGGCCCAGACGTCAGGTTCGTCGGGCGACGCCACGGGCGACGGGCGGATCGGCGGTGGGCCAAGTCGTGGAGTCCCAGCGGCTGTGGGCGGAGTGGGGCGGTCCTCCACTGGCGGCGACCCTCGCCGGGAACGGTCCGGAAGTGGGCGACCTGGTACGGAGGCGGGCGATCGCCCGCCTCCGGCATCTGTTCCCGGACGCTCACGTCCCCGACGACGGACCGCCGAGCGACTACGCCGTCGCCGCGCTTGTTCCCGACAGAATCAGGAAAGAGCCGGGTGGGGAGGTCGTCGCCGCCGAAAACCGACAGTATGGGTTCGAACGCAACCTGCTCGCAGTGCGACCGACTGGGATCACCGCATCCGCTCTCGCCGCTGGCGTGCTCATCGCAAGCGCTGTGACTGGAGGTGGCAGTGACGCGGTCTACGCCGCGGTCGGTGCCGCCGCCTGGACCGCAGGCTGGGTGACGTATCCGTCCGAGCGGAGAGTTTGGGAAGCTGCCGAGATCTACTCGATCGCCGGTGTGAAGACCCTCGCGGCCGGCACGCTGGATGGGCGAGGGTGATGGCCGTCGCTTGCCGAGCCACACCCTGCTGCCTCACGTCCTCGCAGCGAGCGCTGGGATGCGCCTTGCGAGCACCCGGAGGACGACCGGCCCCCGATTCTTCGAGATGGCCCTCCAGCCCCGCCCGAAAGACGACTCCGTCGGCAGGCGCTCGTAGCACGCCCCCAAGCGATGCCGCCCTGGCGTACGCTCGTCGCCGGAGAACCTGTCACGTCGCCAGCTGGATCACTCACGTACTCGTTCCACCAATATCGAGCGGTCCGGCGCGGTTGTTGGAGCGCCATCCCGAAGAGATAGCGCCGACCCTCGCCTGCCACGGTGAGATCATCCAAAACGGGTGACTGACGGAACCTCACCTGTTCCCAAGAACGACCACGGCCACCAGCACCCAGGCGGCCGCCCACAATATGGCTCCGCGCCAGACGACACCCCACCACACGCTCCATCGCTCAGATTCGTTCAGGAGTTTCCACCGCCAATTGGTCGAGGCGTAATACACGTTCGCAACGTCGTCCTCGAACTCCGCAAGTCTTGACTCCAATTCGCCAAGACGACGGTCGATGGCCTCGCCGGAGCCACCCCGGATTTCGGATCCACAGCCAGAACAGAATGCGGCGGCGGCGTCCGTGATGGGCCTCCCGCAAGCATCACAGGTTTGGTTGCTGTGTCCCACCGTCATGTCGTGTCACGATACGCCCAACCCGACAGCCCGGGCACTCGCCGCTTCGCACCGAGGTCGTTGCGAACAGGAAAGGCCGACTGTCTCAGCTGTCCTCTACACTCCCTTCCACACATCGGAGTGCAGTCCCCGGCAGCGGCCGCCGGCATTCGACTCCGGCTTGTAAACGGGTTCAGAAGTAGCAGTTGGGACCCCCGAAGGGGCCCCAACGACTGCGAGTCCGCCTGTAAGCCGGATTCTGGCCCTCCCGATTTCGTGACCTGGGATGATGCGCCGAAAGTGGCCTCTACCTGGGAAAACACCCTCTCGTAATTACACCTGTGTCATTAACGTTTCTCATTGTCGTGTGTCACGGATGTGTCACGAGAGTCTGCATGCCACGAGCGGTTGGACCATCTTGCGGGGGAGCGTCTCGAGCACGGGGCCTCTGGCCGGTGACGCTCGATCCATCTGACTGCCAGTCTACGCAGGGCCCTGACAACGGGTACCAAGCTGTATCGCGCTGTCAGTGAAAACGGGCCCCGACCAGGGGTTATGCTGCCAAACCGTTGTAGGCGTCGTAAAGCGTATCGCCTCGTTCTCGAATCGATAGGCGCCAAATTGGCGCCACCTCGGCTCAACGACCTAAATCGTCGTCGCCTGATTCGAACTCCAGCATCCGGACTTCCGGCTGGTGTCGGCGTATGTCGCACAGATGCACTGACCAGCGCAAACGCGAACAGTCTCGGTCGGCGAGTGACGAGCCTCACCGGGCTGTTACGCGGCGTTTGTGACCGCGGCCGTGGAGTCCGGCGAGTCACGTCGTCGTCCATTCATCCAGATTGAGCCCGCCGGCGCGGGGTCGACCCAGCGCGCCCTTATCCATCGTGGACAACTCGGACCGTCCTGGGGCACCCAATGGTACGGTCACAACCAGGCCACCACGGGCGGGACCAACTAGCCCGCACCGTGTCAATCCCGGGTCGGCCGGCTCACTTGGGGCTACAGCAGGAAGGAGCTCGAGACGAATGCAGCCGTCCCGGCTTGTGGTGCTTGCGGCGGGGGTTGGGTCACGCCTCGAGCCCAAGGTGGGTCCGAAACCTCTGGTGCGGATCGGGGGTATGACACTCCTGGAACGGTCGATCGTCGCGGCACACGAGGCCGGATTCGACGAGGTCGTCGTCGTCACCGGCCACGAACCCGAAGGTGTTGCCCGGGAGGCTCTCCGCGTGAGCCGTCGCCGCGGGCTGCGCGTTGCCGTGGTCCACAACGCTCGCTATCGGGAGGGCAACGGGCTCTCAGTCCTTGCCGCGAAGGATGTGGTCGGCGACGCACCGTTCGCGTTGGTGATGGCCGATCACGTCTTTGGATTGGCATTGCTGCGCCGGCTCCGGGCCGAGTCGGTGCGCCCGGGGGAGGTCGTCGTCGCCGTGGACCGCTCGCTCGGACAGGCCACCGGTGTCGACCCGGCGGACGCAATGAAGGTCCGGCTCACCGGCGAGCGGGTCAAGGCCATTGGCAAGACGCTGCCGGCTTACGACGCGTTCGACGCGGGTGCCTTCGTCTGCAGCGCGGCGGTGCTTGACACGGTCGAGGACGTTGCTGAGCGCGGCGACACCTCGTTGGCGGGTGCCGTGCAAGAGCTGGCCGGCCTCGGCAGGGCCCGCGCGCTGCCACTCGAGGACGACGAATGGTGGTTCGACGTTGACACCCCGACCGACCACCGCCGCGGCAGCCGCTACCTGTTCCGAAGCACCGGTAAGGCGCTCGACGGCGCCGTGGCCACGCGCCTCAACCGAGCGGTTTCGCAACGCTTCGTGACCCCGGCGCTGCTCAGTGTCTTCCCCTCGATCAGCCCAAACCAGGTCACGGTTACCGCCTTCGCCGTCGCACTCGCCGCCGCGGCGGCTCTGACCGCGCACGCCCCGCTGATAGCCGCGGTCCTCATTCTGGCGGCAAGCGTGCTCGACGGCAGCGACGGCGAGATCGCCCGCCTGGCACACCGCTCGTCGCGCTTCGGCTCGTTCTTCGACGCGGTCCTCGACCGGGCAGCGGACGGCCTGCTCTTCACTAGCGCGGCCATCTACCTCGCGACCACGGGGGACCTCGCCGGCCCTCTTGGGTCGGCACAGGTGCTGATCGTGTCAGCGGTCGCTGGTCTGGCGCTCGTCGGGCACCTGCTCGTCAGCTACACCACGGCTAAAGCCACGGTCGACCTCGGCCACAGATACCACGGCGCCCTCGTCGCGGGCGGCCGCGGGCGCGACCTGCGACTCCTGATGCTGACTCTCGGCGCCCTGGGGGCTGCAGTGCATGCCAGCTCGCTGCTGGCCGCGCTCGCCGTCGTGGCCGTCCTCTGCGCGGGGATCGTGAGCGTGCGGCTGCGGGCGTCCTGGTGGGCTGGCGGACCCGGTGCCCACTACATGGGGGTGCGGGCCGTGGCGTTCGACTTCGACGGCACGGTGGCAGACTCCATGGGGACACTCGCGAAGCTCGCGGCCGAGCTGCTCTCGCGCGGGTGCGGCATGCCGCGCGACGAGGCCACGAGCCGCTACCTCGCCACCGCCGGCGACGACTTCCGCACCCAACTCGACGTTATCGCGGACGGCTACCCGTGCCTCGACGACATCGCCGCAAGTTTCGAAGCCGCCAAGGAAGGCCTCATGGGAGGCTGCCTACCGTTCGCGGACGCAGGAGCGGCCATCGAGCGGCTCGGGCGCGCCGACGTCCCCACCCTCATCTGCAGCAGCACACGCGCTGAGCTCGTCGGGGAGTTTTGCCGGCGCCACGGGCTGGCCCAACGCGCAGCTGCCGTCGACGGCTGGCGGCCGGACCGTCCCAAGGTGGGGCAGCTCCGGTCCTGGGCGGCCGCGATCGGCGTCGCTCCCAACGACGTCCTGTTCGTCGGCGACGCCCTGCGCGACGCTGCCATCGCCCGGGCCGCGGGCGTCCGCTTCGTCGGGCTCTCTCGTCCCGGCCACCCGGACGCGTTCGCGGGGAGTGGCGTCCCCGTGGTGACGTCGCTCACCCACCTCGCCCGGCTCGTCGCGTCGGCCCGCCGCTCGCCGGTGACCGTCACCATCCCGGCTGGCAAGGTAGGCCCGGCCGCGCCCGAGCCGTTAGCAGCCCTCGCGACCGCGCCGTTCGAGGTGGCCGACCTCGTTGGCCCGCACCAGCCGGCGCACGCCGTCGAGGACGCGTACCGTCGTGATGGAGCAGTTGGCGACCTCGACGTGCCGGTAGACCTCGGGTCCCGTCCCAAGCGCCCAGGCGACCGCGGCCCGCACCACGGCATCGTGGGTGAACACCACGGCCGCGCCAGAGGCGACTGAGCTACAGGTGAGCTCGTCCAGAACCGCGGCGACCCGGGCGTTCAGTTCGCCCAGCGTCTCGCGACCCTCCAGCGCCAGAGTGTGCGGCTCGTTCCGCCATCTGCGCCACTCCTGAGGCCATCGTTCGGCGATCTCGGCCTCGGTGAGCCCCTCCCACGGGCCCACCCGCAGTTCGCCGACGCGGTCGTCGAGGCGCGGCTCGATACCGACCCGAATCGCCAAGGGACCTGCCGTCTGGAGAGCCCGACGCAGCGGGCTCGACACGATCGCGGCCACGGCCTCGCCCGCAAGCCCGTCGGCCACGGCCTCCGCGTCGCGACGAGCAACGGGCTCCACGCCCTCGTCAAGCCAGCCCATTACCCGCCGCTGCACGTTCCACGCGGTGCGGCCATGGCGAACCAGGTGAACGACTTGCATCGGGTGAGCCTGCTGCATCACCCCCCGGCGCCACTCGGGGTGGGGCGCCGGGTAGCTCCGGCCGGGCGTCGCCGACCGCGTGCCTTCGAGCGCGTCGTCTTCGGGGTGGGGGTACGGTCTTGAGACCCTCAGGCCAGCCTCGGTGCCGGTTGCCAGCATCGAACAGGCAGGAAGGCGATGCGGTACAGGACCTCGATCGAGATCCCGACACCGCGCGAGGCGGTCTGGGAGGTCCTGGTCGCTGCAAAGCGGATACGGCTTGGGGGCGTAAACGTCTTGACCCCATCGGGCGACCATGAATCCCCCCGGTTTGGTAGAGGCTCGGTTATGTGTGTGCCAGGAGTCCTGGTTGATGATAATGCTGCTCTTCTCGTTCGTTCGGGGCGAGCCGGTTGATGAGCCGGCGGTGGCTCCACCAGTGGACCCGCATCATCGTTTCGAGTTCGAGGTCATCTTTGCTCGTTCCAGGGTCCGAGATTTTGGACCGGGTCGGTCTTCAAGAGGTCGATGACCGACCCGGCCAGGTCGTACGAGGTATGCCAGGGGTCCGCTCATGAGAGGGTATGTGGCCCGCAAGGGTGACCGCTGGTACGCGGTCGTATACGAAGGGAGGCCCGGTGACCGGCAAAGTCGTAATGTCGAACAGTTGAACTCGCCACCCTCTCCTGGTGCCCTGGTATACATCGAGCGTCCTCACGGCTACCTGGGTGACATCTCCAGTCTCCGGTGCTCTCTCCCTCTGCGCTACTCAGCCACCAGCTCAGGATTCACGGAGACCGACGACCCGGCGGCGAGGTAGCCACTTGAAGCTCTGACGATCAGCAACGGAGTGTGGAGACGTTCCTGTATCGGCGGGGGGGAGTCAGACCATGTTGTCCGCAGCCTGTCGTCGAGTCCGACCACCGCCAACGCTCGCGGGTCCCTCGCAGTCAATTCGGCATTCTGGTCCGGCTCGGTCACGGTCAGAGCGATTCCGAGCCTGACCGAGAGCGCAGCCGCCAGGTGATCGGACACGCGTCCCTGCTCATCGGCCCCACGGTAGGCAACGATCTCGCTGATATCACCGAGTGCCAGCGAACGACCCGGTTCGGTCACGACGACCACCACGTCGGCCTTCGCTTCGCGGAGCACGACACCGACCGTTCCGCCGAGCAGGCGCTCGCCGAACACCGCACGGTGGTAGCCAAGGATCACCACCGATGCCCGAACGTCGCTTGCAACGTCGACGATCGTGTCCCCGATCATCGATGAAATTCGCAGCTCCATCCGGACATTCAGCCCAAAGAGGCGGACCTCGTCAGCCAGACCTTCGAGCTCCATCTGGGCGCGTTCGGCCTCGGCGTCCTGCAGCTCCGGCCCCATCCGGTAGGCCGATGCCGGGAGCTCGACGATCCTGAGAAGCACGACCTCTGCAGGATGGCCGGATCGACTGTCAGCGATGACGCAAGCCGCCTCCACGAGATCCGACTCCGTCGCCGGGTTCCCAACGGCCACCAGTACGACGGGCGGAGTCGCAGGCGCGGACTCCGAAGGTTCGGATGTCGCGTCACCCATCCGGCCTTGTTCATCCCGGGGGTAATGAAGTGCCAACAGCGGCTCGGTCATGATGGTCGTCGTGACCGCCATGATCACGAGCATCGCGAACAGCGCCGGCGGGAGCACACCGAGTTCCAGTCCGATGTTCAGAATGATCAGTTCGGTGAGACCCCGGCAGTTCATGAGGACCCCGAGAGCGGAAGACTCGCGCCACCCCAGCCCCACCATGCGGCCAGCCACCGCCGACCCACCCCACTTGCCTGCCACCGCGACGACCAGGATGGCCAACGCATACACCCACAACTCGACAGACGTCAGAAGGCCGATCTCCGTACGGAGGCCACTGAAGGTGAAGAAGATCGGGAGCAGCAGCAGTACGGAGAAGTCGTGGAGCTTCTCCACGATCTCGTCGATGAACTCAGCCCTGTTTGGAATCACGGCGCCAGCGAGAAACGCCCCGAAGATCACGTGGATCCCGATGAGGTCGGTGATGAGGGCGCTGGCGAGGACCCCGGCGAAGATGCCGGTCAGGATTCCGGGGCCAAGCGATCCCCGTTGAGCGTGATAGTCCGCCAGTCGCTCGAGAAGTGGCCGGACCACCAACAGCATTACGAGAATGAAGGCGATGCTCAGGACGATGGTCGCTGCTGCCCCGGCGGGGCCCGTGGCCTGTGTCACGGTCACGACCACGGCCAGAATGCTCCACGCGGTGACATCGTCGACTGCCGCGCACGTCAACGCGACGGCACCGAGCTTGGACTTGTACAGGCCGCGTTCGGTCAGGATCCGTGCCAGAACAGGGAAAGCGGTGACGGCCATCGCCGCTCCCATGAATAGCGCGAACGGAAGGAACGCGACCTCGGACTCGCCGAGTATCGGGAAGATCAACAGCGCCAACCCCACTCCCGACACGAACGGGACGACGATGCTGGCGTGGCTCACCCACACCGCCGCGTGACCCCGGCCCTTCAGCAATCGCGCATCGAGTTCGACCCCGATCAGGAACATGAAGAAGATCAGGCCGATGTTGGCGAGTACGTCGAGATGAGGCATGACGTCGGCAGGGAACAGGAACGAGGTTGCCTCGGGCCATGCCGCGCCCAAGAGAGACGGACCAAGGACAATGCCAGCAACGATCTCACCCACGACAGCCGGCTGTCGGAGGCGGATGGCCAGGCGACCCATCAACCTCGCAGCCACAATGATCACGATGACGGCAAACAACAGATGCCCAAGCACATGGCCAGCGCCCTCACCGGAAGCCCCGCCGTCCTGTCCGACGCTGGCGGACTCGCCGCCTACGAGCCCGGCTCCCAGCCCGAACAGGAAGTTGAGCAGGAGTGCGACCAGGACCGCCGCACCCAGGTACATGACGACGACGGACCGGGTGCCCGTCGAGCCAAAACCGGAGGTATCGGGGGACCGTCGGACATTCATAACGCACCCCGGGCGGGGACACGCATGCGCGTGACACGATGCTGCATGACAGCCATCCTTTCCTCAGCGCCTACGGGGTTAGCTGACGGACTCGGGCTGGAAAGCTGCCCTACCCGGCGGTGCCGGGATTCGCCCCGTGGTGGATGACTCCACCAAGTTGGGTTCCCCGCCTCGACCACTTCGTCGAGTTCGGCGTATGTGGGCCGTGAGCATAGACGACGGTTTCGACACGGGTCGCGCACCTAAGTGGCCAGCGGAAGATCGCCCAATGACCAAGTCCCCAATGCCGAGCGCAGTAGTGCCGAGAGTGCGCTCTTCTATTAGAGCGTTGCGCCTCCAGATTTGGGTGATCGGTGCACTGCTGTTCGGAGACGCAGCCGCTCTAAGAGCCTGTTCTGAAAGTTTCGGCTGGTAGATGGTCGGATTGCCGGGGCTCGGGTCGGTTGAGGCTTTACACTCGAATTATGGAGTCTGACAAGGTCGCACATGCCCAAACCT
>Ga0214472_10009535_pt1 | contig 10114 bp, 8 predicted proteins | sample RVTome_6_FD_207662 | JGI IMG/M metagenome (GOLD analysis project Ga0214472, IMG submission 207662) | Soil microbial communities from uranium-contaminated site in the Upper Colorado River Basin, Wyoming, United States - RVT140D175 | ecosystem: Environmental > Terrestrial > Soil > Contaminated >...
CGTGGCTATACATATGCGACGCGATGTTATTGTCGCTATGAATGGGCGAGCGACGGTCTTTCGAGAGCTTGGGAAGTTTTCGGAAGCCCTAGAACTGTACGACGAAATTATCGAGCGGTATCCACACGAACCCACTGCGCATTGTGGGCGAGCTGAAGTATTGCGACTGAGTGGAAATGTTGACGGTGCGGTTGATGCTTATAAGCAGATCGTAGATCGATTCCCGACGAATCCCGTAGCATTATGCGCTTTAGGAGATAGCTTGCTTGCTGGCGGAAGGCGTGACGAAGCTCTAGAGGCGTTCGAAACCGGCGAGGTTAAGTTCAGCCATGTTGGTCGCTTTTTGACCGGGGTGGCGCGAACATATCTTGAGATGGGCCTATTCGAAAAAGCGTTGTCGAAGTTCGACAGTGCCATACAGTCGTTCCCTTATGACTTGTTCGCGAAAAGGGGCCGAGCAAAGTGCTTGGCTCGTTTGGGGAGGTACGAAGACTCTATAAATCAGTATAAAGACCTTATTGGGCGGCACCCAGACTCAGCCTCGCTTCCCTTGGAACTCGCGGCGGTCTACATTTCACAGCGCCGATTTGATGAGGCTCTCAGAATTCTGCCTGAGAAGTACGAGACTGGGGAACAGTGGTTCGGGCACTTCTTGCGCCAGTATATCGCTCTAACGAAGGACTCTTCGGAGCAAGCGGTTCAAAAAGTACTCACAGATGCTAAGAGTATTCCTTTCTATCGGGTGCGTTCGAAAATCAACAATCTGATTGCAACTGTGAAGCTTCGGGAACGGAAGTTTTCAGATGCTCTCCATCTCGTTGACAAAACGGGAGGAGGGGTCGCCGATGTGATTCACCTCCACGCATTCGCTGCCAGCAAGGCGATTGGTGACGCCACTCATGCATTTCGAGAATACGAGCGCCAAGGCCCGCCCGCTCAGTTGTTTGATTTGGCGACTGAAATTGCGCGGAGATACCACATTCTGTCAGAACAGCCGAAACTCACGGAAGAAGACTTAATCGAGCGTGAGGCAACCGAACTGCTTCTCGACGCTGCTTAGCAAGCACTTGGATGACCGCAAGAATAAATGCAGGCTGCGCGTCGTCTAACATCGGTGTTAAATTGCTTATTCTGTTACCCCAGCCGTTACCCCGGATTTCGGGTGCGAATATGAATAGCGCGAAGCGCCGCAACATGCTGAATTCGCTGGGTAAAATGGTGCCGCTTAGGTGACTTGAACACCTGACCCCCGCATTACGAATGCGGTGCTCTACCAGCTGAGCTAAAGCGGCATGCCATTTGGCAGGCCCCGCATATACTGGCAGGGCATGGGGCGCGCAAGGCCAGTTTTGCCGCCAGAAAGGCCGGGCTCAGTCCTCGTCCGGGGCGTAGTCGAGGGGCTGGGTCAGCGGGCCTTGCGGGGCTTTTGGCGCAGCGAGGGGGCCTTCCTCGGCCATCGGCAGGGCGAGGACGCGGCCGGCTTCGAGTTCGCGGCCATAGGTTTCGTAGCGCGGATGGACAAGGTCGCCGACATCGCCGAACGCGTAGACGAGGCGGCTCCAGGCGGCGCGGTCGAAGTCGAAGGCATTACCTTTCGGATCGATATCGGACCAGTCGGCCTCGCGGGAGGCGGAAGCGGCCATCCGGCCCCAGCGCTGGGCCTCGACCGGGTCGCCGTAGCCTTTCAGCGCGCGCTCCATCAGGAGGCAGAGGCGCGCGGTCGGGTTCTCCTCGACGAGGAGGGCAAGGGTGCGGATCGCCTCGACCCAGTCGGCGTGGTCCATCGCGATCTCGGCCATGAGGATGCGGCTTTCGCGGTGGCCGGGATTGGCCTCGCTCAACGCTTTCAGGCGCGCCGCGATGTTGTGGCGCGTGTCCTGGGGAACCAGCCGGCGCGACAGCTGGGCGAGCGCGGGATGCGGCCGGGCTTTCCAGCCGAGTTCGAGGACGCCTTGGGCGGCCTTGGTCTTGGCGTCGGTCATCAGGAAGCGGGCGCCGTGATAGGCGGCGGGCGGAAAATCAGGCGCCGAGCGGATCGCTTCGGCCAGCGCCTTCTGGGCGGTCAGTTTCTCCGTATGCGGAAGGCTGACGGCCTTGGCGGTGTGGAGAACAGCGCGGCGGCGTTTGACGTTGAGCGCCTCGATCTGCCCGCGCTTCTCGCCGAGGGTCAGGGTTTCGAGGGCCTTGTCCCAGTCGCCTTTGGAGACCTGGAGGTCGAATAGGGAATTGAACGGCCAGTCGGCGTCGGACTTGAGGGCGAGGGCTTCGCGGGCGCGGGTTTCGGCGGTCAGCTGGTCACCGCGCTCGGAGGCGGCGGTGGCGGCGCCGCGCAGGCCTGCAAGCTGGCCGCCGGGCAGACGGGTGAGGAGGCCCCAGGCCCGCTCGGCGCCGGCCCAGTCATCGTTCGCTTCGGCGGCGCGCGCTTCGAGGAGAAGTTTCAGGCGCTCGTCCTCGGCATGGCGCATCGCGCGGCGGGCAAGTTTGAGCGCGGCCTTCGCGTCGCCGCCTTCGGCCGCGAGAAGGCCTTCGGCGAGGGCGGCGTTGGCCTTGCGGGTGCCGGCAAGCCGGCGGGCTTTCGAGATACGGCCCGGCAGGACGAGGATGCCGGTGGCGAGCCACCAGACAAGGGCGATCAGGCCGCCGAAGAGGACCATGAAGATAGCGGCGACACCGGATTTCACGGCGACGATTTCCTGGCCGACAGGGAAGGTCACTTCGCCCGGCAGGCTGAACGCCCACCAGGACAGGACCGCGCCGGCCATTACCAGGATGATCACGATGAAGAACAGGAAAAACCGGCTCATGGCGCGTCAATTCCCCCCTTCGATCAGGCTGAGGCGGACGTCCTCCAGCGCCTCTTCGAGCGTGATGCGACGGTTTGCGCGCCGGGTCCAGTCTTCTGCCGCGCGGGCCGCGTCGCCTTCAAGACCGGCGAGGGCCTTGACGCTGGCGGCAAGGTCGCCGGTCTCAAGCGCAGCGGCTGCGGCTTCGAGGGCCTGGGTGGCTTTCGAATGCTTGCCGCCGGACGGGCGCACACTGACAGCGTCGCCAAAGGTCCGGTCGATCCAGGAGAGGCGCCCGGAGGTTTTCTCCGGCGCGGCGGCGGCGAGTACGGCGGCGCGTACTTTAGGGAATTCGGCTTGAAGGGCGGCGAGCGTCGTCACGCCGGTGACGTAGGGCGCGAGGCGTTTGATCTGGTCATTGGCGGGCAGGGCATTGCGCAGGGCGCGGTAGTCCGGCTCGAAACCGGCGCCGCGGCGGGTGGCGGATTCGATAGCCGACAGGGCAAGGGCGGCTTCGGCGCGGCTGCCGCTGGATTTGACGGCGGCGCTCGTTTCGGCGGCGGCGGCCTCGGTGGCGGCTTCAAGGCTCGCGAGGCGTTCGGTCAGGAGGACAATGTCGGCGCTGGGCGTCGCCGGCGCGCGGCCTTCGAGGGCATCGAGGCGGGCGGTGATATCGGCGAAGGCCTCCGGATCGCCGCCGGCGGCGATCGCCTGGTCGAGGCGGCGAGAGACGCCATCAAGCTGACGGATCAGGCCGCCGAGTTCGGCGGAGGCCGCCGCCGGTTCGGCAAGTTTTTCGTCGACCGCGGCCTGCGTGGTGGCAACCTCATTCAGCCGGGACTCGAGCCGTTTCTGCGCGGCGGCAAGGTCTGCCTGCGGGCCGAAGGCGTTCGCGCCGAACATGCCTACGCCGGCGCCGATCAGGGCCGAGACGAGGGCGGCCGCGCCAAGCGCAGTCCAGCCAGGCGCCGGGCGCGGCGCCTTGGCCTCACCGGCCGGGGCCGGTTCGAACTGCGCATCGATCGGGGCGCCTGCGCGATGCTCGTCGCTGAAGGGGTCGTCGCTCATTCCGGCCATATGCCCAGCTTCTGGTTTCAAAACAGTGTGGCACAGCGCCGATTCAAGGGCAAAGCATGGGGCTCAGCCCCGCAGGCCCGCGGCGGCATCCATGAGCGCCGCGATGACGGCTGCATCGTCCGGCGTGCCGGCGATCCACTCACCGAGGCCGGCGCGGCCTTTCAGGGGGGCGAGCGCGGCGGAGGAAATCGCGATCACGGCGGCGCGGGCAAGATCCGGATCGCTGGCGGCAATCGCGGCAGCGGCCTTGGCGGAGTGCACGAGCAGCGCGGCGGGGCCGGACCCGCTCAGTGCGGCAAGCGCGCCGTCCGACAAGCGGGGCTCGGCCTCGGTGCGGTAAGGCGCGGCGAAGCGGGCATCACAGCCGGCCGCGCGGAGAGTGGCCACCAGCGTGCCGGCCGCGTCCTCGTTGGCGACGTGGAGAAGCGGGCCTTGCGGGAAAGCGGCGAGGATCAGGCCAGCGAGGTCGCTGGCATTGCCGGCGCCTTCGTGGACATGTTCGAAGCCGGCCGCGCGGGCCGCAGCAGCGGTCGAGGGGCCGACGCACCAGGCTCTGATACCAGCCGGGACAGGCGCGCCGCCGACCGCGTGCACGCCGTTGACGCTGGTGAAGATGAGGTGACGGACGCCGCCCAGGGCGCCCGGGTCGAGGCCGGTTTCGACGATGCGCAACATCGGCGAGCGGATCGCCCTGAAGCCGCGTGCGGTGACAAGGCGGGCTGTTTCATCGGCGCCCGGCTCGGAGCGCGTGACGATGACGGGCAGGCTCAACGCTCGTCCCCGAAGACGGGCAGAGCGCCCTTGGCGGCGGCGAGGATTTCGGAGGCAACCTCGCGGCCGAGCACGGCGAACTGGCCGAGGCCCGCGCCTTTCGGGCAAGTGCCAGAAGCTCGCCAGCGCTGGTTGCCGGACGGGGTGAGCACTTCGCCGGTGAGGCGCCAGACATCGCCGGCATCGGAAAGATGCGCGGCAATCGGCGTTCGGCAACTGCCATCGAGGAGGGCGAGGAAGGCGCGCTCGGCGGTCGCGGCGGCTTCACTGAGCGGTGCGTTCAGACGCGCGAGCGCGTCTCGCAAGTCCGTGTCCGCATCTTCCCGCGTGACCACGCCGAGAATACCCTGCGCGGCGGCGGGCAGCATGACGTCCACCGGAACTGGCGTTGCCACTTCGGTGAAGCCGAGGCGGCTGAGGCCCGCCATCGCGAGGAAGGTTGCGTCGGCGAGGCCTTCATCAAGCTTGCGCAGGCGGGTCTGCACGTTGCCGCGGAAGGTGACGATTCGGAGGTCCGGGCGCAGGGCGAGGGCCTGGGCTTCGCGGCGCAGCGACGCGGTGCCGAGACGCGCGCCAACCGGAAGGTCCAGCAGCGAGGTTGCGCTGCGCGAGACGAAACCGTCGCGCGGATCCTCGCGCTCGGGAAAGGCGGCGAAGACCTGGCCGGGCGGCAGGACGGAGGGAACGTCTTTCAGGCTGTGGACGGCAATATTGATGTCACCGCGCGCGAGGGCATCGTCGAGTTCGCGGGTGAACAGGCCCTTGCCGCCGGAATTGATCAGGCGCTCGGTCGTCAGCTGGTCGCCGGTGGTGGTGAAGGTGACGATTTCGGCTTCGAACGCACCGCCGGATACCGCCTTCAGGCTGGCGGCAATCTGGTGGGCCTGCGCAAGCGCCAGCGGTGAGCCACGGGTGCCGAGGCGAACGGTTCGGGGAGCAGAGTCACGGCGTTCGGTCATGCCTTTCCCTAGCCGGGGAATTGTCCCTTGCCAATTCGCGGGCGGTTGACGGAGGCAACTTCGAGGTCTACGGAAATTTATCGTTAAACGGAAAGACTGACAGGAGTTTCCCCATGTTCCGCACTGCCGTTTCTGCCCTCGCCCTCACACTGGCCCTTGGCGCTTGCAGCTCGACGCCGGCCGTTGATCCGGCCGCCGAACTCGCGGCTGAACGCGCCGCTGCCGATCTGGCCGCTGCCGAAGCGGCGAAAGCCGAGGAAGCCGCCAAGGCCGAAGCGGCCGCGGCGCAAAGCGCCAAGCTGAATGCCTGGTTCGACGCCAAGTATGAAGAGCAATTGCAGTTCAGCCCGATCCAGCTGACCTTCCTCGGACGCAAGGAGCGGATGGACGAAATCGACTGTTTCACCATCGCCTGCGCCAACGAACAACTGGCCTGGCAGAAGGCGGCGACCGAAGAGCTGAAAGCGACGTTCGACTATGACGCGCTGTCAGCGACCGACAAGGATTCCTACGACCTCTGGGTCTACCAGTATGAGCAAGCCGCAGACGGAGTTGCCTTCCGCGAGAACGGCTTTGTCTTCGACCAGATGAACGGCCCGCAGAGCTTTGCGGCGACCTTCCTGATGCAGTTCCATCCGGTGGAAAGCGAAGAGGATGCCCGCGCGCTGGTGAAACGTTACGCCGCCGCCGGCACCGCCCTTGAAGATGCGCTGGCCCTTGCCAGGAACAGCGCGGCCAAAGGCGTACATGCACCGAAGTTCGCCTATGCCGGCGTCATCGACCAGTCGAAGAAGGTCATCACCGGCGCGCCCTTCACGAAGGGCAAGGATTCGGCGGTCTTCGCGGACTTCAAGACCGACGTGAATGCGCTCGTCGAAGACGGCAAGATGACACCGGAAGCGGCGGCCGAACTGACGAAGGAAGCCGAAGCCGCACTGAAAGGCCCGTTCCAGAAGGCCTACAAGGACATCATCGCCTTCTCCACGGCCGACATGGCAAAATCACCGCCGGCCAAGGGCCCGCAAGGCGCTAACCTGCAGCTGAACGGCGAGGCGTACTACAACTACATGTTGTCGCGGATGACGACGACAAGTCTGACGGCGGACGAAATCCACGCGCTCGGCCTTTCGGAAGTCGACCGCATCCATGCCGAGATGGAAGCGATCAAGACCGAGGTCGGCTTTGAAGGCACGCTGCAGGAATTCTTCACCAGCATCCGCGATGCGAAGGATGACGAGCGGCACTACTATCCGGATACGGATGAAGGCCGCGAGGCCTATATCGCGGACGCAACCGCGGCGATCGAGAACATCAAGGCAAAGCTGCCGGAATATTTCGGCATCCTGCCGAAGGCTGACCTGGTCGTGAAACGCGTGGAATCCTTCCGCGAGCAGCCGGGCGCCGCCCAGCACTATTTTGCCGGCACGCCGGATGGCTCGCGCCCGGGCATCTACTATGCCCACCTCTCGGACATGAAGGCGATGCCGAAGGGCGAACTGGAAGTGATCGCCTATCATGAGGGCCTTCCGGGTCACCATATGCAGATCTCGATCGCGCAGGAGCTGACCAGCGTGCCGCAGTTCCGCACCCAGGCCGGCTTCACGGCTTATGCGGAAGGCTGGGGTCTCTATTCAGAGAAATTCGCCACGGAAATTCCGGGCACCTATGTTGATCCGTACTCGGATTTCGGCCGCCTCGGCTCGGAAATCTGGCGTGCCATCCGCCTCGTGGTCGATACCGGCCTGCACTCGAAGGGCTGGTCCGAAGACCAGGCAGTCCAGTATTTCCTGGAGAACTCCGCGATCACCGAAACGCAGGCCCGTTCCGAGGTGCAGCGCTATATCGTGATGCCGGGCCAGGCGACGGCTTACAAGATCGGCATGATCCACATCCAGAAACTGCGTGCGAAAGCGGAAGCCGAACTCGGCGACAAGTTCGACATCCGCGCCTTCCATGACACGGTGCTCGGCGGCGGCGCGCTGCCGCTGGATCTGCTGACCCGCAAGGTCGATGTCTGGATCGCGGAGGTGAAGGCGTCTTAAGGCGGTTTCATTGACATCTTCAGAGAGCCCTTCCCGGAAACGGGGAGGGCTTTCTTTTTTTGGCGGCCTGACGGAGGGGGCTTCTCCCCGCGTGACCTCTTGTCTGGACGGTGCATCCGCATACGGTCTCAACCAACGAGGACCCATCCGATGCACATGAAGTTCGCGCCTGAAACCGAGATCTTTCGCGCGCATGTGCGCGCCTGGTTCGAGACCGAGTTCCCGAAGGACATCATTGCCAAATACAAGGCCGGCCAGCCGCTGACGACGGCGGATGTGCGCAGGTCAGAGATGGCGCTGGGCGCGAAGGGCTGGCTCGCGGCGGCCTGGCCGAAGGAGTATGGCGGGCCGGGCTGGGGCCTTGAGGAACAATATGTGTTCGACGAGGAGCTGGAACGCGCCGGCGTGCCGACGGTGACGCCGATGGGCGTGATCTATGTCGGGCCGGTGCTCTACACGTTCGGATCGGACGAACAGAAAGCGCGCTGGCTGCCCGGCATCCGGGATGGCTCGGTGGGCTGGGCGCAGGGCTATTCCGAGCCGGGGGCGGGATCGGACCTGGCGAGCCTTGAATTCTCCGCTGTGCTGACGGACGGCGTCTATACGCTGAAGGGCCACAAGATCTGGACGTCCGCTGCCCAACACGCCGACTGGATTTTCCTGCTGGCGCGCACCAGCCGGGGCGAGAAGAAACAGGAGGGCATTAGCTTCATCTGCTGCCCGCTGAACGCGCCGGGGGTGACGGTGAAACCGATCATCACCATCGATGGCGGGCATGTGCTGAATGAAGTGCTGTTCGACAATGTCAGCGTTCCGGAGGATTGCCGGATCGGCGAGGAAGGCAAGGGCTGGACCTATTCGCAATACCTGCTGGGTTTCGAGCGCACCTCCTATGCGCGCATCGGCGGCAAGAGGGCGATGCTGCGCCATGTGCGTGCGCTCGCCTCGGCGGTGCCGGAGGGGGGCAATGAGCGGCTGATCGATGATGCGGGGTTTGCGGCGAAGCTGACGCAGGCGGAGATGGCGGTCGATGGGCTGGAGATGACGGTGTTCCGCATCCTTTCGGCGCAGGTGTCGGGTGGGTCGGTGGGGGATGCGGCCTCGACCGTGAAGATCCTTGCGACCGAAACGCATCAGCAGATCACGCAGCTGTTGCTTGATGCGGCGGGCCCGTTCGTGGGACATCGTGCCCCATCGGCAGGCACTGGACCGCGCGATGTGGCCAGTTACTTTGCCGGGCGTGCGCAGTCTATTTACGGCGGCACGAATGAAATCCAGAAGAACATCATCGCACGCAAGGTGCTGGGGCTTTAGCAAATGAGATTGTTCGGAATTCCGGGCGCTGTGCTGGCATTGACGCTGGCGGGGCTGATCCCGTTCGGGGCGGGCGCCGGCGTGATGTGGGCGGCGCGGATGGATCCGGTGCTGCAGGCGCAGGCGGCGCTTTGCCTGCTTGCCTGGGGCGCGGTGAGCCTCGGCTTTGCCGGCGGCGTGCGCCGGGGCGCCGAGGTAAATGCGAATGGCAGCGGTATCCCGCGCACGCCGCTGGTGGCGCTGTCGGCGCTCGGCGCGCTCGGCGGCTTCGGTCTGATCCTCTGGGGCGTGCTCGGCGCGCTCGGCTGGCCGGTGTTTGCGGCGGCGGCGGCGGCGCATCTGCTGCACGGTATCTGGGACGCGGACGGGGCGGGTCTGCCGAACTGGATGCGGCGACTGCGTCTGTTCGCGGCGATCATGGCGGCGGCGGCGCTGGCGGCGGGCGCGGCGGCCTATCTCGTCCGGTAGCTGCGGAAGGTCAGCGCGGCGGCGGCGAAGCTGGCGGCCGCAAAGGCCGCCGAGAGGACACCGTTCCAGCCGGCCATCGACAGGCCGATGACGTAGAACGGGGCATCGGTGCAGGAGGGCACGTGCATCGGCTGGTCGAGATCGCCCACCGCGAACAGATCGACGGGCGCCTCACCGGTGCAGCCGGTCGGGGGCGGGAAGACCTTCCATTCGACCCCGGCATGGTAGAAGGCGACGACGACGCCGACGACGAAGACCAGCCCGATCAGCACATTGAGCGCCACGAGGAAGCGGCGCTTCGGCACCAGGCGCCAGATGGCGAGGCCGGTCAGGGTCATCGCGATCAGCGCCCAGTAGACTTCGCGCTGGCGCAGGCAGAGCGGGCAGGGCGCGAGGCCGCCGAAAGCCTCGAAGGCATGGGCGGCGGCCAGCATGGCGGCGGAGGCGGCGACGGCCGCGGCCGGCCAGCGCCAGCCCGAGAGGAGTTTCGTCAACGCGGTCATGACCCCCATTCACGCGATGAACACGCGCCCGGCAATGCGGCGCAGAGTCACTTTAACTTGAAGCGGGCCACCCCCTGGTCAGCCGAGGGCGGCGCCAGCGAGGAAGCTTGCGCCGGTGAGGGCTGCGAAGACGAGGCCGCTGATCCAGACGGTGCCGATGATCAGGCCGGCGATGACGGCGGCGCCGTCCTTCTGCA
>Ga0214472_10009536_pt1 | contig 10113 bp, 10 predicted proteins | sample RVTome_6_FD_207662 | JGI IMG/M metagenome (GOLD analysis project Ga0214472, IMG submission 207662) | Soil microbial communities from uranium-contaminated site in the Upper Colorado River Basin, Wyoming, United States - RVT140D175 | ecosystem: Environmental > Terrestrial > Soil > Contaminated >...
AAAAAACATGGAGTTGGGAAAACAACTTGAGGCGCACGCGTCGCCCTGCGGCGACGCCGATTCAGGCCGAAAACTCGCGCAGGAGGCGTCCGGGGAGCGTGTGCAGATCGCGAACGCCGTTCACCCAGACGCCGTGCACGCCCTGCGCCGGCGTGGTCAGGCGCGGATGGCCGCCCGGAAGGTCGAAGACGCGCTGCTTCGCGCCGCGGCCGACCGTGCGCGGGTCAAACAGCATCGAATCAGCGGCATAGCCGGGCTTGAGCACGCCCCGGCCGCGGATGCCGAAAAGCTGCGCGGGAGCGCTCGTCAGGTGTCGCACCGCCTCGGGAAGGGTGAGCGCGCCGCGCTCGCGCACCCAGTGGCCGAGCAGGTGCAGGCCGAAGGCTGCGTCGTTGAAAAAGGTGAGATGCGCGCCGGCGTCTGACAACGACACCAGGCTGGCGGGGTGGCGCAGCATTTCGGCCACCGCCTGCTCGTCGGAATTGAGCAGCATGGCGTTGAACACCGTGTCGAGATTCTCCTCGAGCGCGAGGTCGAGCATCAGGTCGAGCGGATCGCGCCCGGCGGCACGCGCCAGCTCGCCGATCGAGCGCTGCTCGCATGCTTTGCGCGCGGATTCCACGACCTCGACCTGGTCCCACTGGCCGTTGAAGAGGCGGAAGTGCGCGGGGCGGGCGAGCTCGGCGCGCACCGCGTCGCGGAAGTCCCGTTCCCGGAGCTTGGCCTTGTACGCGCCGTCTCTGAGCGGCAGCGCGGGCTGCCACGACTCCAGCCCCTCGAAGGTGTAGGGCGAGCGCAGCGTGAAATCCATCGACAGTGGGCAGCAGGAGATCGCGCCCACGAGGCGATGCCCGCGCGCGTTCGCCTGCGCGATCGCCTCCAGGTCCGAGAACACCGCGCCCGGGTTGGTGCTGTTGTGCAGCAGCGCCGCGATCACCACCGGGCGCGACGACAGCACGGCGAGCTCCTCGAGAAAGGAGATCTTGGTGTGCCCGCCCTTGGTGAGCATGAACACGCCGCGCCCCGCGTCCTTCAGCGCGCCGACCAGCGCGCTCAGCTCCGCCTCGTCCGCGAGCCGCGAAGGCATCGGCAGCCCGCCGTCGCCGTTGTGCGCGGGCGAGGTGCTGGTGGCGAAGCCGATCGCGCCCGCGCGCATGCCTTCGAGCACCAGCTCGCGCATGCGCGCCACTTCGTCGGGCCTCGCCGCGCGGCGCGGCGCATCCTCGCCCATGACGTAGGTGCGCACCGAGGAATGCCCCACGAAGCCGGCGACGTTGATGGCGCTGCCCTGGCGCTCGAGCATGTCGAAATACTGCGGGATGGTCTCGAAGTCCCAGCGGATGCCCTGGCGCAGCACCTCGAGCGACATGCCTTCGACCTGCGTCAGGTTCTTCATGACGAGCTCGCGGTCCGCGGGCTTGCAGGGCGCGATGGTGAAGCCGCAGTTGCCGATGATCGCCGTGGTGACGCCGAGCGAAGGCGAGGGCGAGACCATCGGGTCCCAGGTGATCTGCGCGTCGTAGTGCGTGTGGTTGTCGATGATGCCGGGCATTAGCGCGAGGCCGCCGGCGTCCACGGTTTCCTTGCCCGAGAGGGACTTGCCGATCGCGGCGATCCTGCCGTCGCGGACGGCGAGGTCGCCCTGGACGGGCTGGGAACCGAGCCCGTCCAGGATCAGTGCGCCGCGGATGACGAGGTCGTGCACCCTCCCATATTAACGGCCCACGGGCATGCCCTTGAACCAGTACTCGCGCCGCGTCGTCCACAGCAGGCGTTCCTTCGTCCATGTGTAGCTTGCTTCCACCACGCCGCCGCGCACGACGCCCTCCCAGCGTATGGTGCCGTCCTTCGCGCTCGCGAGGAGCGACTCGAAGCGCACGGCGTCGCCCTCGCGCGTCGCGCGATAGGCGTTGGGCGGGAATCCCATCTGCTCGCAGACGCTGGAGCGGAATCTGCCGCCGGCGAACTCCACCCGCTCGTCGGCGCGCTCCGCCGCCTCGCCGCGCGGACCGGTCGGACCGATGAACGACAGCCCGTCGAGCTCGCCCGTCGCGGCGGCCGGCGCGGACAGCGCCAGCGACAGCGCAAGAGCCTGGATCAGGAGGCGGATCATTTTTTCCTCGGGTCGTCGCCCGGGTTCAGATAGCTGATACCCCACGGTCCGACGCCGTGCAGCTGGATCACCGTCTCTTCCTTCGTGTAGCCGAACATCGGCGCGCCCGGCGGCATCACGGCGACGCTGCCCTGTCCGAGTGCCTGCGTTCCGGCCGCATCGAACTTGTCGCCGTGCGCGAAGTGCAAGGTTCCGGAGAGCACGGTGACGCGCTCGAAAGCGGGATGAACGTGCGGCGCGATCCTGGCGCCGGCGGGCAGCCGCAGCCGGAACGTGAACGGCACGGCCTTGTTCAGCGGCCCTTCGATGACCGCGATCTTCGCTCCGGGCGCGACCGCCGGAGCGTCCGTCCAGGCGAGCTGCGCCGGGCTGACCATGATGTGACCCTCGCCGCTGTAGACTGACTGCGCTGCGGCCGGTAACGTGCTGATCGATACGCCGAGAAAGGCGGCGCCCAGCAAAACGGTGCTTGGGTTCATTGTGCGTCCTCCTGAGAAGTGCTTTGTCTAGAACGAAAACGCCTGGCGACCCCGGCCGGCGTCCAGCACCGCGGCAGCGCCCAGCCATTCGCTGTTCTGCACCCGGTTGTCGTCGGTGACGCCGTGCGTCTTCGCGCAAGGCGGGCACAGGCCGATGCGCCCGCCATTCTCGATAAAGGCCTTGAGCAGCTGGGCGACGGGCGGGAAGCTGCGCGGCACAAGCGCATCCGCGGCCCCCTTCCTTCCCAGGTGGACGCCGTCCAGGGCCAGCCACAGGAGCACGTCGGCGCCGCCCGCGAGGGCGCTGTTCGCCAGCACCAGCGGCGTGGCGACGCGATCCGGATCGGCATCGAAGGTGGTGAGGGTGAAGAGATACTTGCTCTGCTCGCGGGTCATGGGGGGATCCTCCTTTTGTGGGTTGCAATCAGCCCTTGGCGGCCAGGAGCGAGACGCTCTTCACGCCGTACTTGCGCGTCGCGCCCTGGGCGTTCTGCGAAATGAACTGGTATTGCGGGTTGTCCCTGACCTCGCGCACGCGCAGGCCGGCGGACTCTGCGGCGGCGACGTAGTCGTCGACCTGCAGCGCGCCGCCGATGCACGCCGCCCACAGCGTGGCGTTGCAGGTGATGCCTTCGGGCAGTTGCACCTGGGTGACGATGTCCGCCAGCGCCAGGCGCCCGCCGGGCTTGAGCAGGCGCGCGGCCTCGCGGAACACGCGGCCCTTGTCGGGCGCGAGGTTGATCACGCCGTTGCTGATGACTGCATCGCAGCACTGCGCCTCCAGGCCCGTCGACTCGATGTAGGCCTTGCGAAAGGAAACGTTGCCGAGCCGCGCCGCCGCGCGCAGGCGGTTCGCCTTGGCGAGCTGCTCGTCGGTCATGTCGATGCCGATCACGCGCCCGTCGCTTCCCACCTTGAGCGCGGCCACGAACGCGTCGGTTCCCGAGCCGCTGCCCAGGTCGACCACCGTCTCGCCGGGCCGCAGCGCGGCGAGGTCGAAGTAATAGCCCACCCCGGCGAACGAATCGATCGCCTCCCCGGGAATGGCGTCGAGGTCGGAGGCGGCATAGCCCAGCCGCTCGGTGAGCGCGCGCCCCATCTCGAAGTGGAATTCCCCGTGCGGGTCGAGCGCGACGTCGCGATACATGGCTTTCACCTTCTGCTCGAGCGCGGCGACGTCCAGGCGCTTGGCGAGTTCGGCATTGACGGTCATTGCTGTAGTCTCCTGTAGCGGGTGGATCGGTGCCTCGAACGGACGGCGCCTACAGCGACAGGGACGCGGCGCCCGGCAAACGGTTCCAGCGCGCACGAGCCTGGAACCGAATCAGGCCCCGGCGCGTCTAGGCAGGAGGAGAGGGCATGAGGGTTTCGAAGGAATTCTTCGAGAAACAGGTGCTTGGACTGCTGGGAGCGCTGGAGGGCGTGGCGCGCAGGCTGACGCGGAACGACGCCGATGCCGAGGACCTGGTGGCCGAGGCGGTGTCGCGCGCGTGGCGCTCGCTCGACACGCTCGAGTGCGAAGCGGCGTTCCGCTCCTGGATATTCAGGATCCTCAACAACGCCTTCGTCAGCGGGCTGCGCCGGGCCGACGCCCGGCCGAAGACCGAGCCGATCGACGGTGAGGATGGCGAAGGCGAGGCGGCGGAATTCTCGCTGTTCGAGCAGATGCACCAGCCGTTCCTGCTCTGGTTCGGCAATCCGGAGCAGGAGTTTCTCGACAAGCTGCTGCGCGAGGACCTCGAGCGCGCGCTGGCGAGCCTGCCCGAGCATTACCGCGTGGTGGTGATGATGTCGGACGTGGAGGAGTTCAGCTACGCGGAGATCGCGCAGACGCTTGCGGTGCCGGTCGGCACGGTGCGCTCGCGCCTCGCGCGGGCGCGCGGCGCGCTGCAGAAAGTCCTGTGGCAGCAGGCGGGCGAGCGCGGGCTGAAACGGGCGGCTGCGCCTTGCCCCGAGCACGATGACAAGGCCCGCGGCACCAATCACATTGGCAAAGGCGGCATCGGATGACCGAGAAAGAGATGAATTGCGAGCAGGCGCTCAGGCAGATCTTCGCGTACGTGGACCGCGAGCTCGGCGAGGAGGAGCGCGCGGCGATGCAGAAGCACCTGCACACCTGCAAGAGCTGCTTCTCGCGCATGGAGTTCGAGCGGCTGCTCAAGAGCAAGGTCGGGGCGCTGCGCGACGACAAGGCGACGCCGAGCGTGAGCGAACGCGTCAAGGCGCTGCTCAGGGACTTCTGACTCGCCATGGTCGCGATCGTCAGCCAGAAGCGTGAGGCCATCCACCGCGCGGTGCGCGACATGTACACGGCGGTGGCCTGCGAACCCGGGCAGCAGTTCCATTTCCCGACCGGGCGCGCGGCCTGCGAGCTGCTCGGCTACCCGCCGGATTGCCTCGCGGCGCTCCCCGAGGCGGCGCTCGAATCGTTCGCCGGCGTGGGCTACCCATTCGCGGCGGGCGTGATACGCGAGGGCGATCACGTGCTCGACGTGGGCTCGGGCTCCGGCACCGATGCGCTGATCAGCGCGCGGCTCGTGGGCGCGCGCGGTCGCGTGTACGGCCTGGACATGACCGAGCAGATGCGCGCCAAGCTGCGGGCGACGGCGGCCGCTGCGGGGGTCGCCAACCTCGAGGTGCTCGAGGGCGACGCCGAGGCGATCCCGCTGCCGGACGCATCGGTCGACGTGGTGACCAGCAACGGTGTGCTCAACCTGGTGCCGGACAAGCCGCGCGCCATCGCCGAGATCCACCGCGTGCTCAAGCCCGGCGGCAGGCTGCAGCTCGCGGACATCGCGCTGGCGCGTCCCGTGGCGGAGCGCTTCCGGCAGGACCCGCAGCTGTGGGCGGAATGCGTGGTGGGCGCGGTCGAAGAGGAGCGCTACCTCGCCCTGCTGCGCGGTGCGGGATTCGAAAGCGTCGAGCGCATCGCGGATCTCGACTACTTCTCCCTCAGCTCGAGCGCCAAGACGCGGGAGGTGGCCCGCCTGTTCAACGCCCATTCCGTGGCGCTGCGCGCGCAAAAGCCGCTTGCGGCAGGCGCGCAGCCCGCCGTCCCGGTGCGCCGCGCCGCGCTGAACCTAACGCGCGAAGTCGCCGGCGTGGCGGCCGCGGTCGTGGCGTGGCTCACCTGCGCCGGCATTCCCGCCTTGCTGGCCGCGTTCGGCGCGATCGGCGCCGGCAGCCTCGCGCGGCATGCGTACATGATCCCGGCTTTTGCCGCCTTTCTCGGCCTGAGCGTGTGGCTGCTGTGGCGCGGCGGGCGCCCGCGCGGCGAAATGCGGCCGTTCGGCCTGGCGCTCGCGGGAGCCGTGTTCGCCGTCGTAACGACGTGGCTGTCGCTGGCGCGCATGGCCCCCGCGGCCGTCGGCTACGCAGCCTACGCCGGCATCGCGGCCGTGGTTGCGGCGAGCGTGTGGAGCTTCGTGCTCGCGCGCCGTCCGGGCAACTGCCTCGACGAGATGATCCTCGAGTCGCGGGCGCGCGAGCGGCGGGGCAGGCCGGGACGGCGCCTCGCGCTGGGCGCGCTGAGCGTGGCCGCCGGCCTTTACGGACTGTACTGGGCCACGAGCACTTTCGTGCCGCAGTGAGCGCCCGGGCGGGCCGCCAACCTATACTGGCGGCCCATGGATCGCTACGATCTGAAGGGCAAGACTGCCGTGGTCACCGGCGCCGCGACCGGTATCGGCAAGGCCACCGCAGACCTCTTCGCCTCTCGGGGTTACACGATCGCCCGGCTGGATGTTCAGCCGGGCGAAAGCATTTTGACCTGCGATGTGGCTGACGAGCAGGCGGTCGACAGGGTCTTCTCGCAACTGGGTCGCATCGACATCCTGGTCAACAACGCCGGCATCGCCGTGCGCAAGAACTCCCTGGAAATCTCGCGCGAGGAATGGGATCGGGTGATGGCCGTGAACGTCTCGGGGATGTTCCTCTGCTCGCGGATCGCCGCGCGCATCATGAAGCAGAACGGCGGCGGCGCGATCGTGAACCTCGCCTCGATCATGGGCTTCTCCGGCGGCCTGTTCCCGAATCCCGCGTACCAGGCCTCGAAGGGCGCGGTGGTCAATCTGACGCGCGCTCTGGCGCTCGAGTTCGCGCCCTTCGGCATCCGCGTCAACGCCGTCGCGCCTACGTTCGTGCGCACGAGGCTCACGGAGCCGATCTTCTCCAACCCCGAGCTGCTGAAGAAGGTGATGGAGCACACGCCGCTCGGGCGTCTGCCCGAGGTCGAGGACATCGCACAGGCGGTCCTCTTTCTTGCCGGCCCGGGAGCGCGCTGCATCACCGGCGTCACGCTGCCGGTGGATTCCGGCTACCTCGCACGCTGAAAAGGACTTTCGGCTAGGCGCGTACGAGCGCAGGCGCCAAGGCCGGAAGGGGCGCACTTTGCCCGAACGAGGCGAGCAATGACGCAAATTCTCCCGCAGGCAGCGGCTTGCTGAAGTGGTAGCCCTGATACTGATCCGCATTCAGCGAGCGCAGGATCCGAAGCTGCATTTCAGTCTCGACGCCTTCGGCAATGACCGTCCGCTTCAGCCCGTGCGCCATGGCGACGATCGCACCCACCAGCAGCGCGGCGTCCGGGTTCTCGGCGAGGTCCTGGATGAAGGCGCGGTCGACCTTGAGCGTGTGGACCGGAAAGGACTTGAGGTAGCTCAGACTGGAGTATCCGGTACCGAAATCGTCAATGGAGAGTCGGACGCCCATGGCGCTGAGCCTCTCCAGCTTGCCGATCGCCTCGGCGGCGTTTTCCATGACCACCGATTCGGTGATTTCCAGCTCCAGATACTCCGGCGCCAGGCTCGCCTCACGGAGCGCCTGCGCGACGGTTTCGACCAGATCGTCCTGCCGGAACTGGATCGCGGAAATGTTCACCGCGACTGGCAGCTTGGGCAGGCCCTGGCTCTGCCATGCGCGGTTCTGGCGGCAGGCCTCGGCCAGCACCCACCTGCCGATCGGGATAATGAGGCTCGTCTCCTCGGCGAGCGGAATGAATTCGGCTGGCGGGATCAGGCCGCGCTGCGGATGCTGCCAGCGCAGCAGCGCTTCGGCGCCCGTCACGGCCCCTCCCGCGACGCCGACCTTGGGCTGGTAGTGCAATTTGAATTCGCGCCGTTCCACCGCGGCGTGCAGGTCGTTCTCGAGCTTCGCCCGCTCGGGCAACAGCGTCCCCGACTCCGCGGTGGCGACGTGGAACTGGTTGCGGCCGGCCTTTTTCGCCGAGTACATGGCCGCGTCGGCCGTGGTAACGAGCGACCGGGCGTCGGTGCCGTGCAGCGGATACACGCTTACGCCCACGCTCGATGAGACATGTACTTCCTGCTCGAGAATCCTGACCGGCGCGCGCAGCGCCTCGAGTATTTTTTTCGCGACTGCCGCGGCATCGCCCGGCTGCGCGATCTGCCGCAGCACGACCACGAACTCGTCTCCGCCAAGTCGCGAGACCGTGTCCTCGCTTCTGACCTGGGACTGCAGCCTGCGCGCCACCGTCTTGAGCAGTTCATCGCCGGCAAAGTGACCGAGCGAGTCATTCACCAGCTTGAAGCGGTCAAGATCCACGAACAGCACAGCGCACCGGCCGCGGCTGCGGCGCGCCTGGGCAATCGCCTGATCGATGCGGTCTTCAAGCAGCGCCCGGTTCGGCAGCTTGGTGAGCCCATCGTGCAGCGCCATGCGCCGCAGCTCCTCGTTCGCCTGCTTGAGCTCCTCGGCCATCCTGGCGGTTCTCAAGGCCATGCGGGCGTCGAACGCGGACAATGCGAGAGTCACGCACAGGACGACGAAGGTGACCGATGCGATCGTGCCCGCCATCCAGGAATTGTCGACCGATGAGCCGGTCAGACAAACGCTGTCGGGCGCAAAGCGAGCGGCGGCCATGCCCGTGTAATGCATGCCGGTGATCGCGAAACCCATGATGACCGCGCTGACGAGCTTGGCGTAGGCCACCCAGGGCGAATCGCCGCGCAGATTGAACGCGATCAACAGGGCCGCATGCGAAGCGGCGATCGCAATCACGACCGATGCCGCGAACAGCGACGCGTCGTACTCGATCGGCGGGGACATCTCCATGGCCGCCATGCCGGTGTAGTGCATGGCGCAGATGCCCAAGCCCATCAGCACTCCGCCGAGGAGCAGGTGACCCCGGCCGAGCTTGTCGCGGCTGACCATGCTCAGCGCAAACCCGGATACCACCATCGCGATAAACATCGAGAGCAGGGTGGTGAGGACATCGTAGCCCATCGGGATCGGCAGGCTGAAGGCGAGCATGCCGATGAAATGCATCGACCAGATGCCGGTGCCCATCGAGAACGCTCCGCCGATCAGCCAGTAGCGTGCGGACCGGCGATCCGACTGGGTAATGCGCCGCGCGAGATCGAGTGCCGTATAGGACGCGACGATCGCGACGATCAGGGAGAGCAGCACCAGCCAGTAGTTGTACGTTCCGCTCATGTCAGCCTTTCGCACCGTGACTGGTGCAGATGCGGCATGCTAGCGATCGGGCGAGCGAGCCGGAACCGGGGCGATCCCTACCCCCCTAGGGGAATCCCTCAACGCCGGGCGACGGCGACCGCCCCAATTGCAAGAATTTGAGAAATTCGATCCCGGCGCGGGCCCTTACAGCCAATCCGGAAAGGGCAGGCCCTTCTCCCGCAGGAACGCCGGGTTGAAGAGCTTGGACTGGTAGCGCGTGCCCGAGTCGGCGAGGATCGTCACCACGGTGTGCCCGGGGCCGAGGTCCTGCGCCAGCCGGATGGCGCCCGCGACGTTGATGCCGCTCGAGCCGCCGAGGCACAGCCCTTCCTCGCGCAGCAGGCTGAAGACGAGCGGCAGCGCTTCCGCGTCGGGAATCTGATAGGCGTCGTCGACCGGCGCGCCCTCGATGTTTTTCGTCACGCGCCCGAGGCCGATGCCCTCGGTGATGGAAGTGCCTTCCGACTTCAACTCCCGATGCTTGAACCAGTGATACATCGCCGCGCCCATCGGGTCGGCCGCGGCGGTGCGGATTCGAGGGTTCCTCTCCTTCAGGAACATGCTGATGCCCGCGAGCGTGCCGCCGGTGCCGATGGCGCAGACGAAGCCGTCCACCTTGCCGTCGGTCTGCCGCCAGATCTCGGGGCCGGTGCTGCGGTAGTGGCCGTCGCGGTTGGCGGTGTTGTCCCACTGGTTGGCCCACAGCGCGCCGAGCTCCTTCGCCAGGCGCTCGGACACGTGCACGTAGTTGTTCGGGTCCTTGTACGGCACGGCGGGCACCTCGCGCAGCTCGGCGCCGCACAGGCGCAGCATGTCCTTCTTTTCCTGGCTCTGCGTCTCGGGGATCACGATCACGGTGCGGTAGCCGCGCGCGTTTCCGACCAGCGCCAGGCCGATGCCGGTGTTGCCCGCGGTGCCCTCCACGATCACGCCCCCGGGCTCGAGCAGCCCGCGCTTTTCCGCGTCGAGGATGATGTAGAGCGCGGCGCGGTCCTTGACCGATCCGCCCGGGTTAAGGAACTCGGCCTTGCCGAGGATCTCGCAGCC
>Ga0214472_10009537_pt1 | contig 10113 bp, 9 predicted proteins | sample RVTome_6_FD_207662 | JGI IMG/M metagenome (GOLD analysis project Ga0214472, IMG submission 207662) | Soil microbial communities from uranium-contaminated site in the Upper Colorado River Basin, Wyoming, United States - RVT140D175 | ecosystem: Environmental > Terrestrial > Soil > Contaminated >...
ACTGCGAAAGGCAACGGAGCCGGATTTTTGCAACTCTTCCTAGCCGAGCGGACCAACTTCATTTAGGTGCGTCCATCGATCCCGCATGGATGGTTTCGAAACCGATCCCGTCTCGACTGCTGCGCACGTCGCCCCACGCCTTCGGCGAATATTTACTTGAGCACCGAAATCAACCCACAAATTCTGCGGAGGAACCAAAAAAAACGGGCCGGCCCGCGTTGCTGAGGGCCGACCCTTGAGGAATCAGAAGTGTAGAATAAGGGAGTTCAGCCGAAAAAACTAACTCCTCCTGTGGCGACGCCAGCCGGGGGCCGCGAAGCCGAACAGACCGAGTGCGCTCAGCACGAACGTGGACGGCTCAGGAACGACGCTCCAGCCGAACGCGCCGTCTTTCAGCGTCAGCCAATCGCCATTGTCGGCGACGGCGTTGCCGTTGTGTCCCATGGAGATCGCGATCTCAAACGAATCTCCGCCTCCCCTTTCAAAGAAGCCAGCGTCCAGGCTGACCGTCATTCCACCCGCCGGCGACGTAAATTCACCGGCAGTCCATCCATGCCCGCGGGTCCCGTTGAACAAGATCGTGTCGTCCAGCCCTGGGTCGCCGTTGGTATTAATCTCATTTAGGAAGGCGACACCCGGCAGCGTCAGACTGCCGCCGTCATCACTGCCGAAGGCAATCGTCCAATTGCCTTCAGGCACCGAAAACGGCATGATCGACGTGACGTGCACCACAACGTCATCTTGACTGTCGTTGGCAGTGCCGTCGGGATAGGGATGGTTGTGTTTGAACGTGCCGCCGCCTCCGGCAATATCGATCAGGTTGCGCGTGTCGCTTTGATCGACTTCGAGGTTCCACCCTTCGTTGGCCCCCCCGTCGGCAAAGGCAATGACCCGCAGCGCCTCAGCCCAGTCATTGATCCCACCCGGCGGGTCAGCGGCACTTGTGATACGGACCTGGCGGACGCTGAAATTTCCAGGAGACAACGGCAAAGCCGGCTCCGAAAGGTCCGGAACCGGGTTCATCACCACTGCGTTTGAAAACGTCAACGCGTCAAGTTCGGGGCCGGTGAGGCCTTTCATCTTGTGCAACACGAAGCGGTCGTACTGGGCGTTGTCTTCACGCGCTTCAATAATGAATTCCTGCACGCCAGCGGCGCCGACGCTGTAGGCGCCCCGAATGCCGCTGGCATAGTATGCGACGGCGGGAGAGTCGCAACATCCGTCGTCCCCCAACTCGTTCCAGGCATCGTTGTCGAGGCCGTTCCACCGGTTGACATTATTGCCGGGGGCGTGAAACGGCTCAGCGCCAAAGTCCGGCGGTGGAAACATACTGTCGCCGCCGCCGCCAAGCCGGTAGGCATAGAACGTGTAATCGCCCAGACTCGTAAAATCGAGATTGAAGATGGCAAAACTATCGTTGCCACCATTGTTGTCCTGGCCGGTGGACTGGGCTTGCAGCGTCTTGCCGCTGACTGACCCGGCGGGAGGACTGAAGTTGACGCGCCAACTCGGGTTCCCCGTGGGGAACGTCAGTCGGTCGAAATCCTCGGCGTTCCAGTAGATGTAGTCCGGGTTGGTCTGAGTGATCGTCGCGGTTTGCGTAATCGTATCGATCTGCGCCTGTGTCGCGGTGCCAAACAACAACGATATCACAGCCGCAGAAAAGAAAATCAGGCAAATACGAACCAGTTGTTTCATCATGAGAGCGACCTCTAAGGTTCTAAGTTTCATCAACAAGCTGATGGTGTCGGCCCAAAGACGGGGATTCATGGCCGACGCAGAAAACAGACTTAGAATCGTGGCGCGACCCGCTTTCGCTGGATCGCACCCGTCATGGTCATTAGTCGCTCCGATATAGTCGCTAACAAAGTGCCCTGGAAATACTCACACAGCACGGGTCCCGGTCGACGTTTGCCAAGCCATGCGGCGCACCAACAAAAAAAGGAAACGCAGCCATCAAACCAACCACGACGGAAAGATCCCATCGTGGCTGACTGGCTGAGTTTCCTTTATTTCTCGGCGTTCAGTGGCGTGGCTGCCTGGGGCTCGGCCTTGGGGGTCGCGGATTCTCCGGAGTTCCCCCCCTCCCAACGGAATAACCATTATTTTTAATCACGCCCAAGGACTTTACAAGGAAATTATCGGTATTTTTTAGAAATAGTCCACAGTTTCCGGTAAGTCGGGTGGGAAATCGCCGATTTTCGTCCAAGAAAATGACAGCAGCATTCCGAAGATCGGCGTCCAATGGCGGAAGGATACTGCCTCCACTCACGAACCGGGCAACGCCACGCGGGACAACATCGCCGATCCGATTCCACGGGCGGTTTTTTCGTGACGTATAGTTGCGCGCTGACGCCGCCGCGAACTTCTGTATGTCAGTCGCCCGGATCAGCAGGGCGGATTCTCATGTCTACTGAACTTGCGACCGGCACTTGCGAGATTTGCGGCCGACCGACGCTTTTGTCGCATCATAAAACGTGCCGGGAGTGTTCCGAACTGGTCGAAGCGCCGCGCGCGGGCCATCAGGCCGGCTGGACGAAGACGTGGCTCGCCACGCTGGCGCTGGTCGCCGGGGGCGCGACGGTCTATTTTCTGGCCGCCAAGTACCTCGGGCCCATCTTCGTCGCGCTCAATCTTGGCAGGTGACAAAGCCCGGTCTTCCCCGACATGCAGTCATCCATGCGCGGCGCCGGCACTTGGGCTGCCGGGGCGTTCTTTTCGGCCACTTCGGCGATAACCGGCAGAGTGCGGCCGCCGGCAAACTACATCGTTTTCTTGACATTTCGCCTCGATTCGGTAGGTTGAGCGATGGAAGAATCGGAACAGAATCTCACGTGTCCAACCTCTTGCGCCGACCGAATGCTTCCGCGTGCGCGGGGCGCGATGCAGCCGCGAAACGGGCGAATCGCGCGTCGTGCAAGTAACGTCACGACAAAACGGGGCCCTCTCGAACACAAGGAGAGAGGCAATGACGTTGTTGATCAAGTCGGCTTCGACGTCCGCGCTATCAAAAACGGTGGGCGGAAACCGCCGTTCGTCCGACCGTCGTATATCGACGACCGAATCGATCCCTCCCTCTGGCGGCGCTGCCGCCGCCGCGCGGTTGTCGGCCCGCGTCGATCCGGCGCGGATCCGCCGCCATTGGCTGCTCGAGCGGTGGCAAGAGACGCCCAGTTGGCTGACCAGCCTGGTGTTTCACATGACGCTGGTCATCGTATTGGGATCGCTCACCTTGGGCGCCCTGCAAAACCGCGATCGCGCGTTGCCGCTGCTGTTGACGGTGGCCGAAGCGCCGGGTCGTCCGGAGACGGAACCGGAAGTGATAATCCACCCGCAACCAGTCGACGAGGGACTGCACGACGGGCCGAATGACCTGGCTCCCCAAGTGCAAGAGACGGTCCCGGAACAGGCAATTCCGTTCGATCCGCTCGATGCGAAAACCGCCGACGTTGACGAACTGGGTGTTCAAGACGAGCCGCCGGTGATCCGCGACGCAGCGCGCGCGGCCACGTCCGTGCTGTTGGCCGACGTGGCCGGCGTCGTCCGGCCCGGACGTGCCGCGCAGTCGAATACGCAGGACACAGAGCCGCGGAAACACCAATTGGATGAAGTCGTACAGCGGTTCATCGAATACGACATCGGCCGGCTGCGCGGTGAGGAAGGACAGGCCGCGCGGCGGGCGTTTTCGCAATTGGGCGACGACGCGATACCCGCGCTGGTGCGCGGATTGAACCGTAGCGCATACCTCTCGGCCAGTTGTCCCGTGGTGGTGATCTCGCGCAAGTTGACCAAAAGCTTGGAGAACACCTCCGACCCGCAGAGCCTGCAATACGCCGTCGATCACTTGGGCGAGGACGTGCCGTCCAGTGCTCCCCATGCCGGCGTGCTGCGCGGCGTGCGGGCCAAGGCGTTGGAAATCCAGGCCATGCGCCAGCGGTATCAGGACGTGCTCGACGCGGGACGCAACCTGACTTGGGAGGAATACAAACAACTGGAAAAACTCGCCGAGCAAAAGCCGGTTGATCTGGCCGGCGTGTTGCGTTCTTCGGATCCGCGGGCGCGGCTGGCCGCGGTCGTGGCCATTGGTCTCAAGGCGTCGCGACTGGCGGACCGCACGCGATTGCAACTGGGCCGCGACGTGAGCGAACTACTGGACGATCCCAATCCGCGCATCCGCAAAGAGGCGGTGTTCGCACTGACACGGCTGGCGCCGGACGCGGCCGGCGCTATGCAAGCCGACGACGATCCACGCACCACGGCCCGTTGGTGGCGATCTTACTGGCGACAGTTCGAAAAAGAACGGGTCGCGGCCAACGCGGCCGAGAATCAGTTTCGGATGGCCCAGAGCCTGGCCGGGGCCGGCAAGCTCGAGGTGGCCAAACGCCGCTATCGCCAACTGCGTCAACAGTACCCCGATACCCAAGCCGCCGCGGCCGCCACCCGTGAACTCCAGCGGCTTGGCGAGTTGTAGCGCAGTGGACGGCCCAGCGCATCTTGAATCGACATCGGGCGTCGCCCTGGGCGGCGTGCCCTCCGCCTTCGGCAGCGTCTGCCGGTTCGATCCGTGTACCACCAAACGTGCGAGTTCCGGTGCTTCTAGTAGTTCCGTTACATATTTGTCGGTTAACAATCTGTACGCCGCTCCCCAGTCGCGCAGCGACTACAGCATAAAGCCGGGGGCGCAAGCCCCCGGAATCGGATGGCCCAACCGATGGAGAAGCCCCGCAGGGGCGACATCGCGACCGGATGGTCGTCAGTTGTTAATCCGCGCGATGTTGTGGGCGGCATTCGTAGCAATCTTATCCGCTTGCACACCATCCAACCCGGTCGCTCCCACGTCGTCGACAGCAGTAATAGTTGAAGGCCACGTAGCCGGCGAACATGGTCCCTTACCCGATGCGACAGTGCGGATTCAAGCGACGAACCGGCAAACAACCACCGACAAAGACGGGAACTTTCGTGTGCCAGTCGGCACAACGGACGGAACACGGCTGACGGCCTGGAAAGTGGGCCACTACATTGGTAGCGTGGCGGCGAACGAACCGCAACCATTGCTCATCGCATTGCGACCGTTGCCGGCCGAAGACTGGGCTGGTTATCAATGGGTCGACCCCCGCCCCGATCAAACCGAAGAACACAACTGCGCCAACTGCCATGCTGAAATCTACCGGCAGTGGTCCGGCGGCGGACACGGCGACGCGGCCGGCAACCGCCGGTTTTTGAATCTATACGACGGCACCGATTGGCACGGCCGCCCCGGCGCGGGCTGGAGCCTGTTGGACGATCACCCACACGGCGCCGGCGTCTGCACCGCCTGCCACGCCCCCACCGTCGAACTGGACGACCCGGCGTATCATGACCTGCGCTTGGCAACCGGGGTTTCCGCGCTGGGAGTCCACTGCGATTATTGCCACAAGATCCAAGACGCGCCGGCGGCCGACGTCGGACTGGCGCACGGGCGATTTGGTCTGAAACTGCTCCGCCCACGCCACGGGCAACTGTTCTTTGGACCATGGGACGACGTCGACCGGGGCGAGGACACGTACTCGGCGTTGTACGGTGAAAGCCGGTACTGCGCCTCCTGCCATGAAGGCACCGTGTTCGGCGTGCACGCCTACGGCACCTACAGCGAATGGCTCGACAGCGCCGCCCGCCGGCGCGGCCAACAGTGCCAGTCGTGCCACATGGCGCCCGACGGCGCGATGACCAACATCGCGCCGGGCCACGGCGGCGTCGAGCGCGATCCCGGCGCGATTTCCAATCATCGCTTTGCCGGCGGCACCCGCGAGATGCTCCAGCGCGCGTTGTCCGTCGAGATGAAATCAAGACGTTTGGCGGATCGCGTCGTTGTGGACGTGGAAGTTCTGGCCCAACAGGCCGGACACCGCGTGCCGACCGGGTTTCCGGACCGCAACCTGGTGCTGCTCGTCGAGGCCTTCGATGCGGAAGACGGACCGCTTGACCCGCTGTCCGGCCCGTCATTGCCGGATCACGCCGGCGCGGAAGTGGCCGGGCGGGCGGGCAAGCTGTTCGCGAAACAATTGACCGACGAAAACGGCAACAGCCCGGCGCCCTTCTGGCGGTCAATCACGGACGTCGTCGACACCCGGCTGTTCCCCGAACAGGCCGACCACAGCCGGTACGAATTTCCCCTGGCAACCGCTTCCCTCCGCGTCCGCCTCTTATACCGCCGCCACTGGCCCCACGTCGCCACCGAGAAAGGCTGGCCCGATAACGAAACCATCGTGAAAAAAGGTGTCAGGAACCGTTTCTTGACAGATAAGACCGATCTGCTATCCTGCGGCGATGGGAAGACCGAAGCGGATGGCCGAAGGCGGGTGGGTGTATCATGTGTTAAACCGCGCCAACGCGCGGATGCGGATCTTTGAGGCCGATGGAGATTACGAGGCCTTCGAACGAATTCTAGAACAGGCTGTCGAACGATTCGAAACGCGGCTGCTGGCGTACTGTGTGTTGGGCAATCATTGGCATCTGGTGGTGTGGCCGCGGGGCGACGGCGAACTTTCGCGGTTCGTCGGCTGGCTGACGCTCACGCACACGCAGCGCTGGCATGCCCACCGAGGGAACACCGGCAGCGGGCACGTTTATCAAGGCCGCTTCAAGTCGTTCCCGGTGCAGCGCGACGATCATTTTTACGCGGTTTGCCGGTACGTCGAGCGGAACGCGCTGCGGGCGAACCTGGTCGTGCGTGCGGAGGATTGGCGTTGGTGCAGCTTGTGCCGTTGGAGCGACGGCACGGCTAAGGAGAAGTCGCTGCTGGCCGCCTGGCCACTCTCGCGCCGGCCCGGCTGGTTAGAGTACGTGAATGCCCCACAGTCGGAGGCCGAGTTGTCCGCGTTGCGTCAAAGCGTCGCCCGCGGTTGTCCCTTCGGCGCCGCCGTCTGGACCCGCCGCACTGCCCACCGCCTCGGATTGGAGAGCACCCTCCGACCTCAAGGGCGGCCCAAGAAATCGAAAAACGGTTCCTGACACCTTTTTAGCGTCCGTGCCATCGCGGCGCGCCGCTGGGCGAGCAAATCATTTGGGATTGCCGTCATCGTCGAAGTTTCGCGCGAGGCTTTCCAGGCAGTCTTCCGCGTTGGTCAGGCGTTCGGTCCATTTGGCGATCTCAGCCAACAATTCGCTGTGCTCGCCAATGCCTACCGGCTTTTGGAAGTAAACCTCCAAGGTGGCGATGGCTTCTTCGCGGCGAGCTCCGAAATGCGCGACGGCAGCCTTCTTTAGATGGTTCATGTTCTGAATCTCCCGTGAAGTAAATTCAATTACTGAGGTCCAATGTTAGACGGCAGTCAGAAGGCGTCAATCGCGTCGCACAAATGGCCCCTTACGGGCGACTGAGACTCAATTGCGTTACGTCGCATGACGAGTCCAAAATCCAGACCCGCCAAACGACCACCAGTCGCCAGTGGCGAATGAATGGGGACGATACGCCGCGATCTAGCGGTTGGACGGCATTTTTTCCGGGAAATTGCGACGCCGTCTCATCCGTATTTTTCACAAAAAAAACCAGCGGGGCGATCTGCGACTGATCGTCGACACGGCTACACCCGTCAGTTCACGGCTGCCATGCCACTAGTGAATGTCCATCTCACGATTCGCATGGACCCGGTTCCTCAGCGATCGTAGAATTCCCCGGCGGATGTGCCGGAGGTAACACTCGGCCGGCACTCCAGATTTTCCAAAGGCGACAAGCTCATGGCCATCGACTCCCAATCTGACGCCGGGCGAGCGTGGCGGGAGCGGGTGCGCAAGGCACAGGAACGTGACGCGAGCTTCACCACCGAAAGCGGACGGCCGGTCGAGCCGCTCTACCTGCCGGAGGAAATCGACGAGAAGTACCAGCGCCAGTTGGGCTATCCGGGCCAGTTCCCCTTCACTCGCGGCGTACACGCCAACATGTACCGCGGGCGGCTGTGGACGATGCGGCAGTTCGCCGGATTCGGGACGGCCGAGGAGACCAACGGGCGATTCAAATTCCTGTTGGCAAAAGGGCAGACTGGACTGAGCACCGCCTTCGACCTGCCGACGCTGATGGGCGTCGACAGCGATCACCCCCGCGCCGCCGGCGAGGTCGGCCGGCTGGGCGTGGCCATCGACACGGTCGACGACTTCGCGCGGCTGGTGGAGGGCATCGATCTTGGCGAGGTCTCGCTGTCGATGACCATCAACGCGCCGGCCGCCATCCTGTTGGCGTTTTACCTCGTGACTGCCCAGCGTCAGGGAGTGCCGTGGGACCGGCTGCGGGGCACGCTGCAAAACGACATCCTCAAGGAGTTTCACGCCCAGAACGAGTTTGTCTTCCCGCCCGCGGCGAGCGTGCGGCTGGTGACCGACACGATCGAGCACTGCGCCCAGCACGCTCCGCAATTCAATCCGGTGTCCATCAGCGGTTATCACATTCGCGAGGCCGGCAGCACGGCCGCCGAGGAACTGGCGTTCACGTTGGCCGACGGATTCCATTACGTCGAGCAATGCATCGGGCGCGGCATGGACGTCGATCGCTTCGCGCCGCGATTGTCGTTCTTCTTCAATGCCCACAACGATTTTCTGGAGGAAGTGGCCAAGTTCCGCGCCGCCCGGCGGATCTGGGCCCGCCACATGCGAAACCGTTACGGAGCGAAAGACCCCAAAAGCTGGGCATTGCGGTTCCACGCGCAAACCTCCGGCGTGAGTCTGCAAGCGCAACAGCCCGAGGTGAACGTGATCCGCGTGGCCTATCAGGCGCTGGCCGCGGTGTTGGGCGGCTGCCAGTCGCTGCACACCAACAGCCGCGACGAGACACTTTCGCTGCCGACCGAAGAGGCGGTCACCATCGCCCTGCGTACCCAACAAGTGCTGGCCCACGAGACGGGCGTGGTCAACAGCGTCGATCCGCTGGGCGGCAGCTATCAACTGGAGGCGCTGACCGACGCGCTGGAGGCCGACGCGGAGGCGATCTTCGCTGAGATCGATCACGCCGGCGGCATGATCCGCGCGATTCATCACGGCTACTTCCGCCGCCGCATCGCCGATAGCGCATTCGCACATCAGCGAGAAGTCGACGCCGGCCGTAAACAGGTGGTCGGCGTCAACGCCTTCGTCGAAGACACTCCGCTGAAGATACCCACGCTCGAGATCGATCCGCAGATTGAATTCAGGCAAAAGCAGCGGCTGGCCGCGACCAAGGCATCGCGCGACCGCGAGCAAGTCGCCACGGCGTTGGCCGCTGTCCGCCGCGCGGCGGACGCGGACGAAAACGTGATGCCAGCGCTGTTGGACGCCGCCCGTGTGCGGGCCACCATCGGAGAAACGGTCGACGCGCTGGCCGACGTGCTGGGGCGGTACGAGGCGAATAGATGATGTCGTCAGCGAAATCTCACACGCCGGTGCCTCCCACGCGCGTCGTCCTGGCCAAGCTGGGTCTGGACGGACACGACCGGGGGATTCAGGTGGTGGCCCGCGCGCTGCGCGACGCGGGCATGGAGGTGATCTACACCGGGCTTTGGCAGACGGCGGCCGACGTGCTCCGCGCCGTGGAAGACGAAGACGCCGACGTGTTGGGCGTGAGCATCCTGTCGGGCGCGCACATGACGATTGTCCCCCAGTTGATCGATGAATTGCGCCGCCGCGGTCTGGGCCACGTCCGCGTCCTCGTCGGCGGCATCATTCCCGAGGCGGACATCCCGGCCCTGGAATCCCACGGCGTCGCCAAAGTCTTCACCCCCGGCGCCGGGTTGACGGAGATCGCCGAGTTCGTAAGAAGTGCGACGACCAGGTGAAGGCGAGAAACGGCGTAGGGCGGGGCGAGAGTCAAGAAAAGCTGTCATACCGGCAAACGAGTTGCGACGGATGAAGCTGATCACGCTGTCTTCGTAGTCGTGACAGTCGATCCACTCGAAGCCCGCGCAGGTCACATCGCCCCAGGCAGCGAGTTCCCCTACGACCGCTTTGCCGCTCAACCCCGCGGCTTGAACCTCGAAACCGCCAGGGGTGGCAGAATGGTTCGATCTGGCTTTCATGGATAGACTTACCCCTGCGCTTCGGCGATTGCATGAAGGATCCGTTTTACCCAATTCACGCCGCAGCACAAACGTCGCCGATACCATCTCGTTA
>Ga0214472_10009538_pt1 | contig 10113 bp, 10 predicted proteins | sample RVTome_6_FD_207662 | JGI IMG/M metagenome (GOLD analysis project Ga0214472, IMG submission 207662) | Soil microbial communities from uranium-contaminated site in the Upper Colorado River Basin, Wyoming, United States - RVT140D175 | ecosystem: Environmental > Terrestrial > Soil > Contaminated >...
ACTCCCAATGTGTTCAATCACAGCCTCCTCAGGCAAAACCTGGTGCAACTTCTCGCGCTCCTCTGTGAAAAGCTGCGCCCAGTCCGTCCTGCCTACGGAAAGCTCAATGGACTCGTCGATTTGCGACATTTGAGATGCTTCCTGTGGTGATTTTGTTTCCGCTGCTTACTTAGTCTCTAGGAGCGAAACTGCTTGGCTGCCCCCGACATAGCTGTAGAGGGTTGGTCTCGAGATGCCCATCGTCTCACAAATCTACTGTTGATGAAATACATTAGCAAGCGTAAAGGCCGGTACCCGTTCCTCTGTCACTTCCCGTCTCCCCTTTGCCGGTTTCCCGATGGAGCCGTCCTTCACAGCATCCCTGACCTACCGTCAACCCCGGCCCGCACCAGGGACCGTGTTTGGGGGTTGACGGCACGGCTAATCAGGTCTGCTTTTTGCCGTCTCCAACATTCGGAAAACCCTCACTCCTAGCCTTTTCTGAGCATTTCCCCCATTTTTCTACCAAAATGGTTGATTTGTACGGCAATTTACTGTACACTTTATATCATCACAGTGTCAATAACAGGGGAGGCACCAATGACCAGCAATGTAATATCCGGTCCTGAGACAGGGAAGAAAGAACGGATTGATGCCAGGGTAACCGCCGAGCAGAAGGCCCTTATCTCCCAGGCTGCCTTATTGCAGGGCTGTTCGTTGACTGATTTTATGGTCAGGACCCTACAGGAAGCAGCACACCGCACCATCAAAGAGCACGAAGTGCTAGAATTGGGAGCGCAGGACCGTGAGGTGTTTATTCACGCCCTGCTTAATCCGCCCGTACCTAATGAGCGTTTGCACCGCGCAGCAGAGGAGTACCGGCAGATCATGGATGACTGAGTGAGTAAGCCTCTCCCCTTTAAACCCGTTATCGAGCCGCTCGGCGATCATCACGACCGAGCGGCTTTTCATTGTGGAAACGAATCTCTTGACCGGTACTTTCACCAGCAGGCACGGCAAGACTTGGCCCGAAACGTGGCGGCTCCTCATATACTGGTAGATAACCGCTCAGGAAAAGTAGCAGGCTACTATACGCTCTCTTCTTATCGGATAGCGGCAGGGGAGCTTCCGCCGGAACTGGCCCGCAGATTTCCCCGCTACCCTTACGGCCCAGCCACCCTGCTAGGCAGGCTCGCTGTTGATACGGAGTACCGGGGCCAGGGACTAGGAAAACTGCTACTCATGGACGCCATGCGCCGCAGTTGGCAAATTAGCAACCAGGTAGCTTCAATGGCTGTGGTCGTCGATGCGATAGACGACCCCGCCCGTGCATTTTATGAGGCATTCGGCTTCATCCGATTCCCCGACCATCCTTACCAGCTATTCATGCCGATGGCCACCATCGCCCAGCTCTTCCCGGATCACCCGCAATAACTCTCCCTTTACCCCCGCTTAACCACAACGATGGTGAAACCGGCGACAATGATCTTTTTACGCTTGATAAAATAGGTTATTATCAAGCGTAAAGTCGGGCAGTAGGAAAAAGGATGTACTGCCATGACGACTGACCTGATCACCAGGACCAACCGCGCGCTGACCGCCCAGGAATTCCAGGGCCTGGCCGAGGTGCCTCCCGAAACGGTCTGGTTCGCTAATATCCGCAATGCCCGGACCCGGCGGGCCTACCGCATCGACCTGAAAGACTTTATGGGCTTTGTGGGAATCGTCCGGCCGGTAGAGTTCCGCATCGTGACCCGGGCCCACGTGATCGCCTGGCGTAATGACCTGGATCGGAGGGACCTAGCCCCGTCTACCGTCCGGCGCAAGCTGTCCGCCCTCTCCTCCCTCTTCGACTACCTGTGTGAAAGCAACGCCGTCACCCATAATCCGGTGCGGGGAGTAGAGCGGCCTAAAGCCAACAATAACGAAGGGCTGACTCCGGCCGCCGACAATGAACAGGTGAGGTTGCTGCTGGCCGCGCCGCACCCACGTACCATCAAAGGCCAGCGGGACCGGGCTATCCTGGCTACCCTGCTCTATCACGGGCTGCGTCGGGAAGAACTCTGCACCCTCAAGGTGAAAGACGTGCAGCGTCGGGAGGGAGTACTGCACCTGCGTGTGGAAGGCAAAGGAGACAAAATACGCTACGTGCCGGTGGCACCGGCGGCCTACCGCCTGATTGATGAATATCTGGCGGCGGTCGGTCACGCCGGCGATCTGGACGGTCCGTTATTCCGTCCGGTCAAAAACAACTATACGACCGGAGGCTGGCAGGCCGGGGAGCTACGCAAGCTGCTGCACCCCCAATCCGTCTACCGCGACGTAGTAAAACGCTACGCGGACCAGGTGGGGATTACCGTCGATACGCACGGCTTTTGTGTCCACTCTCTCCGGGCAACCGCCGCTACAAATGCCCTAGAGAACGATTCCGATATCGCCAAGGTACAGCAGTGGCTCGGCCATGCCAATATCTCCACTACCCGCCTGTACGACAAACGAAAAACCGCCCCGAAGATAGCCCGAGTTTCAGAGTGAAATATTAGGAGCGGCAAAGCCAGGAACAAGCATTTAAGGAGAATCCAACATTGGAGGTCGCCGGGCCCATGAGTAGGACATAACTACGTTTATGTACGGGTCAACTGTCAGAAACAATACCCCACGCCCGGGGCCAAAGCAAGAGAGAAGGGACATAAAAGAGGGGTGCGATAGAAATAGATTCTGGCGATAGATATTAGGCGCGAATACTTGTGTTCAGATCCAATTCAATTTGTCTAACAATTCTGTCTGATAACGCGTGGCAATAATCGTAAACCTTTCATATGATCCATCAAACAAACCTGCTTTCAGCGGCGCCCAGTTATCCGTTTCACGCTCTGCCTCTGCAACTAATTCTGTGAATGGATTGCTTGCCCTTAATCCACTTCTGTATTTCCAGGCAAATCGGCCTGCTGGTCCCCATACATGCCCGTCTTCTGTGTAATTCTCATGGGCGAAGACAAGAGCAATAAAAATCTCTAATCGGTCAAACAGAGACTCATAACTCAGTCCAATGAACAACATATCATCTAAGATCGGTTGGATAGTCTTAAAAATGGTAATTGCTCAACCCCCCTCTTCCTACAGCTCATGCTGTTGACAAGGGTAGGTTAAGCGTCGGATAGTTAAGGCATCATGGATCAGCTTCCTGCTCTCGATAGGCTTTCCGGGTCAGAAAAAGACGTGTTGATTCAGGTGCTCTGGGCCGAGGTCCAGGCCTTGAAAGCACGGATTGCCCAACTGGAAGCTCAACTCCAGGCCCCCAGGAAGGGCTCTCACAACTCCAGTGTTCCCCCTTCGAGATCTCCTAAAGCCAGCAAACCTGAGGCCAAGTCTGGCAGGGGCCGCCGCAAGGCCAGCCTGGGCCGGGCTGGTGGCGGACGACCTTTGCACCCAGATCCGGATCAGACGGTGATCGCCCAGGTCAAAATGTGTGCCTACTGTGGCCAAGAAGTTGCCGTGGACGCCCAAAAGCTACACGCTCTGTACGACAAGATCGAGATTCCACCGGTGCTCCCGGTGGTCACCCGGGTGCGGCAATACGGCGGCCAGTGCTCTCAGTGTGGTCAGCTTTATGTCGCTCCAGTGCCGGTGGGCCTCGAACCCGGCAGTCCCTACGGAACATCGGTAGAGAAACTGGTCACCTACCTGCGCTATGGTCATGCCATCAGTTACCAACGGTTGAGTGGGCTGTTAGGCCAGGTCTTTGGGTTGGCCATCAGCGAAGGAGCGTTGGCCAATCTGTTGCAGCGGGTCAAGCTGCGCCTGGATGACCGAGTGGCGGAGATTCTGGGACGGTTGCGCCGGAGCCGACTGATTTGTAGTGACGAAACCGGGGCGCGTGTGAAGGGACAAAACCAGTGGGAATGGGTCTTTCAGAACGACCAGGTGTGCCTGCACGTGATTCGCCCCAGCCGGGGCCACCGGGTGATTGAAGAAGTGCTGGGCGAACATCGACCCCAGGTGTGGGTATCGGACCTCTACAGCGCTCAGCGTCAGCACCCAGCGGTCCAGTGGCAGGTATGTCTGGCGCATCAACTGCGGGACTGCCAGTTTGCCATCGAGGCTGGGGATCGGGTCTTCGCTCCAGTGATGAAACGGGTGCTGCTGCGGGCCTTTGAGATTCATCAACGCCAGGGAAGACTGGCGGAATCTACTCTTTATCAATACCGGTGTGAACTGGAGCGTCGGCTGGAATATTGTTTAGCCCTGACGCCGACTCAGCGGGATGGGGTCAGGTTGAAAAAACGCTACCTGGGGATCCGGGATAATCTATTCCTGTTCCTGGAGGATGCCACAGTGCCACCGACCAACAACTCCAGTGAACGGGCCCTACGGCTAAGCACTGTTTTCCGCAAGGTGACCAACGGCTTTCGCTCTGAATGGGGCCGAGACCTGTTTGGAGCAGTGCGCTCGGTGGTGAACACTGGGCAGCGTCAGGGACTCTCTCAGTTTCAAGCCATTCAGAGGGCTCTCTCGCCTGCCAGTTCTCTGTTTTACCCGGGTTGAGCAATTACTAAAAATGTACTCACTATCGGGGACGTAGTGCCTTTCATGTCCGGGCAGAGTTTTGAACATATTAGCACGTCGGACTTCAAGCATTCCTTGCACTACCGCTGTGATAATTGGTTGTGTCTCACGACCACTGTATCTGCTTCCAACTGGTGTCAGTAGAAGAGTTGATAAACTGTTGTAGTCATTGGCTGATAATGCTGTGATTCCTGCCGCATACTGTAACAACATGACTGGATACCACCTCAGTCCAAGCCAAACGAGCAAGCCGTCATTGTGGCCGTATATGTCAGGAATTCTAGCCAGAATCTGTTCCAGGTCACTGCGATGATCTGCCCCTCCCCACCGCGCAAGAAGTACCACAATGGTAATTAGGTCTCGTATCGTTTCCTCATACCTTTTTATGCGGGATGAAAACTCCTCAGGCGTGACACCGTTAGTTTGTACGGGGAACGCGTCGCCACCGAGATGGGATAGGACATGACGGATTTTTGCATCGGTTAAATCCCGCAACTTGATTCGGAATCTAGGTTCAGATATAAGTTCTTTCACCTGGTTATCCAGAGATTCTGGGCCTGCGATTGGTTCTGGCTCCTGGTACGAAAGTGGAATTTCGATCAGGATATCTTCATCTTTCGCCGAGTCTTTTGTCAGATTTGCTATGGGGGATAGATCAAAAATCATGTCGCCATCGCCGTCCAAGAATCCGTAGTGTGGCGTTTGCCGCGAGTAATGGTCCTTGGCTACTTGATCGTAGACATACGCCATGACTCTATTGGCCGTCAGTACGCCGTCCATTGTATTGGCGGCCCCTTCGATAGCATTGAGGAAGTGACCAGTAAAAATCGAGTGGCCTGGTCGCGGGCCTCCAGAATCTGCTACTACTTCATCGGCTTTGCCTGCGGTTAAAACCTGGCGCGAATATCTTTGCAGCATATCCTTTGCGAACCTCATGCTTCCTGGAGATAAGGCCCTGGTGATGGCCAGCCCGCCATAGCATGCGTCCATAATAAACAGAATGTGCTTTGCAGGAATTAGATCAGTATTTCTTGTTAGTTCGTCCCATCTGATTAGGGACGCAAGGTTTTCAGTCGTACCATCTACGGGAACCAAATACCCTACATCTCCCCGCGCGCCTGGACGCGTATAACCGTGCCCCGCGAAGAAAAGGACGATCCTGTCGTCCGGAGATACTTTCTCACCTGCAAACTCCAGGTATTCATACATAATTCGATCTCGGGTCGCCGATTCATCCGTGATAAGGATAATGTTGTCAGCTGGGAATTCAAATTTGTTCTGCAAAATCTGGGCAACCTCGCCAGCGTCATTGCACGCAAAATTGAGTGGAGACGCATGAAGATATTTGTTGATGCCCACAACTAAGGCCCAGCTGTAGGTGTATCGAGGTTCGTATAGCGATTTTGCGGTCATGTTTTATTTTTCTCGGTGTTGTGAACAAGCAGAAGCGTATAAATTCTACCTTGTACTCTGATAACGACCTTACGCCAGATTAACTGAATGAAGCAAGGAATACATGCAGCAAACAAGCACAGTTTCCGACCTTACCATCACTTAAGCAGCAAGGTCCATTTTCCATAAAGTCGATTCAGCGAACCAGAGGTCATCTTTGACGAGCTCCTGCTTCCTTGGCAGGCGGTCTCTATTAGACAAAGCCTTACCAGTCCAGAAAACGCTCGTTTTCCGGACTTCTCAATTAACGCAGCGGGTTTATCTTAAATCGTCAAATATCATCGACGGACGAGGACCATGTCAAATAATGAGGGTGGGCGTATATTTGTGAAATAAAACTCCTCCGCTTCATCCCACACCGCGTGCCATCTCGCCAGGAAGGGTTCGTTTTCCCGCTTCTTCAGCCGATCGCGCCGAATATCGTCCGGTAACTGCACCAATATAGAGATGTCTATAAGGTCGGCAAGCTCAGGTCGGGTAGAGTAAACGCCGTCGATTATGATTATTGAGGCGGGCTTACAGGAGAACGTATGCTCCGACAATCCCACCCACGTTTTCCAATCAAATGCGCGCCATGTTGCAGAGTTTCCCGATAGTAATGGCTCCAGGACCTCTGCCCGTAGTCTCTTCCAATCAATGCATAGCGCGGCTTTTTCCTTCGATGACCTCGACGCCCAGTCATCAAAGGTTCCGCCGGTATAGAAGTCGTCACTGGATACAACAACCGCTCCCACTCTGCCGGCGATTTTCTCTGACACGGTCGATTTTCCGGCACCGCTCCGGCCATCCAAGGCAACCAACAAAGATGTCTCCCGCTTCTGCGCGTACCGCTCGATCTCTCTAATCACACCGCTTAGGCTTAAGGAATTCATAGCAATTGCCTGTACAAAGCGTGGTCTAGTATATAAGCCCTTGTTTTGATTTCCCAGGCAGCGTTACCGTTGCCAAAAGAAGGGCACCAAGCAATATGAGGGCGGTTTTGGCAGAGATGAGGTTAGGGGGTAAGGTCATATTGGGCTTCATCGGCACAAAGCTAGGCGATGAGACGAGCTGCATCATCGGTCCTTCATGGCTTTTGTATTAGTCTGGCGTAAATTGCCTCAGCCAGGTCATCTACGGGGAGACATCCGTCAAGAATTAAGTCGCTTTTCTCTTTGACTTGACGCTCGAAGTGGAGGTAAATCGTTCGACCTCCTCTTAAGTAAGACGACAGGCTCTCTTTGATGCTCTCAATGGAGCATTTATGCCTTAACAGTCTACGCGCCATTGCTACATCCAAGGGGGTATCAATGAAGACCATCAAATCGATGAACCGACCGGTATCACGATGTGCCCGTCCCAACGGTGCATCGAATATGATGAACTGAGCAGGAGATATGTGTGAGCCGTCAAAAATTGACGTGATTGGGCTTCCTGATTTTAATGTCTTCAAATCCTTAGTTAGGGTGGGAGTCTTCCACGCATTGTAATCCCCACCCTGCTGGAGCCATTCTTGGCGATTCTCCGGATGCATGTTGGTATCGTCGTAGTCATCAAAGCACAAGGTGACTGCATTCGCGAGGAGTGTGGCGAGCTTCCTGGCAGTCGCTGTTTTTCCTCCACCAGAGACAGAACTTATCCCAACTACGAAAGGCTGTTGCTGAATAACCATTTCCCTAGACTAACAAAAAATGGCGAACCAAGCGAGTATCCTGAGTAAAGAAAACGTCCGTTTTCCGGAGTTTTCTCAACACCCCTGAAATGTACCATCTCAATAAATCGGGGTAACCACCCCGCGGGTGAGCTCACATGTCGAGTCGCGCATGTATAATAAGGCCGCAACGTTGGCCCTCTATGAGCACACCACGCCATGCTTGAAGACCTTGATCTCAGCAGCATTCAGGACGAATCCACCCGGCGGTGCATCATCCTGCTGCTCAACCTGGTGGAAGAGCTAAAGCAGGAAAATCGGGCACTGCGGGAGGAAAACCAACGCCTGCGCGACGAGAACAACCGGCTCAAGGGGGAGCAGGGCAAACCGACCATCAAGCCGAGTACCAAACTGGATCCGCCCACACCGACCGATCACTCCTCGGAACGGGAGCGCCACAGACCCCAGGCTTGGAAGAAGGGCCGCAAGATCGAGCAGATCCAAATTGACCGTGAACAGGTTCTGCGCGTTGATCCAGCGATCTTGCCACCCGACGCCGCGTTCAAGGGGTACGAGGAAGTGGTGGTGCAGGACGTGGTGGTTCATACTGACAACGTCCTTTTCCGGAAAGAGAAGTTCTACTCGCCAAGCCAGAGGAAAACCTGTCTGGCGGAGTTGCCCTCGGGCTATCAGGGGGAGTTCGGCCCAGGGGTTCGGGCCATGGCCATCATCTTCGCTTTCGCCTGTCACATGACTGAGCCGAAAATCCTGGAGTGGTTCCGCCAAATGGGGGTCCAAATCTCGGCCGGGCAAATCTCCAACCTGCTGATCAAAGACCATTACCAGTTTCATGGGGAAAAGGATGCAGTGTACGCAGCCGGGCTGAGCAGTAGTCCCTGGCAACACCTGGATGATACGGCCACCCGGGTGAATGGGCAGAACCAGCACTGCCAGGTGGTGGCCAATCCACTCTACACTAGCTACCTCACAACCCCATCCAAGGACCGGTTAAGTGTAATTGACGTGCTACGCAACGGGCCGCCCCGGCAGTTCCGGCTCAATGGCGAGGCCCTGGGATACCTGGAAGCCGCTGGGGTATCCGGGGTAACCCGACGGAGGCTGGCTTATCTGCTTCAGGACCAGGATTTGGACGAGGCCACCATGCACCGGTGGTTAGAGGAACATCTGCCTAACCTGGGGGCGCAGACGCGAAAGTGGATTCTGGACGCGGCAGCAGTGGCTGCCTACCACGCCCAGACCGAATGGCCGGTGGTACGGCTGCTGATCTGCGACGGTGCTCCCCAGTTCACCTGGGTCAGCGAGGAACTGGCCCTATGCTGGGTGCATGAGGGCCGGCATTACAAGAAACTGTTCCCCTATGTACCCCAGCATCAGAAACTGCTGGATGATTTTCTGGGAGAGTTCTGGGACTTCTACCGGGAGTTGCTGGCCTACCGCCAAGAGCCAACCCTGGAGGAGCAAACTCGGCTGGAGACAGAATTCGACACGCTGTTCGCCACCAAGACGGGCTACTGGACCCTGGACGAGCGAATTGCCCTGACCCAGGCTAAAAAGGCCAGCCTACTGATGGTGTTGAAGCACCCGGAAATCCCGCTACACAACAACTCGGTGGAACTGGATGCAAGACAGCGGGTACGGAAGCGGAAGATCAGCTTTGGGCCGCGGGTGGCCGAGGGAACCAGGGCGTGGGACACTTTCATGTCGCTGGCTGGGACCACCAAGAAGTTGGGAGTCAACTTCTACCGCTACATCCAGGACCGAATCTCCGGAGCGAACCAGGTACCACAGCTATCCAGCATCATTGAGGAGCGAGCTAAAGAGTTGGACTTGGGTGCCTCATGGCAAGCCGCCTAGCCCTCACCACGATTTGTCGAGACGATATGAGAAACGTCCACTTACTTTCGAGAAAATTGGGGGTGCCGTCGTGGAAATTCAGGAAATTTTAAAGAGGCTTGAGCGAAATGAAGGAAGGTTTCCTCGCAACGCCGTAGAGGAAGCGATCTCTGCTCGCGATCAGATCATTCCTGAACTCTTGAACATCATCGAGTACACTAAACAGAATGTGGAAGAACTGACCCAAGATGGTGACTACATGGCACATATCTATGCCATGTATCTGCTGGCTCAGTTTCGGGAAAAACGAGCTTATCCCGCTCTGGTCGACTTCTTCTCAATACCCGGAGAGGTTACCATTGGAGCAACCGGGGATGTGGTCACCTCGGATTTGGACCGTATCCTCGCTTCTGTAAGCTATGGCGACACGAGCCTAATGGAGCGTTTGGTAGAAGATCAGGAAGTAAACGAGTATGTACGAGCCGCAGCCTTAGCTGGAATGGTAGCGTCGGTGGCCCATGGGGAGAAACCACGCGAAGAGGTTATGGCCTATTATCAGAGTCTGTTTCGATCCAAGCTCAGTCGGGAGCCTTCATTCGCTTGGGACGTTGCAGTGAGTTGCAGTGCCGACC
>Ga0214472_10009539_pt1 | contig 10112 bp, 12 predicted proteins | sample RVTome_6_FD_207662 | JGI IMG/M metagenome (GOLD analysis project Ga0214472, IMG submission 207662) | Soil microbial communities from uranium-contaminated site in the Upper Colorado River Basin, Wyoming, United States - RVT140D175 | ecosystem: Environmental > Terrestrial > Soil > Contaminated >...
GCCCGTGAGGGAGCGGATGTTCGAGAGCCCCGCTCGCCCGGGAGAAACCGCTTCCTCACGCTCGCGGATCGGAAAAGAACACCGCTAACCCACAAATTGAGCGTTGACACAGGACTGGGTTTCGCCAAATTCAAGACCTTCCCTTCACGCCCCGATAAACCACCGACTCTATAAGGAGCTTGACATGCGTTCTACCCATAAATTGTGGCCAACCATTTTTCTTTCGGCAATCGCGGGTATCGCACTGACGGGGTGCGGAGCCCAGTTCGTCCAAAACGCCGCCCGCGATAGCTTGTCATCGTTCGTGATCGATGTTTTCACGACCGCGGTGAATGAGACGGTCAGTTCTGGCGACTAAGCCATCTTCCGTTTCTACGTTCCGAGCCGCCGGCTTCAACCTGCGCGATCTTTCAAGGCACGAGCGTCGAAGCACAGGAAATAAACTCCACCGGCGTGACGCCGGGTTGTGTCTTGGGTGAAGACGCCGTCGCGAGCAAACCGTGGGCGCAACACTTGCGTCGCGCGCCTCTTGCACTTCGGCAACGCCGTGGACTGTGAATGGACCATGACAGTGGTCTAAATCTGAATCTGGCGATAGAACCGCCCGACGCATCGCAGCAAGAAACGGTGGTTGCTCGCCCACCAGGTGTTCAAGCTAAACTCCGTCGTATACGTCGTCATCGTGCCACTGATGGAAAAAGTATGTGCGTCGAGCACGGCAAAGTCAGGCGGTAGCGGCGTGTTGTCACGGCGGCGTATCACCTCAACGCGGAGTTCCCTGAACTGGGGGTTGAGTGACGTATCTTCCTTCGTCCACCGGGCACGGATTCGTACCGGAAAATCGTCGCTCGATTTGACTTTGGTGACCACCCCATTATCGGTGATAAAATCAATCGGTGCCGTCTCCACCCAGGTTCCCGAAGTGGGCGGAACGTCCACGCAATGGGTTAAGGTCGACGGCGCATGGATGTTCTGGTCATCGAGTCGATAGAGCCCCGTGAGATCGCTCGCCTGATTCCTGGCGTAGAACGGAAGAAGTGTTCGTGCCATCCTGGCCGGCAACACACCGCGCCGAACGACATCGACAGGGCCGATGGTTTTGGGCAACGGGGCGGATGTCACGTCCTTGGCGGTGTCTTGGATTTCGACATGCACGCACCATCGGGGTCTGGCCATACCGCGCCTAAGCCTCCGTGAGATAGCCGGTCACGTGAACGGCGATGCTGCCGACTGTCGGTACCGAGGTGGTTACCAGGAGATCTTCGCCATCACCACCGACCGCCAGCGCGTGCCCGCCGTTGCCCAAGACAAATCCGCTGCCCGGAGCGATGCCGGGATGCTCTACGATTTTGACATCCGAAGTCGCATCAAACTCCAGCAGGCATTGAACATCGACGCTGGTCCCGTTCTCTACCAGAACGTCAACCTCCAGCACCACGAAGCGCTTGCCGCTGGGAACCGACTTCAGGACGGCATCGGTCTGCGCCGCGGCGTACTTGGCCGTGAGGCGTTCGAGGGCCGGGTTGAGGGCCGGCCGGATCTCTTCTGGCCGATCGTCGGAGCGTGTAGTCGGTGAGCCGTTGATGATGCGTTCCCTTTCTTCTAGGAAGCCGGTGCCAGCCCGACTTCCACGCCCCAGGTGATGTTTCCGCTATCGGGATTGGTCCATTGCACGCGCATGCTGTCGCCCGATTGAAAGGTCCAGGCCGAAGGCTCGCCGGTATCCTGGCTACCGATGCGCAAATGTACATCCTTGGTCGTCCCCGCATCGGTTACGGTGAACAGTATGGTGTCGTACGCAAACCCGTTGGCGGAATCCACGGAGATCGCCATATCGGAGGATCCGGAAGTGCCTGAGAAATGGCACCGCAAAAACACGAGGCGGAACTTCTGATCCAGCTTAAACGTCTCATTCATGTCGGCCGTGCCCGTCGCCGTTTTGCTCGCCACGGCCCGCAGTTGCCGTGCGCGGCTTTCGGCGAGTTCGGTCTGCTGCACGGCCAGCGCCGCCTCCACCGAGCCCAATACGTTGCTTGCGTTAAGGGCCATCTCTATACATCCACCGCATCGGTAATGTGGCCGGAGAGCTTCTCCCCCTCCGGAATCTGCACCTTGAAGGGGATGCCCAGCAACTCCGATACGCCGTCGTTCAGCGCCGGGATGGTCACGGAAGCGTCACCGACAAAGATAACATCGCTCAAGGTACGTTTCCGCTTCTGTCCGTTGGCGCGGTATTTGATGATCAAGTCAATGTCGCTTTCCAGGGCGAAGAGTGTTTCCACCGCCAATCCGTCGTATGAAAACACAAACCCCGAAATGCGGTGCGACCCTCGGCCGAACGTGCCGAGTTCGCCTGCTGTGGCGTCGGCGCCGTCGAGAGGCACCGGCACGATGCCCGGTTTGTAAACGACGCTGTGCACCCCTTCGATCGTCGTTTCCGTGAAAGGCGTCGATCGGAGCTTCGTCGACGCGCCGCGCGTTGCGAGAATCCAAATCATGACTTGCGGATCCTTGGGTCGATGCGAAAAAAAGCAGCTTACGCCGCCGGTTCGCGATTCTGGTTTCGTTCAACTTTGACCACGAACGTTTGCGTCGCCAGGGCGGTGGCCATGCGTGCCCCAGCGGTGACACGAGGGTAGCCGACCGTCCAAGTGCGATCGTCGAACCCTTCGGCACCTGCAATTACGCCGGTATCGATGATGCTGTCAAAGTAATCTTCGACGGCACCGACCTTGTCGAGGATGGCGGTGTGCGGGTCGGAAGTCGAAAGGTCGGTGGCGATTCGCATCTCCATGCTGACGGCCAGCAGCCGGTCGTTGTCCACCACGCCGACGGGGCGGGCGCGCAAGAGTAGAAGGGTCAAGAACGGCCTGGCGTATTCATCGCCGTCTCCCCCGGATACCTCGACCCGTCGAAACGGTTTTGAGAGTGTCGGTGGGCTGGCGACCAGGTTCACACGAAGCTTGTTGGTCAGCTCTTCGATGGCGGCTTTGATGGTCGTTCGATCTGCGGTCGGCACGTTTCAGTCATCCAGATGTCAACTTGGTACACCAGTCCGTTACACGTCGATTCATGGACGGCATGGGCAAGCGACAGCTTGCCCGTTGCTTTCTGAGTCCAAGCTTCCGTGAAATCATTCTGCCCCGGCGTCATCCGGCCCCGAAGGGGCGCAAGAACTTAGCCCACGGCGTAAGCCGTGGGATGGCATTCGTGCCCACCGACGTACGACCCGGCGGGTCGACACTCCGATCTTGGATACACCGCCCATCAAATTCGACTCGATAACGCATTGAAGCTCCAAGTTTGTACCGCCCCTTTTCGGGGCTCCGTTTAGTTGTTCGACTCGTTCCCGCGGCTGGCGCCGCGGGCTACCAACGACCACCCCTGCGGGGTTGAGTACGTATTCAAGAAACAAAGGGACGCCCAACTCGCAAATCGAACCGACTGCTGCTCTAACGTCTCCGTGTCTTGATAAAGAAGCCGCATTCAATGTCCCGATAGCTCGTCTCGCGTCAGCAGCCGCTGCTCGCCCGTCGTTTCGCCGAGCACACCTCGGTTGGTGCTTGTGGCTACGGGCGTGGCCGACGGAAGATCAATCCGACCTTCTGCCACGCGCGCCAACCAGGCGATCGCCTGGGTACGCGTTTCCAGCGCTTGTTTCCCCACCGGCGGTCGGCGCATGCGAAGCCGGTACTCGACCAGGTCCAATGTTATGGAGGCCAGGACGTCGGCCAATTCCGGATGTACCGTCAGGTCGATGGGCACCTTAAAGCGCCGGGCGAGGTAGCTGTTGACTTCGCCTTCGGCGGCCAATCGTGCCTCGTCTACGACACCGACATCGGCCTGGTTATCGCCGTCGTCGTCGGTGAGTTGCACATACGCGGCGCTGCCCAGCCGCTCCTGAATGTCCGCGTTGGTGATGTAGGCCATGGCGCTCGAAGCTCCTTATTCTTTGCTGGTGCCAGTTCCATAAAGGTCGTTTGACCTATTGCCCCCCTCCTTACTAAGGAGGGGTCGGGGGAGGTTCTCTCTCTACCGGACTACCCCCCTCAATCCCCCCCTTGGCAAGGGGGGAAGCTTCAAGCGGCTCGGTTCAGCCTGACCGGTTGGAAACCGATCCTACACAGGAGACCGGCCATACACAGTCAAATGGAAACTACGTCGGGAGCGTGAATTCCAGGCGGATGGCGTGCTGCCAATACCCGTAGGCCATGCGATAGCGGGCCCGCACGCCGTACAGGAACTTCTCGCGGCGGAAGCCCTCGTCGCTTTGCTCGGTCAGCGCCGTAAACTCAACCGCCTCGCGGTCCTGGAAGATGAAGGGGCGGACCACACCATCGTTTTTGACCAGATACCACTTGCTTTGATCAGTGAGCCATGGGAAGGCGATGATCCGCGCGGCACCGGCCACCACGTTCGACGTGCTATTCACCAGCGTCGCGTTAACGGCCTCCAAAGCCGTCAGATACATCGTCGAAGGCACGATGCATGACAAGCCGGTGGCGGAGATCGACATCGGATCGCCCTGGTCGTCTTTGAATCCCATCAGCGCACCGATGGCGGTCTTGAGTGCCGCCTTGAACTCGTCGGTTGTCGGGTTGTCCGGATCTAAGGCGGAACCGGTCAGTTTGTTATCCTGCGCGCCGGAATAACCTGACACGTGGGCGTCATTAAAGAAGCTCACGCCGTCATAGCTGTTGAAACCGGCCGTCTCACCGTTGATCAGAAGCTGGGCGATGAGGTAATCTTTGTGCGTGGCGGCCCGCTGGGCCAGCTCGGCCACCCGAATCCGAATCTGACCCGTCTTGTCGTCGGAGATTTCGTCGCGGTCTACCTCCAGCGTTGATTCGTACTTGAGGTTCTCGACGGAGTAGGATTCGTTCCCCAACCCCTTGGCGATTCGACCCGTACCCCACTCCCGCATCCGAGGAAGCGAGCCGAGCCACTTGTAGCGCTCCGTGTCGGAGTTGGACTGGATCCGCGTGCTCAAGTCCGCAAAGTTTGTCGCTGTCTTGTCGAAGCGATTGAAAAACTCGCTCCGAAGACCTTTGGTCAATAAACCCGTATTGATGATGGCCACGAAGAGGCTCCTTTCTGATGGTTATTACTTGTGTTACGTGAGGTTGCGAAGTCTGTTTGATTGACGTTGATGTGACACTAAGAACTCTAGGGCGCTGTCCTGAATGTGTCGAGCCGCAGAATGACCTCACCGCTGGTCGGTACGTCGATGACCGTGCCGACATAGGAATTGGCCGTGGCGGTCAAGGTCAGCGTATCATCCGCAGAGGCGTAAACGGCGGCGCCGATGTCTGCAACGGATGCACCGGAAAGAGCGTGTCCAAAGTCGCCCAGCGTATACAGGCGAATGGATTTGTCCCCGGCCACCCCGCTGCTGTTGTCCATCTCTTCGTACGCGATGCCGACCATGAAGTCGCCCGCCACCAAAGGCTGGGCATACCCGCCCGCCGACAACCCGACCAGGGCGCCTTTGTAAATGTGCTTGCTCGCCTCGACCTGAAGACTCCGCAGCTCTTGATCCACGTAGTGAGCCACTTCCCGATTTGCTGTTAGTGCCATGTTTACGTCATCCTTTCCTTGTGATTGTTGTGTGATTGTCGTTCTGTTTCATGGTGGATTGCTCTATGTGGGTGGGCCACCGCTCAAGCCATGGGCCACCCGACCGAAGTCTAGTTCCGGGCGTGGGATACGGCGTCCGAAATGAAAGCCTCTTCGCTCGTCAGCCGCGACAGCAATGGGTTGGCCTTGAACTCCGCTCGTGCTCGGGACGCGATAACTTGCTCGCGATTCCGCAAACCATCAACGCCGCTCGGTGGAGCGGTCAGGCCCACCGACACAATCACCGGAGCGGTCCGAAACCACTCGTCGAAGAGGTCCGATTCCCGCGCGACCAACGCCTCCGCCCAGGCCCGCTGCGCTTCAACCAACTTGCCGGCGCGCATGGCCTGATCGATTCGCTGCTCGACGTACCGGCGGCGGGCGGCTTCTTCGAGTTCCACCAAACGCCGACCCGCAGCCAACAACACCTCCTGCGGCGCCGTCTCTACAGGAAGATCGAGTCCAGCCCGCAGCACGGCCAGGGGCTGCGTGGATTCCTCTGCCGACTCGATCGCCGTTCGATTCACGATCGGCTCCATGCCTACGATGGCCGGCTTGTTGGTCAGCGCGGCCGAGTGAATCGCCACCAGCCTGCGATCGGTCTTGCGAATGATCGCCACCGGCGAAAGATAGCGGTATTCTTTGGACGCCAGCAATTTCGTGGCCCGTTCGGTCCATTCGATGGTTGCCACCAACCCGACACCCGGCTCGACGGACAGTGCCTTGATCCACCCCGCGGCCGGCGCACGTCCATTCGGCGAGGCGTATGTTCCACCCAGCGTTTGGTGTTCGTAGTCGATGGGCAGGTCCGTGCCGTGTTCCTGGAACGCGGCGACCGCAAGCCGCGTCGATTCATCGTCCAACACAAAACTGCCATTACTGCTCTCGACCGTTCCCCAAGGCGACAGCAGCACGCGGTCGGGTACCGTAGCCCCCGATAGAGTTGCTGAACGGAGTGCCTTGGTTTCCCGACCCTCATTGATTACATCGCATGTTGTCATCATCACCTCACATTTACGATTGTTTGTGCCACATGGTATTCACTACATAACGTCGCCCGCGCCTCATCACACCAAGTCCGCGAGCGATCACCTTGCCGATCCCGGTATGCTGGCTTCGTCCGGATCGGCTTCGGGAATCCCCAGCGCGTCGTGCGCCCAGTACGCGGGAATCCGAAGGCCGAGCTGGTTGACGGCCGCATCGAGCACGTCCGACAACGCCCCGGAGCCAAGCGGCTGTCGCAGCTTCCGCCGGAAACACGGCACCGGAACATCAGGACCGAACCGCAAACGAGCCAGCGGACCAAGCAAGTCTCGACGAATGGTCCGTGCCTCCTTGGCCATGTCGTCCGCCAGCACATCCTGGCGCACGGCCTCATGTACCTTCGACACCGCGAACGTCGCCTTCTGACCCGCGACATCGGTGGTAAGCGTCTGCCCCAACCAAGCCTTGCTCATCTCGCGGTTGAGGAATTCAATAAGCCGCTCGAACGGCGGACCGGAGGTTCCTCGGTTGGCCTCGATAATCTGCAACTCCACCGCCCGACTGAAAACGCCCGCCGCGTGACTGCCCAGCGATTCCAGCATGTCCAGCAATTCGCGCTTCTCCTCGGGCGTCGCCGTCGGCTCATACCGCGCGATGCGCACCGGCATGCCGAACACTTCTGTGAATATCATCCAGTCTTTCAGAGCCAGGTTCTTGGCCAGGTAGACCATGCTGGTGACACGCAAGAGACCCCCGCGCTGCGGATGACCCGTCACGCTGTGCGGTGTGTGTACGATGAACTTGTGGGGCGCCAGAGCGATCCCTTCGACCGGCTCGTCCTGCGTCAATAGTCGGGGGCGATCCAGCTCATCAAACACGATGCGCGTGAAATCCACCGGCACAATATCGATAGGTCGAAATACGCTGTCGGCAACGTCCCAAACCAATTCCGCCATCGCGATGTTGCGACCGGTGGCCAGGGCCAGGTGTTGCAGCACGTCGTCGAATCGATCGAGCTGCGTAAGCACCTCGCGACAATACACGGCCGCCTGATCGGCACGGCGCCGATCAATCCCCTCATGAACGTCGGCCGCACTCACCACTTGCCACGGCAGACCGGTCAGTGCCAGACGCCGCGTGTTCGCTACAGCGAAAAGGTGGGCGTCCTTCTCCTCCATCTCCTCGAACAGTTGCATGGCCGTGGCGAGTGACCCGCCGTCAGCCTCTTTGAGAATGCCGACCAAGCCCGACGGGGTCAGCCCCGCACCGGGATAATCGCGAAGGGAGTCTTCCGCTCGTGGCAACGCGACCCGACCCAGCTTGGGCCGATCCGTCGCTCCGCGCCGCAATGCCAATGCCATTCGTTGGGTCCATTTCATGTTGTTCAGTTCCCTCTTTTGCAGGTGATGTATCGGCGGTGCAATCAGAGCCGAGGGCGCGAGCCCACGGACTGGTCATCATCGAATTCGCCAGACACGCCCAAGTTCTTGTCACCAGGCTTGCGCCTGCTGCTCTGAACCCTGTGCCACACGACGGACCCTAGTCACCAGGTTCCTCCGCGTGCGAAGTGCAGCGGTTTGATCATCATGGATTCCTGTTTTCCGCCGCCGACATCGGCCGCGTGAACCGCCAATGCCGCAGCCCAGAATCGATCGGCGTGGCTGCCTTCGCGTCGCGGAGCGGCCAGTCGAAAATGCCCCGACTCTGTCATCTTACGTTCCACCGAATGCCAGTCGTTGCAAATTCGATCGTCGACGGGAATCCGAATCGTTTGCGCTTCCACCGCGATGCGCAGCGCCGAAGCCATTTGCGATTTCAGGGCCACCGTGAACGTCACGGCCTCCACGCGATGTGCTCCGAACCGCTCTACCGCCTGTTCGGCCAATGGCATCCCCAGCCCCCCGGCGTCGATGCAGCAGCGCCGCACGCCCCGCAATGCGAGCAGCTCATCGATAAGCTCGAACTGCACGCGGAACGGTGCGCCCGCCAGTTCGAACAGGCCGACCGTCGTAAGAACGTCACCGGCGCGCGCCAGAACCCACACCACGGTGAGATCGCGCACCCGACCCACGTCCACGCCGATAAACAGCTCCCGCGTTTCACCCTTCAAACCCGCAACCGTGGCACTCGGCTGTAGCGCGGGATCCATGCAGGCCGTGATCTGCTCGAGCGTCAGAAACGCGCCGGCCTCATCCAGGAATTCGCAGAGAAACTCCTGGCGATAGAGCGTCTCATCGTCCATCGCTCGGCGCATTTCGTCGGCGTCCACGTCGAGCCCCTGCGCAATCGCCGCCGGCAGATTGAGCGTTGAGGTAGAGAACAGTTCGTTGCCGCGAAGCTGATAGAAGACGTTGCTTTTGCCCTTCGGTGTCGAGGCGATGTCGAGCTCACCCGCGCCGCGCAGTACCGTCGGGAACATGGCCGCCCAGATATCCCGATCGAAGGCGTGCATGGCGAACTCGTCGAGAAACACATCGCCGGTGAATCCGCGGGCGGTCTGGGGGTTGGCCGGCAAGCCGATAATCCGCACACCGCCGGGCAGCACCACCTCAAGCTGTTTGACGCTCAGGTCGCGAAAGAATCGGTCATCGTAATAGTCGTTGGCGATTTTGAGTGCCTGGCAATGCTGCCGCACTTTCTCCATGAGTTCTCGACTTTGTCGTTCGCCGGCCGAGAGGAATATCTGCGTACGCCGCCGTGCCATTCCCCGCAAGATGCGCCGCAGCGATTTCGTAAAACTCTTGCCCGTCTGCCGAGCCCAGCAGTTCCACCGAAAGCGGGCTTCACTTTCCACGTCCTCGCGCTGATAGGCCAGCAGCGGCACAATGGGCTTAACCCGCGCCGGTTCGCTTGTCTTGTTTTGATGCTCCATGGTTACCCGACAGCCTCTGTGTGCCATTGATGGGTGTCGTTCTTCCAGCACTAACCCGAGCCGCATGCTTCAGCTTGCGCGATCATTCGCGAGGAGTGGGAGTTTGTAAGGGTGCCCCATTCTTCGCTTCAGGGGTGGGGGAGCCGAATCGCACGGCGGAGTAGTAATCCGTGTTCAGTTATCAGTAACTGACGACTGATCACTCCTTCTTAGCGGGTGGCAAGGTTCACGATTGCGTGACCATGGCCGGCGCGCCACTGCGATAAGAACGTGTCAGGTGATTAGTGGGGTAAGCGAAATAAGCGATCACGCTGCTCGGCGTCTTTGGGTTTGCTGATCGCCGTTGCACCCCCCACCCTTTTAGGGAAAGGGGCTGGGGGTGAGGGTTTCTGATGAACGGTAACAAGGCTGGGTGGCCCATCGCTTCAGCGGTGGGGGAACCGAATCGCCTCGTTCTACTCAACCATGGTCACGCAAGATCGTAGGGTGGGCACCGCCCACCAATCCTTAGCACGGGTGCCCCATCCTTGCTTATGCAGCAAGGGTGGGGGACGGAACCCTGGACGGTGACGCATGGGTGCCCCATCCTTGCTTATGCAGCAAGGGTGGGGGACGGAACCCTGGACGGTGACGCCATGGG
>Ga0214472_10009540_pt1 | contig 10112 bp, 9 predicted proteins | sample RVTome_6_FD_207662 | JGI IMG/M metagenome (GOLD analysis project Ga0214472, IMG submission 207662) | Soil microbial communities from uranium-contaminated site in the Upper Colorado River Basin, Wyoming, United States - RVT140D175 | ecosystem: Environmental > Terrestrial > Soil > Contaminated >...
ACCCGGCTTATTTCCCGTTTACCGGGAGGCGCTAAAACTGTTTCCCCTCTATGTTTTTCCTCAGTTGGGCTATCTCAAGTCCGAGAGGAACACATTTATTTCCTTCCATGCAATCATTAGCCTCAGGCAAATCAAGATAATGCTTCAGTTCGTGAGAATCTTTTGTCAGCTCAACCACCCAGGCTTTCTTTTCTTCATCAAAATAAACGTCTAAATCTATTCCACATTCTCCTATTTCGGGATAAATCTCGGTTATTTTTTCGCATAATTCTTGTCGGTTATACATATTTCCCTCCCGTTGAACACTGCTCTATTCAAAACGCCTCCTTATATTTATTGAGGCTTGCTCATCTTTTTCCCGATGTAGCAGGTATTATCAATAAGGGTATTGTCGATTGTCGAATAGTCTTTTCCGCCACAGAACCAATCATAAAACGTGATACTCCCGTTCGCCCATGAGTTGCCATAACTATCATATCGATATTGTTTTCCTGGGCAAATTCAACTATCACATCTGCTGGATTTCCAATTTTAACTTCACAAGCCACCACAATTTTCTTCGGGATCTTTTTGGATACTATTTGAGATAAATCATTTTCAGCAATTTTCAAAAGCTCCTGCTGGTATAATGGCACATCGTATCCCTTGATAGCCATTGGCTCATATCCCGATCCTGCCACTGGTGCATATCCAGGCCCCGCAAGGGGAGGAACCGGCGCTACAACCCGCAGCGCACAAATCTCGGCATTGAATTTTTCAGCAATCGCTATCGCCGCTTCAAGAGCTTTATAAGAAGGTTCACCACCATCGGTAGGCCATAGTATTGATGAAACTGGAAACATCGCCCTCCCCCTCTTATTTTATCATTAGTGCATCCTGTTGTTTATTTAATTCTATTTAAAGCCGGCTTCGCCAGCTTCGTTTTTAATCTACTTTTGCAATTCCTTTGCCGTTTTTTCATAAACGTTCATAAGCACCCCATATGCGCACAATCAGACCGCCATGCACAGGCTGCCATTTTGAGCCCTGTGTCAGTGGCATACATTTTGCTACCAGATATAATAAAAGAAAATCATTCAGCTTTACCTGGTTGAAAAGTCTCCTTCCCGACTTCAAATTTATCTCATATTTCAGTCGGGGAGGCAAAAGTCAAACAACTCTTCCAAGGAAAACGCACAATGATCAAAGAACAAAGCCTTGTGAAACGACCGGAAAGTTTACCGCAAAGAAAATATACCCAGAACACTTTTTGGGATCTTTTCCTTGATATATTGCAGTCAAAAGGACCACCGATCGAGCTTCCGGATTTTTGGATACCAGTGATAGACGTATATGAATCCAGCACAACAGTGAGCCTGGAAATAGAAATACCAGGCATGAATGCCAAGGATTTTACTATTAGGGTTGATGGTGACTTGATCAATATAAAGGGAGAGAAACGGCGAATAGAACCTCTCACGGAAGGTAAATATATCCGGCGGGAAAGACGCTACGGCTTGTTTGACAGGACGCTCCGTCTCCCATCGGAAGTACATGGCAATAAGACAACCACAATATATGAACACGGTGTTCTAAAAATCACCTTACCCATAGTAAATAACAATAATCTGCAAGAAAAACATAATGAAAAGGAGCCTGAATTCGCCGGATCATAGCTGTTTTTTAGCCAAAAAAACGGCTCATCCAGACAAACAGGAATTGTCCTGCCGGATCGGACAAACCCGGTTTTCCATGATATTGAAAATTTCGGATGGCTAAGTAAAAAACTTCATATGCGAGGCGCGCAAAATTTCTAATATTTCGGCGTACTAGAGTACGTGGTGATGATAAAAATTTTGTACCCCAAGGGCACTTCCTACGGGGCGCACAACGACGCAGATGAAGAGTTTTTACGACGCCATCACAAGTAATTATTCACAGTTTTCTATGTGGTTGTCTGACATGAGCGGAAAATCTGGAGTAATGAATGAGGAAAAAATGGTTGAAATACAGAAAATCCTGACCCTCACGATGAATCCGAGTCTCGATATCAGTGTAGAAGTGGACCGTGTCGTAACCACCCTGAAAATGCGTTGTGTTAATGATCGAATAGACCCTGGCGGTGGTGGAATAAATGTCAGCAGGGCCATCAATATTCTGGGCGGCAGCTCCATGGCCATATTCCCTGCCGGCGGCTGTACAGGAAGAATGATAATTGAAATGCTGCAGGAACAAGGGATTGAGACCCGGCCAGTGACCACCGGGCTATTAAGCAGACAAAGTTTTGCAGTACTGGAGCAGCAGACAAACCAGCAATATCGCTTTTCCCTCCCCGGCCATAAACTGCCTGAAGAAGTCAGCCGGGAATGTCTGCAAAAGATCACTCAATTCGTCCCGCCGCCATCCTTTGTAGTTGTCTCAGGCAGCCTGCCACCCGGAGTCCCGGAAGATTTTTATGGACATCTGGTCAACCATTTTCGACAAAGTCGAACAAAAATAATTCTCGATACCTCCGGAGAACCGCTCAAACATGCGCTAAAAGAACAAATCTATCTTATCAAACCAAATCAGCGTGAGCTTGAATACGTATGCGACTGTTCACTCGCCGATGAAAAAATGCAGAATGAAAAATGCCGGGAGATTGTCGATAAAGGATATTGCGAGGCGTTAGTTCTTACCTTAGGAAAAAAGGGAGCTTTACTGACAACCAGGGATCAACAATTTCGGGTTCCGGGTATTGAGGTTGAAGAGGTCAGCGCTATAGGGGCAGGCGACAGCTTTGTGGGCGGAATGGTTGTTGCCCTGCAACAGGGAAAAGAATTGGCCGATGCTTTTCTTTATGCAATGGCAGCCGGTTCTTCGGCCCTGACAACCGAAGCTACAGCACTATGTGAAAAAGAGACGACTGATATATACTATCGGCAATTGCAGCAGCAATATGGTGAAAAACAAAGATGATGGCGTCGTAAAAACGCCTAATTTTCAGGTTGTTACGAGTTTATCAAAGATGATATGTTCGTAAAAGCCCGAACTCTTCGGCTTGCGTCATTCCGGGCTCGATCCGGAATCTACATGTGTCTGAAAACACTGGATTCCGGGTCAAGCCCGGAATGACGTTGGCCCGGGACTTTTTACGACGCCATTAAAGATGAGCGTACAGAAATAAAATACATGCAGGATGCAGTCCGATCAATTCTTCATCCCTTCCAGATGAAGAAGTTTTTCTATTTCATCTAAAGAAAGGGTCTCATGTTTCATTAACTCTTCTGCCAACTGGTCGAGTTTGGTTCTGTTTTCCTGTAATACATTCAGTGCCTTTTGGTGGCATTCTTCAAGAATACTTTGCACCTCCTCGTCAATCTTTCTGGCTGTTGCCTCACTGTAGTCCCTTTCCTCTGTTAGTTCACGTCCAAGGAAAGGGTGGGGTTCGCCCTTTCTAAAAACGATAAGGCCTACTTTTTTGCTCATCCCCCACTGGCATACCATTCGCCGTGCCGTCTGTGTGGCTTGTTTCAGGTCGTCGCCTGCACCGGATGTAATATCCCCAAAAACTTCCTCCTCTGCCGCCCGGCCACCCATCATAACCGCGATCCGGTTCAACAGATACTTTTTGCCGACATTGTGACGATCTTCAATGGGCACTTGTTCCGTAGCGCCAAGCGATCTTCCCCTGGGTACTATGGTGACTTTCCTGAGGGGATCTGTTCCCGGCAAGAGCAACGCAGTCAATGCATGGCCTGCCTCATGATAGGCAACCATTTTCCTCTCTTCATCGGAAAGCCGCTCTTCCCTTCTGACTCCCATGATTATTTTATCCCGGCTTTCATTGAAATCTTCCATTTCAACCTGTTTTTTTTCCTTTTTGGCAGCAAGAAGCGCTGCTTCATTGACCAGGTTTTTTAAATCCGCTCCGGAAAATCCAACGGTTGCTGCAGCCAGAAGGTCAACATCAATGTTTTCCGCCATTGTAAGTTTTTTCATATGAACCTGCAGAATTTCTTGGCGTGCTTTTTTCTGTGGCAAATCCAGGCTGATTTGCCGATCAAATCGTCCTGGTCGTATCAGCGCCGGATCGAGTACATCGGGACGATTGGTTGCAGCGATGACAATCACAGGCTCATGGCGGCTGAAGCCGTCGATTTCGGAAAGAATCTGGTTCAGAGTCTGTTCCCGTTCATCATGACCACCGCCAACACCTGTGCCGCGGACCCTGCCAATGGAATCGAGTTCATCTATGAATATCAGCGAAGGAGCCGATTTCTTGGCTGTTTCAAATAAATCTCTCACTCGCGAGGCACCGACGCCGACAAACATTTCTATAAATTCGGAGCCGCTGATAGAATAGAAAGGTACTCCTGCTTCTCCGGCCATCGCTCGGGCCATGAGCGTCTTGCCGGTCCCTGGAGGTCCCGCCAGCAGGATACCCCTTGGTAATTCTGCACCGATCGCCGTATATTTTCCCGGATTCTTCAGGTACTCGACTATCTCCATCAGCTCACTTTTGGCGTTTTCCAGTCCGGCAACGTCGTCGAAAACAACATCCACTTCTTCAAAAGTAATTTTTTTTGCTTTGGATTTTCCAAAACTGAAAGGACCGCCAAAGCCTCCTCCCATCTGTTCTTTCATTCGTTTATTTAGATAGACGAAAACACCAATAATAAGCACCCAGGGCAACAGCGTGATGAGCAGTGTTCCCATCCAGTTCATTTTATCGGGTCTGGCAGTTACGGTCACCTCCTGCTGCTCAAGTATCCTCACAAGTTCCGGGTCTTCAAATGAGGGTATCACGGTTCTAAAATATGTAGGAGAACCAGCAGCATCGGATCCTGCCTTTTTTGGATCGACTTTGTATTTCCCCATTACTTCCTGACCTTTCATTTCAATATCGGCGACTTTTCCCTTTTGGACCTCAGTCTTAAAAACAGAATATGGAATGTGCTTAACACTGGTCTCAACTCTTAAGTACACGTATCCAAAGGAAATGATTATCCAGAGTATGAAAAATATCAGCAGCCGATTCCTTAACTGAAAATTCTCAGGATTTCCTATGCTTGGTTGATTTTGGTCAGACATGTTGTGATATTCCCAAAATGCTCATGATTTGATCGTTAAATGTTGGTGGAAATATGAATTTGAGTCGTTCAACTATTTGATGATTATATTGGTTACAAATATCATGCCGGATTTCCTTTTTCGCCTATCACGAAAAAGGCGGATTCCAAAATTAAATGAGATAACCCGGTAAAGATCTTGCAAGTCACACAAAGACTATGACCCGGAAAGTCAGGAATAACCTGTAATTTAACCAAGGAGACGGTATGAAAATCTTCATCACCGGCGGATTAGGCTTTGTCGGCCGCCATCTCTCCGCAGCATTGTTGCAAGACGGCCATCAAATCACTGCCGTCGGCCGGTCACCCAACCCTAAGTCCAGAATAGAGCACCCATCATTTACCTATCTTGCAGCCGATACAACGAAATCGGGGGACTGGCAAAAAACAGTGGCCGAACACAACATTGTCATCAACCTGGCGGGGAAATCGATTTTTACCTACTGGACCAAACAAGCGAAAAAACAGATTTACGACAGTCGCATATTAACCACACGCAATTTGGCGGAGAGTCTGGCAGGAGCACTGGATATTACATTTTTCAGCACCTCCGCCGTCGGTTACTATGGTGATCGCGGCGATGATATACTGACCGAAAACGCCCCCCCCGGTGATGACTTTCTTGCTGGTATCGGCAGGGATTGGGAGCACGAAGCTCTTAAGGCGCAAACGGATAGCATCCGCGTTGTGCTGACCCGGTTTGGTATTGTACTCGGCCGCGGAGGCGGGTCCATGGCCTCAATGATACCGGCATTCAAGTTGTTTCTTGGCGGACGCTTGGGCAGCGGCCGGCAATGGTTCCCCTGGATCCACCTGGACGACCTCACGGCGGCCTATCGATTTGCCATGAACAACACGAATATTTCAGGACCGGTCAATTTTTGTGCACCTCAACCTGTTCGCAATCTGGAATTGACGAAGATCCTGGCCCAAAAGCTCAACCGCCCGGTCATGTTGCCAATGCCCGCTTTTATGATGAAAATACTACTTGGGGAATTCGGCAAAACCCTGCTCTGCAGCCAGCGGGCTCATCCGGTTGTGTTACAGAACGCCGGGTTCCATTTCACTTATGAGGATATTTACAGTGCACTTGATGAAATAGTATCGGAATGAAAGGATCGCCATCTGTGCAGTAACGAAACCTTGTCATACGGAAAACTACCTTCGCGTGAAACAGAGAAGGAGACATTATGCAATCATCAAAACAACGAGTCGCTCTCGTATCCGGTGCCAATCGAGGTATAGGATTCGCAATCGCCGAACGGCTGGCCCACAAGGGACTCAAGGTTATTCTTGGCACCCGAAACGAGAAAAAGGGATTGGGGGCACAAAAACGGCTGGTCACCAAAGGACTGGACGTCCACTTCACTCTTCTGGATGTTGCCGATGTAACCTCTATTATGGCGGCAGTGGGCAGAATAAGCGACACTTTCGGGAGGTTGGACGTGTTGGTCAACAATGCGGGTATCTCGATCGATTCGGAGTCCGGAATCCTCGAACTGCCGCTCGGCCTCCTGAGGAATACGCTCGAGACCAACGCTTTCGGTCCGCTCCTGTTGAGTCAGGGCTGTGTGCCGGTCATGAGCAAAAATCATTATGGGCGTATTGTGAATATTTCCAGCACATTGGGATCACTCACCGATATCGTTAATCCCGAATCGAATTACAATGAACTCCAGTCGCCGGCCTATCGTCTTTCAAAGACCATCCTCAATGGAATCACCGCATTGCTGGCCAGGGAATTACGCAATCAAAACATTCTGGTCAATGCCGTCTGTCCCGGTTGGGTGCGTACGGACATGGGCGGTCCGCGGGCCCCCTTATTACCGGAACAGGCTGCGGAGACTCCGGTTTGGCTGGCAACTCTGCCCGATAATGGTCCGACCGGCGGCTTTTTCCGTGAGCATCAACCGATTCCCTGGTAGGAAAAAGAGGAGCTCCGGGCGGGAATGATTCCGGCAAGCATTTTGCAACTAGATTATTCAGGCACACAAGCCCGGTTAGCACGGTCGCTGCAAATTGCTGCTTCCGTAAAGAAAAAAGCAGATTAAAAGGAGTTGCAGAATGTCTTCTATAGAATGGCAAACCAGAGAGGGATATGCTCTTGATTCTGCTCAAACGGCACACAGACCCATCCTGGTGGATTATTACAACTCTAAGTCAATAGGTTGTCAACAGATGGAAGCAGTTACATATCCTGCAGACGAGGTTGTCCGCTATGTCAATAATTATCTTATTCCATTACGGATAAACGTAAACGAGGACCTGCTTCATGAAAACTTCCACCATATCTGGACACCCACTATTGCCGTCCTTGATTTCAACGGTAATGAAGTCCAGCGAACAATAGGTTTTCTGGATCCGGATGATTTTATCGCTACAATGCATCTGGGTATTGCCAAAGTACGTATGGATGCAAAGCAATACGATACAGCCATGATCCCCTTGAAAAACCTGCTGGAGGTTTTCCAAAAAAGTTATGCTGTCCCCGAGGCTATTTATTTCATGGGTGTGATATTATATAAACAGCGCAACGCCCCTGCTAAACTTAAAGAGGCATATGAAAGGCTGTTAACCGATTACCCTGATAGTAAGTGGACCAAAAGGGCATCTCCATACCGTTTGCTATAAATGATGGCGTCGTAAAAACCTCGGATTCCTATTGCAGCAGATTCTGTCCTGTCATGCCGGACAAATGGGATGAGCCGACGGATCTGAGACACATGGCTATATGTTATGAAATGTTCATCTGTCTCAGCCTGAGAGCATTGGCGATAACGGAAACAGAGGAAAGACTCATGGCAGCCGCTGCGATCATAGGCGACAGCAAAATCCCAAAGAACGGATAAAGCACACCTGCGGCCACGGGAACGCCCAGTGCATTATAGATAAAAGCAAAAAAAAGGTTCTGCTTGATATTAGCCATCGTTGCTCTGGAGAGCTTTCTGGCTCGAACGATTCCGGTGAGATCCCCCTTGACCAGAGTTATCCCTGCCGATTCCATTGCCACATCGGTGCCGGTACCCATGGCAATACCTACATGTGCCTGTGCCAGAGCAGGTGCATCATTGATGCCGTCACCAGCCATGGCAACCATATGCCCCTCTTTCTGCATCTTTTTAATTGCCGCCGCTTTTTCATCGGGCAGAACCTCTGCCACAATCTCATCGATATTGAGCATGGCGGCCACTGATTCGGCGGTAGAACGATTGTCCCCCGTCATCATTACAACTCGCAATCCTTCATCATGAAGTTGCCGGATGGCAGCAGGAGTGCTCTCTTTTATAGGATCGGCGATGGCAAGCAGTCCAGCGAATGAACTATCGGCGGCAACATAAATCACCGTCCGACCGTTTTTTCTCATCTTTTCGGCTTTATCGATGTATGACGAGGTCTCTATACTGAAATCGTCCATTAACTTCAGGTTACCCAGAAGCACTTTGCTGCCGCCGACTACTCCGGAAACACCTTTTCCCGTATGGGATTCAAATTCAGTCGTTTCCTTTATTTTGAGCTTCCTCTCCTCCGCCCCTTTAACTATTGCCTGAGCCAGAGGATGTTCACTTACATTCTCCAGACTTGCAGAAAGAACAAGCAGTTTCTCCTCCGTCATATCGCCTGCAACCATTATCTCGTTGAGTCTCGGTTCTCCGAGGGTCAGGGTGCCGGTTTTATCCATTACCAGTGTATCGATTTTTCGCATGGTCTCAATAGCTTCGGCATTTTTAAAGAGTACGCCCATACTTGCCCCTTTGCCGGCAGCTACCATTATAGACATTGGTGTTGCAAGTCCCAGAGCACATGGACAGGCGATGATTAATACAGATACCGAAACAATCAAAGCGTAGGCAAGCTGCGGGCTGGGACCGGCAAAATACCAGACTCCGAAAGCAAGCAAGGCAGAGGCAATAACAGCCGGAACAAAATAGCTCGCGACCAGGTCTGCAAGTTTCTGGATTGGAGCGCGACTTCGCTGAGCCTCGGCCACCATCTTGACGATCTGGGCCAGAACAGTATCGCTGCCGACTTTTTCAGCCCGAATCGTCAGGGTTCCGGAGCCATTGACGGTGGCACCGGTTACCTTGTCATTCTGCCGTTTTTTAACAGGGACCGGTTCGCCCGAGATCATAGATTCATCCACGGAACTGGAACCGTCAATCACAACGCCATCTACCGGTACCTTTTCACCGGGCCGAATCCTCAGCCTGTCACCAACCTTGACATCTTCTACCGGAACGTCGATCTCCTGTCCGTCTTCGTAAATTTTCCGGGCTGTCCCGGGGGCAAGTCCAAGTAGAGCTTTGATGGCCGCACCTGTCTGGCTGCGGGCTTTAAGTTCCAATACCTGACCAAGCAAAATTAGCGTGACTATCACTGCTGCCGATTCAAAGTAGACACTCACTGTACCCTCCGGTCCACGCATTTCGTCAGGAAATATTTCTGGAAAAACCACCGCGGCTACACTATAAAAATAGGCAAAAGAAACTCCAAGACCAATGAGAGTGAACATGTTAAGGCTTCTATTCCGCAGCGACTGTACCGCTCTCACCAGAAAAACCCAGCCTGCCCACAGAACAACAGGCGTGGCCAGAACAAGCTCAATCCAACTAAGGGTCCTCACTGATGCCAGATCATCGACAAGATGCCCACCCGGAAGCATATGGCGCATGGCGATGATTACCAGCGGCAGGGTAAAGACGACGGCGACTATAAATCGTCTGCGCATATATTCGTATTCCGGATTTTCATCCTCATCTTCAAGCTTCACGGTCATCGGCTCGAGCGCCATACCGCATTTAGGACAGGAACCGGGTCCATCTTTAACAATTTCCGGATGCATCGGACAGGTAAACTGCCGGCCGGTGTCCTGTTTATTTTTATCCGTAATTGTCACTGCGACCTCCCGGATAAGTGAAATCATTTTTTCTTCGTGCCTTTTATTAATACCTCGCATCAGCAATGGCTGCGCCAATCATGGCTTGCGAAACTAATGGCATTACTGCAATATTCCTGCCCAAAGAC
>Ga0214472_10009541_pt1 | contig 10112 bp, 10 predicted proteins | sample RVTome_6_FD_207662 | JGI IMG/M metagenome (GOLD analysis project Ga0214472, IMG submission 207662) | Soil microbial communities from uranium-contaminated site in the Upper Colorado River Basin, Wyoming, United States - RVT140D175 | ecosystem: Environmental > Terrestrial > Soil > Contaminated >...
TGGGGCGCATACTCGGTGGAACATCCGTTACCACATCGTGTGGAGAGTCAACATAAGAGTTACGAACAGCTCAGATTGTGCTGACTGAAACCCCGCCCCTTGGGGCGGGGTAATTCATTCGATGGGTCGATTAACAAAAGTTCCCTTGACTTAAAATAAGGTTTTTATAGAAGGAACAGGTCGCTTTCGAAAAAAGAGACCTCTCTCACCCTGATCAATCACATCGTCGAATTTGAGGCTCGTGAAGAAGCTTGTAAGCTTTTTCAGGGGATATTGCGAATTATTTCAAATGGCATCGTCCTCAGCGTCGATGAAGTGCTGTCAAACCGACGGTTAGACCGTTAATTCACAACGAGAAACCTTCATCACCGCACGAATGGAGCTCTTATGGAGGTAAGATATGGCCGAGAAATTTTCAAATGCTGTCGGCTATGAGCGTCAGCTCGGACCGTGGAGTTCAGCTCTGGCACCTCGATTCATCGAATTTGCCGACGTCCAGCAGGGTGAGCGGGTTCTTGACGTAGGCTCGGGTACGGGCTCCCTCACTCTGGCACTTGCCGCTTCAATAGCGTGTTCAGAGGTCGTTGGAATTGATCCGTCTGAGCCATATATCGAATTTGCTCGCAAGCGTACAAGTGATCCTCGAGTGCGCTTTGATGTAGGCGACGCTAAGAGCCTTCCTTACGCCGACAACTACTTCGACAAAGTCTTGTCTCAACTCGTGTTAAATCAAGTCCGTGATGCGCCAAGGGCAGTTCAGGAGATGGCGCGGGTAAATAAGCCAGGAGGAATTATCGCAGCCTGCGTATGGACGGCGGGAAAGGAAAATGAGCGAAACCACCTATTCTGGGAGGCTGCAATTGCCGTCGATCCAGCAGCCGAGCAAAAGCGCGAAACGGAGGGGGGATACGGACTTAAAGGTAGACTTGCGGCTCTCTGGACTCAATGCGGTTTAAAACAAATCGCAGAGTGCGACTTAATGTGCTCGGTTGAGTTCACCCGCTTCGATGAGTTCTGGCTGCCGCATCTCGAAGGACAGGCCCATTCCGGTTCATACGTGAAAAGCTTACCTTCAAATCTTCGGGACGCTCTTCGTGACCGCTTACGTCAGGACATATTGGGCACAAAACCAGACGGTAGATTCTCCATTAGCGCGAAATCTCTTGCGGTCCGCGGCATTCCGTGATGGGTGAATAGGAACAAAGTCACTGAAAGCTACAAAGAGTTATTGATCGCACAAACGGAATGGAGATCACGATGGGTATAGTCATAACAGAAAAGAAAATACTTTGAGGAATGGAGTCATTTAAAAAAACTCTTTGCAGCGTAGGATTGAACCGTATTCTCCAATGAATCAATCCGCAGGAGGGGAACAGCCATGAGAACTCGCAATACCGTTGCGTTGGCCATCATCGCAGGGTTCGGACTTGGAGCCGCCACCATGGGCGGGATTTATGCGCAGGCCAAGCCCCCGGTGTATGTCGTTGCCGAAATCGACATTGCCAATATGGACGCCTACATGAAGGAGTTCCTGCCGAAGGCGGCTCCGGTGGTCCAGAAATACGGCGGCCGGCTGCTCGCCGCGAGCGCGAACGTCACAGCGCTCGACGGCCGGCGGCCCTCCCGCGTCGCGGTACAGCAGTGGGAAAGCATGGAAAAGGTAAAAGCCTGGCACGGCTCGGCTGAATACAAGGAGATTCGCAAGATCGGTGACAAGTACGCAAAGGTCCGCATCTACGCGGTAGAAGGCCGTCCGCCGCAATAGCGCTTTTTTCGGTCGATATTGCCGCAGCCAAACAGCACGGCCCACGTGTTGGTCACGGAAGTGTGTTTTTACCGTCTACTTTGCCATTACTTTGCTAGAAGCAAAAAGTTCGTCGGGTTATCATGAAAATTTGATCGCCATCGCTCTGTGTGTGATGGGCGGTGTGACGGTTCAAATGAGATCGCAACACTTGTGTTTCAGCTTTTTATTTTGTGCAATCGAAATGATGCGTCGATCAATCCAATCATACAGGCGAATCTTTCGTTTTTAGGTTGGTAAACGGTGGTGTTTTGCCTATCGGTTAAAGGAAGTATTTTGGACAGGCTTGGTTCACGATTTCCCGTCTACCCCACAACCGCCAACCACGACAAATCGAGACATAACTGGACACACCAGCCATTGGCAGCTCGCCTTAACGTTTATAGACCATGTCGGTCCTTCGTTGTCTTGACACCCGTCCGAAATTTCGCTATTGCATCGCCTGCGTGATGACGGAGTGATAAAAAATTTCAAATCGTAAGCCCTACCAGCATTCCACCGTGATTCGCAAGAAGGGAGTAGCAGATGATATCCATACAACCGTCATCCTGGGAATTCGGCTAGCACCTAAAAGGTTATATGAATGAATAGACAAGTGGCCTTTTATTCGATCAAGCCAAATATCATAGATAGACGTAGGAGAACCAGATCGATGTATAGATCCAAAAAAATCACAAAGAGAATCTATCGCGCACTAACAACCACACTGATATTGATGGTAGTCTTCATCGCCGCCCCCAGATTAGCCCAAAGCGGGGACTCACTTGATGCATGTCGGATGGTTTTGGAGAATGTACTCGACGGACTAGAGAACACCACCGATCTAACCGGATACTAATCCCAGATAGTTCATTTTAGCGCAGCCGAAGTTGGTTACAATTTGATTGTCACCAGACCAGCAGAACCACGATTCGTATTATTCGCTGGTGTTTACCATGAAAAAGTTACACAAGGTCAGCCCATTTTCCGCTGCCAAATCATGTCCCAGGTCTACGGGAATGGCCTAATTCAGCCACCCCTCTCACCCGATGAAATTGGGCGTTGGCAGGCATCGTTGCACCGGGCGGCCGCATTTATCAATTCATTAATCCCCTAATCTTGCACACGGATGTTCCCCGCATCCGGGAGGTCGCCAGCGAGGTCCTTACAACCCAGTTCCCCCTGAGTTTTTTCGATCCCGCTGTGCGACCACCCCAGCCACCGCCGCACATACAACTCAAGCCGGGAGGAGCTATCTTCTCCCGGCTTTTGCTCATAAAGCCGAGTCGCACGTTCAAAGAAATTCTCAATAGTCTTCTCGGCTAACGTCAGCCCGCCGGGACTGAAGTGGTAGCCGAGAAAGTCAAAGCCCTTGTCGATCTTGCCGATGAAAGTCTTGTCCGGGTGCTTTTCTAGTTTCAGTTCAGCCAGCGTCTGGTTGAGCAGCCGCACCGCCTCTTTGAGCTTCCAGCGGGTCGGTGCCAGGACTAAAATGTCGTCCATGTAGCGGACATAGTACAGCCCCAGCTTCTCCATCTTCTCGTCCAGCTCTTTTAAGAAAAACGCGCCGATGATCGGACTGAGCGGCGAGCCGAGAGCGATGGGGGAGGGAAAGGGGACATTCTAGTTTTTGAGACCCTAGCAGTCGGCAATCAGAAAGGGAAGGCACAGAATAATCCCTCACTTAAAAACAACGGCGGTCCGCATCGGGCCGCCGTTTGCTATTGTGGCGCACACCGATTCCGTATTTTTCAGGCGTAGCATTGAACAGTATTCTCCTACGAATAAATCCTGTGACGAATTTTAGCCTTTCCCCTCGACAAATCTTATTGCTGTTCTGGTCAAATAATCGTTTTCGCAATTTCCGTGTGCGTGATAGCCTCCAATACGAGGTGGACCATGTTGAAAGCTGGTTGGCCATCAATCCTGTTTGCAGCGGTGCTGCTTGCTGTTGCAGTGATAAGCGAGGCGCAGCAGCCAAAGAATATCCCCCGGATAGGATTTCTATCTGGGGCTCACCTAACACCAACCCGGCCCGATTCCAGGCGTTCAGGGACGGGCTTAAGGCGCTTGGCTATATCGATGGTAAAAACATAGTCGTTGAGTGGCGATTCGCTGAGGGCAACCCAGGCCGCTACCCCGGGCTTGTGTCCGAACTCGTGCGTCTCAAGGTCAACGTCATCGTTACACCGGGATCGACATCAACCCGCGCTGCCAAAAAAGGGACAACCACGATTCCCATTGTTATGGCGCAGGATCCCGATCCTGTGGGCAACGGGTACGTGGCCAGCCTTGCGCACCCGGGCGGGAACATCACCGGACTATCCTCCTACTCCGCGGAGCTCAATGGCAAACGAGTGGAGCTGCTCAAAGAGATCGTTCCAAAGCTCTCCTGTGTAGCCGTCTTCGGGGATTCGACCTTCCCGGGAAACACACAAGCGTTAAAAGACACGGAACCTGCAGCGGCGGCGCTCGCCGTAAAGCTTCAGTACCTAGACGTGCAAGCTCACAAGGATACTGATTCTCTATTCCGAGCTGCCAGCAAGGATTGTCCTGACGCAGTCCTGGTGTTTGGCGGTCCCCGCCTCACTATTCAGCGAACCGAGCTTGCGCATCACGCGGTAAAGAGCCGGCTCCCGGTGATATACCCCAATTTAGCGTTTGTACAAGCAGGGGGGCTGACGTCCTACGGCACGAGCATTACCGACATGTTCCGGCGAGCCGCTACCTTTGTGGACAAGATTCTAAAGGGGAGAAAGCCGGCTGACCTTCCTGTCGAGCAGCCCATTAAGTTCGAGTTCATCGTCAATTTGAAAGCGGCCAAGCAGATCGGCCTGACGATCCCGCCGAATGTGCTGGTGCGGGCGAACAGAGTGATCAAATAACCACGCGCCGATGCCAGGATTGAAGTGTATCTCCTACGACTCAATCCTACGTCGAAATTAGCCTTTTCCCCTTCGACGATTCTGATTCTGTTGCTACCGTAAATGACCCTTTTCTCGGCTTCCGTGTCCGTGATATGCCTGCACGAGAACGAGGTGAGCAATGAAGAAAACGCCTGTCCTATCAATCCTGATTGCGCTGGTATTGCTTGGTGTTGCAGTGATCGCCGATGCGCAGCAGCCGAAGAAAGTCTCACGGATCGGCTATCTATCAAATACCCATCCAGCTCGTGAGTTCGCCCGTGCCGAGGCAATTAGAGTGGCTCTGCGCGAGCTTGGCTACATAGAAGGACAGAACATTGCCATCGAGTATCGATATGCGGAGGGAAAAAGTGATCGGGCCCCTGAGCTTGCAGCCGAGCTGGTACGTCTCAATGTTGATATTATTGTGGTAGCAGGAGGGCCCACATGGATCCGGGCGGCCAAGAATGCGTCCAAGACGATTCCCATCGTTATGGCGGTCACCAGCATCGATCCTGTCAAGCAAGGCCTCGTTGAAAGCCTTGCCCGTCCCGGCGGCAACGTCACCGGCCTTTCAAGCCTTTCCAGAGAGCTAGGCGGGAAGCGGCTGGAGCTGCTCAAAGAAGCCGTTCCTAAACTTGCCCGTGTCGCGGTTCTCTACGATCCGGCCATTGCGGGCAGTGTACGGGAGGTGAAAGAGCGTCTCCCAGTCGTGGCGCGTGCGCTGAAGTTGACTCTTCAGCCTTGGGAGGTACGAGGTGAGGACGGTTTCGAGAAGGTATTCGCTACGCTAAACAAGCAGCGCCCGGATGGACTCTATGTGCCCGCCGGGGGCCAGCTAATAAATGCTAACATAAAACGGATCGTCGGCTTTGCGTTAAAGGGTCGGTTACCGTCGATGTACAGCAGCGTACAATTTGTAGATGCCGGTGGGCTCATGTACTACGGGACGGTTCTCTCAGACCACTACCGGCGCGTCGCCTATTACGTGGATAGAATCCTGAAGGGAGCCAAGCCCGCCGATCTGCCGGTGGAGCAGCCGATGAAGTTTGAGTTTGTGATCAATCTCAAAACTGCGAAACAGAGCGGCCTGACGATTCCACAGTGGACGCTGATGAAGGCGGACCGGGTAATCCAGTAACCACGTAGCGATGCTGGGATTGAACCGTTTTCTCCTACGACTCATTCCCGCACCCAAAAACAACCCGGCCTGATTGCGATTGACAGATTGCGGCCACTGTGCAAGCGTCCCACAGGCAAGTCCCCGGGTGGATTCCGTCTGACGCTGCTCAGGCTGGCAACTCTAGAGTGACAATCTTAAGGCCCGATCGGTTTCATACCGGTTGGGCTTTGTTGTATTTACGGGCGAGTTTCGAAGCAAGAGGCGAAACAAATAGAGACTTGGGATTTGGCTTGGAGAGCAAAGAATGAGCAAAACAATTGCAGTAGTGATCTTCACTGCGGTTATGCTGGCAACCATCTCTCCCACTTGGGCGCAGCAGCCGACGAAAATCCCACGGATCGGCGTCCTAGCTGGCAACCCCTTTTCCCTTAACACGGCCAACATCGAGGCGTTCAAGCAGGGTTTGCGCGAGCTTGGCTATGTGGAGGGTAAAAACATTGTCATTGAGTGGCGATCTGCGGAGGGAAAGCGTGGTCGCGAGCAGGTGCTCGCGGCCGAGCTAGTGAGTCTCAAGGTAGATGTTATCGTCACGTTTGGTCCGTCAGGAAACCCTATTGTCAAGAAAGCGACGACCACGATTCCCATTGTCATGACGAGGGATGCCGATCCCGTTGCCAATGGGCTCGTCGCCAGCCTTGCCCGACCGGGCGGCAATATCACAGGACTGTCCACGCTCGCCCCAGAGCTGAGCGGCAAACAACTGGAGCTTCTAAAGGAGATCGTCCCTAAGCTCTCGCACGTGGCTGTTCTCGGAAATTCTGCCGTACCAGGCAACGCCGAAGCGTTAAAGGAGCTGAAACTCGCCGCCGAGGCGCTCAAGCTACAACGTCAATACCTACGCGTCCTAAGTCCCAAGGACATTGAAACCTCATTCTAATCCGCAGGTCAGGAGCGGGCGGGTGCAGTCCTTGTGCTGGGAAGCCGCTTCATGGGTCGTCACCGAGCTGAACTTGTCGACTTGGCCGCCAAGAGCCGGCTCCCGGCGATGTACCCGGATTCACGGTATGTCGTGAGGTCCGGCGGGCTCATGACTTACGGCACAAACATTACCGACCTGTTTCGCCGCGCGGCTACCTACGTGGACAAGATTTTGAAAGGCCGGAAGCCTGCTGACCTTCCCGTCGAGCAGCCTATAAAATTTGAGTTCGTCGTCAATCTGAAAGCCGCGAAGCAGATCGGCCTGACGATTCCGCCGAATGTGTTGGTAAGAGCGGATAAGGTAATTAAGTGAGGTTTGGATTTTCGATTTTAGATTGGGGGCCAAAGACATGACTCGAACTGCATTCCTTTGCTTTCGATCCGACAATCGGAAGTCGGCAATCCAAAATCGACAATGGGTGGGGATCTTCGCTATCGCGTTCACATTCACCTTCGGTGGGTCAGTGGCCCAGGCGCAGCAGCCGGCGGGCATTCACCGGATAGGAATTCTGAGCGGGTCCTCCGCGTCCTTCTTCTCGGCCCGGGTCGAAGCATTTCGCCAACGGCTGCGCCAGCTTGGCTATGTCGAAGGAAAGAACATTCTCATTGAGTACCGTTATGCAGAAGGGAAACGCGAACGGCTGCCTGACCTTGTCGCCGAACTGGTCCGTCTTAAAGTTGATGTTATCGTCACCGTGGGGGTGCCGGCAGCCCAAGCTGCCAAGAAGGCGAGCGGGACAATTCCGATCGTATTCGCCGGTGCTTCCGATCCAGTAGGAAGTGGGCTTGTTTCCAGCCTGGCACGACCAGGCGGGAATATCACCGGACTTAGCCTCATGGTACCGGATCTAGATGGCAAACGGTTGGAGCTGCTCAAGGAAGCCGTCCCTAGGGTTGCCCGGGCGGCCTTCCTCTGGCAATCGGGCGGCACGAGGGGAAACCTGCGTCTCACAGAGATGGAGGCTGCGGCCAAGGCGTTGGGACTCAAACTTCTATCGCTTCCGGTGCGAAGCCTTGACGATTTTGAGGGCGCATTCGCACGAGCGAAAAAGGAACGCGCCCAGGCGCTCATTACGACCACAGGTGAACGTATCAATACTCAGCTACGCCGAGTGTTGGACTTCGCGGCAAACAACCGGTTGCCGGCGATCTACCATTACAGTGAGTTTGTTGAGGCCGGCGGCTTGATGAGCTACGGGCCAGACAATACGGACATATGGCGGCGCGCCGCTGACTTTGTCGACAAGATCTTGAAAGGCGCAAAGCCAGCCGACCTGCCCGTCGAGCAGCCGATGAAGTTCGAGTTTATCGTCAATCTGAAGGCCGCGAAGCAAATCGGCCTGACGATTCCGCCAAACGTGCTGGTGCGGGCGACTAAGGTGATCCAATGACCACTGCTTTGATGCCAGGATTAAACTGATTGTCCATCTACTCAATCCTACGGTTCGCAAGTACTCCTCATTTGAAAATTCCCTTCCTAGGGCGGTTTACTTTGCCACAGCTTTGCCAGAACTATTTGCTCGAATCGGTCTGAATCGGGAAAATCCAGGTCCGCAGACCGGCGTTAAACCATTGAACCTCAAAAATGCGCGAAGGAAGGCATTTTTTGACCGGTTTCCGAGGAGAAGTAAAGGTCTGTCATTTGCAAATTCGGAATATTCGAGGCAGCCGCAGGCGATCTACCTTGCGTGACGCGTCGAGGAACTCGCGCTGGTAGTGATAATCGTGCGGAAGCTTCACGACGTTGCGTTTGCTCTCGCGCACCATTCGCGCTGGCAGCACCAGGAAGTCTGTACGGATACTGTCCAGGGTTGTCGTCAGATACTGCGGCGGCAAGCACAGCCGCTTGAACCAGTGCACGATGTCGGCTGCGAAAAGCACCAGTTGGAAGAAGGCAACATTCGCGGTCCAGGTATCGGTGGGGATCTTGCCCAATGGGTAATCGTAGACGAACTCTCGGATGTTTTTCTCGATGGTCGCCCGCACACTGTAAAAGCGATACACGCGCCAAGGGGTCAGTGTGAGATTGGTTACCAAGACATGATAGGCGTACTTGCGATCCTTGAACAGCGTGAGTTGGGCCGAGTCCTCTGGGTCTTGAGGAATGGGACGACGCACCACGACGAAGCGGTGGGGATACATCATCTTGTGATGGACCTTCTCCCAAAACTCGGCGACCTGCCAGCCGTTGCTCAGCGCCTGGAAACGGCAAGCTCGAGCGCGTGCTTTGATGTTGCGATACTCCCGCGCCACCATCACGTAACCGCATCCCGAGGCGTCCAGGAAGCGAATCACACGGCTGCCATAGAAACCCGAGTCCATGCGAAAGCGCATACGCGAGCGAGCGATGGTCGAAGGAGCTTTGGCCAAACAGACTTTGAGAAAGGGCACGGCACCGGTCGAGGCACCGGCGTTGCCTGGGCGCAAACTCCCATGCCAGAACTCCTGGAAACCTTCCTCGAAGCAAAGCAAGGGATGGTAGGAGCGCCGGCCCGGCTTCTTGGGGTTGTATCCCACGCGAGCGCCTTCGGCTCGACCGTAGATAATAAGGACCGTGGAATCCACATCGAAGACGAGCGAGTTGCGCTGATGGGGCAAGGCGAACAGATAGGCGCGCAGGCTGTCGTGAAGACGCACCAGCTGGCGGATGCTTTTGGGAGCAAGACGCTTCAAGAACCGACGCAGAGTGCTTTGGTCGGGAAATCTCTCCAACCCGAGCATCTCCAGAAAAGCGCCGTTGTATTGCAGGATCTCGGTCTTGTTGATACGGCGAAGCCCCATAATGATCGCATACAGAAGGGCCAGGATCAGTTCGGCAGGGCGATACGTGCTGGTGCGGCCACTCACGTTGACATAGCGTTGAATCAGGCGGCGCAGCCGCAGCTTGTTGCAAAAACGCTGGATGAGCCACATCCCACCAAAGTGGGTAAGGTGGCTCTCGTCGAAGGAAAAATGGACCAATCGGGTTCTTTTTGGCATGTGACACAAAGTACCCTATTAGGGGTGTTTGTGTCACGAAGCTTTTGGCCTCCCAATTACAGATTTTTACGCTCTGAAAATTAGCAATTTGCATGACGCAAAAAGTTCGCCTTCACGCTTTTTTGAGGATGAAACCATTTTATTTATAACACAGTAAGATTAGCCGGAGCCACGGCGAGAAGAACCAATCCCCACACGATGGCGATCGCCAAAGATATTCTTTGTCTCATGACGCCCTCCCTGCTAATTTTCCCCGGACTTAGGTCCAGAGATATCCTGAGGTCTAACTAAAAATTCGCCGGCAATCATTCACTACTCTCGATGTTCAGCGCTTGCGCAGTGAGCA